>JACXTT010000609.1_pt1 | contig 61654 bp, 59 predicted proteins | sample 9270951 | NCBI WGS metagenome assembly JACXTT01 (sample SAMN15532306, study PRJNA645909) | rock metagenome | isolation source: weathered quartz diorite | place: Puerto Rico | collected 2017-06-21
TACGGGCTCGTGCGTTGAAGGCCGTCGGTGAATTGGGCCGAAGGGATTTGCTCGGGGCGGCGAAGGAGAATCTTAAGGCAGAGGATGAACAGGTTCGCTATTGGGCCGCCTGGTCCGGAGCCTTACTCGAGGAGCTTGCAGCGATTCCTATCTTACAGCAGTTTGTGGAGCATGCAGGGAACCTGCGTGAGCAGGCCTGTGCCATGGCCTTGCGACGGATGTCAGTCGAGGAGGGACAATCGTGGTGGAAGACACTGGCGAGCAATCCGGGTACGCTTCGTCTCTCTGTCCAAGCAGCCGGGGTAATCGGCGATCCAGTCAACGTTCCTTGGTTGATACAACAGATGGCAAATCCAAACATCGCGCGCGTAGCCGGAGAATCGTTTACCTACATTACGGGAATCGACCTTGCCTATGACGACTTGGATACCGACAAACCGGAAGGCTTTGAATCCGGCCCGACGGAAAATCCGGAGGACGAGAATGTGGCGATGGATGCCGACGAGGATTTGCCATGGCCCAATATGCAGTTAATCGAGAAATGGTGGTTCACGCACCGGCTCGAATTTACGAACGGCACGCGCTATCTCCTCGGCAAGCCCATGGCGATCGATTCACTCACAGAAGTGTTGAAGACTGGCAAGCAACGCCAGCGCCGTGCTGCCGCAATCGAACTCACCATGCGTCAACCTGGCACACCGCTTTTCAACTGCAGCGCCCCTGGCTTTCGGCAGCAAGCAAAGTTCTAACGTCATACGCTGCGGTATAAATAAGGGATTATTCGAGAGTCTTGCACGGCTCTCACCCACTGCGGTCGATGGCACGGATTTGGTATTTCTATGGCGAAAGCCGAAGCAATGGAACCCAAACACGTAGAAATAGTCGTGACAAATACGGTAGTGAATAATTACGAAGCTAGGTCTTACCCCGATGAGCAAAGAGATAAGGAAGGAAATTATGCTCTTTACCGAGTACCTGTGTACAAGATTCTTGTAACAGGTAGGGATGGGGATAATAAGAAGTCATTCGAATTTATGGCTCCTCGATTTATGCCCTATTTTAATAATCCAACACGACCTGATCCTCACTACCAGACTAAAGGGTGGCGGAATGCAGGGCTTTCATCAGCAAGGACCGTTACGGTGTCTCAATACAAACAAGATTACGCCGTTCAGAATCGTTTCTCTCCGGGCCGAGGGGCAATCGTTGTCATGGGCGCATTTTATATTCACGCCGGTCCGGCGTCGCTGCTCGATGTGGGGTTTGGTTCTGCAGGATGCATTGAGATCATTGGAAATTACAATACGTTCAAGCGGACGATCGCAGACTTAGCCGGTCTATTCTCTGTGCCTGCCGACACAGCTATACGCCAATTGGTCAATGCCAGGAAGCTGCGCGTCACGATTCAGACAGCAGTCGCTCCGGATATTGCCAAGAATATGACTCGAAAGATTCGCGACTGAAGGTCGAGCCATGAAGACTAGTTTTTCAACTTTTACATTGATCTTTGTCGTGATGTCCTCCTTCCCCGCAGAAGGTCAGGTGTTCAAATGCGCCGATCGGATGCATGCGATCGAAGATAATTCGCTTCAGCGCTCCCTGGAAAAGCTTAAAGCTGAATATCCCACCATTGGCTTTCAGGCGGACGATCAACCGTGCCAGCAAGCTCAAGATACTGTGCGAGCACTCACTCAGACCCTTGGGCGAAACTATCTGAGACGCATTGATGGTTATGAGTTCGCTAAGATCATTAACGGCGAAGAGTATTTCACGGTCGAGCGCTTTCGGATTACGAACACAAAGGACCTCATGGCGTTAGCCACGGCATTGAAGAACAATCGGTTTCATAAGCTCAGGATCGAAGCCAACACGAGTTATGAATACTTCCTCATCGATGACAGCCTCGTGATTATGATTTCATCCGCTACCGGTCGTGAAGAGAATTCAAGGCTGTTCCGGAAGGTGCAGGAATTTATGCCTTCGCTGATCCCAAGGAATGACAAATAAGAAAAGGAATCAGGCATCTATGAAATCGGCTGTTAATGGTGGCCGATGGGTGATCTAGAAGATAACAGAGAAATAAGAAACAACTTTGACAGTGGAAGTCGAGATGCTCGGTTTCGACCCTATTCGCACCTGGGCATCGCTTGCTATTCATAAAGGGCCTATAGATAATGAGCCTTCCTCACTGACAGGGAGGGCGGTCTGATGGCTGAAGCACCTGCCCTGACTATTGAGCAACTTGCGTCTCTTCGCGATAAGACGGATGCCGCCTCCAAGCTCCTTGATGGTCAGCTTAAATCCTATCTGAGTACGCTGAAACCGATCCTAGCTCCCAGGCGTGTGTTAGGGCGTTATGTATCGCCGCGCGAAGACGTCAACATCTCCGATCGGATGCTCGATCAGATCAAGGCACAGTATGCCGAGATTGTCGGTCGCCCTCCCTATGGGATGCCGCTGGAAGTTTCTGAGCAAACGTTGATGCAACTCGACAATTCGCCGATCGTCTATTCGATCGAGTATGCACACACGGCATCGCATGCCGGGAACAAGAAGATGCTGACCATTACATCGCCGGTTCGCTGGATATTGACCTATGAAGCGTCCCTCTTGCCGGCAGTGATGCGTCAAATGCTGGACGGCAAAGTGGAACGGCAAACGGAGGCGATGAAACAGTTCGTGGTGAATGCCTTGGCGATGGGACTGTTGGTCCAAGCCTATCCCGGCATCGCAAAATTGTTGGAGGCATTGCGCTATCGTGTCCAGCTTGAGTTACTCCCGGGATTTGGAACCCTACCGATTGTGACGGTGTATGCCTGTCTGGAGTCGTTTCGGCCAGCCGATGACCTTTTGATGACGGCAACCGCCTTGTCCGGAGTACCAATTTTTGTGGAGTTGATTCGAGCCGATTCGCTCTGCACCTACGTCGATCCTCTCGGGGAACACCTTCGGAAGATTCTCGCCTGATGTCTAGTCGTCAACAGCCTGTCGAAACACCGCCTCCGGTTTTTGTGCGGTTTCAACAAGGAGCCACATGGTCGGATGAGCGCTCGTTTACGCGGTCGTTCACCATTGGGCGAGCGCCTACCTGCGACCTGATCGTCTCCGAACCAGCAGTGAGTAAACGCCATGCAGAGGTTCGATGGCGAGACGGGAGCTGGTGGCTCGTTGATGTGGGAAGTCGAAACGGAACCTATCTCGATGGTGTCCGCATTCAAGAAATGCCGTTGCCCTCCTACTGCCGCGTTGAACTGGGGCAAAGCCACGTCCTGTTATTGCTGGCCGTAGGCCAGTCCGTGGACGAAGCGCAGTCGGCAAGCGATCGCACCATGATCAGCGAACAACGGAGTCAGAAATCCGTCACTCAGATTGTCGAGCGATTAGAGCTGCCGTATCAGACCGCAGATGTCGGTCCGCAGACCGAACTGTATCGGGAGGCGATGGCGCGAATCGCTAAACGACGCTCTCGTCGGTACCATTTGGCGCTGGGAATCATCGGCGTGTTGTTGTTGGGAACGGTCGCGCTTGCGTGGATGCAATACAACAAGATTGAGCGGCTCAAAGAGACTGCAGGTGAGATTTTCTACACCATGAAGCGGGTCGAATTGCAGGTTGCGCAATTGGAGGAGATGGTCGCCGAATCCGCACGAGCAAAAGAAATGCAAGAAATCCTGGCCAAGCGTCAAGAGATCAAGCTCTTGGAGAGCAAGTATGACAAATTTATTAAGGAGCTGGGCATTTATGCGAACATGAGCGAACAGGACCGCGCCGTGTTCCGCGTCGCCCGTTTGTTCGGTGAATGTGAAGCGACGATGCCCAAGGACTTTCTCGCTGAGGTGAACAAGTACATCCAGAAATGGAAAACCACGGAGCGTCTCTACAACGGCATGCGGCGAGCGTTGGCAGCCGGGTATCCTGGCACGATTTCGAATGCGATGTTTACCAGAAATCTTCCACCGCACTTTTTTTATATCGCGTTACAGGAAAGCGGGTTCGATCCCAAAGCCATCGGTCCTAAGACACGGATGGGCTATGCCAAAGGTTTATGGCAGTTCGTGCCCACCACCGCCAAGGATTACGGCTTGAGACCGGGACCGTTTCAGAACGAACCTCGCTTCGATCCGGATGACGACCGGTTTAACCCCAAGTTGGCGACGGAGGCGGCCGCCAAATACATCAAACGGATTTATCTGACGGATGCGCAAGCCTCGGGGTTGCTGGTCGTGGCTTCGTACAACTGGGGGGAAGGCAATATGGTCAAGATCATCAGGCAACTACCGCAGAACCCTCAAGATCGGAATTTTTGGCAGCTCTTGAAGAAGCATAACATTCCACAAGAAACCTACGACTACGTTTTCTACATTATTTCTGCCGCTGTGATCGGGGAAAACCCGCAGCTCTTTGGGTTCAGTTTTCCCGCGCCCTTTCCCAACAGCAAACCGCTATAAGTGTCGCTTAAAGGCGGCTGATTACCAGACGATCTTGTCCCAGACCTCACCCTGCCGAGGGATATGAAGTTTAATGTTCTTGGCGATGGGTGGAAGGTCGATCGTTTCGCCGGACGGGGTCGTTGCCGTGTCGATGACCACGAGAGCAGTCGCTCCATTGTTCTCCGGTGTGATGCCGGCGATGGAGAGTTTGAGCGTTGCATAATTGCGAAACATTGTTTCGAGGTTCCGTTCCCGTGCTTCGTTCATGCGCGAGAGGGAGTGCAGCGTCTTCAAATCTCGACGCTCATACGCTTGTTTGAATTGCTCAACCAACGAGACGAGTTGGTTGTCTGGGAATGTTTTAGCCACGTGAGGACTAGCCGGTGGTTCAGGCGACGGTTTAGGAGGAGGCGAAGACGGTTTGAGATCATCGCAGACCAGGTCGAGTAGAGACGGCCGACTAATCGGAGAGACTGCCTCTTGCTTGAGTTCAAGCCGCACGCGAATGACCTCACGAAGCGTATTCTCGTATTTCTCGTACGTTTCTAGCAGACCTGTCTTCAGGTTCGGGCAGTTCGCTGTGAGTTGTTCCTTTTCAAGCTGATTGGAGATCGTGCGTACCAGCCGTTCGCTATCGGAAAGTGTGGCCTCAAGGATTTTGAGCTTCTCTTTCAGCTGAGCGGCTTTCTGCTCTGACGGTAATGGAGAACTTCCATTCGTGTCAGGTGTAGAAATGACCGGGGTGGGATTGTTCGACTGAGACCCGAGATACCAAACCACGCCGACCAACGCGACAACGAGAATCAAGCCACCGTAGACCAATGATTTGGCTGAGGAGCTAGGTGGAGCAGGAGGAGGTGGTAGGGGTGATTCAGGCACTATATATGTCGGCTGTTTTTGTGGTGGCGGTGGCACCGGCCTCCTATCCGATGGCTGGGCGGCAGGCGTCCCCGGTTGTTTGTGCTGTGGGCTCGTGGGAGGTATGACGACCGTTCCTGGATCAGTCGAAATCGGACGAGTTGGTTCTTCGGGTTGCTGAGAAGGCATTGGCAACACGATCGTTGATTCGAGGTCACGCGGGGCTGTGGGCAAGGAAGCCTGCGGCAGGGTATACAAAATTTCGTGCAACTGGCTGGCTAAGGCCTCCGCATCGGAAATACGGTCGTCGGGGTTACGTCGGAGCAAGTCCCGCACGACGTCCTGCAACATTGTCGAAACGTGGCTGGGGAATTGGAGAATCAGTTCTTCCCGGTCATGGGCCAGCCTACAGAAAATGGATGTTCCCGACGACTCGCCATACGGCGTCTTTCCGGTCAGCATTTCATACATGACGACTCCGAGGGAATAAAGATCGGAGCGTCCGTCGAGCTCTAGGCCACGTGCCTGTTCAGGCGACATATATTCGGGCGTCCCGATCACCTCTCGCGGTCGTGTGATCCTGGCTTCGTCCAGTGCCGCTGATATCCCAAAGTCCGTGAGTTTGACCTTGCCTCGCTTGTCAAACAGCACATTGGCCGGCTTAATGTCTCGATGAATCACCCCTTCGGCATGGGCATAGGCGAGTGCTGACGCCAATTGCTGCGCAATATGTACGACGTTGCGTGCAGGAAGCGGAGTTTCCTTGCGAATCATAGAGCGCAGATTGCTGCCGGGGCAGTACTCCATGACCAAAAATTGCGTCTTGGCTTCCTCTTCCACGGCATAAATTTTCACGATGTTTTCATGTTGTCGAAGCTTCGCCATCGCGCGGGCCTCCCGAAGGAAGCGCTCGGCGAAGGAGGGATCACTGCTCAGGTGGGTATGCACCAGTTTGATGACAACGGTGTCATGGAGTTTATGATCGAAGGCTTTATAGATGATACCCATTCCTCCACTGGCGATTTCTTCCCGAAGTTCGTACTTGCCGGCTAGGACTTGTGGTGCCATGTGAAGAGAAAGAGCCGTTTCCTATAACTGGGCCGGAAGTATACCCAAATAGAAGAGGCAAGGCTATTTAGTTAGCTGAGCCTCCAGCAGGAACAAAAGAGAATGATCGATATATATAACCTGAATCATTTTGTCTCGATGCATGCTCGCATTGCCATGTGGGCAGTCACCAATCAATCTTGAGCGTTGTCTTTTCACAATGTTGCAATACACGGTCGCATCGTTCTGAAAGCAGTATCGTGATCAAAGATGAATGAATACACAGTACTCCCAGCATCATTGTTGCTTGTGCGCCTGATTAAAACTGAGATTGTGTCGACATAGGATGAAGCGCGAGCTCCCACAATGCGGAAGGCCAGTGCTATTTGGCTCCATGGCGATTGGCCAATTGCAGATATGTATTCTGCAGCAAATCGCTCATGGCCTACGGGAAGTATAAATCCGAAAGAGACCGAGTCAGGATTGATGTGGAGTGGATTCCCGTCACACGGTACAGTCAAGGAGACTTGGACAGGAAGAGAGATTGTTGACAGTCCAAGGTTGATCAAAAAACCCTGTGTCTGTCGGTCCTTCGCGTTGATATTGCTTGAAAAGGTGCCAAGCTACTGACGGTTTACCTGAACATTCAGCGCTTCGAATCATCCCTCTTGTATTCTGCGACCGCACGGCTTTCAGTCTGCAATTCCACCGCTGATGCAGCCGCCAACACCTGGATGCCTCGGCATTTCCTGAGCTGGTTCAAATAGGTTCGACTGTCTGCCGATCCTCCGCAGTCATCGGTCTCTGTCTCGAACGGTCGAATTCCTGCGATAGCTTTCACGACTTCCGCGCCGTACGGCTCTTGGACAATAAAATGTTCAGGGCTTGCCTCGTCTCCAAACGAATAGGTCTTGCCTGCTCCGATGAAGGCCTGCCCACGAAACATGTTCGGCACGAGGTGTGCCACCGTCCCGTCGGCTTGGAAATAATCCAACTTTAAGTAGGCGTCCCGTTCAGATTGGACATAGATAATTAATCTGTTTCCTTCGACGAACCGGCCATCCGGCTTATTAGTCCACACTTTTAGCCCGAATTTGGATTCCGGCGGTACTGCGACTTTCTGCGCTTCCAGAGCGACTTCTTTCGCCTGAACACGCTGTTTGATTAAATCTTCGACGGAGACCGGTAACAGCTTGGCGCTGAGCGTGATGCAAATCTCCTGAGGTTTACGCTCTTCCTTCTCGACGCGGATCTCTTTGAGCATCCCCGCGCTGATGGACTGGATGATGTCTTCTTCCAACTGGAAGTTTTTGACGCGTTTAGACGATTGAATATACACTCCATGGCTCCGTACGGCCTCCTCCTGCGCCTTGATTATGGCTCCACGCCGAGCTTGAGCAGGTGTCTGGTCGTCGCCGAACCCATAACATGCATGGCCTCGTACCGTTTCCAGTCCCTTCGTTTCTTGAGCGTCAACCGGGTTCCACAAGTTGGGCCATATGGATTGGGCGAACAGCGCGATCAGGCTGAGCAAAGCGACAATGACGAATCGTCGAATCATGTCGATTTCTATTCCAGTATCTATGCAGCTATTTCTGCCCGAGTATGATCAACACCTTGGCTTGCTTGAGAAACTTGAAATGTTCCGGCACGCCATGGATGGTTTGCGCATCGGCGTCACTGATATAGAGATCCGCGCCGTCCGCCCTCACTGCTTTGACGAGCAGAGGGTTCGACGTGACACGTGAATTTAATTGCGCGCTGGCGGGATTCGGTTCATATAGGACAATCCCATCCTTTGCCGCCACTTGTGGTTCGACATAAGCGATGGAATAGGCCTCCTCTCCCTCCTCAGTCAGGAGTCGAGGCGCGAGCGCCGGAGTGGCTGTCAAGCCTCGCGCATCCACCACTAGTCCCGTATAAGATTTCGGCGGGGTCTTGGCGGGGGTCTTTTGGTAACGAGGTAATGGAGCGTTCTTGGGATCTACCTTCGGAGCAACGAGCTTTGAGAATGCACCGCCCAGTTTCATCTCCACGGTGGTCTCGTATGATCCATCCGGCATCTCTTGCTCATTGATCAGGCGAGCCCCTCTGACGAAGCCCTCAACTTTGGCTCGTGCTTCGTCGTTGGTGGTGACATAGTTGCTGACGGTTGTCGTGGAATCGATATGTATTCCCTTTACGACCTCCAACAGATTTCGGAGCGCTACCGTCCATGCTGCGGTGCGAGCCATTTCTTTGGCTTGCAGGGGACTTGTCGCTTCTTTCGGAGGAATGCCAATTCCATGAGCTATGGCGATTCCCGCCGTCCAATCAGCTCTCCCATGTGGAGTCGTATTTTCCATTACGTGCGTTGATTCGGCGGATACGAGCAGCGGTGTCGCCACTAAAAGCATGAAAAGAGGCAGGGTGGTTCGCAGTATGGTTTGCTGAGACCTATCCTTCATGGATGCCTCCCCAGGATCGTAATCCTTACAATCTGTACGGCGTATTGTGCATCTTCTGTTCCAAAATGCAAGACTGCGCGAGCCGGATATCTACTACCGGCATCTTTTTTGACGTAGGTCATGATCGTATTTCATCACGAGCTTCTACGTCTCCCATCCTGACCCTTCTCCTATATTCGTTTCTTGAGAGACGGCTTCTGGTCTGTGCATTCCGAATATATGGGCAATCTTTTTCATGAGCAGAACACGGTGCTGCTGCCGCATCTGAATCCATTTTGATTCTAATTGAATACTTTTGTCTCAGGCCTAGCGTGTGCCCGCGCCGCCACTACTCAATTACTTGGGAATGGAGAGATCAGGAAGCAAACTTCGAAAGATGATCCCTGGCATTGACATTGCCTATCACACATGACGGTCGTTCAAATAATATGGAATTCAGAATGTAACTTAGGTTATCTGGCTATGCGTATAGGCCCAAAAGGCCTTATTCGTAAGAGGAATGTCACAATCCATATTGATTCTATTAGGGTCCGGCGCAATCGGAGGATACAATGGCTGCTCCTCACTCTATTTCAGAACTTATAAAAAGATCCGACTGCATTCTGACCGTAACAGTTCTGCTTGCCCTGTCCTTTAGCGCGCAAGACTCTGGTGCTGCTGCGACTGAGGAGCTAGGGTCGGTCGGAATTGTGTCGAGCGTGAATGGTGAGGTGAGGGTTTCACGCTCAACCGGTACGCAGCAGCCGGATCAACCGAAATTCCGGGGGCCGATCGTCTATGGTGACCATCTTTCCACCGGAAAGGATTCCAGCCTTGGGTTACTAGTGGGCCAAAATTCGCTGTTGACCATGCGTGAGTTGTCGGAAGTGAGAATCGCCGAGACGGTGAACAACAAACAGATGTTGGAAGTGGCAAAGGGAAGAGTCTGTCTTGCGGTTAGTCGTTCAACTGATTCCGGTTCAGCACCCTTCACCGTGAAGACACCGACGTCCTTAATCACGGCGACTTCCGGAACCTTACTCAGTATTGACGTGGAGGAACCGCCACAAAAAAGTCAGGTCAGAGAAGAACCGAACCACCTCGTGGTCCTGGCGGCAATGAGCGCACAAGCGTCGAAAGCAGCGCCAGTGGAAACTTACCACGTTATCGAAGGCAGTATCGATATCGTTTCTTTAGCACCGGGCTCGTCTGCAACGTCACTCCGCACGGGACAAAGCCTGCGCGTGGTTGGAGGAGTGAAAGGTCAGCCATTTACAGCCCCGCCGGTCAATTGTCGAGCGCAGGACATTCAGCTCGTCCCTGTCCATACGACAACTCCCGCGCCTGCCCAACACATGATCGTTCAGCAACAGATGCAACTGGCCAGTGCTGAGCCGCTCCCAGAAAAGGGGGTCGCAGCCATGTCTCAAATAGTAGCTTCAGGACCATCCACTGGAACCATACCAGGAAATCTCTACGTTCCGTACACGCATAGCATCACGACGACGACCGTTCGAGTGACCATACCAGTGGGGTTACAGCCATGATGCACAAAGAATATTCGACAATACCGTTTGAAGAGAAACGTCGGATGTCATGGATACATCGAGGGGGCAGTGGATGGCGGTGCAATAGGAATCTTTGGTCTGTCGCCGTTCTGATATTGATAGGTCTTGCTGGCTGTGGATCTGAGCAATCGGATCTGGTGCAGCCGAATAGTGCGGCAGTCAACCTTAACATCACCATGCCTCAGAGAGTTTCTGGGGTATCGGATTATCGAAACAGCCTTTGGACTACTTTCCGGCGATGGATTCTTCCCACAGAGGCTTGGGCACAAACAGTAGGGAGTGTTTCTTTGCTTGTTGTCCAGGTCACCGGGCCCGGCATTCCCTCACCCGTTACAGCCAGGCAACCGGTCAATGGAGTGACAGATGGTCAGGTCATTCTTATTACCCTCGATGTACCCGTGGGGCCTGATCGGGTTTTCACCGTATCCGGTCTCACTTCAGGGAACGAGACGATCCTCCAGGGAGAAAGCGATCCTACCACATTGATTTCAGGACAGGCGGCAACGGTGCCGATTACCTTAGCTGATGCGCGTCAGCCAAGACCGACAATTGTGAGTCCGGCGTCACTACCCATCAGTATTATTGGCACATCGTATGGTGCGACCATGACTGCGACTGGAGGGACACCACCCTATCAATGGTCAGTCACGCCACCTTTGCCAGCCGGGTTGGATATGACTTTGGCCGGTGCAATACGGGGCACCCCTCAAGCGGGAACTGTTGGCACCACTACGCATATCTTCAGCGTGACCGACTCCGCGTCCCCGACCCCTCAAACCGGCACCAGGAATTATTCTTTCACTATCTCACCACCCGGGTTAGCAATCATTACACCTTCGCTGCCGAATGGCACCGTGACGCAGAACTATCCTAATACCCAATTGGCCGCCTCGGGCGGAATACCTCCATACACGTGGACAATCATTGGTGGTCTTCCACCCGCGCCTGGCCTTTCTTTAAGCCCACCCGGAGCCCCAGCCGGTTTTATTAGCGGCACACCAAGCACCAATGAGGGCTCACCGTTTACGAGAACCTATCAAGTACAAGATTCCGCAATACCACCACGGATCATGACAAAATCACTGAGCATCACTGTTAATCTGCCGGCACCGCCGAATATCACCACCCCACGACTTCCAAATGGAGCATTCAGACAATTGTACACCCAGACGTTGCAGGTCTCAGGAGGCACTCCTCCTTTTGTCTGGCGCGTCACTGGCGACCTTCCAGATGGTATAAGTTTGAACCCTTCAACAGGCGTACTAGCGGGAATGGCGAGTGTAACGGGCAGGTTCCCTTTTACGGCGAATGTCACCGACGCGACGGGGCAAACAGATCCGACACCACCGGCCCTGTCGATCACAATCACCTCGCCAACTCCGCCGGTCATTACCACCGTGTCGCCACTGCCGACGGGGACCGTCAACCAACCATATCCTGCCACTGTGCTGACTGCCACAGGAGGAGCACCACCCTTGGCATGGGATCCAGTGGTCATCCCTGCGTTGCCCAATGGATTACGGTTCGATCCCAACACGGCAACGATCAGCGGCACACCCTTGAGCGCAAGCCAGCCTACGACACATACATTCACTGTGCGAGATTCCACAGCACCATCCAATCAGACCGGAACCAAGGGACTGCAGTTGACGATCAATAGCGCACTGACCATCGACACCACGCTGCCGAGCGGCACCACGACTCAGGCCTATAGCGCAACGTTAATAGCCTCGGGGGGAACGCCACCGTATACGTGGTCAATCAATCAAGACCCCAGAGTTGGGCCTCTTTCACCAGCTCCTGGCCTCTCCTTGAGTTCGAGCGGGGCAATCACTGGCACCCCTACCACTGTGGGGTCATTTAGTTTTAGAGTACGAGCCACGGATAGTTCTGGATTGTCCGATATTCAAGACTTATCGATTGCGGTGGTGCCAGATTTCACTGGTACCTATGTTGGGTTGGAAGCCCTCAAGTCGGACCAGCGCCAATTCCAGATCAAAATCATCATTGCCCAAACTGGGAATTCTGCCACGGTGTCGATTTTCAGCCAGGTTGGCGGCGTCATTCCAGCTAATCCCCAAGAGTCGGGTCAGGCAGCAGTGACGGGTGGCACATTTACCTTCAATTTTACTGAATCAATAAACGGCCAACCTTTTACCAGCAATCTCTGGACATTCAACCTCTCGGATCCAAACACCTTACACTTTGCTCATCATAGGGAGTTCTTGCAGCCAGGAGACACACGGCCGGATCTGGATTCTGAAGGGTTTCTGCCGCGCCAGGGAACAGAAATTAACTAAAGAGAAGTGTCTGTGAGAACAATATGCTGGAGAAACATGATGATCGTTCAGAAAACATCCGGCTTTGTGTTATGTGCCATTTTACTTGTGCCGTTCTGCACTAGTTCCGTCTCAGCTCAACAGGCGGAAATGGACATTCTGCTCACGCAGGCGACGCTGGCCTATGACGATGAACAATATGATAAGACAATACAGCTGCTCGATCGTGTTCTCGCGTCGGAGCCGAACAATGCGCGGGCGCACTACTATAAAGGTCTGGCGCTGTTAGGGCAAAAGAAGTCGGAACTCGCTGTCCAGTCCTTCGAGAAGGCCCACGCCATCCAACCTCGGGATCTGTTCACTCGCTATCAATTGGGTGCCACGTATTTCCTCCTCAAAGAGTACGACAAGGCCGACCCGCTTCTCTCCGGTGTCTATGCCGAGCAACCGAAGCTGGAGGCAGTCGGCTTTTATGTGGGGGTGCTACGGTATCAGCAAAAATCCTATTCAGAGGCTCAGACCGCCTTCTCGCAAGTCCAGACTACGGACCCAGAGATGCGACAACTGATCGGCTTCTATAAAGGACTGACACTGGGAACGCTCGGTCTCTCTCAGCAGGCTGTGACCGAACTGGATGACGCATTGAAGGTGCAGACGTCGGAGCCGTTCAGTGCGCCGGTCCAGCGGATGCGAGATTCGTTGACGGCTACGCAGAGCACGGAGCGCCGTTTTCGGGCCTCACTAGGCTTTGGGGGATTCTATAGTGACAACGTGGCGTTGAATCCCAATCGGAGTAACGATCCGTTTGCAGAGTCGCTACGGACGCGCTCGACGACCTCGCCGGGCCTCTTGATGACGGCACACGGCGAATACTCCTGGTTGCGACGTGGACCGTTCGAATCTATTGCGAGCTATAACTTCTTCCAAGCGGTCAATCTGAATGACGGGCTGTCACGCTTCAATATTCAGAATCATCAGGGCGCGCTGGCCGGATACTACCGGGGCACGGTTCGCGCCATGCCCTATCAGGTGGGGCTCTCCTACGCCTACGATTATCTGTTTCTCGGCCAAGATGCGTTCATGTCTCGGCATACGCCGACCCTGTCCGGCACCTTACTTGAGTCCTCCCGTCACATGACGACCGGGGTGTTTCGGTTTCAGGACAAGACGTTCTTTCGCGAAGCGGATCTGACCACGCGATTTCCTGCCGCCCAACGGGACGCGATGAATTGGATGTGGGGATTCACTCATACGTTACGGCTTCAGGAAGATCGTCATTTTCTGTCAATCGGTTACCAATATGACGTAGAAGATGCGACGGGGAGCGATTTTTCGTACGCAGGTCATCGTCTTTTAGTGGGAGGGGTCTTCTCTATGCCGTGGCAGCCCACCCCATGGGGAGCCACGCGTTTGCGGTATGACTACCAGGTTCATTGGCGGGGCTATCGCAGCCTCAATGCGACGTTCCCGCAGTTTGCACTCAACACAATCCGGCGTGACGATACTGAACAGCTTCACTTTGTGCGTCTCGAGCAACCGCTTCCTTATAATTTCATGGTAAGTTTCCAGTATCAACGGATCCAGAATGATTCGAATCTAGCTGTCTACGACTACACTCAAAACATTTTTTACCTCGTTACAACGTGGACGTATTGACGGAGCTGCCCGCATGCTCAAGCAGGTATGATCGGCAGTCCAGTCGAGTCTATGTAGGTTCCATGGAGATGGCTATGGGGAAATCCTGAATGGTCAACGGCTTTGTGGTCGTTGGAGTTTGTTGTCCTTTGGTTAGCTCCTTTACTCGCTCCGACAGATAGAGATCCAGCATATTGATAGTAATTTTCTTGCTGTCGCCGTAAGCGGCCTTGCCGTTCAAAGCTTCTACGAGCGCCTTGGTAAATGCGCCATTGCCCCACGCCGGATCTTCCATGGAATCCTGTTTACCGGTCGAGGAAGCAAACACCACTGCACCATTTTCCGCGCTTGTGAGTTCATTGACCACGGCGTTGATATCCACCGTCCCCCTGCGTCGGCCGAAAATATTACCGGCATGGCAGGTGTCTGCAAATAGCAATGTTTTTCCTGACAGGGATGCGACGGTGTTCTTGATATCTGAGAAGGCGAGGCCTGTGCGCCGCAACTGGTCGACTTTCGCATTGACGGGGAGGAAGTAGTACAGCCCGTTCTTATCGTTTACGCCATGTCCCGCCAAGAACACGACCGCGAGATCGTTGCGAGTCGTTTCTCGTTCCAACCACTCGAGACCCTCGAGGATATTGGCCTTGGTCGCTTCCGCATCGGTGAGTACCTTGGTTACGACGGTCTTATACAATCCGCCTTGTTGTCGCTTCAGAGTTGAGGCGAAGTCGGCTGCGTCTTTCGCCGAGAATTCCAACTTCAAACTTGCATCGTCGTAGTGCCCGACTCCGATCACGAGCGCGTTGAGGATTGGCTTCGGTGGAATGGTGACGGGACGGTCCTGTCGGTGCCAACGAACGCGGACCGTGGCTGGTTCGCCGGAGGCCCATCGGTTCCTTGCTAGGAGGGAAATTTCCGATTCGCGCTCAGGCATGTCGATCTGAATTTCTCGAATTGCCATCGCTTCCGATGTGCGAGTGCTAGACTGAGCGTGACGAGCGTTTGGGATCGGGAATGGGCGGCCGTCCAAGAGACCGATGATGTCTGTGACTGGTTCCTCGGTTGGACTACGGACGGAATATCGCACTGTCATCTGGGATGAGGAGATCGTAGCCCCGTCCTGTGGCGACAGAATGGTGATGACCGGGGGTAACCGCCGCAAAATTTCTTGTCCTTGAGATGCCTGCTTTTTGGACGAATTATCGAAAGTCGGGATAGGCACAATGGCTTGTGAAGAGACTTGGGTCGAAGCCAGCACAAAGTCGGGCAGGTCATACGATTTTGCTGTGAAAGGGATCTGTTGTGCGTTTGTCAGCGTTTTGATGCGCTCGGCAACATAAAGCTCCAGCATGCTCACGCTGATGTGTGTGGCGTCACCGTAGGCGGCCTTTCCTTGTAGACCTTCCGTCAGGGCCAGCGTAAAGGCGCCATTTCCCCAGGCCGGGTTCTCTTCAGCATCGTGTTGAGCCGTGGAGGCGGAAAACAGCACGGTGCCCCGTTCTGAATTCGCGAGGTCATAGCCGAGACTGGTCACGGCTGCGGAACAGATCTCCGTATTGTGAGGATCTTTGGTTTGGCATACATCCATAAAGATGGCTGAACGCCCTGCCAATCCACCCACCAGGTTCTTAATATCTGAGAAAGGGAGAGCCGACAATCGTAGGTGATCTCTTTGGGCGTGGGCCGACAACAAGTAAGGTGTGCCATTTCGATCGGGCACGGCCTGTCCCTTAATAAAGATTACTGCGACATCGTTGCTGGTAGTCTCACGGTCAAGCCAGTCGAGGCCATCCAGGATGGCATCCTTGGTCGCATTTCCGTCCGTCAAGACCTTGGTAATGACATCTCGATAGACCCCTCCGGCCTGCCGTTGCAGAGCCACCGCGAAATCTTTCGCATCCTTTGAGGCCAGACGTGCGGAAGCTTGCGGATGAGTCACTCCGATGGCCAGGGCATAGAGCATCGGCTTCACGGCAAATGCGGGTTTCCATTTCAGACGCACGGTGACCGGTGAACTTCTGTTACCAGAGGGATGTGCGAGGGCAAGAGACACGTCACAGTCTTGTTCCGGGATCTGTACGTCCAATTCACCGATTCTGGCTGCTGCTGATGGAATGACCGTAACTCCTCGAGTATCGGGCACGATCTTCCCGTTCACCAGGACCGTGATCCTTGTCTCACCCGTTTCGGCTGCAGAGTGCACCCGATACCGAACTCGGACGGTCGTCGACGAGACTGAGGCTCCGTCATGAGGCGAGATAATGACCAGGGGTTGTCCGTCGGTCGGGTGAAGCTCAGACTGGATTGAGAGTGGCAGTGCCTCGCCCGAGGCAGTGCGCAGCACCGCTTGTTGTTCATCCAATGTTTCCATGACCGTCTTCACGATTCCGGGACGGTACGAGATGGAACGAAACTTAGCCGCTGGAAAATAATCGGCTGCGCTCTCTACGCCATAATTTTTGTGCCATCCGAGTAACGTCTCAGCACCCGGGCCGGCGTCATAATAGCCCGAAGGGGTCCAGGTTACCCATCGATTCGACTGAGGATGAACAAACAGCGCGAGCAGTTCTTGACCGTCTGCCATGCGATACCATCTGATCGTGCCATCTCCCAGAGCCGCCGCTGCCACTAACCCGTTGCTGGCGATATTGACATTCCACACATTGGCCGGTACGGCCACTCTCCAGAGCTCTCGACCGTGACTGTCGAACAGGCGAAGATGCCATACCGTCCCCAACAACGCTGTTTGATTGTCTGGACCGAGTGCAAGACAGCGAGACACTTCGTACGGCATGAGGCGCAAGGCTCGACCGTTGAGTGTGGGCGTTTGAGAATTTTTCCATCCTTCGATTGTCAGTCCTGGGGCTGTCGTTCGGGAAAGGTAAAGTGTTGGCTGAGGAGCCGGATTTTGCTGCAACACTCGATCAACAATGGAGAAGCGTGCTGAGGATTGTGTGCCCTTACGATTGCTGAATTGAACGCTTGTCCCATCCGGTGAGAGAAGAAACTTGTCATAACCGTCGCGAAAGTCTGCGATCTCCGAGCCTCTGAAAAGGATATGGTTGTCCTGAGCATCGAAGACTCCGAAAGCAGGGTCTGAAGCGCCATAGGCTATCCCGCCAGCCTTGAGCGGAACGATGCTCAGGATGGTGTTGGAGGAGGCTGGGAGATCAGTCCACGGCCCAAGTCCCTGCTTAGTCCATTTCCTGATCTGGTGCATCTGTCCTTGACGATACTGTCCTCCTGCGTACAGTGTTTCATCGTCGGCTGACCACGAGACCACATTGAAATGCCCTTGGTGAGTATTTCTTGTATCTGCTGAATAGAGATAGTGCAGATCATCTCCGGAAAAGATGTCGACTTCTGCTGAGTTTTCATATCCGATAGCGATCTTTGAACCACTGTTTGTCAAACTAGCGCTGAACGGACGCTTACCATTGGTTAGTTGGGCCTGCGCAAGTAACTGAAAATCTCGGCCATAGAGTCGTAGAAGTCCATCATATGACGCTGTGACTACACGACCGGTCTTGTCGAAAGAGGCACCGTATGTTTCAGCTTTGTAATCGTGATCTTCGGCTAATAGTCTCTGATCGGCGGCACTATAAAAATGAATGCCGTTCCTGCCAAGGAATGTGGCGAGCAAGATCCGGCCATCAGGCGAGAATGCTAAGTGTGAGATTGCCTCTGGGAGCATCGTGATACGCTTGAGTATGCGGCCGCTCGCTCGATCGAAAAGATAGATGGAGTGCGTTCCATCCCATTCGAGGCCAGACCAGCCTCCTGCGGCAATCGTACTGCCATCCGGCGAAATCGCCACCGCATACATTTTGCCTTCATGACCTTGTCCGATTGGTGGGCGCAGTACCCGAAGGAGCCGACCAGCTGGAATGTCCCATACCCGCAATGTCTTGTCGTCTGATGCTGTGGCTAGATATCGGCCAGAAGTATCTGCGCTGATGCTGGAGATTCTGGCGGTATGCATTTCAGTTTCAATGCGGATGATTGGAGCTTGAGATGGTTTATCTGTGACGGCAGCAATAGAGGAGGGGGGATCAGTCAGCTGGGTTATCGCCGGTGGTGGGGAACAAGATGTGAAGATGACACCAGGCAACGAGCAGCCCAATGACCACTGAAGGATGGTTTGCATCCATGACATGGATCCCTTATATCGCAATACCAATAGTGGATCAAAGGTCTTTTAGGTGTGCATCGAATGATACTGGGACGGAGGAAAATCATATGCGCAGGAAGCCAAAATGCAGACCCGTTGATCGCGAAGGGAAAGTCAGTTACTCCTTGTGAAAGTGACCGAGCGCGGCGTGATGTAATTCATGTCCGCAGATCTCGAAGCTCCATTTTGGGCAGTAAAGGGTGTTCGAGGTAAAGTCGAAAAATCCTTTGATAGTATGAACTAATGGAGAAGTGCTGTCGTGTTGGGGCATTAGACGCACCGCCTCTAATCCGACAGTTTGTTTCCATTGTTCCTGAAGGCTACGTTCATCGAGGAATACCACGGTGAGGTTCTTAATTGCATGTTTTTCTACGTAGCGCTCCTGAACTCCGGTGCACCCGATGAATATTGATATGAGAAGCACCCATGTCAAGGAGCTGATAGGGGTTGAGCGACACAATGTGCCTGTGTTTGCTTTTTTGTCTGGGTGCGGCATCGAAACTTGTCTCTGCACAGGATACTGTTTGTCCTGATCAAACAACTAGGTCAGCAGCTTCCATGCCGCGATCTATCTTTTCTATAAGTAGTGAATACTTAAATGATATGTGGCAATGGAAGTGCGGTCTTGACAGAATTGAGCTGTCCCATCGCGGTACAGATGCGCCAAAATTCGATCTGTGGCTTAGGCAGCAGAGGGACGGCGCTTTTTGTGATGAAGGGGGGAACCGCCATCTTCAATTTTCGAGAAATTGTAGGACGAACAAGTGAATCCGCTTTCACATCGAGCAACCGATTTCAAGTCGTCCAGCGAATAGCCTTCCTTGCACTGTGAATTGAAAAAACGGCAAATGTCGATGGGTCAGTCTGTGGCACCACTGCGGAAGGCCTTACTGGCTCCACTACATATCTGATCCTGTCCTTATTCAGAACTGAGGGAAGGTGTAAGTTCCCCGAAACGGTAGACAGCCAAAAGGAGATCGTTCTGGCAGAATAGCTCGTGATTGAAAAGCGCTGTAAAGACTCCTTGAGACACGTGTGGATGAATGGAAGAATCTGTACCTGCCGTCATAAAGGCATGGAACCCAGACGGGTTTATCACTCGTTCAGGCGCTATGGTTTTTATCTTGGTGAAGGATATCAAAAATGACAGTTTGCGGTTTGAATAGGACGCGGCGCTCGATAACCATTCCTCATAGGTCCACTTCTATTAAGTATGGTAATTTAGTTTCCCAATTATTTGGGAGATGGTATCTTCCGTAAGAACTCTCCCATACACTCATCGAGGTGTCGTGTCTCCGGTCTTACTCCATTCGGATCACACAGCCAGACATAGTCTACATCACCAGTCTGGTAAACCTTGACAGGAAACGCTTCACTCCCGGGCTTGCGACGATACCAGTACCAACCCATTTCCCGTTTGCTGTTGTTCGCAGTCCGGTGTGTGGCCATCTATGTCGCTCCTGTCCTTGTTGGTATATCTTCGGAGTGCATTAGAGAAACCGGTATGTTCAAGAGAATCGACGATATATTTGGCCTCTATCAGGGCAGCCACTTTGGCTTCGTCGTGGGACGAGCACTTGCCGTCAGAGCATCCTTTTGTAAGCCGCCAGCGCGCTGTATCGAACTGCAAAATGAAATATCGACAGCTCCAAGTCCCGTCAATGTGTTGACTCGGCGTTCTCAACTCGATCCAAAAGCTCTTATACCGCGGCATTGTCGTTGTGCTCCTTAGACATGCGACCGAGGAGGGTCAGCATAGCAGCCGGTAATAATTAACCACCTCACTTCGCCCACAATTGTCACACATTCCCTGTTGAGTGACCGCTCCATATCTGCGGAGGCGTGCCCAGAAAAACTGTACCTCTATTGGATTGGCGGGCGTGACTCTCGACAGCCTCGCACAACATCCTGAACAGTATTTCACCGTCGTAGTCATGAGGAACCTTCCCTCCACAGTCTGTTGCTTTGAATACCGGTTCTACGAGTGCCCAGCCTACTAGGGCTCCATGGAGGGTGGTACTAGGAAACAACATAGGGCCGCCAATGTGACGTCAGGCTTGTCCGATATGCCTCGTTTGCGGCACAGTTCCGGGACCCCGATGCCCGCTAGACATCGCCCTGGTAAGCGGCTTCTTTGCGCTGCGATCTTCCCTTCTTCTCGTGCGCCGTTATCAGGCGCTGAGATAGGAGATGATCGAATATCACCAAGAGCAGTTGAAAGTGTATTGGCAGAGACTAAAACGGACTCGGGAACCAACTGGTGAGATCGACACTTTGCATGGACTAAGATTAGGTTCATAGGTGGAAAATATGTCTTTGATCACTCTAACAATGATTGAGGAACGACAATGGATTGAAGAAAATCTGGCGGTCATATCGGCCTATCTGAAGAAGAACTTTCCTCACTACACGATTAAGGAGCAATCCGCCCCAAGCTTGTATCATATGTTCATTGTCACCAGTGTCGAGTTGAACGCGACTCATATGCTGAAGGTAATGTGGCCGAGACTTTCAGACAGGATGAATACTCCAGCTGCGACCCAAGCTGCCTTGGAGCTGGACGAAGTAGCCAATGAGATGATTCAAGCAGGTGGCAATTACTTTCAGTGGTGAAATGCCCACGGAGTACGCCCTTGTCCAGGTGACCACGCATGTACTGTGGCAGAGTTCTAATACGCTTTGGTTACTCTCACAAATTGCTTAGCCGGTTAGTCATTGAATCGAATGGTAATCGCCAGAGATGGGAACCATCTGTACGATCATGAATCACTTCTAGCTCCTATCATCACTCCACCTCGATTGTCACGCTCGCTTCGGCTCCCAGTTCATCGTGGTTGTGACTTGCGGCTACCAGCTTGATCTCGTGCGAACCGCGTGGTAGGCCCTTCACCACGCCGGTAAACGCTCGTTGATACTCGCCATCCACATAGCAATGGATGTGCGTTGCTTTCGAACTCTTAGATACCCTGTATCGCACTTTGACAAAATCTCCTTTTATCACTGAACCCTGTGTCGGACTCACAATCGTGAGCCGTGTACTCTCGTCTCCAGCTGCCCAACCAGTTACGCCAGATCCCAAAGAAGACAGGCCGATCAGTGCTGACATCACCATGGCTCGAATCATCGTGCCCTTCTTTAGTTGATTCCCGATAGCTCAATCCACTGACTGTGTCCCATGTCGCCACTTATCCTTCTTTTCTTCTTCCCAAGATCGCAGGGGTAGGTAGTTTAGATCACGGCGGGGGGTGCAGCGTGGATTATACCTCTGGTGGCCGCCTCTCAAGCCGGCTGACATCGGTCATGGCCAACACAAGAAAAGCAGCCACCCAGCAGAACCCTGCTACCCTCTCTCCCGGTGGGACAGAGAAAATTCCGCCATGAGATGGCATGCCTACTTGCCGCCACCTCCAGATGCTCCCTTACCGCCACCATAACCAGCCCCGCCGGTTGAACCCGTACTCCCCGTTGAACCGGTGCTCCCGCTGCCAATCTGCGTGCCGAAATCGCTGCCCACCGCTGGTCCAATACCAGGGTTTATCGCGCCCATATCCTGCTTAGGACCTGCTTCTTGTTGAGTTGCTTCGTTACTGCTGCCTCCGACATCCGAAGTCGCTCCTTGCGGCTTCGATTCACGCCGAACCTTGTTAATCTCCTTCATATAGGACGACGTGTCCGGAGAGCGATCTTTAGACTGTGCCGCATTTGTCGCGGGCTGCAGTTCCTCTTTCGTGGCGTTGAGGGTCAGCTGTCCACCGGTGACCTTGAATTGGCTCCATTTCAGCGGCAGTTGGTCTTGAGTTCCATCGACCTGGAGCACCGCGTACTCGACCTTGCCGGTCTTCGTATCCTTCATGAGCTTTTCGATAGTTCCCAACGTCTCGCCTTTGGGGTTTTTGACGACCTGATCAAGCGCGATACCCTTCTCATCGACTAAGGCCCCTCGTGGGACGGGGACCACGTCATATTCCTCAACCAGCCCCTGTTGGCCGCCCGTCATGTCCGTCGCTTGTTTCTCCACCGACGGTTTCGATGACGTAGGTTTCTGCTCCCCTTGAGCCAACACCCAATTCGGCACCACCAGCAATACAAGTACCACCATCAAATGGAATAGGAATTTATACATCTTCATGGGCAAACCCTCCTTCGACCTTTCTCGTGGGCTGTCCAACGGTTGCGTGAGCGTTCACGTCTCATCGTAACTAATAAGAAGGTTGGACAATACTCGGAAAACACATAGTGGAGTTGATCGAGAGGTGTGCTCTATCGACTCAACCCTGTATGGCTTGCTGCCGACCTGCTAAGGCTTGCCATCTCGGTTATCCCGATTCCCCTCTTTTTGTCCTGGTGCTGCGAAACGAATATGGTACCTAAGCCAACAGAGGGGAGGGGTGCGCCGGTTCGAAGGTGGGATGTCGTTCGTAAGACGTTCGATGCAAAGGTTCCTATAACAAACTAGGTGGCTGCCGAGCTATGGCTGACCTCTCCGTGCATGTACAGTTAGCCTATAAGTCGAAGACTCTTGATAGATTCAGCAATGGTAGGAGGTTGAGCATGGCTGACTATCGTCAAGCTATCCGAGAACATCTGGCCGCCAGCAGGAAGCGTCTGGAAAAGGGTACCCTATCCGACGGTGCAGCGGAGGTCTTGAGGAGAAAGATTCGAGGCCTTTCTGCATTGTTAAGGGAAAAGCGGGGAATCTAATGAAGTGAGGCTTGAGGGCCCATGCAGTCGCCGGCTCCATAGACCCCCCTGAGATTCCAGCCAGTTCGTGATCACCTCTCCGCGGGTCCCCTCGCTTTGCTGCAATGGTGTCACCGAAAGTGTAACCATTTTGTATTGTTCCCGCTCATGTGTCGCAATTCGCTCTCGCCAAATGCAGTCGGGGCATACATGGCGGTGCATGGGTTCGGCCGACCGCCTTGCCACGTCTTCATCAGAACCGGAATCGTCAACGACGCATTGCCTTCTGACCGATTATTGACGGACACGTTTATCCACTAGATGCATCGTCCAACAGACTCAACTTCTCGACTAGATCCTTCTTCCGTGCTGAGGTAATGGGACTTTCCCATAGCAAGGCCTCCTTGAGCATGCGGGTAGACGAGCTCGGTTCGAACGTCAAAGAGGGGCTCTGATGGAAGGGAACTCGGGATGTCGCTCACAAGGTCATCCCCTTCGATCGTCTCATCTCATGGTGCGAGGCGCACTACTGTGAAGAAATACCTGATGAAGGCAATGATCAGAGCCACGAACAGAAGATGCGGGAGATCTGCCACCGAAGGCGCATCGCTCACTCCTCCGGTGGACCGGCCCAGAAGTATGAGTCGTGGATCGCACGTGACAAGGCACGCAGAAAGGCCTCGGGCTCTTTCAGCGGATGGAGACGGACACACTGTCCTTTCTCATAGACCATAAGGGGCTTCTCGATGAAGCGAGTCAGAATCATCCGGCTTTGCGGATTCACGACGAGGAGTCCTCCCTCAATGCTAATGCTCCCAACTTCTTGATCACCAGATCCGTCGAACGCTGGTTCGTAGAAACGGACTTTCATGATGGCGGCTCCAGTGGTCCGGCCCATTGGCCGTCCCAGGACGCACATTTGGTCCCTTGATCCAAATCGGCAACCGTCAGTAGGCCACTTTTCAGCTTCCACACTTCCACAATGAAGGGCTTGTCAGCAGCGTGTCTTCGATACCAATACAGCCCAATTTGGGTGGGATGCTCCGTGGTCCAGGTTGGGACACTTGCGCGGTGCGGAGGGGTTGGGTCCTTCATCATCTGGCGATAGATATCTTCTGCATCTTCCCCAGTGATATGAAAACGCCTTGCCATCGTCTCCAGCCATTTCGCCTTCAGCCCCTCGTTGCTCTGCCCAGATGATTGATCGTGACTCATTGTGGCGGACCCTCCATTGGAAGAAACTCACCCGTGCCCTCCTCGCCAACTCGCTGACATGGAGTGCAGCGATGCTTCGGTCGGTGTTTGCGGATCGGTACGTATCCCTTCCAGAGTCACCCTCTCTGCGGCTGATGTGATCCTCCCCATAGTGAGAGCCCAATTGCTGCGACATAACACGCGACAGCGAACGGAACGAGAGTGAGGTTGGACCGTGCCACACAATCAAGAAGACGATTGCATTCGTTACTCTCGCGATTCGATGCGTGACACGTCCTCGATTGACTGGCACGATCCTCTTCCGAAATGTCTCGACGGCGTTTCAATCCGTTCGAACTTCTGCAAGAGACAGACCGAGGGGAGCAGGACCGCCATCAACAATGCTGGAAGCAGGAAGACATGCAGCGTCGTCGCACACTTCGAACATCGATGGCGGGTTGGTCGTGCTGCCCGTGACACTCACTTTCCGCACAGTGTGCACGTGCGTTTTATACACGCATTAGCCCTGCTTGGATGGGAGCTCCCAGATGTGTTGGACTCCACGCGACTTCCTCACTGGGTACGGGTGGTGCTCTCGGTCAGCGTGTTGAAGAGACGACAATACCGCCCCTTGAACGACGAACTCTGTTCGGGAGGTCAACCGTACCAGGCAGTATCGTTGGCGGCGCAGGCCCGCTGTTCTACGGCCAGGGTCGGCGCGGGCTGTGTCAGGAGGTTGTGCACGAGCGCGATGAGGCGGTCATGCTCGAACGGCTTGGCCAAAAACGGGAGCGTTCCCCGCTTGCTCCCATGGCTGGCCAGTTCTTGATCGGGATGCCCCGACATCAGGATGATGCGAAGGTCGTTTCGGATCGTGGTGGCGCGCCCGGCCAATTTATGACTGTTGAGATGCGGGAATTGGGTGGACGTTGAAGCGAGTGGAGCGCCAGCCTGTTTCCAAAAGATCATAGACCTTCCCTGTGGTCCATGTACCTTCGACGGCGTAGGAGGAGGTGTCCTGCACGGGAGTCCGTAACGCCTGGCGAGCTAGATAGGCTTTCATGAGCCCCTCCTCAGGTGCGCCGCGAATTCACCCTCATCGTCTACGAATAAATCTAGTCGCATGCCCCCTAAGAAGGGGAGAGGAGAAGCAGAGCCCTTTCTCAAGAAGGAGTGCAGGCCCTCTACTTCTGTGGAGGTTGTAGAAACGGAGAAATGCATAGCTAGACCGCAAGAGGACCACTTTTATGCTATCGCTGGTGATGTGGCATCCAGCTCAGCCAACGAAGAGGGCGGGAAACTTTTGAGACAGTTCAATCAAATAATACTTGATAAGCTCAAGTTCAACGTTTGTCAGCTCTTCAACTTGGACGCTGTAGCCAAGTAGGTTTTCCGACGCGTCCATGAATTGTTGGATTTCTTCGCGCAAGATCATACGTGAGTCACCCTTGGTAGTTAATCAGCGGTAACAGAACGTACAAGAAACGAGGTATCCGAACAACTAGGAGTTGGCCCTATTTGCCAAATGCATTCTACTAGAGGGGCCTACTCGATACTTGAGATTAGGTTCAAATGAACCATTTGTTCCAACCTCCGTCTGCCCTTGCAATAAGCCTAAACAGCCGGCGGTGGTACTTTTGTCACTCGCTTGTAAGGACCAGCTGAGATCCTGTGCCTGAGCGCGGTTCGAAGACTCCCCCGTTAGCATCAAAAAGAACAGTGCCTGTTTTTACATTTGTGTTTCACGTAGCCGGATCACAAGGCTCAGTTGCAATCCTCACGGTGACCCCAAGATCACTGACTATCAAAGGGAGACTCCAGTATGGCGGAAACCGCCAAATTCTGTTGTCAATGCCGTGGCAGGTTGTCGTCGATCGCATCCTGGACCGAAAACCAGATCGACTTCTACAGGGCGAGCCAGACTCAGTTTGGAACGATCGCAGAGCGGGGCAGGGTTCCTCTTCTCCAGTAGAGGTATGGTCCTGGATATGATGACGAGCGAGGCTGGTCCTGTTTCGCAGGACCTTGCTCGTACCCCCCGCCTTCACAGACGGGGAACTTCCACTGGATTTGACCACTACCGGGTTGAAGATCTAAAGTTCTTCTACGCACTTCCGACAGGCAGGCACATGATCTCCGGGCTTATGTTGCTTCCCATGACCCTCAGTCGCCGAGATCTCGTGCGAATACGAGCAGACCATTCGCCGGAATCGTGATGCCAGCGGAGCACGGCAGACCGTGCAGGGGCGGGCCATCGGCTGTGATGCCTCCGTAATTCCCTTTCGCCACTGGATTAAAGTAATTGTCGTAAATATCGCTGTTGAAGACTTCGTTCCAGTGTCCTAGCGAAGGAAACCCGATTTGATAACTGTGATCGGAGTAGGTTTCTTCTCGGAGACTGGCGACCACTACCACGTCACGACCGATCCCTTCAATCCAGCGCTGGAAAGCTATAATCCGATCATCGTTGTGTCTATAAAAGACATTGATGCCGTCGCCGCGCAACGCAGGATGCCGTCTACGCAGCCAGATTAATTCGCGCGTGAAGCGTAAGTGATCTTGTCTATCTTTGTTCGTATTGAGTTCGTCCCATGAGATGAGTGTGTCTTGAAAGAACTTGGGATTATCGCTCCATGGTCTGTATTCCAGAAACTCCTGTCCCATAAATAGCATGGGTACCCCGGTGCCGGTTAGGAGTAGCCCGGTGGCCACGCGCGCACGACTCCGCCTATACCATGGAGGCGTACCGGATTGCTCCGCCATCATGGCGACGCGCCAGGGACTATATTCTCCATGGGCCTTATAAGCGGTGTCATGATTTTCAATGCATTCGATGCGTCGCCACGTTTGGGGAATATCGTTACGCGAAAGGGCACCAGCGACCGTATCCCAACTAATGGTGGCGGTGCTCCCACCTGCCGCCTGGCTAATGACTCCACAAATGGCGGTGCGCAGACCATCGCTCCACACGCTATCGAAGCCAAGCCCGCCTTGGCTCACTCCGTCCACGGCATAAATGGGATTGTCGCGCCAATATTCCGCAATCTCGATGGCATTGGCTTTCACGGAATGTTCAGCCGGCGTGAGATTCCTAAAGAAATCCCAGCCGCCGTTTTCAACGCCTGCCCGAACTTCATCATGACGAAGCCCATCCGCATGATACTCATTCAAGAAGAAGACGGCATTATCAATCAGTACCCCACACACGGGTGCCTGCCAGTAAGCGAAGATTAACCCGTTGGCCCACCCATGATCAGTGAAATACAGACTGCGGTTATTGTCTCCATCTTGCTGCCGGTCAAAAAAGAATAGGCTATAGTCGTCTCCCTCGAATCCGCCAGCGTGGTTATATACGACGTCGAAAATCACCGCGACGCCGTAAATATGGAACAGATCGACCATTATTTTGAGCTGATTGACTTGACCAGCTATATGTTCAGCAGTATACGGCGCCGCCCCGGGAAGCTTCGCCGTTAGCAGGCGGTTCGCTTCTGCGAGGTACTGGTCGAGATCGGGTCCGGGCGGAACGGTGTAGTCTATTTCGGGAGAAAACATATCCGAACCGTTGTACCCTTCGCTCTTTGTGCCGTAGTATTCAGCCACCGGGAGCGGTTCGATGGCGTTGACGCCGAGTTCCACAAGATATTCAAGCTTGTACAGCGTATCCAGGAAGTGGCACGTCTCCTTCATGCGGCGGTCCGTACCATCGTCTTCCGGAGCCCCATAGAAGGTTCCGATGTGAAATTGATAGATCACGAGATCGCTGAACGCCGGTGCCTGGAATCCCTGGTCGTGCCATCGGAAGGTGTTCGGATCGCGCACAACGCAATTGTTCTTGGGCCAACTAGGCTGACGGGTTAGTTCACGCGCGTAGGGATCGCGCTTGAAGCCGGTCCGCCCATTTCCCACGATCCAAAATTTATATTCCGTGCCATCGCCAAGGCCACGAACGAAGCCAGTCCAGTGGCCCGTGGAGGAGTTGCAGATTAGTTCGTCTTTGGCCAGAGGGGTATAGGTATCGCTTGGATTGACGACCAGATAGACGTGGTGTGCGTTCGGCGCCCAAACCCGGAAGGTTACTCCAGACCGGTCCGGCACGATATTGGCCCCCAGTGGCAGAGAATCTGGGTTGATGGCCGGTTCGACTGTCATGAGCTCGTCCATAGGCTTGTCAACCTGTTTACACTCATGCAGCCACTGAAGCAAGGGGGAGCTGTCCTGTTCTCCCTGTCCGCTGGCCATCTGCCGAGATGTCATAACGATACATAGACGTTGCAAAATGCAGACGGCAGTCAACCCAGGATGGGGCTCATCGAAAGAATTAATCGGCGGGTATCAGCCCCTGCTCGATCAAGCTCTTGCCTGCAGCGACGACGGCTTCTCTTGCTGGCCGGAAAACAATGCCAGTTAAGGCCGTGACATACGCAGAATCAGCAATTGGGTGTAAATCCAGATCCGCCAGGAGTGTTCGAATCGTCGGATCAAATTTCGCCATTAACTTCACTGCGAAACTGGGCAAGTTCAAACGAGGAATACGTTTGCCATGAAGACCTAGCTCTGCACGCATAATTTCAGCTATTTCTCTCATTGAGAGCGTGTCTGAGGCGGCGAGCAGACGCCGCCCACCGACCTCGGAATTGGTCATGGCTTGCACATGAAGCTCCGATAAATCGCGAATATCGACGATTGGATACGCGGTCGAAGGCAGCGCCGGATATGCTCGCTTTACGATAAGCTCCAGCATAACGAGGGATGCGCTGATATTGCAATCAATGGCAGGTCCCATGACCATTCCAGGATTAATAACTGTAAGGCTATTTGTCTTCTTTACTGCTTCCGCAAAATCCCAAGCCGCACGTTCAGCACGTACTTTAGAAACTGTATAAGCAGAAAGTACAGGCAACTCAGGATCCGTCCAGTCACATTCCCTCACGGTAAAATGCTTCACCCGTTTATCTCTGTACACCATGGTGTCGAGTGAGGACGTCAGGACGATTCGTTCGACGCCGGCTTCGTTGGCCGCCTTCATGACGCGCAAGGTTCCATCTCGAGCGATCGGGACGAGCGCTTCGCGATGCGTAGGACTTTCTAGGGGAACTGGTGAGGCAATATGTTGAACAAATCTGCAAGAATCCACCGCAGCATCCCAGCCGGAACTTTGAGTCAGATCCGCCACCATACAGGTAAGTCGAGACACCTCTCCACCAGCGCGGGCGATTGATTCTCTCACAGTTGTTTCTATTTCTTTATGTCGAACTGTGCCACGCACAGAGTACCCAGCTTTTAAAAGCCTTACGGCGACCTGTTTCGCGATAAAGCCATTGATGCCCGTCACAAGTACCTGATCGTTCATTGTACATGTTCCATTCTCTTCGAATGTTTCAAAACTCTTTGCAAGATGTGAGTACTGCAATGGTTATGCGATTCAAACCTATCCCAAAATTGTTGACGGAGCATAAGTGATCAATGCGAGTTGCATAAAACCTTGCACATGTGAGGCAGTATACTCCCAGCGGATCAGAAGCCCCGCTTCCAGTGCCACCGACAACGAACCGCCCGATGAGTCAGACACGTTCGTATCGCGCAGACAGCGGACATTACTGCGCGTAGCGGTCCAACGCGATCAGATTGATACCGTCCTGTTTAAGGTCATCATGAAGTCCATCACCATCCATAAGCACGATCGTCCATCAGGTACTCCGACCAGGCCTGGAATATAAAGTGCTAATTCGCACTGCTCGCTCATGCTGCATCCGCACGAATCATCATGCCATGCGGGCAACGCCGCACTTCCTACAAGTTCTGATGTTAAAGCCTCATCGCACAATAATATCGATTCACATTTGTCCTGGCGCAGTGCGATGAGAATCTCGATTGTGGTACAAAACGTGCTTATTTTTCGCGCTCATCTTCAATTAAACTTGTAAGCCCAGACACTATCACGTTTGCCTTCGACGACTCGATCAGTTCAGAAACACTGAACCATGGTCGATATCGGTTGGCTGGCAGCGCGAGACTGCGCTTGATTTGCGTTGATCAGAATTCGGAATGGCCAGACCCGTGGACCTCACCAATGTCGCCTTTATACATCGTCTGTAGTATAGTGAAAGCTATTAAGGGAATTGTTCATTGCGGGTTATACCGAAGTCCGTGGAAGGTCTCAATGGAACACTTCCCACAGGTTTACCACAGAGTTCGCTCCTGATCGCAGCCTCTTGGCAGTATGTGTAGAACAGGAACACGATGAATAGCGAGACGGACCTTTTTGCCAAATGTCAGACGTTTAAAGATGCGAAACGTGTTCAAGCTGCCGGGGTGTATCCATTCTTTAGACCGATTGAGGCAACTTGTGGATCTGGGGTCATCAGCCATGGCCGACGGCGGGTGATGATCGGATCAAATAATTATTTGGGGCTGACACATCACCCGCGTGTACTTGCCGCAGCCAAATCCGCGATTGATCATTATGGAACGGGCTGCACAGGGTCGCGTTTTCTCAACGGCAATCTCGTTCTTCATGAACAGCTTGAGCGAGAGCTTGCCAGTTTTCTCGGCAGGGAGGCGTGTTTGGTGTTTTCAACGGGGTTTGCTGCCAATATGGGAAGTATTTCCTGCCTCGTCGGCCGCAAGGATGTCATTTATTGCGATCGTGAAAACCACGCCTCTATCGTGGATAGCACTCAGTTGGCGATCAGCGACACAATTAAATTTCGCCATAATGATATGGCGGATTTAGAACGTCTGCTGATCAGTACTCGCGAAAAATATCAGGGCGCATTAATTGTCGCCGATGGCGTCTTCTCCATGTCCGGCGATATCTTCAAACTTCCAGAAGCGGTCGCGTTGGCGAAAAAGTACCAATGTCGATTGTATATTGATGACGCTCATGCTTTGGGAGTCATGGGGCCCAAAGGCCAGGGCACCGAGTCTCACTTCAACATGCTGGGCGCAGCCGATCTGGTGATGGGAACCTTTTCCAAGTCGTTTGCCTCGATCGGAGGTTATGCCGCTGGCTCCGCGGAAGTCATTCATTATATCAAGCACAAAGCTCGCTCGTTCATCTTCAGCGCTGCCATGCCTCCTGCAGCGGCGGCCACGGCTTTGGAATGTCTCAGGATCGTGCAGGAAGATACATCTCAGCACGCTCGTCTTTGGAATAATGCCCGGAGGATGAATCAGGAATTATGCCAAATGGGTTATGACACACTGAATAGTCGTACTCCCATCATCCCTCTCGTTATTGGGAACGATGATACGGCCTTTCAATTTGCGCAGAATCTTTATGACTGGGGCGTTTTTGCCACTCCGGTAGTGCGTCCTGCAGTGCAAGAGGGCGGTGCGTTAATTCGGACAAGTTATATGGCGACCCACACGGATGAAGATCTGGAATATGCGCTCAATACACTTCATCTATTGGGCAAGAACTTTAGAATCATCGGCAAGCCTAGTGGACTATTCGCCGAGTCTTCCAAAAACTCTACGCTAAGAACATAAAACTGCACTGCCCCGCGTAACATGTGGACCGGCAGCGAAGTCAGCCAAGGACGGTAAAGCCTCTGAATGTATTCAAGACCCATCGCGCAGAAGAGGACGCAGATCTCTACCAGAACAATGGAGTACGGGCATCCGGCATTCCGGTATACCACGCGGGCGCGCGAAAAAGAGGGAATTCCTTGAGGAGTTGTAGCGACCATGTTCGACGATCTGTCCACAAATTAAGTGGGATTGAGCAACACATATAGAAAGTTGGTGCGTATGCGAGAGCTCGTGATGAAACCGGAAGGCGTGACTGCCCACGCGGCATATGGAGAAGCCCATTCGTGCCCGACAGGAGGTAAAGAGCGGACGGCACGTATTGCCCTGATCAACCCGCGATTTAATATATCCTTCTGGGGGCACGATCATGTGATGCCCATCGTTGGGAAACGCGCGAACACGCCGGTCGCCGCGCTTCCGTTGCTCGCTGCACTGACTCCGCAAGCGCACGCGGTGACATTGATTGATGAAAACGTGGAGTCTCTTGACTATGAGGCACTCGCACGTATGGACATTGTTGGCGTGACGGGGATGAGCGTGCAGCGGGCGCGTATGAAAGAGATTCTGCGCGAGTTGAAGAAGCATGGCTGCTTTACGGTGGTCGGTGGCCCCTGGGTTACCGTTCAAGAAGACTACTTCGGCGAGCTGGCCGATGTCATTTTTGTGGGTGAGGCTGAAACCACCTGGCCTGCCTTCTTGAAGGGCTGGCAGGCACATCAGTGGGACCGGCGTTATGAGCAACAGGCGAAATCAGATATGACCCAAGTGCCGACGCCACGCTTCGACCTGTTACAAATGGATAAATACCTCTATGCGAGTCTTCAGATCTCTCGAGGATGTCCCTTTACCTGCGAATTTTGTGACATTATTGTCACCTTTGGGCGGCTCCCTCGGCTTAAAACGAGCGCGCAAGTTCTCGCGGAACTGGAGAGCTTGCGCCGGGTGAACGTGGACCAGGTGTTCATTGTCGATGACAACCTCATCGGGAATAAACACGCCATCAAGGGCGTGCTCCGAGACGTCATTCAGTATCAAGAGCGCCACAGCTACCCATTTACCTTCTTTACAGAAGCGACGCTCGATCTTGCGGAAGACGACGAATTGATGAGGCTCATGGCCAAGGCTAATATCGAGGCGATCTTCATCGGTATCGAAACCCCCAACGAGGACGCACTTAAGGAGACGAAAAAGCACCAGAATGTCAGGCCCAACGCGGGAACCATGCTGGAGCGCATCAGAAAAATTCAGCGTGCGGGCCTTGAGGTCACGTGCGGGATGATCATGGGATTCGATCATGATGATGCCGGAATTTTTCAGGCGCAGCGCCAGTTTATTGCAGACGCGCATATTCCCCATGCAATGGTCGGGATGCTCAACGCCATTCCCAAAACACCTTTGCACGACCGGCTCAGGAAAGAAGGACGTCTCGATCCGGCCGATGAATCGGAGTTTGGCACCAACGTGATCCCCCTGAACCTGAGCCGCGCCGAACTACGGAATGGTTATATCGATGTCATGCACGAAATCTATGAGCCCACGGCATTTTTCGAACGGCTCGAGGCGCTGAATTTCGAAGGCCATCTGACCCATGGACAACTGGGCATCGACCAACATGGCATACGGCATCCATGGATGCGCATGAAGCACGGAACAGTGCAAACTGTGATTGCCATCGTGCTCGCGTACAGACTATTCAGCCGTGTGAAAGAAAAGGGGTTGCGCCTCGAGTATGTTCGCCGGGTGTGGCGTGCCTTGACAGCAGGTGTTGGACCAAGATTTATGACCAACTACCTCTATAACTGTGCGATGCACTACCATTACTATAAGCTTGCACAAGGTTTGCGTGCCGGGCGACTGGCCAACACATTCTAACTGCAGGACTAGGCCTATTCATCTGCGATAGATCGCGTCGACGCAACACATCATTCCTATCCTGCGATACACCCGCGGTCCAGCTCCGCCAGCAATGCCACCATGTGCAGAATGGCTTTCCCGAGCCGGTGGGTAGTGTCTATCTGCTCGGTCCAGCTCTGAAATTGTACGCCTCTGTTAGCGGAGTTCTTCAATCCTAGAACAGAAAATAAGCACCGATACCGAACGATTCGGTCTTCTGTGAATAGAAGAATTGCCCATACGGAGTATATCCATGATAGAAGTTGAAAAGAATTCTGAAGCGTTTAGAAGACCCGGGCCGAGACATATCAAAACCCATGAGCAGGTTGGTATTGATGTGCCAATCCTGCTGCTCAACGGATTTAAAATCTGCAGTCAGGAAGGGCGTAAAACGGATAGGAGTCGAGAGCAGACCAAAGGCGTAACCTTGCCAAAATGGGGTTGGTGTCCGCGCTTCGAATCCCCATTGTCCTGTCAAGCGGTCGATCGTGGACGGTTGCCGGTTTATCATCACCGCTCCCCCTCCATACAGGCGAAGCCATTTCTGGAAGTCATAGGACACGATCATGTCGACTTCTTCAAACTGGAGACCGATCGACTGAAAGCCTGGATGCGCTCCCAGGAACTCATCCCCGAGGTGACTGCTCTGGTGATAAAAGCGAAGCCGGGCTGACCAGTTGTCGTGACGCCAGTTAGCGGTATGCCTACGTTGAAGTCGATATTGATAAGCGCGGCATTCGCGGTACCCAAGTCAAATTGCGAGAAAATGCCGGTCAGCAGCTGATCTGCCAGCCGTTACAGCCCTTGCGTCTGGTATAAACCCCAAAATTCTCCCCAATACCGACCGCGCCGATATTCGTACTGGTCCGTTCAAGGCGGGACTGTGTGGATTGCCACATCGCAAAGAACTGCGGCTGTTTCGGGTCGGCCAAGAGAGGACGAAAGACATCGTCCGACGGAAAAGTTTCACTAGTCGTTCCACCTTCCGAGAGCTCTGAGACTGGCTGGGTGCGACAATCTACTACCTCGTTTGGGGTCGCATCATCCGGCTTCCTATTTTCGCCGGCATAAGCCGTTCCTCCCAACAGATACGTGATGGCGATAAGCGCGACAGCGCCCCGAAGGATTCGCCAGGACGACTCGGTGGGCCGGGCGTGGAGGGTTTGGTGGGGGAGGTGGAGGAATGTCGTCTTACTAAAATACAAAGGAATCGAGTGCTCGCGGCATCTCTTGGCAGATCCCGCGAGCGGCTTTGAACCTGCTTAGGTTACTGCATTGACCTGGCTCGTGTCACCGGTCGATGAGCGTGTAGAATCAGATCCGGGCGATTGCTGGTATTGCGCTATCAAGTCGTTGGCGATGGCATGGGCCAGCCGGTCAAGGAACGAGCCTTCGTTCCCCTGAGAGTCGGTGGGGGCATTCGACTCCGACGAGGCGTCGCTGCCGGCTGGCTGTTGAAGATCCGGCACAATCGATTTCGCAAGCTGATCCATGAAGGACCCGTCATCTTGATTCAGGCCTTGCTCGTCACCGTGATGGTGGTGATGAGTATGATGCGCTCGTAATGTGCTGAGGTCCGGCAGTTGCGACGGATCCGATAATGGCTCCGTCTGATCGGCATTCAATTCCACTGCCTGCTGTGAAATGGACGCAGTGTCACTCATGGACTGCGCACCGCAGGAGGCGTTACATGACTGATTGCTACTGACAGATCCAGCTGATGAGAGATAACTCTGCAGCCACTGCAACATGGGCGAGGTACCAACCGATGAAACAGACATAGAACCTCCCCGGTTCCCAGTGACCTCGCAATCCATGCGTGGCCCTACTGATCTGATAGCCAGGCAGTTCGCTCCATGAGCTGCCTCCAGAGATCTCTCGGTCATCTATCGACTGTAGCAGCAACCAGCAAAGAACGTGCTAGTCCGGAACATATTGTCCTGCGGGAGTTTAGGCTTACCACGCCAATAGGTGGGCACCGATTCGTCAAGAATTGCCGCATCGTCGGTTATTTGTGCCTAGAGCCGAGGCCATTGGCATCTATGAGTACGTTCTCTTTATAGACGGTCCTCGAAGAACACCTCCTCCGAGCGATGTTACAAGAGGCAACAGACTCTTGGATGTCACTGTCCCGTAATTCCACAAACTTCTGTTCCTCAGCGCTCATGCCGCGCCTTCCCGGCCTTCCGCTGATGAAGAACTTATTTCCGATTTGAATGGGCGGCTCGCATGAAATGTCACCGCTCGGCGGGCCGAGATCAATATCATTTCACCTGTTTTAGGATTCCGGCCTGGGCGCGCGCGCTTATTTCGGACTGTAAACCTACCAAAGCCGGAAATAATGATCGGTTCACCGGCCTGAAGGGTGGTCTTGAGGAGTCTCAGAATCCATTCCAGCACCCTCGCTGCTTCTTCCCTCGAGATCCCTGCTTGCTGCCGAATTCGCATGGCAATATTCGCCTTTTGCATTCCCTATTGCATCCCTTTTGGCCGCAGCCCTTTCTATTTCAGATCCTGAATCTTCCTCATTCGGTCTGTCAGTGTTGGGAAGGCCCACAAAGATGACGAAGCGAGTGGACTTCCATCTGGTGAACGAGAGCCTCGTCGTGAGGCCGGAGTGGAGGACAACGGCAGCTCATTCGCTCGCACGTCGGCGGATGCGGCGGCTTCATGCAGTTGGTGAATGAGTAGCCGCATCTGCTTCACAAACTCGTTCATCGGCCCCGGCTCTTTTTTCAACACCAATTCCGCCTCACGTGCTCTAGGGGTGGCCATGGCATGAAGCTCTCGCGCTTTCTCATGCCAGTACAACATGTGGTCTACCTCTCGCATCTGCAATGTCGTCTGCATCGCGACCGAACCAGATCACGATATGTCTCATCACCTGTTCGAAATCGGCTAAAAATGCCAGCCGAGGCCGCCTACTGCGAATTGCGACTGGTAAGTCCCACTTACCGCCCCGGAGAGTGATCCAATGGGGAAGTTGTTAACATCGAAATCGACTTGGTTGTACTTCCATTCCGCGAAGACCGCCAAGTGCTTCGTCATTCTCCAGCGTAATCCGGCCTTTGCGATGAGACCCATGTTCGCATTGCTGTTTGCCGTTATGTTACTCGCGGCGTCATGGAGGTGGAGAAAGTACACCCCCAATCCAACCCCCCCATACGGCTCCAGGGAACCAATTTGGTAACGGACCATAATAGTGACGGGGGCCCAGGTAGTGACTCGGACATCTTTGCCAGAGGTAACCTGGACGGAGGTGGGATTTACAGAACCAATCCCGAAACTCTGCTGGTTCACATGCTGGGTCGATGAGTATGCCTCCATCTCGAATCCCAACCATTGCCATGCGGGATCGTCGATATAGTACCCGACCTTGCCTCCGTACAGGGGCGAAGTGTGAAGAGTGAGATTTTCGATACTATTGTTTGCGCCAGGACTTGATTCGTTAAGTTTATGAAAGCCACCTCCAAAGGTGCCTCCCCCCTGTCCCGCCACATACCATTCAGCCTGAGCAGGGCGACTGACGCACAGGAACACGAACATCGCAACCGTAAGAAAACAGCAACCGATGACGGAGCACTGTCTACCCATGTCGCACCGTTCTTTCTCCGGCTGTTCCACCGGTGAGTCTCGCCACCTAAGTCGAGAACAGGTGTCGAGACGGGCACTGTTGACGGCACGGGACCAATCGTTGTTGTACAGGCCCCCAACAAGCACACAGCACAGCTTGTAAACAACCCGTTGCTGTGTATGGGTGAATCTCCTTTCTGCGCTCGATCGGAGCAGGCTTCCATTGACAATCGTAGTCATTCGACCAATTCGATTTCAAAAACCTGTTGTCAGGAGGTACGTCGGGTGTCGCCATCAGCGGTCCCCTGTTTCTTCTGGGTAATCCCGGCACCGCGTAGTGCATGCGCAATGCCGGGTCATGCATACGAAGGGCGCGATCGCGCACGATGGAAGAGAGTGCTGAGAAATGAAAGAGTTGAATGGGCTAAACGATCACTGATTCGAAGGTTTCAAAACTCTGTGCAAGATGTGAATAGGCCAGTGATCATGCGACTCAAACCAATCCCAATCCCAACATTCTTGGAGTAGCATAAGTGATCAATGCGAGTTGCATAAAACCTTGGACGCGTGAGTCAGGGACTCCGACCGAGTCTCTAACGCAAAGTGCTAATTCGCACTCCTCGCTCATGCCGCATGCGCACGGATCGTCACACCATGCGAGGCAACGTCGCACTTCCTACAAGTTCTAATTTTAAAGCATCATCGCACAATAATATCGATCTACATTTGTCCTAGCGTAGTGCGATAAGAATCTCGATCATGGCACATAATGTGCTCGCAGGCCTTGTTCTGATCTTCCATTGAGTTCGTCAGCCCAGAAACTATCACGTTTGCCTTCGACGACTCGATCAGTTCAGAAAAACCGAACCATGGTCGATACCGGTTGGCCAGGAGCGCGAAACCTCGCTTGGTTTGCGTTGATCAGAAGTCGAAAAGGCCAGACCTTGGACTTCACCGAATGTCGCCGTTAGAGTAAAGTGCGTGGAAGGTCTCAATGGAACACTTCCCACAGGTTGACCAAAGTTCTCGTTTCTGATCGCAGCCTCTTGGCAGTATGTGTAGGAGAGGTAATCAGCCGGCAAGCGGAGCGGAGTAGTCGCCGATTCTGCAACACTCTACGCTAAGAATATAGAACTTTTTGAAATGGTAGGGTTTTCAAGTAACTTATGGCATCACACTGTCAGGTTGCCGTCGTCGTTCTCGGATTACTACTTGAATTGATTGGTCTTATGAGTGGACAGGCAATCGCAGAATCACCAATGGAAGGTGACCTGCAACATCAACTGCACGTGCTCCTTAGCCAGAAACATGAACGCTCGTCAGATCCTGAGTTTCTCGTTCGCCTGGCCGACGTGCATTTGGACCTCGGAGACGACATCTCAATGGAGTTATCCAAACGTAGGGATGCGTATGAGGAAGGTGCAAAGTGTGCCCGTCGAGCCATCGAGCTCCGGGAACAGAGTGCAGATGCTCATTATCTCTATGCGGCCAACCTTGGAAGCGCTGCACAACTCAAGGGCACAGTGGCATCCGCGCTAACGATTCAAGATTTGAAACGCCACGTCACGCGGGCCTTGGAACTGAATCCACATCACGCCCCTGCCTTACACATGATGGGGATGATGCTGGAGGAGCTGCCGTGGTTTTTAGGCGGCGATGCGGATGACGCGCTCGGGTATCTTCGGAGGGCAGTTGCTTCCGACCCAGGATATTCCCATGCACGCCTTGATCTGGCGAAAGCCTACATCAAGCGTAAGGATACCAGTGCTGCCCAACGAGAACTCGATGCTATCTTGCAACACGCTCTTCCATCCGATGCATCCGTGAATGACCGGCGCCAGCGAGAAGAGGCGCTGAAGCTGAAGAATGCGCTGAAGGCTTCTTAGCACGACAGGTACGCGGTGATTGTATACCACTTTGCGCTTCCGCCTTCGGTGTTATGAGGTGCATGTTCATATGTGGCCACATCGTCTAAATCTGTTTGAGATCTTCAAAGCCACGACTCTCGGTATCCTGGCTGTCCTACTGTTCTCCGTTGGCAGCGCGACCCGTCCTACTACCATTGGCGCGTATCTGTCGTTCTCCGCCATTATGGTCCTTCAAGGAGTCGAGATATTTGCCCCCTCACTCTCGTCGAATGTCCTCGACTTCGAGTATCGAACGCTTTTGTTGCGTCTCAGCATCCTGGCTCAGTTGATCCTTGCATCCTTTCTCGTCGCTGTCACGGATGGCAGTGGCAGTATTTATGAATTGGTGTACTTACTGCCGATCGTGTCTGCAGCCACAAAACTGCCGGGGCGTGATGTGGCCCTGGTCGTTGGGGCCTCGGTGGTTGCCATGATCGGTTTCATCGTGACGGGTGAAACGTTGGCTCCTTCCGTCGTCCATGTCAAGGAATTCCAAGATGCGCTCTCTGCGATCGTCTATTTCACCATGGCTGGGTTGCTGGTCTATTTCTTTGCTGAAGGCGAGAGGAACCAACGCCAAATGTATCAGAATTTGGCCGCAGCCCTTACGAAGAGTAACGGCAACTTACAGGCTACTCAAGCCCAGTTACGGGAGCGTCTTGATCAAGTGACGAAGATGGAACAACGACTGCAAGAAATCAGTCAGATGGCCGTACTCGGAGAAGTTGCCGGCCAAATAGCTCACGAGATTCGCAATCCGCTCGGAATCATCAGATGTTCGGCGGAGATGTTGGCGGCGAGAACGAAGGACTCGTCCACTCAGCGCCAAATCGCGGTATTGCTCGAAGAAACGACTCGGCTTAATAGCGCCGTGGAGGGCGTGCTTCGGCTCGGAGCTCCCTGGAAGATCAAAAAAGCCTTGGTCAATGTCGCTGAACTCCTTAACAGTGTCGTACAACTCTCTTCCGCATGGTCTCTCCCTCCTCAAGTGCGCATCGAGATTGCCGCAATGTCGTCAGCAATCCTTCTTGAAGGAGATTACGACCTTCTCCACCAGGCGATTAGCAATCTCGTCCGTAATGCCTGTCAGGCCATGCCGTCTGGAGGAGGCGTGACCATTTCTTGCGCGATCCCTCATGACAGTCTTCGGCTCAACATCTCCATTATTGACGAGGGAGTGGGGATGTCTGATGAGGATCTCAAGCACTTGGGCGAACCGTTCTTTACAAAGCGCAGAGGAGGTGTCGGACTCGGATTTTCATTTGCACGTCGGGTGATCGTGGAACATGGAGGGGAGTTGCAGGTAAGGAGCATGGAAGGCCGAGGGACGACCGTCATGATCTCCGTGCCGAACTCCGTATACAAGCCGACAAGGCAATTGGCCGGCATTGCAGGGTAGAGACGAACCTGATGGCGACGATTCTGGTCGTTGACGACGAAAAGAATTACCTCTGGATGCTCGATGAACTGCTTCGCGGAGAAGGCTTCGAGGTCGTGACCTGCGAAAAGGGGTCGGAGGCACTTTTAGTACTACGAGAAGCGACGATAGAAGTACTTCTCACCGACCTCCGTATGGCCGAAATAGACGGATTGACCGTACTGGAGAAGGCACGTGAGATTTCTCCTATGACGACCACATTGTTGATGACGGCCTACGGCTCCATCGAACGGGCGGTTGAAGCTATGAAACGGGGAACCTACGATTTTATCGTGAAGCCGTTCGAGAACGCTGACCTCATTCGTACCATCCGCAAGGCGGTCGAGCGTAGCGTACTAGTGCGAGAAAACCTTCGTCTGTCGCACTCCCTGGCTCAAGAATTTCACCCGGACCGTCTGATCGGAAAGAGCACGGGGATGATAGGGGTTTGGCACAAGATACAACGAGTGGTGGATGCCAAGAGTGCGGTATTGATTTGCGGTGAAAGCGGCGTAGGAAAGGAACTCGTCGCACGCGCGATTCATTTCAATGGACCGCGCAGGAGTCGCCCCTTTCTCGCAGTCAATTGCAGTGCATTGACGGATTCACTGGCTGAGAGCGAGTTGTTTGGGCACGAGAAGGGAGCGTTTACCGGTGCACAAGCTCGACACAGTGGGTTGTTCGAACAGGCCAATGAAGGCACACTCTTCTTGGATGAGATTGCCGACTTACCGATGCCGCTACAGGCGAAACTGCTGAGAGTGCTGGATTCCCAAGAAATCCGACGGGTGGGTAGCGAGAAGACCTTCCACGTCGATGTCCGAATTGTAGCCGCGACCAACCGAGATCTGAAATCGCAAGTGAAGCAGGGATCGTTCCGGAAGGATCTGTTTTTTCGACTCAACGTGGTGCAGATCGATATTCCCCCGCTTCGTGAGCGAGCAGAGGATATCCCGCTGCTGGCCGAAACCTACCTTCACAGACTCGTGAAAGAAGGACGCGTTCGTGGGAAGCGGTTCTCGAAGGAGGCGCTCGACCTGCTGGCGAAATACAGCTGGCCCGGAAATGTGCGTGAGTTGCAGAATGCCGTGGCGCATGCGGCGCTGATGGCGCAAGAGGATGACATCCAATCAAACGACTTTCCGCTGGAACTTGCCGCAAGCAGCGAATGGCAGGCAGCCTTTGAGCGGATTATCCCACTGGACGCACCGCTGGACTCGACCTTAAAAGCCATTGAACGGCTTATGATCTTTCGCGCACTGGATCGTGCCGGTGGCATTCAAGCGAGAGCTGCGGAGTTCCTCAAGATCAGCCGCAGTCTTCTGCAATATAAACTCAAGGGACTTTCTGACCCCCCTGACAATTCCTCGCTGACGACGTAACGCCTGTCCAAGAATTTTGACGGCGGTTCAAATTCTTTAACATATCGGGACCACTGTTTGCGGCGTTTTGCAGGGGAAGCTTTATAAGCTATTGAAAGTGAAGAGGTCTCATTAAGAGATACAGTGTGGCTAAATTCTTGCTTACCCCGCCTAAGCTAATTGCCCTCATTTGAATGGATAGAGTGCGAAGGGTCATAAGATTCGTAGCCGTGTTTGTGCTGGCTGGCGGGCTGTCGCCGGTTTTGTCTCTGCCTGAAGCTGAAACATTGCATTCAGATGAAGGAGGACATGAGGAAACGCATCAGACAGGAGGTCATTCGAACCATGAGCTAGCTGTCCAACGGGAAGCTCCTTTTGAATATCACTCGGATGATCAGGATATTGCGTATTCTCTGTTCATGCATCACAGCTCGGGCGGCATCATGCTGGCGCTGGGCTTGCTCCTCCTATTCGATCGACGATCACTATTCAACAAGAACTTCTTAAGGATAATGATCGGCTGCACATGGATGCTGTTGGGGATGTTCGTGTTTATTTACAGTGATCTCGAAGGTTGGCCTGTTGGCCCTGCTACATTCGCGAAAAGTTTCGACATGCCGACGACAAATGAATGGGTCCAGCACAAACTCCTCTCGCTCATACCGATGGTGATGGGGGTGTACAGTCTCACGACCAGGCGCGGGCCACCAGTCATTGCCTGGAAGTATGTGGTGGCTGGCATTTCATTGTTCGGAGGGATTGCACTTCTGGTTCATCAGCACGAGGATCATCCTGGTATGGATATTGTCAACCTCCAACACCGTATCTTTGCCCTGACCGTCTTTTTCATCGCGAGCGGGGTCCTTGCGGAGCAGTGGCATACCATCTCATGGAAGGCAAAACCATATTTAGTGCCCATAGGAGTGATACTCCTCGGTATTCAACTGGTGGCCTATGTGGAATAGGTTTCTGAGGTAGGTGGTGAGCGAACTCTCATTGCTCGAATGGGCCTGTTTGATTCCAGTCATTACGGGGTCGATTTATGGGATCGTTTGTCTGGCCTGCGTGATTCTCCTAAAGGCGAAGTCTTTCCCCCCTCAAAAAATGCCGAGCAGCGGTTGGCCTCGGGTGACGATTCTCAAGCCAGTGCACGGACTCGAAAAGAATCTGGAACAGAATCTTAGGAGCGCTTGTCAGCAAGACTATCCACACTATCAGGTCGTCTTTTCTGTGCAGCACAAGCAGGATCCTGCGATAGCGCTCTTAAGGACTCTCCAAACGGAATTTGGGTCTGAATTGGTGACGGTCGCTGTTGATAACCGTCAAGTCGGAAGTAATGGGAAGATCAACAATCTCATCGGAGGATTGACTCATGCGCGGCATGACGTCCTTGTCATCAGCGACAGTGACGTGCGGCTGAGGCCAGACTACCTCAAGACTATTGTCGCTCCGCTGGAAGATCCGAACGTTGGCTTCGTCTGTACATTGTACAGGGCCGTCATGGCGGACACGTGGTTCGAGAAAATGGAGTTGCTCACCATTAACGCCGAGTTGACGCCGAACATCATATTTGCCCTGGTGACCGGTTCAGCCAAGTTTTGTCTGGGAGCGTCTACTGCCGTGCGGAGGTCAACACTCGATGACATCGGCGGCTTCTCCAGTCTGGCGAATTATTTGGTCGAGGATTATGAAATGGGCCGGCGCATTTGGTCTCAAGGAAAACGCATGGTCTGTGTGCCGTACTACGTCGAGACGAGCGTCGATCTTAAGACTCCAACTGCGTGGTGGAACCATCTGGTGTATTGGGACCAAAACAATCGCGCCGCCAGACCGGGGGCGTTGTTTTCCACGATCATCATCCGGCCGGTTCCGTGCGCGATCTTATTTGCGCTCTCGACGCTTGGTTCGTGGCTCGGTCTCACGGTGATGGCCGGCGCGATCGTTATGCGACTCATCGTGGCTGGAATTGTCATGCGGTGGGGGTTGGATGACCGCGAAGGGGTTCGCGCGCTGTGGCTTGTGCCGTTTCGGGACGTGGCGGCTTTGGGATCGTGGGTGTTGGCCTTCACGAAACGAACGACGGTGTGGCGCGATACAGAGTTTGTCTTGACGAAGGACGGCCGGCTTGTCCTTCAGGAAGGTGCCGCGTGCGGAGACTCATTGTCACAGGGGACGACTTCGGTCTCGCAATCCCGGTGAACGAGGCGATTGAAGAAGCCCATCGAAACGGTATTCTGACGACCGCGAGTCTGATGGTCGGAGCGGCGCATGCTGCTGATGCGATTGAACGAGCCTTACGCTGTTCGACGCTCCAGGTCGGATTGCATCTGGTCCTTGTCGAAGGTCGACCGGTGTTGGATCCCGCTCTCATTCCCGATCTGGTCGATGAACGAGGGCTCTTTTCAACACGTTTGCTGCAAGCAGGGCTTAGCTTCTTCCGTCCGGGCATCGCGCAGCAGTTAGAGGCTGAAACACGGGCGCAGTTTCAAGCGTTTAAAAAAACGGGTTTGGCGCTTGATCACGTAAATGCTCATAACCATATGCATCTTCACCCTACGGTTTTAAGCATTCTTCTGAAAGTCGGGAGAGACTTCGGTCTGCATTCCATCCGTCTGCCGTATGAGCCGTTGGTGCCGTCCTTGCGGGTTTGTTCCAAACAATGTGTAGGCCGATTCCTGTCATGGGCCATGCTGTGGCCGTGGATGCAGTTGCTGAAATCGCGAGTGAAGCTTGCGGGAATGAAATGTAACGATTTTACTTTCGGGCTTCACGACAGCGGTCATGTCACGTTCGAGGTATGGCGGAAGCTGGTCCGCCATCTCCCCGTCGGAGTCACGGAAATTTACTGTCACCCTGCAACAAGGCGTTGTCCAGAACTAGACGAAACCATGGCCGACTACGAGCATGAAGAAGAGTTCAAAGCCTTAATCAACCCGGATATCAATGCCGCGTTGTTGCGACGGGGTGTGCAACGACTGACGTTCAGCCAATTACTCCCAAATTAGATAGCCAAGAGGTCACGAATGCTGAAAGTTCTCATTGCTATGACCATTGCGGCCGCCGCAGCCGCTGTCGGCCAAATTTTCGTTCGGCAGGGGATGCAACAAGTGGGCGCGCTGGATCAATATGCGCCTCTTGCCTTAATTGGATACTTCGGTCAAGCGCTGCTGAATCCGTATGTTGTCATCGGGACACTGCTCAACGGCGTGTTTTATTTTCTGTTTCTCGCAGCGTTGTCTTGGACAGATGTGACAGTGGTCTTACCGATGACGGCGCTTGAGTTCGGGATGGCCGCAATCCTCGCTGTGGTTCTGCTCAACGAAGTGGTTCCCACCATGCGTTGGGCGGGGATCGCGCTCGTGATCTTCGGTGTGTTCCTGATCGCGTTAGCTGGCGGGGAGACCGCCTAACATGCAATCTGTGCGAATGCCAAAAGGAGAACTCGCTATGGCGTTGACGACAACTTCTGGTGCGATGATCCAATCGCCGATCCGAAAGGTGCCGGCGGCCAAAATCCAGTTTCTGCCGGAGGATCGGGCTTGGATTGCGGATCGGATTCAGGAAGTCTTGGGTACGGGGCAATTGACGTTGGGGAAGTACGGGACGGAATTCGAACAGAAATTTGCTCGGTATTGCGGCGTGCAGCATGCGATCGCCGTCAATAGCGGAACCAGCTCCCTGGAGATCATTCTTCGGGCACTGGGAGTAGAAGGAAAGGACGTTCTTGTTCCCACGAATTCATTTTTTGCCACGGCGGCTGCCGTCGTGCATGCGGGCGGACGTCCTGTGTTCCTGGACATGGATCCAGAATCGTTCAGTGTCCAAGTGGAAGATTTAGAGAAGAAGCTCACGACCAACACCGCCGCGGTTATTGTCGCTCATATCGGGGGTCTGATTTCGAGGCGATTGCCGGATGTACAGCGATGGGCCGCTCAGAGAGGAGTGAGCTTGATTGAAGATGCGGCCCATGCCCACGGGTCTTCCTACAAGGGTGTGCGAGCCGGTGCTTTCGGGATTGCGGGGTCCTTCAGTTTCTATCCCACGAAGGTAATGACTTCCGGGGAAGGTGGCATGATCGTGACGAACGATTCGCGCCTTGCGGAAGAGGCACGTATCTATCGCGATCAAGGCAAAGCAAGCTTTACGGTCAACGCCCACATTCGCATGGGGTATAACTGGCGCATGTCGGAGCCTCACGCCATCATCGGGCTCAAACATTTCGAACGCCTGCCTGACATGATCAGCGATCGTCAGAAAATTGCGGCCTTATACGACCGTGAGCTGCGGGATTTAAAAGGGCTCACGACGGTGACGGTGCCGGAGGACGGTCTCTGCAATTATTACAAATATCTCGTGGTCCTCAACGAGCGACAGGATCGAAAAGCGCTGAAGACTTTGCTCCGCGAGCAGTACGGAGTGTCATTAGCCGGAGAAGTGTATGAGGAGCCGTTACACAAACAACCGGTTTTTGCAGAATATGTGTCTGGCCCTCTTCCCGCGGCGGAGGAGTATTGTGCGCGGCATCTCTGTTTGCCGATATTTTCGGGTATGAAACAGGCAGAGGCCCATTATGTCGTTGAAGTATTGAAAACAGTGATCGGTTAACCAAAGGAGAGTCGGTCATGGCCAATGTCGTCATTACTGGTGGAAGTGGGTTCATCGGTTCGCATGTCGTCGATGCTCTGGTGGATGCCGGGCATCAGGTCACCGTCATCGATCATCGGGTTCGCCCGCATCGGACGGATGTGGGGTTCGAGGATGTGGATCTCATGGACCTATCATCGGTCCTTGCGGCCACCAAGGGAGCAAATCATATTTTCCACCTGGCCGCCGTTGCAAACGTGAATTACGCGTACAAGTACCCCGTTTATACGGCCGCGCTGAATGTGATGGGGACGACGAACATTTTAGAAGCAGCTAGGATCAATGGTGCCCAACGTGTCCACCTCGCTTCGACTGTTTGGGTCTATAACGGTGCACCGGATGGAAAGCCGGCGGACGAAACAGTTCCTTTTTACTTGGAGGGAGCCGGTCATATCTATACTTCGACCAAAATGGCGGCTGAGATGATTTGTCACAATTACTCTCAGTTGTATCAGGTCCCCTTTACGATCTTGCGGTATGGGATTCCATACGGTCCCCGCATGCGCGAAGAACTTCTGATTCCTATTTTCATCAAGAAGGCGTTGAATGGCCAGCCGCTGACTATTTCAGGAAAGGGTGAGCAGTATCGAAACTTTGTCTATGTGCGTGACATGGCTGAGGCTCATGTAGATGCTATGAAAGAGAGTGCTGCCAACCAAACGTATAATCTCGAAGGAACGAGAAAAGTGACGGTTCTTGAAGTGGCCGAAGGCATCAAGAAAATCCTCGGCGATGATGTGAAGCTTGAATTCGTTCCGGCGCGTCCCGGTGATTTCGGGGGGAAAGAAATCACGGCCAAGAAGGCGCAACGGGAATTGGATTGGTATCCGATGACGCCGTTCGAAGAGGGACTGAACCGGACCATTCACTGGTTCCGGCAGAAGTGGACCTGCTGATTCTCCATAGAACAGACGGTGAAGAACTTGAACGATTGTGCTGCAGCTGGCTCCGTGAAAAACGCTCCTGTGTCGATTCTGTCGCTCTGCGTACTCTGGGGGGGATTGTTTCTTCTCATTCAACAAGTCGAGCGGTTCTTCTTGCTTCCCACGACACTCGCCCTCGAATCGCCTACGCTACCGCTCATGATGCAAACCCTCATAGCTGGTATCTCTCAAGACCTCGCTGTCACTGCAGGTGCGTTGGCGGTTGGGGCTGTGCTCGCTCTACCCATTGGTCTTGTCGCACTTGTGTTTTCAAGGCGTCCTCCCATTGCGACAAAAAGTCCGATGTCCGCCACCTGCCTTAGAGCAGGCTTTGGACTCGTCGCCCTCACGCTGGCCATAATCATGATGGTAGACATGAGCTACTATCACTGGAACCATCAGCGCATGAATTTTGTGTTCTTTGAGTACGTCGCCGATTTTTTAAGTGCTCCCGTCGGTGGAACGCAGGAATCTCAGGCTGTACAACAAACCGCTGCGGAATTCCAGAACATGGGGACATGGGGCGTTCGAGCGTGCGCATTTTTGCTCGTAGAGAGCATGGGGATAGTGGCTTGGTGGCGCATTCACCGATGGATAGCTCAAAAACAGGCGAGATCGACGGCGCGGACATCCTTCGCATTGAATTCCGTCTTGGCCCTCCTCATCGTCATTGGAACCTTGGGAGCTTCGCCATATAATACGCCCATTAAGCCAACGATCGAGAGCGATGCATACTACATGCTCGCTCAAAACCCGATCCTCTTCTCAAAGGATTCGGCCCGCGCTGCGTTATTTCATCATTGGGAATGGGTTTCACAGCTCCCTGACAGGGCGCTCTCAGTCGATGATGCCGTTGAATTCTATCAAAGCTCACGCGTCGACAGCGCTGTATTTCCGTACCAGCGGTATCCGTTCGTGGGGCAAGCACCGAGCCATGAGAGGCGACCGTTCCAAAAACCGCCGAATGTATTGGTGATTTTCGTGGAAGGACTGGATCGACGTTACTTGGGTCAGACGGTTCATGCGGACCCTCCGATTCGAGTGACCCCGTTTCTTGATACGCTGAAGCAAGACAGTCTGTATTTTGAAAATTTTTATTCCAACGGTGTCCAGACATCGCGAGGTCTCTTCGCGACGCTTTGTTCCTACTATCCGAGGCAGGGGGCTGCGGCAATGAAGGCTCGCTCTACACGCGGGTACTTATGCCTTCCCTCCTTACTCCATGAACAGGGCTACAGGACCGAAATGGTGGTCGGACAACACGGGAGCATCAATAATCTACGAAATTTCTTTACGAGGAACGGAATCGAATATTTGTACGACAGAGATGATTTCCCTCCTCATGCCGAACACATGGGACTTGGCATGACCGATGCCGCGATCTTTGATTTGATCACGGCGCGCCTGAGAGCGACGCGGAACTCTGAGCAGCCACTGTTTTTGACGGCGCTTACACTGAGTATGCACCATCCATTCTTATTTCCCATGGGTCATCCAGAGGTCAAGGGTCTTGATGAAGCAGGGAACGATCGATACGTACCCGCCCTTCGGTATTTTGATTCAGAATTTGAACGCTTTTTTATGAGAGCGCAGCGGGAGAGTTTGCTTAACAATACGATCGTGTTGGTATTGGGAGACCATGGACGACATGAGGAAATAGGAGGAACGGACGTTGAAAAACAAGTTGGCCATTTTCTGACGCCGCTCTTCATATGGTTGGATGTCTCATTGCGAACCGACGAGACGTATTATCCTCGGATTGCGGGCACGATAGCGAGCCAGGTTGACGTGGCGCCCACGATTCTCGCCCTGAGCCATTCGGAGCCTACCCGTTCGCCTTTCGTCGGCCGCAGCTTGAGCTGCTTATTGGCAGGGGATTGTCTTCGCGATAATACTGCCTATTTAACAAGCGTCTATGATGATCTGATCGGGCTAGCGGGAGAAAAGGGGATCTGGTTGTATTCGTTCCGGAAGAAAAGGCTCGATTGGACAGATCTCGCATTGCAAGTCGTAAGGTACAATGCGGATGAACGAGTAGATGCTTCGTCTCCCACCCGGCAATTATTCTCTCTGTACCTCGCATCCAATATGCTTCTTGAACAGGATCGCATCTGGTCTTGGTCCGATTTGAAAGAAGCTCTTTATTACGGTAGAGAGAACCCACCATCTTCCGCCAACACCCCTCTCCCCCCTTCTTGAGACAAGTTAAGTTGCCTTTTGCTTCCTACTTAACTAGTAACGGTCGTATAAAGATAGGCGAACCTTCAACAATCACTGCGTGTTCCATGAGTCTGCCATTCGGACTATTCATCGATCCCTTTCGAATGGGTACGTGATTCTATTGTGTTGATCTATTGGGTGGCAATATGCATCGTGCATGTCCTGTTACTGGGAGAGATCTATGTCGTCTCGGCTGCAGAGGTCCAAGGTCCTCGACCGCCGCGGCAGGGTGATTTATCCGGCCACGAGGAAGAACAGGAAAAGGCTCCGGCCAAAGAGTTGCTCGATGATGATAGCCATCCGGCAGAGCATGCCCTCAAGGCACTTCCGGCAAAATCCGATTACACAGTCATTCCACTCCCATCCATCGCCTACAATCGAAATGAGCAATACTGGACCGGGATGATCGTGCCTATTCTAAGGGCCGATCCGAAAGGGGATATTAAAGATATTTTGGCGCCGCAATATTTATTCAATCCGCTCATTGGGCACGGCGGCAGTGTGAGCTACTATAGCTATCCCTCTGATAACGAACAATACCGAGCATCTATCTGGTACTCGGAAAAGATCGAACGCGGTGTGGATTTCGCGTACAAAAACGTGGCAGCTGGAGGTGGGCGATATATCCTTGCTGTCGATTTTGCCGCATTTAAGAATCCATTCGCGAGATTCTTCGGATTTGGGAGTAAAACAACAGAGTCGCAGGAAACGAATTATACTTCTCGCGAGCTCCTATTTAAAGTGGCGCTTGGGGTCAATCTCACTCCGGATCTCTCGGTGATGTTGGCTGAGCGGGTTCGGATTGTCAGAGTCGATGATGGAATTATTAACAACTTACCAAAACCAAGCCAACTCTTTCCGTCGATTCCTGGGCTCGATGGGTCGCAGGTGTTAGGGCATGGCATTGTGCTTCGCTATGATACGAGGGATAGTCAACTCATTCCCATGCGAGGCACGTATGCGAATCTCTTCGCTGAATTTAATCAGAACTTACAGAGCAGTGAAGAAAATCAGTGGTGGCATTTGTCACTCGATGCGCGTCACTTAATTCCTCATGCGTCGGGCCGTATGGTCTTTGTTTCTCGCGTGTTTTTCAGTGGGGTATTCGGGCAGGTAGAGCGTAAAGGACCGGCTCAACTCGGTGTGCCGTTTTATGAGCAGCCAACATTAGGAGGAGAAGATACGCTCCGCGCGTTCGGTCGTGGCCGGTACACTGGTAACTGGGCTTTTTTGATCAATCTTGAAGAACGTATAAGTGTACTCAATAAGAAGGTGTTCGACCATGACATTCGTCTGGAACTTGCTCCGTCTCTTGATATAGGACGTGTTGGACGAACCGGAATCGATTTGACGCGGTTCCTCTTCAGGAATGTCCAGGTCAATCCTGGTATTGGGATTCGCCTGTTGGCTCTACCGCACGTCGTTGGGCGTCTGGATGTCGCGTATGGAAAAGATGGAATCAACGCGTTCGTCGGGTTGGATTATCCTTTTTGATGAGGATGCCCTATAATATGGACCTCTCGTTGGTTGGGAAGGAAGATGAATGTCTTGAGAAAGATGATCGGTCTTCCAATGGGCGGAGTATTTTTGTTGGCCTTGTTAAGCGGCTGTGCCGTTCCCCTCTTGCAGGCATCAGTTTCCGGTGATGTTCAAAGAGTCTCGGAGCTTTTAGAGCAGGGACATCATGCGAATGAAGCCCTTCCGATTGTGGGGACAAGGCCGCTCACGCTTGCTGCAGCCTATGGGCATGCAGAAGTCGTGCGTGTCCTTTTGGAGAACGGGGCGGAGATCAACGCCGAAGATTTTACTGGGTGGACGGCATTGCATGCCGGATCGTTCATGGGGGATCCAGGAACGGTCTCGCTCTTATTAGCTCGTGGAGCGGTATCCACAAGCGATCGGTGGTTTCTCAGAAGCCCATTGAAAATCGCTGAAACATTAAATCACAAAGACATCATTCCTCTCTTACAACAGTCAGAACAAGCTCGGAACGGAACAGAGATTGTCCTGAAGGTTAGATAAAGGTGAAGTTCGACAGAATCCTATCCCAGAAACGGTCAAAGTCCTGGCTCTACGAATCGGTGTTCCGAGATGCTTAAACGGACAATGGAACGAAATGTGCGATCATATGCCATTGACCTTCCCTAGAAACTAGATCACGCCACCAGCCCATTCCTGGAGGTCGTTTGGGCCTACTTTTGGGTCAGTCATTGGGTCAAGATTAGTAGAACATGTCACCTATCATGTAGACAGTTGTCTCGCCTCCAGGTACCTGACGAAAATCAACCTGATTCCCAGATGGAGTATTTAGAGCGGTGCGCATTTGGTCTGCGATTGGATGACCGATTGAGACAGAGCCGCCCTGAAAGGCCGTGCTTCGCGCCAAGCCAACTCCAAGATCCTGATCCTTCAGCCCCTTTATGGCGGGCCTGTTCGACACGTCATGGCCCAAGATAAACTCCAGATTTTCCTGAGGGGACACCTTCATCCCGGCTGGGACGTGCCGCCATCGAATACGAGCTAACGGCAAGATGGTTTCCCATGGAGATAGCCAATCAAAACCGCATCGGGTCACTGCCGCCAGGGCCGTAAGATGATGGGCCTCACTCTGCCCGTTTTTCCGGTCAGCGCGATAATCTGCTCGATCTGGAGGCTCGCGTATTTTTTTGCCACAGTTGTTTGCTAATGGTTTGCTGACATTGAAAACCATGGCATAATATGCCCACTTTTCAGGGTGCCGAACCGCTGATTCGGGGTCATGCCTGCGTAGTCTTAGTGATCGCGTGCTCGACGGAAGGCAGAGGCCGAACGCTTGTCGTATAACATATGTAAAGGGAGGTTTAAGTGAAGCAAGGTCATGTACTCGGGGTTTCAGAGGGCGCTGCCGTGGAGGTATGGGTCGCGCCTGGGATGAAGATCTTAGGAACGCTGAACTTCATTCCGGATAGCCCTGATGGAACCTGGGTCATAGAGAATGAAGACGGCGTTTTTCACGTCAAGCAATTTCTCTATATAAAAGGCTCGAAGAAGTAACCTCTTGCCCTGGGGTATCGCCCTTCCTTCTGTCTCCCACCATCTCGCCATCCGAGCTCCAGGACAAGAGGCTTCCGCCTTGGAAATCCAAATGGAATCAATCTTGTGGGCACTGTGAGAATCGGTCGCATATCATTGGCGAACAGCCTGGTCGTCATTCGCCAGCCGGCAGGGCGCTCATCACCGCTTGAAACGTCAGCGGCGCATTCCCTTCGGCCTATTGTTCACAATTAAGCGTTGAGCTTGAAACTGAGATGATCGGAAGGTACTTTTCTTTTCTCTCTGGCTGATAGGGTACGATTCGCCAGCGTGAGGTGCGATAGAGTCGCTCTCGGGCACAGTGGAGGGCAGTGCAGAGACAGCAACGCCCTGCATCGGCTCAGTTCAGAGCCACCTATCATGGGTGATTCTCTACGCTACAAGGTTGATCTTGTTACTCGCCTCCGATGTAGGACTTGGTTGAGAAGATGGGGTTGCTGAAGCGTCAGGCTGCGGATTCCCCTGGTGATGGTGATGATGTTTGTGTCGTTCGGCCTGTAACGTGGCGAAGGCATTTTGAGCTCCCGAGAGATCATTCGATTGCAGCGCTTGGCCGATTTGTGCGAGCGGGCTGTTTGGCGGAGGGGTGCCGCCCGGATTATTTTGGGTGAGAGCGGAGTACGCCTGCTTTGCGCCAGTCAGGTCGTTTGACTGCAGCGCTTGAGCTAAGGCTTCAAAGTTTTGCCGTCGTTGCTGATATGGATTCATTCCATCTACCTGGCAGGAAGATACGGATTCAATTGGTGTGCTCATTGAAGTCCTCCTTTTACTCCTTGCCCCTAATTGAGATGACCGAGAGCAAAAACTTATTCGGTCGATACCTGCAATATCTTGAGTGCTCTCACTCGACGGGCCAATCAGCAATCACTTGTAAGCGCTACGACTGCAAACCGAGCCTAACAATCGATCCAATGCGTCAACTCGTGTGGGCGCCGTTTGTCATCATCTCTCCCCATTTGATCATGCGCCGAAAAGCGAATGAACCGCTCACGTTCAGAAGACTATTTAGATTTTAGGTACTTTGAATAGCCCCCCTCACGCATTCAGGACGTTGGCTAGGCAAGCGGAAGGTGGAACGACAGTGGTGGAAATCTGTCCGCGTCGGACTGGGCCTCTTTACTCGTGAACACTGAGTTATGCGATAGCGGCCCTGCGTTGTATTGAGCTGAGGACGCTCGCGCTGAGTGTGGCGGGATTCTCGACTGACGATGCCTCAGTGTGTCGCGATGAGGGAATACAGGTGAAGAACATTGAGCATGACACCAAAGCCAAAGGTTGGCCCGGAATCCGTCCCGCCTACCACATCATCCCACAGCTCCAATGTCCCATACGGAGCACGTAGAGAAACAGATCCAAACCGGCGGAGGATCCTGTGTGTGTTCGGTGCAGCAAACAGGCCGGAATCATAGGTGACCGCTACTTCCAAGACCCAATGAGGAGCTTCACCGTCGCTCTCTCCAAAATCGGCGAGTGACACAGACGCTTGGCCGAGATAGGATTGATTCGCCAGCACATCACTGGAGTAGGCTGATCCTCCATAGGGCCGACTATACCGGCCCATCGCGGAAAACCGCACATAGCGAGAGATACTTTTCAGTATGCCCGACGTTCTTCCAGAGAAGGCCCACGCGGCGAGGTCGGCCACTGAGCATTCTCGTATCCCAAGCCGTCCATACACCTCCTGATAGAGCGAGCCTCCGGCGACCCCGATACTGATGAATCCCGTGTCACGTGATGAGAAGAGCTGGCTCCATCGCGTCACTGATCCGCCGATCATGAAATCTGTGCTGTCGCGAACTTGATCCGTAGGAACCATCCCCTGATTGCTCAGGTGATGCACGAAGCTCTGGAGATTGCGCGAGGGAGCCTCCGAGGTGGGCCCTGCCCCCCATGTCACATTCCCCGACCAGGCCGGGAATGAGGGAATCCGGTCCGTCACACTGAACGTCGCAAAATTAAACCCTGCGCTTTGCATGATGGCATTGAACCGATTTCGGTGGACATCAAATTCCGTAAAACGATTGATCGTAAGTCCTGCGGTCATCGTTCGCTCTCGCTCGGGAAAGTCGAGGGCACCCCAATGGACACTGGGCGCGACATTTTCGGCATGAGCGGGGACGAGGGGACACAGGAGCACGAGGAGATTCAGTAGCGAGCAAAGCTTTCTAATAACATCCAGCATGACCACATTCCTATCATTTGTTCACACAGAAAGGTGCTAGCATACAGGGATGCTATGCAATCCTACCAGCACGGGAATGCCGGATGCCTGCACTCCTTTTCTATGGTAGAGATCTGCGGCCTCTACTGCGCGATGGGTCTTGAATACATTCAGAGGTTTGCCGTCCTCGGCTGACTTAGCTGCCCGTCTACGCTCGTTGGGAGTGCACTTCCCTCCGGCAGATTCACTCCTCTTGACAGTACAAGCGTAGTTGATAGACTAAGTTGTCTCAATTAAGAGTCTTCGCCATGAAGCTCACCTCTCGCGGGCCTGGATTCTATCTTTTTCTACCACTGTTTCTCATATTCTTTGCGCTCCCGTACCTGTTCGACATCGTCTTTTGTGAGGACCTATACGCCACACAGCTGTCACAGGCCGCTCTGATTGATGCTGAAATAGTCGATCCGCATACCGGAGACGTGCCCTCGACCGCACTTGATTGCACACCAACGGGGGCTAGCAGTGTTGATGCTCGATCGGTGTTTTTTGCCATTGCCTCGCCGTTTGATTGTTCCAGTATCGGACCACCGATTCCTATCTTACTAGTTTCACGTCCCCCCCCTGCTTCCTAAACTTCCTTCGTTTGTGGTTCACAGTCTGATCGTGATTCGTCGATAACAACGTCAGTGGCGCACTGTGCGTGATGCATGGTGGGCCAGGAAGCCCACCTCGTAGCGGGAAGCGACTCTTTCCCTGGGGTCTAACTGGCATGATCACCAAACTTGTCGAGGTCGCCCTCGCGCAACGAGCCCTTGTTTGCCTGCTGGGTCTTGTCATGCTTATTGGCGGACTCTACGCGTTTCACCTGCTGGATGTCGTCGCCTACCCCGATCCCTCTCCACCCATGATCGAAGTCATTACACAGTATCCCGGCTGGCCTGCGGAGCAGATTGAGCGAGCAATCACCGTCCCCATTGAAATGGCTCTGCAAGGGATGCCGGGCCTTGTCGATATTCGTTCGCTCTCCATATTTGGGCTGAGTGATATCAAGGTCTATTTTGCCTTTGGAACCGACCATTTTCGTGATCGACAAGAAGTGCTAAACCGTCTGCAGCTCATCTCGTTGCCTCAGAATGTCCAACCGACGATCTCACCTTGGTCGGCCATTGCTGAAATCTACCGCTATGAGGTGGTCGGGGAAGGGAAAAGTCTCACGGAGTTGAAGACGATCCAGGATTGGCAAATCCGGCGTGACTTTAAGCGGGTCCCGGGCGTCATCGATGTCACCACCTTCGGGGGCACCACCAAAGAGTACCAGGTCAATCTCAATCCCGCGGCTTTGCTGAGCTATAACGTCACATTGGATCAAGTAATGGATGCACTGACGAAGAGCAATACCGATGTGGGTGGCAATTACCTCAGCATTGGTGCCCAGAGTTTTAATGTGCGCGGCTTAGGGCTTATTCGGGATCTCCCCGACATTGAAAGTGCGGTTGTGACGGAAAGAAACGGAACCCCTGTATTTGTGCGGAACTTAGGAGAGGTTCATCTTGGTCATCGGGTGCGCCTCGGAAAGGTCGGGATCGATGATCGGGATGATGTGGTGGAGGGGGTCGTACTTCTTCAGCGCGGCGCGGAGGCGCTGCCGACCTTGGCTCGGATCCTACAGAAGGTAGAAGACCTGAACAGCCGAACCCTTCCTGCAGGAGTGACCATCAAAACCTTCTATGATCGAACCGTTTTGATCTACACCACCATCGAAACAGTTATGGATATCGTTATCACGGGAATCATCCTGGTCTTCGTGATTCTCTATGTATTCTTGGGCCATTTCCGCAGCGCGCTTATCGTCGCGCTTACCGTGCCAGTCGCCTTGGTCTTCACCTTTTGGATGATGGTGCTGCTTGGCCAGTCCGCTAACCTCATTTCTCTTGGCGCGGTCGATTTCGGCATCATTGTGGATGCCTCATTGATTATGGTGGAAAGTATTTTTGTGCATCTGACGCATAGTAGCCGGCCGGATTTGACCGTACCGATGCACATTCTACGGGCAGCCAAGGAAGTGGGGCGCCCGATTCTGTCTGCTACCACCATCATCGTTGTTGCCTTTATCCCCTTGTTCACCATGACAGGAGTGCCCGGCCAGATTTTCGCCCCCATGTCGCTGACCTATGGGTTTGCGCTTACGGGGGCACTGCTGATGGCTTTCACGCTAGCTCCTGCCGTGAGCTCCTTTTTGTTCAAGGGGCAGGTTCGAAAGGAAGATACGATCCTAATTCGCGGCCTGCGGGCTCTCTATCAGACTATCTTACAGTGGGCGCTGACACACCAGGGTGTTGTCGTGGGGGGCGCGATCATAGTGCTTGCCGTCGCGCTGGCGTGCGTCCCATTCCTGGGAGGAGAATTCATGCCGGCATTAGAGGAGGGGAATATCTGGATACGCGCCACGATGCCCGTCGATATTTCTTTTGAGCAGGCGAGTCAACTCACGACCGAGATCCGCGGCGTGTTTCACCAGTTTCCCGAAGTCACGACCGTCGTCTCGCAACTCGGGAGGCCCGACGACGGGACAGACCCGACGAGTTTCTTCAACGCGGAGTTCTTGATCAATCTGAAGGATCGTCAAGATTGGCGGTCGATGTTTCACACGAAGCACCAGTTAGTCGAAGCGATCGAACGGATCCTCGCTCAAATTCCGGGTGTCACCTTTAACTTTTCTCAAGTGATTCAGGACAACGTGCAAGAGGCGATGTCCGGAATTAAAGGCGAGAATGTCATCAAAGTATTCGGGCACAACCTCCATGTTTTGGAAGACACTGCCGTCAAGATCGAACGGGTGATGAAACCGATCATGGGCGTCAAAGATCTCGGGGCCTTACGACTGTTGGGCCAACCAACTCTCGTGATCGAGGTGGACCGGCAGGCGTGCGCCCGTTACGGATTGAAGGTGGATGATGTCAATGATGTGGTGCAAGCAGCCATTGGGGGGCGGGCTGTCACACAGGTGTACGAGGGAGAGAAGTGGTTCGATTTAGTCGTCCGCTTTTTGCCTGAGTTTCGGAGCGATCCCGACACCATCGGAAGCATTCTTGTCAGTACCCCCAAGGATGCACGCATCCCGCTCAAGCAACTCGCATCGATCTCGATGCAAACCGGGGCCTTCATCATCTACAGGGAGAACAATGCGCGATATATTCCAATTAAGTTCAGCGTGCGAGGACGAGACTTGGAAACAACCGTCAAGGACGCTGAGGCCAAGATCCACAGCCAGGTGACGCTCCCGGATGGCTACCGCCTGGAATGGCACGGCGAATATGACCAGCTTCAAGACGAGAAGTTGCGGTTAAGCAAGATCGTACCCATCACACTACTCTTGATTTTCTTCCTCGTGTACGTCTCCTTGCACTCCGTTCGTGATGCCCTGCTCGTGTTGTGCGCCGTTCCCTTTGCCTTGGTAGGCGGGATCTTTTCATTGACCTTGACTGGGACTCCCCTGAGCATTTCGGCAGCGGTCGGGTTTATTTCGCTCTTCGGCGTTGCGATTCAGGGTGGCCTTATCCTCATCAGTCGGATTCGAGATCTGCTGGCTGAGGGATACGATGTCCAGAGAGCCATTCTGGAGGCGACTGAATTCCGGATGCGCCCCGTCATGATGACTTCCTTCGCGGCTGCGATTGGGCTGTTACCTGCGGCCATTGCCACGGGAATAGGGGCACAGTCCCAACAACCGCTCGCCCGCGTGGTGGTGGGTGGCATGTTGACCTGCCCGATTCTCATCTTAATTGTGCTCCCGGTCATCTATGCGCTCTTCGAGCAAAGACGACGGAACGCTATGGCAACGTGAAGGGGCTATGAGCTGGCAGCATTTGATGTTATGAACAAACCGGCGAACGGTTCACGTGGGGATGGTGGTGCTGTTCCTTCTTCCGTTGATGGGGGAGAGCAGTCAGCGCACGCTCGTACTGCCCGAAGTTCACAGGGCAAGTGTGGAATCACGCAGTGCACCTGTGCCGAGGCTGAGCCTCATGGAAGCGCTTGGTCTTTTTCTACACCAAAACCTGAATTTGCTGACACGAACGCTCTTGGGCGGAGAGTTCACATAGGGGAATGAGGTTGAAAACGAAGGCTCGGGTGGGGTCCATCAGCGCCACGGCCATGGCTATGGTCAACTTCGCCGCCGCATCCGCTCTACCTCCTGGCGCATAATCTCGAACGGACGGTATTTCAACATCGTCATGATCTCGTCGGACTTAGCCTCCAGGGTCAACAATTGGTCGAGTTTTGCTTCCAGCGCCGTCAAGCGGCCCAGTAGCGCATCATGCTCAGCAATCTTCAGCTGTAAGTCTCGGGAGCGGAGCAATACCGTCAGCTCATCGGTACTGAGGTCCCCTCCGTAAAAGCGTGTTCAATCTCCTTCCGCGCGGTCGCAGGATCATCGGTAAACTCGAGGGGCTTCCTCCATGACGAGTCCTTCACATAACCCAGCATCTTTCCCATATACTCATGCCGGGTCTTGAACGAGGTAGTCTTGTAGTCCTGGGTATAACCTGTCGGGATGGCATCACTTTCGCCATTGGCCTTCTTCACCTTTGTGTAGTCTTCGGTGAACTTGAAGCCCTCGATGAGGGTGATCTCATCGTCCCCGAGCTCGGTGATTGGCACGGTGTTGCCGAACTTGTCGAAGAGCTTGCGGGGGTCAGCGCGATACAGCTTCAGGCCGTCTTTGATCCACTGCTCACGCGTGAGTTGAACCTTTTCGAAAACCGGTTTCATCAGCGCTTCGATTCTGAGGGTAATCTCAGGGTCTTTCATCAGTTTCGAGGCTTGGTGTATATTGCGGCCCGGCTCATGCTCTTGGCATTGAACGCAGCCCGATACGCCTTGATCGGGGTCGCCTTCGGTTTGATCATTTCCTGACAAAACTTTTCGCGCTTAGCCGTCAAGATTTTGGTTCCTTTCATGAGGAGCAGTCGACACCTTTTACTCGAAGGAAGATCTCAGCCGGAGAGGAATCATCGTGCGCGGAGATGTACAGCGTGCGTTGATTGGCGATTCGGACTTTCTGGGTGATGTGGTTACGGCGGGCGAGGAGGACAAGTCGCGCGCTCATGACTCAACTCCATCGGCTTGAGGTGAGTCTGGATCGTTAGAATCGTGGTTGCGGCTGGTTGCGGAATTGCGGATGGTATGCCGTATTATGCCGTGATTTGCAGAGCTAAGTGATTGATCTTCAGTAGTGGCGCGGGGATCATCGTAATTCGTAAACCGCAGGTCGCCCGTTCCATTCTTTAGGACATTCCCCTCCGACCCATGAGTCACGATCACAAAGGCATGCAGCTTCTTGGGCGGTTGCTTTATTGCGCGCTATTTCTTTCCATTGCGAACGTCTTGCAAACAGCGTATTCTTTGTCGCCGCCTGCTTCACCGGTTAGGTGATGAACGATGAAGTCCCTGAGGTTGTGTGATCAGCGAATGGGCTCAACATGGGTGGTGCTCTTTCTCTGCGTCTGTGTGGCAGTACAGATAGTCGATGTCCCGGGGACCCCCTTGAGTTTCTTCACCACTTCCGACATGTTCACAGAATCGGACTCCGAAGATCCCTCGGTGCTTCCGCCGGTGCCTGACATTCGTCCGTTCAGTGCTTTGCGGCTCCAAGTCGACGGGCATGCTATTCCGCATCTTCCCGTGTTGCTCACTTCGGTCTTCCATCCACCACTGATCTAATCTGGTTTCCTCAAGCTGTGTGCATCATCAGGCAGGCGGTATTCGGGCCGCGACAATCCTGCTATGACCGGTCTCTTCGGTCGCGAGCGGGGGGCTCTGCATACAGCTGCTTGAGGCCTACTGGGGAGAGATGGGAAAGAAGGGGAGTTGGCCGAAGAGCGATGAGTTGAGTGACTAAACAGTAGTGGGGATCAGCCATAGCTGGGTGTTCTCGTAATAGAGGAGGCATCTATGCAAGTAGCGGGTGAGGATACAGGAGAGTATTTCAAAATCGTCTGTCGATGCAATCCAACTGGAACACCAAAAGTCAGGTATGTTGGGCAACGCTCGCACGGCGCCCCAGCAATCGAAGTCTATTGTTTGCGGTGTGAGGAGACACGGGTTTACAAGTTGACCAGAGTCCAAGGCTGGGAAGGACTTCCCTATGACCCAGAGTAAGTCATCCTTGTTTGACCACATTCCCCATCGCCACCGAAACGTATCCTGCCCCCGAGCTACTCTCGGGCAACTTGGAGAATTACGCGTACGATGCCGTGGCGCTAAACCCTAGATTCTCCTTCGCATGTGAGGAGCAAGATGCTGAATGAGTGGTGATAACTCGAACACACGTTCAACTTCCGGGTACTACAAGAGACGTCAGATCGTGTTGACTCCTGCCCGGCAAGCAGATGGAAACTGGGGTTGTAAATTCACCGTGATTGAAGCGTTGAAAACCTCTTTTGGATCGTACAGCGGCTACACCATCGAAAGTTTTGCGACTCCGAGCGAGGCCAGAGCAGCGGCACTCCAAATGGCTGTGAAACGAATCGACAGTGCGTAACCCTAAGACTATGTCGGCATAAGCCAGTGCCATTCCCAGTAACATGCGACGATCAGAACGCGAACTCCGGAGACGCACGAATGGTTCTTCGAGAGGATGATGTTGAATCCCA
>JACXTT010000610.1_pt1 | contig 61555 bp, 45 predicted proteins | sample 9270951 | NCBI WGS metagenome assembly JACXTT01 (sample SAMN15532306, study PRJNA645909) | rock metagenome | isolation source: weathered quartz diorite | place: Puerto Rico | collected 2017-06-21
ACGACGGAGAGCGCCAGCTGGACCAACTCCGGCTCCTCCACCGCCGTCGTCACCATCGCCGTCAAGCGCTACGCCGGTTCCAGCACCACCATCCCCTACAACCTCGTCCTCACCCGATAGGTTGTACGCACCACCACAAAGGGCCGCCTTCGGGCGGCCCTTTTACGTTATGGTCTTGCCCTATGCCGGATGTTACCTCAGCCCATTTAACCCCTCTCACCGAGCAGGACTTCGCCACCGTAGCCGCCCTAGGAAACCAGATCTGGCGCAGCCACTACATCCAGATCGTTTCGATGGCTCAGATCGAGTACATGCTGGAGGGCCGATACACGGATGAGCGGTTGAAGGCCTACATCGGCTCAGACCAACGCTGGATGTACCTTCTGCGGAGCGGGGACGAATCCATCGGCTATTGCAGCTACGCGCTCACGGACCGTCCAGGCGAGATGAAGCTCGAACAGCTCTATCTTCTTCCCGAATTGCATGGTCAGGGCCTGGGAGGCCTGATGATGAATCATGTGGAAGCTGCGGCCCGGGCGAAGGGCTGCACCCTTCTCATGCTCACGGTGAACAAGGGAAACACCGGATCCATCGCCGTCTATCGGAGGCGAGGATTCACCGTGCGCGAAGAGGCCATCTTCGATATCGGACATGGTTTCGTCATGGACGACTACGTGATGGAAAAGCCCCTCTAAGAGCCACTTTCAGAATGAGAAGGCCCCGCGACGAAGTCCAGTCGCGTGAGTCCGCTAGGAAGGGCCCGCAGGGCGATGTGGTGACATCGTCCAAGGGGCCTGACAACGCGGATCGCGCGATTGGGCTTCGTCCCTCCGGGCAGGGGCGGCGGCTGTCGCCATGCGGCGTCAGGCTCAGCATACGTAGTCCCGCTACGCTCAGCCTCGCCTTCCTTGCCTGGCTCCGCCGACACCTCCTGCGCGGAGCCTTCTCATTCTGAAAGTGGCTCTAAGCCTCCAGCAACACCTTCGCGTGTTCCAGCGCCTCGGGTCGGTCGGGGTGGCCGCTGAGTAGGCGGGCCAATTCGCGCACGCGGTCATCACCTTCGAGAAGATCGTGGCGGCTGCGGGTGCGGCCTCCCTCGGTGTTCTTGGAGATGGCCAAGTGGCGATCGGCCCTGGAGGCCACCTGCGCAAGGTGCGTCACGGCCAGCACCTGATGACGGGCGCCGAGTTCGGTGATGGCGGCGCCCACGCGCAGCGCCGTCTCGCCGCCCAACCCCGCGTCCACCTCATCGAGCACGAGGGTGAGCGATTCAGTGGAAGCGCCGAGTGCGATACCTGCGCCGAGCAGCGATAGCATGAGGCGGCTCAGCTCTCCGCCGGAAGCGATTTTGGCCAGCGGGCGGAAACCTTCGCCGGGATTACTTTCGATGCGCAGTTGCAGGGCGCTATAGCCGAAGATGGAGACTCGCGCGGCGCGACCCTGAACCTCCACGGCGCTGCCACTTTCCTCCGCGATGGAGAGCGCCAGCTGAATGCGCGCGCCCCTCATGCCGAGATTGAAGAGGCGCTGGTGCACTTCAACTTCGAGCTTAGGCAACGCCTCGGTACGGATGGCGTGCAATCGACCGGCGGCGGAAGCGTAGACTTTGGCTGCCTCGCCCACTCGCTTTTCAAGGGCTTCGGTACTTTCGCCGCCCCCCTGGAGCATCCGCTGCTCCTCTTGCAGAACCTTCCAACGCTCGGCCAACTCATCGGGCTCGCAATGCTGGCGGCGAGCCATTTTTTCGAAGGTTGCGAGACGGGCCTCTAGCCCTTCGAGTTTTTCGGCACCGGCCGCGGACCAATGATGGGCTTGGTCCTTGCTCGTCTCCAGCAGGTCCTCCAATTCCAAACTCAAACTGCGGGCACGGTCCTGATGGGGCGCCCCATCCGGATAATGAGTGATGGCCCTGGCCCACGCGCGCAAGGCGGTCTGCACCAACGGCGCGGCTTCCCCCAGAGCTTCGGCTGCTTCGCGAAAGGCGGCTTCCAGTTGAGCGGCATGCCGAAGGGGCTCCCGTTCGGCGCGGAGCAGGGTGGCCTCGTTCGGCTTGGGCGAGAGTTTGGCGAGATCCGCCAACTGCTCTTCCAACTCATCAAGACGACGCTCCCGTTGCGCCTCGCTCTGGCGTCGGGCCTTCAGCGCGCCTTCCGCCTCGCGAAGCGCTGCAACTTCGGCCGAGAGATCCGCCTCCAACCCAAGCACTTCATCGAGGAGCGCCAGATGCCGTTCTTCACTCAGCAGATCCTGATGATCGTGCTGGCTCGTGAGGCGCATCCATAGGCGCCCCGCCTCCCGCAGATCCCCCGCAGCGCAGGGCGCGCCATTGATCCAGGCTCGGGATCGACCCGCGCCCGTCACCTCGCGTCGGAGCACCACGGGCACTTCCTCAGGCAGGCCTTTGTCCCGGAGGAAGATGAGCCAATCGCCACCGCGGCCTTCGATGACCCCTTCGACCGTGGCGCGCTCCTCGCCGCGGCGCACGGCTTCGGCATCCGCCTTGGCGCCCACCAGCAGACTGAGGGCGTCGACCAACAAGCTCTTACCCGCGCCGGTTTCCCCGGTGAGCACAGTGAAACCCGTCCCCAGATCCAGAGCCAGATCCTCCACCAGGGCCAGGTTCTTGATGCGAAGGTTGGAAAGCATGCCTCCAGCCTAGCCGAGAGGCGAAAAAAAGAGGTAAACGGGTCTCAAGAATCGACACAATGGAGCCATGACCGCGCCCCGCCGCTTCCTCTTTCTCCTCGCCTCGGGCCGCGCCCAGGGTAATACCGAGGCCCTCGCCCGCCGCGCCGCGGAGCATTTGCCCGAAGGCGCGGAGGCTCGGTGGATCCGACTCAGTGAGCACCCCCTCCCTCCCTTTGAAGACACTCGCCACAGCAGCGGCTACGGTGAACCCGAAGACCACGCGCGGCTCCTGGCGGACGCCACCCTTTGGTGCACGGATCTGGTGTTCGTCGCACCCGTCTATTGGTACTCCATCCCTGCCCCCCTGAAGCTCTACCTGGACCATTGGAGCGGCTGGATGCGGGTACCCAGCATCAAGCTGCGCGAGGCCATGGCCGGCCGCAGGCTCTGGGCCGTGGTGGTGGATTCGGATCAAGGGAACGAAGGCTCAGCCGCCCCCGCCCTGGAGACAATGCGCCTCACGGCCGACTTCATGGAGATGCAGTGGATGGGCGCCCTCCAAGGCCATGGCAGCAAACCTGGTGATGCGCTGAAGCCTGAGACACTGGCCGCCGCCGACACCCACCTTGCGGCCCCTGTGGTCCAATAGGGCATGTTCGACGGCACCTATCTGGACGCTATCCGCCAGGCCATGGACGACGCCATGGCCGCAGATCCCACCGTGATGTGTCTCGGCGAGGATATCGGCGCTTATGGCGGCGCCTTTGGAGCCACCGCCGGATTACAGCAGCGCTTCGGCGAGGCGCGGGTGATGGATACCCCCATCGCCGAACAAGCCATCGTGGGTGTCGCCATCGGCGCCGCATTGCAGGGCATGAAGCCCATCGCCGAATTCCAATTTCTCGATTTCTCGTTGCTGGGCGCCGATCTCATCGTGAACTTCGCCGCGAAGGCCCGGTGGCGCTGGGGCGCAGGCGTGCCCATCGTCTTCCGCGGTCCCATGGGCGCAGGGGTGGGCGGCGGCCCTTTCCACAGCCAGAGCATCGAGACCCATTTCCTCGGTTCTCCGGGGCTAAAAATCGTGGCGCCCGGCACCGTCGCCGATGCGTACAGCTTGATGCGCGCGTCCATCCAGGATCCCGATCCCGTGCTTTTTTTGGAGCACAAGGCCCTGTATCGCCGATTGAAGGACCGATGGGATGACGCGCCCAGTGCGACTCTGGGCGAGGCGGCCCTCCGACGCGAGGGGAACGCTGCGGCCATCGTCACTTATGGCGCCCTGCAGCATCGCGCCCTCGAAGCCACTGAGGGCATGGACGTGGCGGTGCTGGATCTCCGCACCCTGTGGCCCTTGGATGAAGCGGCGCTCGAAGCGCTGGCCAAGCGCTGCCACCGCATCCTCGTGCTCACTGAAGCGGGGCTCAGCTACGGTCCTTCCGCCGAGCTCGCCGCCCGAATTCAAGAGCGCTGTTTCCCATGGCTGGATGCGCCAGTGAAGCGCCTCGCCGGCGCGGATACGCCCGTGCCCGCGAGCCCTGTGCTGGAAGAGACCTGGTTGCCCTCGGCCGCTCGGATCCGCAGCGCCGTGGAGGACCTGCTCGCGTGGTGAGGCGAGCGCTTCTGCTCATCGCCTCCACGGCCTTCGCGGTCGCTCAAACAGTACTGCTCACCTTCGATGATGGCCCCGCCCGTCAGCGTACGCCTCGTCTTAATCCCGATGAGCGCAACGAGGCCATTCTCGACGCGTTGAAAGCTGAAGGCGTGAAGGCCGTGCTCATGGCCATGGGCCGGGATGGCGGCGATACGCCAGAGGGACGGCGCGTGCTGAAGGGCTGGGGCGAGGCCGGTCATCGCGTCGGCAACCACACCTTTGACCACCTCAACCTCGATAAGGTCAGCGCCGAGGTATTCCTCGCTGATGTGAAACGCTGCGACGGTCTCATCAAGGATCTTCCCGGTTACGCGCCCTGGTTGCGCTTCCCCTATCTCAAAGAGGGCAAGGATGCCCCGAAGCGCGACGCGGTTCGGGCGGGACTCAAGGCGATGGGCTACCGCAACCTGCCCGTCACCATCGCCACCTTTGATTGGTTCTACGACGAGCGCCTGCGGGAACGCCTTCGGCAGAACCCCATGGCCGATCTTTCAGATCTCCGCAGCGCCTATCTCGAGCACGTGCTCGATACCTGCGACCAGGCCCAGGGCCTCGCCAAGCGCCTGCTCGGGAAGGATCCGGTGCACGTCATGCTCCTGCACCATACCCTGCTCAACGCCATGTACCTCCGCGATCTCATCCGAACGCTCAAAGCCAACGGCTGGAAGTTCGCGGCGCCAGAAGACGTGTGGACAGATCCGCTCTATGCCCTGGAGCCCAAGGCTCCCAATGCCGGCTCCGACCTGCTCTGGGGCCTCGCCCAAGACCGCCGCATCGATGCGGGCCCCGATCTCGACACCCGGCATCAGGCATTGCTCATGCAGTTCCAAGGAGCGGCCAAGTGAAGGCTCTACTTCTGCTCCCCGCCCTCGTCCAGCAAGCGCCTACGACGTTGGATCAAGCCTCCAAAGCCCTTCACGAGGGCCGGCCCGCCGAAGCGCGCGCCCTCTTCGAAGGGTGGCTGAAAGATCATCCCGGCGATGCCGACGCCCTTGTGGGCCTGGGTTTCGCCCTCTTGCGCATGGAGCGCCTCACCCTCGCCATTCCTCGCTTCGAGCAGGCCCTTCGCATCGCTCCCAAATACGCCGATGCGGCCTATGGACTCGGACTCTGCCGTCTCCGCCAAGGCAAAGGAGAGGGGGCAAAGGAATCCTTTCGCCAGGGCCTCGCCTTAGAGCCCAACCGCGAGGACATTCAGCAGGCCCTTCGCACGGCCTTGGATCTCGCACCCGACCCGCCACCGCCGCTACCCGCTTATCAACGTCCGGCCAAGCTTCAGCTCTTCTCCCGCACCCACGAGCGGCGCTTCGAAGTGCCCGACGGAAAGGGAGGATGGAAGCCCCTCTTCCTCAAGGGCATCAACCTCGGCGCCGCAGTGCCGGGTAAACATCCCAGCGAATTCCCCGACCGCGCCACCTACGACCGGTGGCTTGCGGAGATGGTGGAGGTGGGCTTCAACAGCGTCCGCATCTATACCATCCACCCACCTCACTTCTACGAGGCCTTCCGCGATTTCAACGCCGCACGGGAAGCCAAGGGACTTCCGCCCCTCTGGATGATCCACGGGGTGTGGACGGAGCTTCCCCCCGAAGACGACTTCCTCGACCGCGAATGGTGGAAGGAATGGCGCGATGAGATGCATCGCGTAGCGGACCTGCTTCATGGCCGCGCCAATCTGGAGCGCCGGCCTGGACACAGTTCCGGCGTCTACCGCGCCGACGTCTCCAAGTGGACCCTGGCTATGATCCTGGGCCGCGAGTGGGAGCCCTTCGCCGTCACGGGATTCAACGAGAAACACCCCGGCGAGCAGGGCTTCCAGGGCCGCTTCATCCGCATGGCGCCGGGCCACGCCACCGAGCACTTCATGGCCCTCGCCATGGAGAGCTTCCTCGCCTACGAGCACGACACCTACCATTGCCAACGCCCCATCGCCTACACGAACTGGCCCACGCTGGATCCCCTCTACCACCCCACGGAAAGCACCAAGGACGAAGAAGAGGCCTGGCGGAAGAAATACGGTGAAACAGCCACCAAGGAGGCCATCCGCGAATTCGATAACGACGGCATCGGCCTGGATATGGAGAAGTACGACAGCGGTCCTGAGCTTCAAGCGGGCATGTTCGCCAGTTACCACGCCTACAGCTACTACCCCGACTTCATCAACCTCGATCCCGGCTACAAGCAGGGCAAGGATCGGCAGGGGCTCAACAATTACCAGGCCTATCTCAACGACCTCGTGCACCATCACAAAAAGCACCCCGTGAGCATTTCAGAATTCGGAGTGCCTAGCTCTCGTCTCGTCGCCCATTGGCAACCCCAGAACATGACGCACGGTGGCCAGACCGAGCAGGAGCAAGGTGATCAGGACGTCCGCCAGTTCCAAAACATCTACGACTCCGGCTGCGCGGGCGGCCTGCTCTTCGCCTGGCTCGACGAGTGGTTCAAAAAGAACTGGCTCGTCATCGACACCTACCAGCCCATCGAACACAAACCTCGCTGGTACAACGTGCAGGATGCTGAAGAGAACTACGGCCTCATCGGTTTCCGCCCTGGGACAACCGGCCCTCCCGTGCTCATCGATGGCAAAGACAACGACTGGAAGGATGTGCCCATCTATATGCAGGGCCAAGGCCTCACAGTGAAACTGCGGGCCGATGAAGGCTGGCTGAACGTGGCCGTGTGGTCGGACCGTCCCTTCGATTGGTCGAAGGAAACCCTCGTCCTCGGCCTCGATACCTTTGATCCCAAACTCGGCAACACCAAGCTGCCCTGGAACCTAGGCCTCGACTCCGAAGCAGGTCTGGAATTCGTCGCACACTTCCGCGGAGGTAAGGACGCAGCCCTTTGGGTAGATGCGCCCTACGACCTTTTCACCCATCGCTACAGCCGCCCCACCCGCACCATCGCCCATGCCGACGGCGCCTTCATCATGCCCATGACCGAGAGCAACCGGCCGCGCATCGGCCGCGATGGCACGCGCTACGAGGGGCATCGCCAAGAGATCGGCTGGCTTCAACGCGGCACTCAGGATCGCACCGATCGCGCTTTCAACTCCCGCGCCGAATGGATGGAAGGATCCAACGGATTCCTTGAAGCTCGATTGCCCTGGGGCCTACTCAACTTCACCGATCCCAGTTCCCGGCGCGTTCTGCAGGACACCCTGCCGCCCGGCGATGAATATGGCGCTTCCGTCACGGATGGCCTGCGCATCATCGCCCTTCGCGTGAGCTCCGAAAGCTCCGTACAGGAGGGCAAAGGCAGGGTGACGGCCAGCCTGCCCGAAGCCAAAGGTGGTCGCATCTCTCTGCCACCACTCTTCACCTGGACACCCTGGGTGGATCCCACCTATCACGCCTTTCGCAAGCGCGCCTTCGATCTGCTGAAGAACGGCCTCTCCACTTTGCCTGACACGCCTCGGTAATCCCATGCTGCCCATCTCGCCTCCCGCCCTCGTTCAAGAAGCTCGTGAATCCCTCGGTGTTCTGCTCGGCCGCGCAAGGGAGCATCGCGGCGCCGGTCGCTTCCCCGAAGCCATCCGCGATTACGACGCCATGCTCGCCCAAGCGCCCGAGCATGAGACCGCGCAGCTGGAGCGCGCTCAGACCTACTCCTGGATGGGCAAGTTTCCCGAGGCCGAAGCGGGCTATCGGCAATTCCGAAGCATGCATCCGCAGCGCGCCCTCGAAGCGGATCTACGACTGGCCCAGCTCGCCGCTTGGCAGGAGCAGACCTCCAAAGCCGTGACCATTCTCGATCCCTGGGTTTCCCAGGAACAGCCTCAGGCGGTGCGCGATTCGGCCACCTACCTCGCCTGGGGTGGCCAGCTGCGCCAAGCGGTGACGCGCCTCGATGCCTGGCTCAAGGTGAATCCCTACGACCAGGAATCTCTCCTTCTCAAAGCCCGCTTCCTCTCTTGGGCCGATCAGAAGGTCGATGCGGCCCGCGTCTACCAGGACATTCTCAAGGCCCATCCCGAGGATCGCGATGCGCGCCTCGGCCTCGCTCGATTGGCACTGTGGAGCGATGATCCGCAGCGGGCGCAACGCGAGCTCTCCGCCCTCCCGAAGGAAGAGCAGGAACATCCCGATGCCCGGTTATTGGCCGCACAAGTGGCCGCAGCGGAAGGCCGCCTGCGCGAGGCCCGACGCATCGGCGACCAACTGGCCTCCGAGGGGCGGTTGCCTCAGGATGTGCGCGATCTCCGTTTGGGTTTGGCCGATCGCCAAGGCCCCTTGGCGGAATTGAGCGGCGCGCGCACCGATACCTCCGATCACCTGCGGGTGGATGAGCTGCGTCTGCGCGGCCTGGTGCCCCTCTTCGACGGCAGCCTGGAAGGCTGGGGTGTGAAGCGCACGGTGTCCTTGCCTACCTCCGAGGTGCGCCCCAGCGAAGTGGGCCTTGGCCTGGCCCAACCGCTGCTCAGTCGCCTTTGGTTCAATGGGGCCGCATCCCGCGTGCAGGATCTTGGTACCGAGAGTGGCACCGCATGGCGCTTGGGGCTCGCCTGGGCCCCCCTCCCAGGAATGGAGCTCTCCCTCACTCAATCCCTGGAGTGGGCCACCTACACCCCAGCGTCCACCAAGGAACGACTCTCGCTCCGGACTACAGGGTTCGAAGCGGGCTGGCGCCCCGGTGGCGGTCTCCATCATTTCAGTGGTGGTCTCTCCAACACGGATCTCAGCGCCGGATCCACGCGAAAGGCCTGGTCCCTGGGCTACGATGTGCGCCAGCCTTTCCCCGGTTGGGAAGTGCGCGGCGGCGCGGCGCTGCGAAGCTTCGGCTACAGCGAAACCCTCCCTCTAGGTTTCTTCAATCCCACCTCCTACCGGTATGAAGGGATCTCCGCCGGGGCCTCCCTCAAGGGCGGAAGCCACTATGAACTCGGCGCAGATGTGCGCCTCGGCCGTCAGACCGTCAACCACGGCGACGCTCAGACCACCTGGGGCCCCAGCGTCTCCGCCTCCTGGCAACCGAAAGGCTGGACCACCGTCTTCTTCGCCTCCTGGTCCAAGACCTACGCGGGCCTGCCCGTGACCGCCACCGGCGATCCCGCGGAGTACCGGGAAACGTCGATCCGTCTAGGTCTGCGCGCCAGGCTGCTTCGTTCCCTCTGGTAGGATTCAGAGATGGCGCGTGCTTGGCAGGAGGGCACCACGATCCTGGTGGTGGAAGACAATCTCTTAACGGCTCGGATGATCCGGTCCCGTCTGGAGTTGGAGGGCCTCCGCGTCCTCGAAGCCCCCAATGGCCTGGAAGCCCTCGATATTCTGCGCCGCGAATTCGTCAACCTCATCAGCACCGATCTCATGATGCCGGCCATGGACGGCTTTAGGCTCATCCAGGAGATCCGCGCCCTTCCAGGCGATCAGGGCAAAGTGCCCATCCTCGTCGTCAGCAGCAACCAGAACGAGCAGGATATGGTGCGCTGCCTCTCCGCAGGCGCCGACGACTACATCACCAAGCCCATCAGCCCCCAGGTCTACATCGAACGCGTGTGGCGCCTGGTGAAGCCGAAAGCGGATTGAAATGCACGAAGGCTGGCTCAACCCCGAGCAGGCCTTTGCATTCCTCCTGTGGAGCGTCCTCATTATGGGGAGCCTCATTGCCCTGCTCATCTTCGTGGGGGGCTGGCTCCAGTGGCGCAAAGACCGCCTGAGGCTGCGCCGCATCGCCTGCCATCAGCAGTGGGAATCCCAATTGGCGGACTATCTCTTCCGCGAGGAGAAGGACGCCACTCCCTTTCGACAGTTGAAGGGCGTGGAGTGGGATTACTTCCGCCAGTTCATCTTTCGCACGCGGGAGACGCTGGCCGGGGCGGAAGCGGAAAGCCTGGAAAGGCTTGTTCGCGATCTCGGCATGGATCGAGATCTGCCCCAACGACTCAGTTCCCGCAGACCCCGCGAACGCGCCCAAGCTTGCCTCGAAGTGGAAGTGCTCCACCTCGATGAGCACCTCCCCGCCATCGTCCCGCTGCTGATGGATGACGTGCCCCACGTGGCCTACAACGCCGCGCGCGCCTTGGGCCGCAGCCGGCACATGCGCTACGCAGAGGCCGTGCTGCAGTGGGTGCTCGTTCAGGAGGATTTCCAGCACGAGAGGCTCCTGCGCTTGTTGGAAGCCTTCGGCCCGGAGCTGCCGCCCTGGATGGAGCTCTACCTTGTCGATATGCAGGCGGATGCGCGGACTTGGCGACTGTATGCGCTGCTGATCGCCTCCAGCCGGGCGCACGAAGGCATCGCACGCTGCGTCGCCCTGCTCGAACACGAGGATGATGAAGTGAAGGCCGCGGCCCTCAAGGCGCTCATCGCGCTCGGCGACCCCACTTCCTTCGAATCCACCCTCACTTTCGCCTTCAACCCTAATTGGGTGCTCCGCAGCCAAGCCGCGCGCGCCATCGGCGTGCTGGGCGGGCCCGCGGGCATCCCCCAGCTCCTTCAGCTCATGTCGGATCCCGTGTTCGAGGTGCGCCGCAACGCCTCCCTCAGCCTTCACCAGCTAGGAGCCTCCGGCCTGCGCGCCCTCCAAGAGCTCGCCGCGGATATGAATGCCGATCGCTTCGCCCGCGATCTGGCCTTCGAACGCCTGGAGTGGGCCGAAGCGCGAGGGCGACAATGAGCACCCTCTGGCATTGGACCCTGCTCTTCGCCCAAGGCGGCGTACTGCTGTATTTCCTGCTGCTCAACGGGCTCACGCTGCTCTTCATCCTGCGGGCCTTCGTGCTCACCAAACGCTATTTGGATGAGGCCGAAACGGATCCGCTCGAAGCCTTCTTCGAAAGCCCCCACTACAAACCCATCACGCTCATCTGCCCGGTCTACAACGAGGCCGCAGGCGTGGTGGCGAGCGTCAGCAGCCTGCTCGCCCTCCGCTACCCCGAATTCCAGATCGTCGTCGTCAACGACGGCTCCAAGGACGACACGGTGGCCCGCCTGCGGGAGGCCTTCAAGCTGCATCCCAGCCGCCGCGTCATCCGCCAGCTGCTGCCCACCAAGACCATCCGCGGCGTCTATGAAAGCGCCTACGTCCCCAACCTCATCCTCGTGGACAAGGACAATGGCGGAAAGTCCGACGCGCTGAATTGCGGCATCAACCTCGCCATCTACCCCCTCGTCTGCTGCATGGACGGCGATAGCCTGCTGGAGAACGATAGCCTCCTCCGCGTCTCCAAACCCTTCCTCGATCGCCCCCGCGTCGTCGCTTCCACGGGCGTCATCCGCCCCCTCAACGGCTGCACGTTAACGCCCGCCGGTATCCGCGGCATCCATCTGCCCGATCAGTGGCTGCCGCGGTTTCAGATCGTCGAATACCTCCGCGCCTTCCTCTTCGGACGCATGGGCCTCGCCAGCTTCAAGAGCCTCTTCATCGTCAGCGGCGCCTTCGGCATCTTCCGGCGCGATCTCATTCTGGAGCTCGGAGGCTTCTCCACCAAGACCATCGGCGAGGATCTGGAGCTCGTCGTGCGCATGCACCGGCACCTGCGCGAAAAAGGCGTGCCCTACGAAGTGGCTCTCGTGCCCGATCCCATCTGCTGGACGGAAGTGCCCGAGGATCCCGGCACCCTGCGCCGCCAGCGCAACCGCTGGCAGCGCGGACTCCTCGATAGTCTCTGGATCCACCGCGCCATGTGGTTCAACCCCAAGTACGGCCGGGTGGGGCTCTTCTCCATGCCCTACTTCATCCTCTTCGAGGCCCTCGCGCCGGTCATCGAGCTTTCCGGCTACGTGGCTTTTCTCTTCTTCGTCCTGCAGGGGCAGATCAACGCGCCCTTCGCGGCCATGTTCCTCATCCTCGCGATCTTCCTCGGTCTGCTCAACTCGGTGGCCAGCGTCATCCTGGAGCAGCTCTGCGCCCACCCCTACCAAGGCCTCAAGGAATGGCTGCTCCTTCTCCTCACCGGCCTCCTGGAGAACTTCGGCTACCGCCAGCGCACCCTCGTCTGGCGGTTGAAGGGCATTGTGGATTGGATCCGGGGCAAAGAAGGCTGGGGACACATGGTGCGTAAGGGAATCCCGAGCGCGCCCCCCACCCCGCCCGGAACTCAAGCTCCCCCGCCCCCTTGACGAAAAGCCCCTTGATCCCGCATGCTGCAGGGTCTTAGATCTTTGGCAGTCCCCATAGCGAACCATCCAGAAAGGTGGAGGGATTAGGCCCTGCGAAACCTTGGCAACCTGCTCATTCGAGTAAGGTGCCAACTCCTGCCCCGAAAGGGGAAAGATGCCGTAGATCGTTAACGGACTGACCAGGACCATATTCCATCCACCCGCCCAGGGCGGCATCGCCATGGGGATTGCCCTTCCTTCGGCGGTCCCATGTCCTCTTTTCGCGATGCCCTCGAACGCGGCGAGCGCTTCCTCTTCGATGGAAGCACGGCGTCGCTGCTCTTCGAGCGCGGCATCGCCCTCAACCGCAGCTTCGACGAGTGCAATCTCAAAAGCCCAGAACTGATCCTCGCCATCCACGGCGACTTTCTCTCCAGCGGCGCGCAGGTGCTCACCACCAACACCTGGGGCGCCAACGCCCTGCGCCTGGCGGCCTATGGGCTGGAGGGCCAGCTGGCCCAGATCAACCGTCGCGGCGCGGAGCTCGCTCGCCAAGCTCTGAAGCAAAGCGGCGCCAACGCCTATATCGCGGGATGCATGGGGCCCCTCGGCGTGCGCATCGAACCCTGGGGACCCACCAGCTTCGACGAAGCGAAGGCCACCTTCCGCCAACAGGCCGAAGCGCTGCTGGAAGGGGGCGTGGATCTCTTCGTCCTCGAATCCTTCGAAGATCTCAACGAGTGCCGCCAGGCCATCCTCGCCATCCGCGATCTCACGGATCTCCCCATCGCCGCGATGATGAGCACCAACGAAACCGGCCAGGCCTTGTACGGCGCCGAGCCCGAATGGTTCGCCCGCCAGCTTGATGCCTGGGGCGCCGATCTCATCGGCGTGAACGGCGGCAACGGTCCCGCCATCCACCTGCGTTTGCTGGAGCGCTTCAAAGCCGCCACCGCCAAGCCGATCCTCCTACAGCCCAGCCCCGGCCTGCCTCGCATGGTGGATGGCCGTTGGATCTTCCAGGCCTCTCCCGAATACCTCGGCGAATTCGCCGCCCGCGCCTTCCGCATGGGCGCGCGGGCCGTCGGCGGCTGCGCGGGCACGACGCCCGCCCACATCCGCGCCATGCGCGGGGCCCTCGCCCAGGAGCGCGCCACCAGCACCACTGTGCGCTTCGTGGAAGTGAAGGGCCAAGAGCCCCAACCCGAAGTACCCATCGCCGAGCGCAGCCGCTGGGCGGAGAAGCTGCTCAACGGCACCTTCGTCACCTCTGTCGAGCTCGTGCCCCCCAAGGGCATGGATGCGGAGAAGCTCCTCGACAAGACCCGCGCCTGCAAAGCCCTCGGCGTCGATGCAGTGAACGTGCCCGATGGCCCCCGCGCCATGGCGCGCATGAGCGCCCTCGCCACCGCCGTGCTCGTGGAACGCGAAGTGGGCATCGAGACCGTGCTTCATTACGCCTGCCGCGATCGCAACCTGCTCGGCATGCAATCGGATCTCGTCGGCGCGGCGGCCCTCGGCCTGCGGAATATCCTCGCCGTCACGGGCGATCCTCCGAAACTCGGCCCCTATCCCCAAGCCACCGCCGTCTTCGACGTGGACGCCATCGGCTTGGTGAACATCCTCAAGCGGCTCAACACAGGCCTCGATCTCGGCGGCGCGGATATCGGCCGTCCCACGCCCTTCAGCATCGGCGTCGGCGCCAACCCCGTCGCACCCGATCTGCAGCGTGAGAAGGATCGCTTCCGTTGGAAGGTGGAAGCCGGTGCCCAGTGGTACATCACCCAACCCATCTTCGAAGCCGATAGCCTCTTCCGCTTTCTCGATTTCGCCGAGCCCTTTGGCATCCCGGTGGTTGCCGGTCTTTGGCCCTTCAAGAGCGCGCGCAACGCAGAGTTCATGGCCCACGAAGTGCCCGGCGTCTTCGTACCACCCGTTCTCCTAGAGCGCATGCACAAGTACACGTCCACCGAGGACCAAATCAAAGAGGGCCTCGATATCGCCCGCGAACTGCTCGACGCCATCCTCCCTCGCATCCAGGGCCTGCAGCTCAGCGCACCCTTCGGCCAAGTGGAATTGGTCGCACCCCTCGTGCCCCAAGCCAAGAAAAAGGAAGCCTCCGCGTGACCTCCCCTGTCCATGTTCACTTTCTCCTCGATGGTCTGGAAGTTGAAGCTCCCGCCGGCACCGCTCTGCAGGAGATCGCCGAAGCCGGAGGCGCCGATCTCACCTTCGGCTGCAGCACCGGATCTTGCGGAACCTGCCGTATTCGCGTCGCCTCCGGCCTGGAGCATTGTTCTCCCATGGGCCCGGAAGAGCGCGATTTCCTGAAGGGCCTCAACGTCCCCTCCGATCAGCGCCTCGCCTGCCAGCTCAAAGTGAATGGCGATATCGAAGTCGAATATCTCGGTCTCTGAATAGGTTTCCCCGATGGCTTTAACGATTGATTCCCTTCTCCTCGACCGCGTCCTCCTCATGGACGGCGGTATGGGCACGCAGATCTTCGCCCATAACCCCACGGTGGAGGACTATGGCAGCGCGGAGTGGGAAGGCTGTGTGGAACTGCTCAACGAGCGGCGCCCCGAGTGGATCAAGGGCATCCACGAGCGCTATTTCCAAGCGGGCGCTGATGCGGTGGAGACCAACACCTTCGGCTGCAATCCCCTTGTGCTCTCGGAATTCGGTCTCGCCCACCGGGCCCATGAGCTGAATGTCCAAGCCGCGCGCATCGCTCAAGAAGTCGCCCGCAGCTTCGACCGCGCACGCTTCGTCGTGGGCTCCATCGGACCCGGCACCAAGCTCATCACCCTCGGCCACGTGGATTACACCACGCTGCTGGAGAGCTACCGAGTACAGATGGAAGGTCTGCTCGAAGGCGGCGTAGACGCCCTCCTCATCGAAACCTGCCAGGACCTCGGCCAAATCAAAGTGGCCGTACGCGCCGCTAAGGAGGCCATGGCCAAGGCTCGCCGCAAGGTCCCGCTGTGGGTGCAGGGCACGGTGGAAACGACGGGCACCTTGCTCGTCGGATCGGACATCGCCTCCGTGCTCACCTCCGTGGAAGCCCTCGGTGTGGACGTGCTCGGCCTCAACTGCGCTACGGGCCCCGATGAGATGCACGCACACTTGCAGGTGCTCGCCGAATCCAGTCCCTTCGCCATCAGCTGCCTTCCCAATGCGGGTCTGCCCCGCAACGAAGGCGGCAAGGTCGTCTTCCCCCTTTCGCCGGAGCCCTTCGCGGAGAAGGTGGTGCATGCCGCGCAGGAATTCGGCCTCAATATCCTCGGCGGATGCTGCGGCACGACGCCCGATCACATCCGGGCCCTTTCCGCCAAAGTGGGCAACCTGGCGCCCCGTAAGCGCAATCCCGTGCTGGAGCGCAGCGCCGCAAGTCTCTATGTGAGCGTGCCCCTTCAACAGGAACCCCGGCCCCTCATCGTCGGCGAGCGAACCAACGCGAACGGCTCGAAGAAATTCCGCGAGCTGCTCGCCACGGAAGATTGGGAGGGCCTCGCCGGCATCGCCCGCGAGCAGCAGCGCGAAGGCGCCCACCTGCTGGATCTTTGCGTGGCCTACGTGGGCCGCGACGAAGTGCGCGATATGGAGGAGGCCCTCCGCAAGGTCATCCCACAAGTTCAGCTGCCTCTCGTCATCGATAGCACCGAAGTGCCAGTCATCGAGCGGGCCCTGCAATTGGCGCCAGGCAAGTGCATCGTCAACTCCATCAATTTTGAAGACGGCGAAGGCAAGGCCCGCCAGATTCTCGGGCTTTGCCGCACCTATGGCGCAGGTGTCGTGGCTCTCACCATCGATGAGCAAGGCATGGCCAAAAGCCGCGAGGACAAGCTCAAGGTCGCCAAGCGGCTGCATGCCCTCGCCTGTGGCGAATTCGGCCTACACCCCAGTGACCTCCTCATCGACCCGCTCACCTTTACCCTCGGCAGCGGCGATGAGGAATTCCGCGCCAGTGCCGTGGCCACCCTCGAAGCCATCCGCGATATCAAAACCGAGCTCCCGGGCGTGCTCACCATCCTCGGCGTAAGCAACGTTTCCTTCGGCTTGGCACCAGGCGCACGACACGTGCTCAACGCGCTCATGCTCTACCATGGCGTTCAGTACGGACTCGATGCGGCCATCTTCAACGCGAGCAAGGTACTACCCGTAGCAAAGCTGGATCCTGAAGAGCGGAAGGTCTTCGAGGATCTCATCTTCGATCGTCGCGCCGAAGGCTACGACCCCCTGAAGGATGTGCTGGAGCGATTCAGCACCAAGCGCGCGGATACGAAGGTCGCGAAGACCCAGTTGCCCCTGCTGGAACGCCTGAAGCAGGACATCATCGATGGTGAAAAGCAGCAGATAGTGGCCGATGTGGATGAGGCTCTCACGCTCGGCCACGATCCCCTCAAACTCATCAACGAAGTACTCCTCGAAGGCATGAAGGTCGTAGGCGAGCGCTTCGGTGCGGGTGAGATGCAGCTTCCTTTCGTGCTGGAGAGCGCCGAGACGATGAAGGCCGCCATCCGCCGCATCGAGCCCGTGCTTCCGAAAGACGGTGGTTACGCCAAGGGCCGCATCCTGCTCGCCACCGTGAAGGGCGATGTGCACGACATCGGCAAGAATCTCGTCGACATCATCCTCAGCAACAACGGCTTCGAGGTGAAGAACCTCGGCATCAAGCAGCCCATCGAATCCATTTTGAAGACACTGGAAGAGTGGCCCGCCGATGCCATCGGCCTATCGGGCCTCCTCGTGAAATCCACCGTGATCATGCGCGAGAATCTGCAGTTCATGGAGGATCAGCGCCTCAAGGTGCCCGTCATCCTCGGCGGCGCGGCCCTCACTCGCGCATACGTGGAGCAGGATTGCCGCCAGGTCTACGCCGGCGCCGTGCTCTATGCGGAGGACGCCTTCGAAGGCCTGCGCCACATGCGCACCATCGCCAATGGCGAGTTGGCCGCTGGGCCCGTGCCCGAAGCGGTGCTCCCAAGCATCCGCGTCACGAAGCGCGGCGAAAGCACGGTAAAGCTGAATGCCCATGGCCAGAGCGAATGGATTCGCCACGGCCACACGGTACCCACGCCGCCCTTCTGGGGCATTCGCGAGGTGGCCCATTCCGTCGAGGATCTCTACGCCTTCCTCGACGAGTTCGTGGTGCTCCGCAACCGCTGGTCCTTCACCCAAGGCTCTCTGAGCGATGAGGCCTTCGAAGCGGTGCTGCGCGAGAAGGCCCGACCAGAATTGGAGAAGTGGAAACGCCTGCTAGTGAACGAGCGCTTGCTTCAACCCAAGGCCCGCTACGCCTATCTGCCCGCGGCGGCCTCGGGTGAAACGCTCAAAGTCTTCGATCCGCAGGATCCATCCCAACAGATCGGCCGATTCGATTTTCCCCGTCAGGCCGGCGGGCGGCGCCTCTGCATCGCCGATCACTTCCTTCCCGAAACCCAAGGCCGAGACCTGCTCGCCCTACAGCTGGTCTCCCTCGGGGATGAGGCCGCAGCCTATGCCAAGTCCCTCTACGAGGCAGAGCGCTTCGGTGACTACTTCTACTTCCACGGCCTCGCCACCGAGCTCACCGAGGCTTACGCCGAATTCCTGCACGCCCACATCCGCCGGGAGCTGGACATTCATCACAAAGATGCGCCCCAGCTCCGCCAACTCTTCAGCCAGGGTTACCAGGGCAGCCGCTATTCCTTCGGCTATCCCGCCTGCCCCGATCTCGAAGGCAACGCGCCAATTCTTGAGCTGCTTGAGGGTGAGCGCATCGGTGTCCACCTCACAGAGAGTTTCCAGATGGATCCCGAGTACGCCACCAGCGCCGTCGTGGCTTGGCATCCGCAGGCCCGCTACTTCGCAGTGTGAGCCCCATCACCCTCGCGCGATCACAGCCTAAGGGTGTCGCTGCGGGGGACCCATGCGCACATCCATGTTTTTCGCCGTGTTGGCGGGCGTCGCCTGGGGTGGCGGTGGCTACTTCGAAAAGGCGGGCCTCAAGCTCATGAATCTGCCGCCCCTGGCGGGCATCACGGTGCGCACCGCGGTGGCTCTGCTGGTGCTAGGACTTTGTTCCGTGCCGCTTTGGAGGCAGGCTCCCGTGTCCGGCAATGGCCACGCCTGGCTCATGCTCATTCTTGGTGGCGGACTCATCGCCGGATCCTTGGGCATGTGGAGCTTCTACAAGGCCTTGTCCATGTCGGAAAACCTGGGCGTCACCTTGGCACTCGCCTTCGCGTGCAGCCCCCTCGCCGGCACCTTGCTTGGCCTCGCTCGCCGCGATCAGCCGATGACGAAAGGCACGGCCTTAGGACTCATCACTATCCTTGCCGGCATCGTGGTGTTGCAGCTCTCCAAGGTGCACCCCAAGCACTGAACCATAAGTGAACCTCGCACCGTGTATTCACAGATCGATGACTGTGCAATTCCTCGAAACGACTCATACTTGAAGTTCGATCTTTGCCAGTTCCATAGCGAGCGATCCAGAAAGGTGGAGGGACGGGCCCTGTGAAACCTTGGCAACCTGCGAAAGCAAGGTGCCAATTCCTGCCACGCCATGCGTGGAGAGATAAGAGCTGTAGGAACGGTAGTGATGAAGAGGCCCGGATGACCGGGCCTCTTCGTTTTTTGGTAGCGCGCGATGAACTGGCCCCACCCCCTTTTATCGCGGAGCCACCATGACGAGCTGTACCACCCCCACCGCCGAGGATGTCCACCTCGACTCCAACGTGCCCGGCAACCCGGCCTACCACTTCACGATCCTTCCACCAGGTTCGCCTGCGAAGGCGGGATGGACGGAACGGCCTGCCCTAGTACCCGACGCCTCCTTCGCCACGCGATGCGTGCACGCAGGCGTGCAGCCCGATCCCGCCTATGGCGCGGTGATGGTGCCCATCTACCAGAGCAGCACCTTCGCCTTCCGCGATGTGTGCACCAATGCAGGTTACGACTACACCCGCAGCGGTAACCCCACTCGCGCCGCGCTGGAAGAAGCCCTCGCTTCACTCGAAGGTGGCGAAGGTGCCACCTGTACGAGCACCGGCATGAGCGCCGTCATCGTCGCCCTCAATCTGCTACCTCACGGCAGCCATTTGCTCTGCACCGTGGACTGCTACGGCGGAACCTTCCGCGCGCTGGAGCATGCGAAGGCCGCGTACGGTCTTGAGGTCACCTACCTCGATCTCGCGGACCTGAAGGCGGTGCGCGCCGCCGTGCGCGAGAACACCAAGATGATCTGGGTGGAGACGCCTTCCAATCCTCTGCTGCGCCTCACGGACATCCGCGCCATCACGACCATCGCGAAGGAGATCGATGCCCTCACGGTGGTCGATAACACCTTCCTCTCACCCCTCCTGCAGCGCCCGCTGGAGCTCGGCGCGGATCTCGTCCTTCACAGCACAACCAAGTACCTCATCGGCCACACGGCCGTGGTGGGCCGCGCGCCCATTGCGGCCAAGGGCCAAGTCGCCCTCACGCAGCGCATCCAATCCATGAACAACTTGCTGGGCACCAGCCAAAGCCCCCACGATTGCTTCCTCGTGCTGCGCGGGTTGAAAACCCTCAAGGTGCGCCTGCAGCAACACGAAGCCAACGCCCACACCCTCGCCGAATACCTCAGCGCCCATCCCGCCGTTGGGACCGTGCACTATCCGGGCCTACCCATCCACCCTCAGCACGCCCTCGCGAAGCAGCAGCAGAAAGGCTTCGGCGCCATGATCAGCTTCGAGCTGAAGACCTATTCGGCCGAAGCCGTGGATCACCTGCTCCGCACGCTGCGCTGGTTCACCCTCGCCGAATCCTTAGGCGGTGTGGAGAGCCTCGTCGCCCATCCCGCCTCCATGACCCACGCGTCCATGACCCCCGAAGCCCGTCAGCGCGCGGGCATCTCGGATGGGCTCATTCGGCTGTCGGTAGGCCTGGAGGATGTGCAGGATCTTCAGGAGGATTTGGAGCGGGCGCTGAACTCGCTTCCCGAATAAGCGGGGCCAAGAAAAGGGCCGGAATGAACCCGGCCCTTCCTCGGCTTACTTCATGTGCGACGTGACCCAATCCACCCATAGCTGATTCACCTGTCGCTGCCGGGCCGGTGTTGCGGGGCCGTGGCCCCGTTGAGGCCACGCGTAGAACTTCACCTCCCGGCCACGGTCCTTCAGGATGCGGTAGAGCTTGTAGCTCTGTGCTGGGGGCACGCGGAAATCCTGGTTCATAGTGAGGATCAGGGTGGGGGCGGTGATGTTCTTCGCGAGCGAGATCGGAGACTGGGCGCGGAAAGCCGCTTCGCCCTTTCCGCCATCGAAGGCTTCGACGCCTTCCCAAAGCGACAGCCGCCAGGATTGGTTGCCATCGCTGAGCGCGTATTGATCGGCCAGATCTGTCACGGGCGCACCCGCCATGCCGGCCCGCCACGCATCGGGATAACGGCCCAGCAGCCAGGAGGTCATGTATCCGCCATAGGACCAACCCGTCACGGCCATGCGCGCAGAATCCACGAGTCCCTTGGTCTTCAGAGATTCGATGCCCGCCATCACATCGCGGCCCGGCCCTTCTCCCATATCGTTGAGAATGCTGTGGGCGTAAGCGTCACCGAGATTGTCGCTCCCCCGATAATTTGGATTGAAGACGAGATAACCTTCCGCCGCAAGAAGCTGGTTTCGGGCATTGAAGGCTTCGCCACTAGCAGCCGTAGGGCCGCCGTGAATCACCAACACCAGGGGCAGTTTGTGTCCCGGCTGAGCATCGGGTGGATAGGTGAGTACGCCATCCTCCAACTGCCCTTCCGATCCCTTCCAGGTCACACGCTCCACACGGCCCAACTTCAGTCCATCAAAGGCCGCGTTGAGGTTTGTCAGACGGCGAGGTTTCGCGCTGGCACTATCCATCACATAGAGTTCGCTCGGATGGTAAGGCGTGCGGCCCACGAAGGCGAGGGCTCCCGTGCGCGAGACGGAGACATCCACCGAGAAGGACCAGGAGGGATCCACGTCGCCAAGGTCAAGGCGCTGCGCGGCCCCTTCGAGAGGCTGCACCCAAAGGCCCACGCGCGTGCCATCGTTGCCTCCCACGAGGAGCGACTTGCCGTCGGGCATCCAGCGGCTCACGTAGAGGGCCCGATCAATCCCCCGTGTGAGATCGCGGCCGTTGCCTCCCGAAGCGGAAGCGAGGTAGACGTGGTTAAGGCTCGCGGGATCACCATCTCGATTCATCCAGTACGCCACGCTCTTGCCGTCGGGAGAGTAGCCCGGAGTCGTTTCGAAACGCGGCGCACCCACCAGAGATCGAAGAGCACCGGTGGCCACATCCAGAATCTGCACCGTGGTCTTTTCACCATCCCCCGTGTGCGGAGTGGCTTGACGAACGATGGCCAACTTCGTTCCATCAGGGGACCAAGCCAGAGGGCTGGCCGGCGGAGAGGGTGGGAGCACTACTGGAAGACTCCAAGTGCCCGACGTAAGCCGCTTGGCTTCCCCGCCCTCCGTCGGGATCACCCACGCATGGGCGGGGAGTTCCGCCGCATCGGCGTAGACGTCGTCGTCTCCCGCTTCGAAACCGTCCTCACCTTTGCGCGCATCAGGCAGTTTGGGCGCCTCATCCGTTTGCGAGAACGCGAAGCGGCGGCCATCGGGGCTCCAACTGAATTGGAGGACGCCCGTAGGGCTGTGCGTGACGTCCTGGGCTTCGCCCCCGTTCATGGGCAGCACAAAGATCTGGGACCTCCCATCCTTTTCAGCGAGGAAGGCCACCCGATCGCCCGAGGGCGACCACCGGGCATGGCCGAGCCCCTTGCGCCCTTTCACGAGGATGCGCTGGCTCCCACTGGAAGCATCGATCCAATCGAGCTCCCGTTCGACGCGATTCTCAGCCGAGTTCACACGGGATACAGCGACGAGAACAGCCTTTCCATCCGGTGAGATCTGAGCATCGGAGAAACCAACGATTTTCTCCACATCTGCCCAGGTGATCTTCGCTCTCGATACAGGTGCCTGAGCAACGCAGAGTGCCGACAGGCTTAGGCTGAACGCGGCCCGTGCACCGATGGAGGAAAAACGCATAGAACCTCCCAGAAAGATGAGGGCAGTCTGCGCGCGACCCGGCTCCGCCGCAACGCCACTGGGGCGACCAGGGATTAGGGATGGGCGATCCACGAGCGGGCTCCTTGGAGAGTTCAGGGCCTAAACTGCTCCTCGACAGCCGGCGTAGGTCGTGGGCTCGCACTCAGATAAGGAATCTCTGCATGTGGCTTCGCCTTCTCGCCCTCTTCGGCTGCATCTCCTGCGGGCTATATTCTCAAGCCGCGAGCAGTGCCCTGCAGTATTCGATCCAACAAGAGGCCGAAACCAAGCTCAACGCTCTGATCAAGGAGGGCTTCAACCTCACTTACCACTTCTCGCTGGATCCGGTGGAGAAGAAGGGCCCGACCCGCATCGAGCTTCTCTTTCCTGAAGACGAGGAGGAACCTCGCGTGGTGATCTGGATGCAAGCGAAGCACGGTGAGATCTCCGTTCGCCTCACCCCCGCAGACGGCACTTCCATCCTGGGCTGGACTGGGCGGAAAGGCGAACTCCACCTGCAGCGTCACATGCCCCGAGGGCTCTGCACATTGGAGCTCTCCAGCACTCAAGGCGGAGAGGCGCTCTTCTGTGTGAAAGGCCCCACCGTCATCGTCCCCCGCCTGGATACGGCCCGTTTCCAAGAACGATCCGCTTTGCCTTCCAAGGGTTTTCATTGGCCCTACTTCCTCTATGTGCCCGAGAAGGTGAAGACGCCGCATCTGCTCGTCGTGCCCAATAACACGGGCTTCGCGACGGAGGACCTCGAGCTCCTCCGAGCCACCTCAGCCCAGGAAGCGAAGCGTCTATCGAAGTTAGCGGATCGACTGGGCTGTGCCTTATTGGTACCCATGTTCCCGCGGCCTGGACGAGGTGAAGTGAACCTCTACCTGCACGCGCTCACCCGCGACAGCCTCCTCGAAACGAAGGCGCCCTTGAAGCGTGTGGATCTCCAGCTGCTCGCCATGATCGACGACGCCCAATCGGTCTTGAACGTCCGCGGCCTCAAAACCGATCCCCGCATCCTGATGTGGGGGTTCTCCGCCTCCGGGTCCTTCGTAAATCGCTTCGCCTTCCTCCATCCCGATCGCGTGCTCGCCGTCGCCTGCGGATCGCCCGGAGGGTGGCCCATCGCGCCGCTAGAGAAGCTGAATGGCGCCACCCTCACCTATCCCATCGGCCTCGGAGATTTGAAGGCTCTCACCGGGCGATCGGCTGACTTCAAGCAGGCGCAGCGCGTGGCCTGGTTCCTCTACCTCGGCGATCAGGACACCAACGACGCCGTCCCTTATCGAGACAGCTTCTCCGAGGCGGATGAAGCCTTCGTTACAAAGCACTTCGGATCCACACCTGTCTCCCGCTGGTCCGCCGTCCAGAAGCTCTACACACAGCAAGGCATGAAAGCGACGTTCACGCTTTACCCCGACGTAGCCCATAGCGTGACGCCCGCCATACAGGCTGACATCGCCACCTTCTTCGAAGGGAAGATCCACCCATAGGGGGGATGCACCTAAAGACCTTGTTTTCAGTGCTCTATTTAATCTTGACAATTTTTGTCGGAATTAACATGATTGTGACGGAGGGGTTCCACTCAACCCCGACACTAAGACCCTCAGTGAGTTCTTTGCCAGTTCCATAGCGCGCTATCCAGAAAGGTGGAGGGACGGGCCCTGTGAAACCTTGGCAACCAGCTCATTGAGCAAGGTGCCAATTCCTGCCGCAACGCGTGACGCGTTCGCGGGTAGATGCCGAGCTGTCGTAACTGGCAGATTCGGAAGGGGCCCGAGAAATCGGGCCCCTTCCATTGGATCGCGTCGGAACCGCAAAGGCCGCTTCCCCAACTCGGAGGCTTCCATGATTCTCAACCACGCGATCCCCACCGTTCACGCCCTTCAGGCCCCTGCCTGTTGTCGCTGTATGTGCTGTTGTACGCACGCACGCCTCGACAACTCACCCGGCAGGAGCCCTCATGTCCCAAGACCCTAAAACCACTTACGGCCACGTCACCCTCCTCGGGGCGGGCCCTGGCGCGCCGGATCTGATCACACTGCGCGGGCTGAAGGCTCTGCGCGAAGCGGAGGTCATTCTCTATGACGCCCTGCTGGATGAGGCCTACAAGAGCCTCTTCCCCAGCAGCGCTGAAGCCATCCCTGCGGGCAAGCGCTGCGGCGCGCATACGCTCGCCCAGGACGAAACCACCGCGCTCCTCATCGCGAAGGCGAAGGAGGGCAAGCGGGTCGTGCGCCTCAAGGGCGGCGATCCCTTCCTCTTCGGCCGCGGCGGCGAAGAGGCTCAGGCCCTTCAAGCCGAAGGCATTCCCGTCGACGTCATCCCTGGCGTCAGCGCCCTTCAAGGCGCCGCCTCTGCCGCGGGCCTACCGCTCACCCATCGCGGATTGAGCCGCGAGATTCGCGTGCTCGAAGGCCATGGCCTGCTGGAAGAATCGCGCAACTGGTTTGAACTGGCAGAAGCCGCATCTCGAAGCACCCTCGCGGTCTTTATGGGCACGCGCCGCATCGCGGAGCTGGCGGATCGCCTGCTCGTATTCGGTGCTGATCCCCACCTCCCCGTCGCGCTGGTAGAGGCTGCGCACTGTACGGGGCAGACCGTGACCCGCGCCACGCTGCAGGCGGCCGCCAATGGCCACCTGAAGCCGGCGACGGATGGGCCCGGTCTGCTCTATCTCGGACCCACCGCCGCTCTCGATCTTCTTACGCCTCAGGACACCCATGCGCCTTCCGCTCTTCCTCGATCTGAGGGACAAGGCCGTGCTACTGGTGGGCGCCGGATCCGTCGCGCGGGATAAATTCCGGATCCTCGCCCACACGGGCGCCCAGATCCGCGTCGTCGCCCTTCATGCCGCACCGGATTTCCGCCAGGAAATCCAGGCTGCCGGGGCGCAATTTATCCGCCGACACGTCCGCGTCTCCGATCTGCACGGCATTCAGCTCCTCATCACCGCCACCAACGACACGTCCCTCAACGCCAAGCTCGCAGCCGAGGCACGCTGGCGCGGCATCTGGGTGAACGCTGTCGATGATCCCTCCAACTGCGATGCCTTCTTCGGCAGCCAACTTCACCTTGGTCCCTTGCACCTCGCCTTGAGTAGCGACGGCGAACTGCCCGGACTACTGCGCGCTTTGCGCGAAACCTTTGAACACCTGCTTCCCTCTGGCCACTACGGCGCCCTGGACGAACTCGCCCAGATCCGCGTCGAACTCAAGCGTCTGCCCGATCCCGAGCGGCGCCGACAGGCCCTCCAAGACCTTTCCCGCGGCCTCCGCGCCGCCTATCTGCCCGCCCCCGCGAAGGAGGCCTCATGACTCACGACCTCGACTCCCTCAAAGCCGAAAGCCGACATCTGCGCGGCACCTTGAAGGAGGAATTGGCGACCGCCGATCCCTCCTTCTCCGCGGACTCGCAACATCTGCTGAAGCCTCACGGCCTCTATCAGCAGAAAGATCGGGACCGCCGCGGCGAAAGCCCCGCGCCCCTTCCCGCCCTCATGGTGCGCGGCCGCATTCCCGCGGGGAAGCTCACCCCTGAAGCATGGCTCGCGTGGGATGAGATCGCCGATCGTTTCGGCGATGGATCCCTGCGCATCACCACGCGTCAGAGTCTGGAGCTGCATGGAGTGCTAAAGGGGGAGTTGAAGGTCACCTTGCAGGCACTTCGCGACGCGTTGCAAACCAGCCAAGGCGCCTGCGGCGACGTGGTGCGCAACGTGCTCGCGCCACCCAACCCTTGGAAGCGTGCCGACCTCACGCGCCTCGGCGAGGAAGCGGTACGGATTTCCGATCACTACAAAGCCAAGAGCCACGCCTATGCCGAGGTCTTCCTGGATGGGGAGGCCGTGGACCCACTCAAAGAAGAAGAGCCGGTCTACGGCAACACCTACTTACCTCGCAAGTTCAAAGTGGCTCTCACCATCGTGGGTGAAAACGCAGTCGATCTCTTCACTCACGACCTTGCCCTTGCCGCCACCTTCGAGGGCGAGACCCTCACAGGCTGGCACCTCTTCGTGGGGGGCGGCATGGGCATGACCCACGGCAACGCCAACACCTTCCCGCGGTTGGCGGATCACCTCGGCTGGGTGCCTCACGAGGCGCTGCTCCGGGTCACCGATGCCGTTGTCACCGCCTACCGCGATAGCGGTGATCGAACCAACCGCAAGCGGGCGCGTCTGAAGTACGTGCTCCATGACCGCGGGGTCGAGTGGTTCCGCGCGGAAGTGGAAGCGCGCAGCGGCATCGCCTTCGAGCTGCGGGACCTGGCCCCTTGGTCCACGCCATCTTCCCTCGGATGGCAGCCCGCCGCCGATGGCACGTGGTCCTTCGGACTACACACCTTGAGCGGGCGAATCTCCGGCGATCGCAAAAAAGCCCTGCGGGAAGCCGTCGCCTCCTTCCGTCTTTCGGTCCAGCTCACGCCTGAACAGGACCTCATCCTGCTCGGCATTTCAGAGAACGTTCGTCCTGAACTCGAATCCCTACTCGAGGCCCACGCCGTTTCCACGGATTCGCCGGCGGCGCTGGCCTCCCGGGCTCTGGCCTGCGTGGCCCTCCCCTGGTGCGGCCTGGCCGTAGCGGAAGCGGAGCGATCGCTGCCACACTTCCTCCAGCTCTTTCAGTCCAGTTTGGATCGCTTCGCACCCACCAGGCCCGCCCCCACTTTCCGAGTGACGGGATGCGCCAACGGCTGCGCCCGCCCCTATGCCGCAGAAGTGGCCCTCGTCGGTCAGACGCCCGACCGCTACGTGCTGTGGGCCGGCGGCAATGCCGAAGGCACGCGCCTCGCTTTTCCCATCCTTGACAGAGTTCCAACGGCGGATCTTCCTGCCCTCTTCGACCGCCTCGTCTCCCTGTGGGCGGAACAGGGGCGCCTAGAGGAAGGCCTCGGCACCTTCGCCCACCGCCTGAGGCCCGCGGCCCTCGCTCAGGCCCTCACCCTCGCACCAGCGGAGTCTTAAATGGGAACCCTATCGCTCTCCCAATTCCTGCTGCTTGTGGGCGTCACCACCGCGGCCGCCACCATTAACGGCGCCCTCGGTCACGGCTTCTCCACCCTCACTGTCCCCGTGGCACTGCTTTGGATCGCCCAGCGCCTGCTCAACCCGGTGCTCGTCCTCCTGGAGGTGGTGCTGAACCTCTGGGCCTTCCTCATGAGCCTGGGCGATTTTCCTGCCGTCGCCAAGCGCGTGAAACCCATCGCCATCTCACTCCTCCCCGGCATCCTCATCGGCGCCCTCGTGCTTCGCTTCGTGCCTGCGGGACCGCTCAAGGTGGCCACTTATGCGCTGCTGCTTCCCCTCGCGCTTTGGCAGGCGCTGGGCAAACTCCCGGATCGCGCGCCGCAGCCCGTCGCCTATGGCGCGGTCACCGGCCTGCTCTACGGCCTCACCACCATCAGTGGCCCCGTGCTGAGCCTCTACTTCCACCACCACCGCATTCCGAAAACCGAGTACCGCGCCGCCATCTCCTTTCTCCGGCTCGTGGAAAGCTCCGTATCCGCGCTGGCACTGCTCGCCCTTGGATTGCTCGGAGCAAGCACCGTCAAAGCCACCATGCCCCTCCTGCCGGGCGTCGTCGCAGGCCTTCTCCTCGGCCAACTGCTCATGCGCTGGATCCCGGAAGGCGCCTTCCGCCGCTTCGTCGCCCTCTTCAATGTCTTCGCGCTGAGCTTTGGCCTCTCCCGGCTGCTTCAACCTCTCGGCCTTCCACTATGGATCGGCCTCCTGCTTTGGCTGTTGCCGACCGCCTGGGTGTTGCGGGCCTCCCTCCGATCCGTTCCCGCACCTGAGCCTGAACCCGGGCCCGCCCAGGAGGCCGCGTGACTGCGTTTGAACTCGACAAGCACAACCAGACATTAGAAGGCGCCGGGCCCGCAGAGATTCTCGAAACGGCCCTAGATCTGCATCCAACGGGCCTCGCCTTCGCCTGCTCACTTGGGTTGGAGGATATGGCGCTGCTTCACCTCATTCGCGCCAAGGGCTATTCCATCCGCCCCTTCGTGTTGGATACGGGGCGTCTCCATCCCGAAACCTACGATCTTCTGGCCACGGCCCAGAAAACCTTCGGCCCCCTCGAGATCTACTTTCCCCAGCACGAAGCGGTGGAAGGCTACGTGAACACCCACGGCCTTAACGCCTTTTATGAAAGTCTCGAATTGCGCAAAGCCTGCTGCACCTTGCGCAAGGTCGAACCGCTGAAGCGCGCCCTCGCCGGCGCACCGGGGTGGATCACCGGGCAGCGGCGCGAACAGTCCACCACGCGCACCGCCCTTCAACCTCTGGAACAGGATTGGAGCCAGGGGGGGATTCTCAAGGTGAATCCCCTGGCCTTCTGGCGCCTCAAAGACGTTACCGAGTACATCGAACGCCACGATGTGCCTGTCAATGCCCTCCACGCCCAAGGCTTCCCCTCCATCGGCTGCGCGCCCTGCACCCGAGCCATCCACCCCGGCGAAGATGAACGCGCCGGACGCTGGTGGTGGGAAACCCCCGAACACAAAGAATGCGGACTCCACTCCGCGACGAAGGCCCACGCATGAGCACCCTCACCGCCACCCGAACCCTCACCCACCTCGATTGGCTCGAGGCCGAGGCCATTCATATCCTCCGGGAAGTGGCCGGCCAGGCTTCGCACCCCGCTCTCCTCTTCTCAGGCGGTAAGGACAGCCTCGTGCTCCTCAGGCTTGCGGAGAAGGCCTTTCGGCCGGGCCGCTTCCCCTTTCCTCTCCTTCACATCGATACGGGCCACAACTATCCCGAGGTGATCTCCTTTCGCGACCACCGCGCGAAGGAGTTGGGCGAGCGCCTCATTGTGCGCAGCGTGGAGGATTCCATCCAGAAAGGCCGCGTGGTGTTGCGTACCGCCGACGAAAGCCGCAACCGCCACCAGAGCGTGACGCTGCTCGACGCCATCGCGGAATTCGGATTCGACGCCCTCATCGGCGGCGCCCGGCGCGACGAGGAAAAGGCGAGGGCCAAGGAGCGCATCTTCTCCTTCCGCGACGCCTTCGGGCAGTGGGATCCCAAGGCCCAGCGCCCCGAGCTGTGGGATCTCTACAACGCCCGCATCGCCCCCGGGGAGCACATCCGCGCCTTCCCCATCTCCAATTGGACGGAGCTGGACGTGTGGCAGTACATCCAGCGCGAAGGGCTGGATCTGCCTTCCATCTACTACGCTCACGAGCGCTTCGTCGTGCGCCGCACAGATGGCGCGCTACTCCCCGTCACCCCGATCACGCCCGCCAAAGTGAGCGACCAGGTGGAGCGCCTCTCCGTCCGCTTCCGCACCGTAGGCGACATCCCCTGCACAGCACCCGTGCTGAGCACCGCCCGCACCGTCGCGGACATCTTGATTGAAACTGCCACCACCGATCTCACCGAGCGCGGCGCCACCCGTCTCGACGACCAGACCAGCGAAGCCTCCATGGAACAGCGCAAGAAAGAGGGCTACTTCTGATGGGCCAGTTCAATGACCCCACAAACGATCACGGCGTGCTTCGCCTTCTCACCTGCGGCAGCGTGGACGATGGCAAGAGCACCCTCATCGGCCGCTTACTTTTCGACAGCAAAGCCATCCTCGCCGATGCCCTTCAGGCCATCGAGCGCACCAGCGCCAAACGCGGCAAAGAGACCGTGGATCTCAGTCTGCTGACGGATGGTCTTCAGGCCGAGCGCGAGCAGGGCATCACCATCGATGTCGCCTACCGCTACTTCGCCACGTCCACACGCAAGTTCATCCTCGCCGATGCACCGGGCCATGAGCAGTACACCCGCAACATGGTGACCGCGGCCAGCACCGCCGACCTCGCCATCCTCCTCGTGGACGCGCGCAAAGGCTTGCTGGCCCAGACGCGGCGCCATCTGGCCGTCGCGCAAACCTTGGGCATCCGCCACCTCGTCGTCGCGGTGAACAAGATGGACCTGGTGGGCTGGGACCAAGGCCGATTCACGCGACTCCGGGGGGAGATCGAAACCTTCGCAGCCTCCCTCGGAGCAAAAGATCTACACTTCATTCCCATGTCTGCCCTCGAAGGCGATCAAGTAGTGGAGCGCGGCGAGAATCTGCAGTGGTACGAAGGCCCGACACTGTTGGAGCTCTTGGAATCCGTGGAGCTGGAAGATCCCCGCCAAGCGCTGCCCTTCCGCTTTCCCGTGCAAGGCGTGTTGCGTCCTCATCAGGACTTCCGCGGGTACACCGGGCGCATCACCTCCGGCCGCATCGAAGAAGGCGAAGAAGTCGTGCTGCTCCCCTCCCAGCGCCGCACCCACGTGAAGGCGCTGTGGCTCGGCGATGAGCGGTTGACCTCGGCTGTAGCGGGACAGAGCATCACCCTCGAATTGGCGGATGAGGTGGACGTCTCGCGCGGCGATCTCATCGCCGCTGCTCAGGAGGCCCCTGCACCCACCCAACACCTACAGGCGGAACTCTGCTGGTTTTCGGAGACCCCCCTCGCCCCAGGTCGCAAGTACATCCTGCGCCACACCACCCGGGAGACTCGCGCCCTCATCCAGGGCTCGGTCCAGCGCCTCGATCTCCAGACCCTGGAGCGCCATAGCACCGATCACCTCGTCATGAATGACCTGGCCACGCTCCGCCTGCAGCTCCAACATCCCATCGCGGCCGAGCCCTACGCCGCGGATCGCGCGACGGGAGCCTTCATCCTCATTGACGACACCACCCACGCGACCGTAGCAGCAGGCCTCATCCAGGCCACCGCATGAAGCTTCCATCTGCGCTCATGCACCCTTGAAGCAAGAAGAGGTCTAGGTACTTTTCGAGAACGTCCAGTTCCAGTGCAAGTCCTTAGGCCCCAAATCATTTCCCTGAAGGCCCTGCCGAAAAGGGGCCATGGCCCTCCGGTTTCACTTCGCCCTTGCGGTGATCTTAGGGATCACCCCTAAGGCGCCCGCCCAGGGTCCCGGCCAGATGACGGTCCAATCCTTCGGCGGCTCTCACGGCCTTCCCGAGATCCACATCAGCGCCATGATCCAGGATCGGCAAGGCCGCTACTGGGTGGCGGGCGATCGCGGGGTCTACGTCGGGGATGGCACCTCCTTTCTTCGCACCTTCCAGAGCCCCGAAGGCAACAAGCCCTTCGGCGGAGCCTTGGCTGAGGATGAGCGGGGCGGCATCTACGCTGCGGGCGAAAACGGTCTTTGGTATTTGCGAGGAGCGCAATGGGAGCCGGTGGGGCTGGGGCTCCCACCTCGCGCCTTCGGAGAGCCTTTGGGCCTCTACACCGACGGAGCCCGCACCATCTGGCTGCAGTGGGGGAAGCGCCTCTTCCAGCTCAAAGGCCCCGGCCAGTTCACGCCCGTGGACGTGCCTGCTGAAGGACTGACCTACTTCAGCCCTCGGATTAAAACCTCCGGACTGCTCATGAGGATCGGCCCCAAAGGGTGGCGCTGGACGAACGGAAGGTGGGAGAACCTCCCCGAACTCCCTCTGCGACGCGGCGAGGAATGCAAGGCCCCCATCCAGGAAGACCGCATGGGCACCCTGTGGGCGGGCACCTACCTTCGTGTCTTCCGACTGGATTCCACCACCCAAACCTGGATCCAACAGGCTGATCCCGATGGCAATCACGGCTTCGCAGGAGGGACCTCCAGTCCCGGAGGCATCTCCAGCCCCGATCCCGGTGAGATTTGGACCATGGGTGATCAGGTGGCTCGCCGGCTGGATCAGGCCGAGCCCACGCTAGAGACCAATCCCAACTTCAGCGCCTTCTCCTTGAAGCTGCTCCTCCGGGATCGGGAGGGGCATCTCTGGGCGGATCGCGACGGCCTGCGCCGGTTGGGGGGGCCATGGCGCATTCATAGCGGCAGCGAAGGTCTGCCTACTGCAGGCATTTGGCAGGTGCTACGAGATCTCCAGGGAAGGATGTGGGCCTCCACCACGATGGGGCTATTCCGAGCCGAGGGCCGGCGATGGAAGCTCATGCGGAGAGGCGGCATTCACGCCCAAATCGCGCTTGGTGCGGATGGCCACCTATGGGCGGTGGAACGGTTAAGCGGGCGCATCCTCCGCTTCGACACGCAGGGAGCCTTGGCCCCTCTCCCTCCCGCCCTTCAGGGCATCGAAGGCATCCGCGGCATCTCCGGGACCTCCAAGACCCTGGCCTTCGCTACCCGCGGAGGGCACATCTTCCAAGGAAGTTGGCAGGAAGGAGGCTGGGTCTGGCAATCCTCTCCTTCCCCTGTCCGGCCTGAGACGCTCCGCACCTTCTCCGATGCGCGGAGCCGCATCCACATGCTCGGGAAGAATGCAGAACAGCAGTTGGTCTACAGCATGCAAGGGGGCCCTTGGTCCCGGCTCCCCATGGACGCCAAGCTCGATATCACCGATATCCAAAGCACGGCGGATGACACCTTGGTGGCCACCCAGTTCATGCCTCCCATCCTGCATGTCTTCAAACTCCGGCAAGGCCACTGGGAATCTGAATCCAAGGTCAATTTGGAGCACTTCAGCCCCTGCAAAACCGCTTATGGAATCAGGACGCTGGAGGACGGCCGGAGCTGGATCCTCACCGATCACGGCGTGCTCGAACTCGATCCGAAGCATCCCGAACGTGCGCGGCACTTCACCTCCCAGGAGGGACTGCCCCTCGATGACTGCAATCAATTCGGATTGCTCATCGAGAAGGACCGCATCTGGGTATCCACGGGCACCGGCCTCGCGAGTTACGAACGGAGCGCCGAATACCCCCTTCCCGATCTTCCCGCGCCCTTCCTCCTCGGCGCGCGGATCGGAGAGGGCCCATGGACTCTCGCCCTTCCAGAAAAGCTGCCCCACGACACGCGCTCCTTCAGTCTCCAAATCGGGCTATCCACGCCTGCGCGGCATGCCCATCTCCGGTTCCAATGGCAGGATCTGGAGCGAGGCAGTGAGTGGCATGAATTCGAAGCGCCGACCCTCACCTTCCTCGATCCCGGGGCGGGTTTGCACCGCATTCGCGTGCGCGCGCTTGAGCCCGGGGATCACGCGAGCCCTGAGTGGGCCTGCACCTTCCAGGTGCTGCGTCCTTGGTGGCAGCGGGCCTGGGCCCTAGCGCTATGGATCCTTTCGGGCATCGGAACCGTCTTGCTCCTTCACCAATTCCGATTGCGGCGCATTCAACAGCGCAATGTCGAACTCGCCAAACTGGTACAGGAACGCACCTCCGCCTTGGCCGATTCAGAAACGCGGGAGCGTCAGGCCTCGAAGGCCAAGAGCGCCTTTCTTGCAGACATGAGCCATGAGCTCCGCACCCCCCTGAACGCCATCCTTCTCTACAGCGAGCTCATCCATCAGGAGGCCGAAGAGGATAGGAACGCCGAACTGGAGCAGGATAGCGGGCGCATCCTCTCCGCGGGACGCCATCTGCTCTCGCTCATCAACGGAATCCTCGACCTCTCCAAAGTCGAGGCGGGAAAGATGACACTCACCCTCGAGGTGGCCGATCTGCGCGTGCTGCTCGAAGAGGTGGTGACCACCCTTTCACCCCTGGCCAAGGAGCGGGAAAACGTACTGGTCATGGAAGCCCCAGAAGAAGGCCTCCTCTTCCGTACCGATGCGCTGAAGCTCAAGCAGATCCTGATCAACTTGGTCAGCAACGCCATCAAGTTCACCAGCGCAGGACGCGTGACGCTTCGCGTGATTCAGATGGCGTCGCGGATCCGCCTCGAAGTAGAGGACACAGGAGTCGGCATGACCCCCGAGCAGGCCTCGCGCCTCTTCCTCGCCTACGAGCAGCCCACCCAAGAGGGCGGATACAAGGCCGGCGGTACGGGATTGGGGCTCACCATCAGCCGGAAATACGTGGAGCTCCTCGGCGGCACCATCGAGGTACAAAGCAGGCAGGGAGAAGGTACGACCTTCATCATTCACCTTCCGCCCGAAGCCCAGGAGAACCTGGAAGCGCCTCGCTGACCCCACATGCCTCGCGCTCTACCCCGGGATCCATCTCGCGGCCCCGGAGGCCCAGTACACCAGGAGCTGGAACTCCCTTATGACCCGCTGGATCACCCCCTTTCTCCTCGCATGGATGCTCCCTTTCGGCGCGCGGGCCCAGGCCCCCTCAAGCCCACGCGCCCTGCGGCCCTACCGCACGGACCAGGCTCCCGTGATCGATGGAAGGCTCGACGAGCCCATGTGGGAGAAGGCGCTCCAGGTCTCCGATTTCGTCACCTTCATTCCCGAATTCGGCAAGCGGCAGCCCGAACGCACCATCGCCTACATGGCCTACGATCGGGAGAACCTCTACTTCGCCTTCAAGTGCTACGACGACCACCCCGACCTCATCAAGGCGGCCGTGTCTCGGCGCGATGATGTCGCCAACGATGATTTCATCTGCATCAACCTCGACACCTTCGGTGATCAGCAGTCGCTCTACGCCTTCTATGTGAATCCTTATGGCATCCAGGGCGATAGCCGCTTCGCGAACAACAAGGAGGATTTCAGCATCGATCTGCAGTGGGAGAGCGCCGGACGCATCGATGCCGATGGCTACACCGTCGAAGTACGCATCCCGCTGAAGAGCATCCGCTACACCAGCGGAGACGTAGTCCGCATGGCCGTCCTCATGGAGCGCTGCATCAGCCGCCGACAGGAGCACGGCGGATATCCCACCCTCGATCCCAAGATGGGGTACACCTTTCTCCCGCAACTCGCCCCGCTCGAATATGAGGGCCTGGCCCACGCCTCCGTGCTGGAAGTGCTGCCCGCCTTCACCTACGCGCGACGCTCCACCCGGATCAACGGCGATATGGTGCGCGAACCGGACGAGCGCAAATGGAGCCTCACCACCAAGGTCGGGCTCACTCCTAGTCTGGTTTTGGATGCCACGGTGAATCCCGATTTCTCTCAGGTGGAAGCCGATGCAGGCCAGGTGGACGCGAATCTCCGCTACGGCCTCTACTTCGCGGAAAAGCGCCCCTTCTTTTTGGAAGGCATCGAAGAATTCAATGTGGGCGCGACGCAGAATAGTCCGCTTCTCACGCTGCTCTACACGCGCACCATCGTGGATCCGAAATCCGGCGTGAAGCTCACGGGCAAGCTCGCGCCAAAGGACACCGTGGCCCTCCTCCACGCGGAGGACAAGGCTCCGCCCCCCGACCCAGGCCTTCCTTCGCTCAGGGACCCCAGCGTCAGCGCGCTGCGCTACAAACACTCGCTTTGGGAGGATGGCTACCTCGGTCTCTTCGCCACCGAACGCGACCAAGGTCTTCACCGCAACCGGGTGGGTGGGCCTGACGGCCAGTTCCGCCTTTCCCCCTCCGGAAGTCTCAGCTTCCACGCCTTCTCCTCATCCACCAGTTCGGATGAGAGCGCGCCAGGCGCCCAAGGCAAGGCCCTCGGCCTGGAGTACCGTCACGATACGAGCACGCTCGGTCTCAATGCCGGAGCGCACACCGTCTCCAGGGATTTTCAAGCGGATGCAGGCTATCTCACGCGCACCGGCTTCGCCTCGGGATTGATCAGCGTATCGCCCAAGTTCTATCCAGGTGCGGGGTGGATCCGCCGGGTGGATCCGCTCGTCGGATTTAGCGCGTTGCGCGATTTCCCCAGCGGCCTCACTGAGCAGGACCGCGCCCTCGGCGTGACCACCATCTTCTCCGGCAATGGATCCGCTTCGGCGACCTACGATGATGCCTCGGAGATCTTCCTCAACCAGCGTTTCCGCACCAGCGGCCTCACCCTCACCGCTCAGAGCCAACTCAACCGATGGTTCGCCTTCTCCGCCAAGCACCGCACCGGACAGGCGATCTGGTACACCGCCACACCGACTCAGGGACATGGCAGCCAATCCACCCTTCAGACGGTGATCCAGCCTTTTTCAACCTTGAACGTCACCCTCAGCTGGATCCACGCCAACCTTTACCGCAGCGACACCGGCGAAGAGATCTTCGACTACCCCATCACACGCATCCGCATCACCTACCAGCCCAACGAGCATTTCTTCCTCCGCGCCATCACCGAGCGCAATGCCTACAAGCGGCAGATCCTCACGGACTACCTGGCCTCCTACACCTACGTGCCCGGCACGGTCATCTACCTGGGCTATGGATCGCTCTACAAGAAGGTGGCCTGGGAAAACGGCATGTACCGCGATGCGGACCACTACCTGGAGATGCAGCGCGGGCTCTTCTTCAAAGCCTCCTACCTCTATCGTTTCTAATGCGGGGATAAATCACATTTCCGTGACTTGACTCGGGGGAAGGATCTGCGACATTTGAGATCTACGAGATCTTTGTCAGTCGAATAGCGAGGTATCCAGAAAGGTGGAGGGACGGGCCCTATGAAACCTTGGCAACCTGGCCGGAGCGATCCGGCGCGTGGTGCCAAATCCTGCCGATGCTTACCCCATAAGGGTTTGCAACGGAGAGATAACAAACTGTGCGACTGATGCACGAGGGGCCCGAACGGTGAAAACCGGTGTCGGGCCCCACGTTTTTTACGCTGTCTTTTGGATCTTGCGAACGCGCTGACGGGACATCGTCCTCGACGCGCCCGGAGGCGTGGTCTCGACCACGGGCAAGGGCGCAATGCACACCCCCCGACGGGGTCGGGGAAGCTCTGTCCGGAGACAGCCATGACCACCACCACGACCGAAGCGCTGCGCTTTGAAACCCTCGCCCTGCATGGCGGCCATTCGCCCGATGGCGATACGCGCAGCCGCGCCGTGCCCATCTACCAGACGACCAGCTACGTCTTCGATAGCGCTGAGCATGGCGCCCAGCTCTTCAATCTCGAAGTGCCCGGCAACATCTACACGCGGATCATGAATCCCACCCAGGCCGTGCTGGAAGCCCGCGTGGCGGCGCTGGAAGGTGGGATCGCAGCCCTCGCCGTGGCCTCGGGCCAGGCGGCCATCACGCTGACACTCACGACGATTCTCCGCCAAGGCGATCACGTGGTGGCCGGTGACAACCTCTACGGCGGCACCTACAACCTGCTGCACCACACCCTGCCGCGCCAAGGCATCACCACCACCTTCGTGAACAGTCGGGATCCCGAAGCCTTCCGCGCCGCCATCACGCCGCAGACCCGCGCCATCTACATCGAATCCTTGGGCAATCCCAAGCTCGACGTGCCCGAATTCGAAGTACTCGGCGCCATCGCCCGCGAGGCGGGCATTCCCCTCATCGTCGATAACACGCTGCCCTCGCCCTACCTGCTCAACCCGCTGAAGCACGGCGCGAACATCGTCGTGCACAGCGCCACCAAGTTCCTCGGTGGCCACGGCACCTCCATCGCCGGTGTGATCGTAGATGGCGGCACCTTCGATTGGAAGAACGGCAAGTTCCCCGAATACACCGAGCCCTTCGCCGCCTACCACGGCGCTGTGCTTGCGGATCTCGCAGGCCCCGCCGCCTTCATCACCAAGGCCCGCCTCGAAGGGTTGCGCGATCAGGGCGCGGCCCTCAGCCCCTTCAACGCCTTCCTCATCCTGCAGGGCATCGAGACCTTGCATCTGCGCCTGCCCCGCCACGGCGAAAACGCGCTCGCTCTCGCCACCTGGCTCCAACAACATCCCAAGGTTTCCTGGGTGAACTATCCCGGCCTCAAGGACAGCGAGCATCACGCCCTCGCCACGCGCTACTTCAAGCCTGGAACAGGCTTCGGAGGCATCCTCACCTTCGGCGTGAAGGGCGGGTACGAGGCCGGAAAGGCCTTCATCAACGGCGTGAAACTCTTTTCACGACTGGCCAACGTCGGCGACGCCAAGAGCCTCGTCATCCATCCGGCGTCCACTACGCATCAGCAACTGAGCGCTGCAGAACGCGAAGCCACCGGCGTCAGCGAAGACCTCATCCGGCTCAGCGTGGGCCTGGAGCACATCGATGATCTCAAGGCCGATCTCGAACAGGCCCTCGCCCAGGTGCCCTGATGCGCGACTGTACCGCGGGACTCGATCCCATCCCCCTTGAATCAGGCGCAGAACTCCCCGTGGCCATCGCGCATCGCAGCTTCGGCCACGGTCCGCTGCGCGTGCTGCTTCTCCACGCCCTCACCGGATCTTCCGAAGCCCTCGATGAGGAAGGCAGAGGCTGGTGGGCGCCCATGCTCTTGGAAGGCGCACCCCTGGGGCCTTCGGTCGCAAGGATCACCTGTCCCAACCTGCCCGGCTCCTGCTACGGCAGCATCGGCCCCAAGGAGCTTTCACCCTTTCCCGACCTCACACCGCGAGATCAGGCTCAAGCGTTGGCCGCATGGATCGAAGCCAAGCACCTCCGCTTCGATCTCTGCCTCGGCGGTTCTCTCGGAGGCATGGTCGCGCTGGAATTGGCGCTGTTGATTCCTGATCGCCTCGGCGTGGTGGGCGTCATGGGCACGGGTGGCCGCGCGGACGCCTGGATCCGCGCCGCCTGCCACGCCCAGCGACGCATCCTCGAAAGCCCGCTCGAAGATGATGAAGCGCTCGCTCTCGTGCGTCAGGTGGCCATGCCTGCCTTCCGAAGCGCCGAAAGTTTGGAGGCGCGCTTTCCCGCCGAGGGCCTGGAAGCGTGGCTAGATCATCATGGCCGCGCTCTTGCGGCCCGCTTCTCCCGCGAGAGCCTGCACATACTTCTCGGCGCCATGGCCCGCTTCGATCTCGGCCGCGATCGGGGCAGCCTGCAGCAGGCCTTAACTGGATTGCGACACCCTCTTCACATCCTCGGCATCCGTACGGATCAGCTCTTCGTTCCGGCGCTACTTCAGGAATTGGCCGATGCCGCCGACCTCGCCCAGCGCCTGGGATCGCTCACTTGGTTGGAGAGTCCTCACGGTCATGACGCCTTCCTCATGGAGTGGGAGGCCTTGGAAGACTGGCTTCGGAACCGGGTTCTTCCCACCTGTCGCTCCCGAATTTCGTCATAAACACATTTTCTTGGTCCATCGCGCGAGGCGCTGGTACAGTCCTTCCCAACATGGTCTGCACCCTCTCCATTATTACCGCCGCGATTCGGATCTCCCGGATGGCCTGCGGCGTGTGCGTGCTGACTACGACCATGACGACCACCGGTACCGGTACCAATCACCGCTCGGCGGGGCCGTCCTAAGACGAACGCCAACCTTCAGCTCACGGCCCCGCTCTTCGCGGGGCCTTTTTCGTTCCGGAGATACCCATGACCCATTCCCCCCTCACCGTCCTCAAATTCGGCGGCAGCTCCGTGGGCAGCGCCGAGGCCCTAAGACGCACCGCGGCCATCGTCAGGGAAGAGCTCCCTCGAGGTGGCCTGGTGGTGGTCTCCGCGCTGAAGGGAACCACGGACCGCCTGCTTGAAGCCGCGCGAGCCGCAGGCCGGGGCGACGGAGAAGGCGCACGGGATGTGGCCAAACAGATCCACCTCCATCATCACGACACGGCCCTCGGTCTCGGTCTTCTCGCTGCCGTGGAACACGCGTGGACCCCTCTCTTTCACCGCCTGAACACCTTACTCGAAGGCATGGCCCTCTTCGGAGAAGCGACCCCGCGCTCCCGCGACGCGCTGCTTGCCTTAGGCGAAACGCTCAGCGCCAACCTCGTCGCGCGATTGCTGGCGCGGGAGGGATTGCAGGCCAGCTATCGCGATGTGAGGGAAGTGTTACGCACGGACGGGCGCCATGGCGCGGCCAGGCCGCAGCTGGCCGCCACGCGCCGCGCCAGCGCTGCGTGGCGCAATGATCTCCAAAGCGGCCAGCTCTTCGTTACCCAGGGGTTCATCGCGCAAGGACCCGATGGAGCCACGACCACGCTAGGGCGCGGGGGCAGCGACACCAGCGCCACCTTGTTGGGAGAAGCGCTGAAGGCGGAGGAGGTTCAAATCTGGACCGACGTGGATGGCGTGCTGAGCGCCGATCCCAGCCTCGTACCCGAGGCTCGGCCTCTGCAGCGGCTGTCCCAAGCGGAGGCCGTCGCGCTGTCAGGTTTCGGCGCCAAAGTGCTGCACGCGGATTCGTTGGCGCCCGCTGATCGCGGAGGCTTCCGCCTCATCGTCGCCAACACCTTGAAGCCCGGCGCCTCCCGCACCGAGGTGCTGGCCCAACGCGACGCGGAAGGCGAAGGCCCCGTATCCGTGGCCTACAAGGAGGGACTCACGCTATTGCGCTGGCCCGCCCAAGCCAAGCTCCCCGAAGTGCTACAAGGTCTGCAGGAGTTGGAGGAGGCCGGCGCCGTGCGCTTCGGTTTCCTCAGCGGCCCCGAAGGACACATCTTGGCGTTGAAGCCAGAAGGCGGTTCGCCCGCGGTGATCTCCGCCCTTGAAGAGGCAGGCGCCACCTTGGAATCCGGTTGGTCTGTGGTCGCCCTCGTGGGCGAAGGCCTCCGCGATTCTGCGGGTCCGGCATTGGAAGCGCTGGCAGATCTGGCCATTCCCGTGGGCGGCTTGCTCTCCTCCGGCGGCGTGTCTGTAGCCTTCCTCGTTCGCGAAGAACGCCTCTCTCAACTCATCCCCGCGCTTCACGCCCGATGTGTGCAGCGCCTCGAAGCCGCCGTCTGAGGTCATCGCCATGTCCCTCCTTGCCCCTGTTCGTCCCCTCCTTCCACCCGCTCCCGTCGCCGCACCCACCTTGGATCTCGTGCTCCTCGGTGTGGGCGTGGTGGGCGGGCACCTCCTACAGCTGCTCTCTCGTCGTGATCCCGCGTTACATCCCCGCCTTCGCCTCGTGGCCGTCGCCAACAGCCGGCATCAGCTGGTGGATCTCGCCGGGCTCGATCCCCTAAAGGTCAAAGACGCGCTACGTGAAGGCGAACCCTTCGATCTCCCCCGCCTACGGGCCCTCGGTGCCGTTCTCCCGCATCCTATCTTCGTGGACTGTACGTCGGCGGAAACGATCGTGGACGCCTACGCGGCCTTCGCCGAACAGGGCTTCCATATCGCGACCGCCAACAAAAAGCTCGCCAGCGGACCGCTTCCCCGCCTTCAAAAAGTGAAGACGACGCTCCGTCGAAAAGGTCTCTCCTTCCGCAATGAAACCAACGTCGGCGCGGGATTGCCGGTCCTCTCCACGCTTCGAGACCTGCGCGCGGGCGGGGATCGGGTGCAGCGCATCGAAGGCGTTCTCAGCGGATCCCTCTCCTTCCTCTGCGGCCTCTTGGAGGAAGGTGTGCCCTTCAGTCATGCGGTCCGAGAAGCGAAACTGCTCGGCTTCACCGAGCCCGATCCCCGTGACGATCTCTCGGGCCTCGACGTGGCCCGCAAGGTGCTCATCCTCCATCGAGAATTGGGGGGGAGCGCGGAATTGAGTGATGTCGCCGTGGAGGGGCTGTTGCCCTCTACCTTTGATGCCAGTGGAAACGTCGAGACCTTCCTCGCGCGCTCCAAAGAGCTCGACGAACATTTCAAAGAACGGATCCACGCCCTCAAAGCCCGCGGGGAAGTGCTGCGGGTGGTCGGTGAAGCCGACGCGCACGGAGCCCGCGTCTCGCTTCGTGCCCTCGCTCCCGAGCATCCCTTGCGCGCAGTGCGCGATGGCGAGAATGCGCTCGCCTTCACGTCGGAGGCCTATGCGGAACGTCCACTTGTCGTGCGTGGCTATGGAGCCGGCGCGGCGGTAACTGCCATCGGACTCCTAGCGGATCTTTTGAAAGTGGAGGTAAGCGCATGAGCCTCATTCGCGCTTTTGCTCCCGCCTCCATCGGCAACGTGGCCGTCGGATTCGACACCTTGGGCGCCGCCCTGCGCCCCCTCGATGGATCCCTTCTGGGCGATACCGTGGAAGTGAGTGAAGCAACCTCGTCCTCCTTTCACTGCGACGGTCCCTTCGCCCACCAGCTTCCGCCGGATCCACGTGCCAATTTGGCGACGGCGGCCTGCGCAGCTTATGCCCGCGCCCTAGGCCGACCTCTTCCGCCCCTGCGCTTGCACCTAACCAAAGGGTTGCCTGTGGGCAGCGGCCTCGGCTCCAGCAGCGCCACCGTGGTGGCCGTGCTCCGAGCCCTCGATGCACTCTTCGGCCATCCCTTGAATGACGCTGCACTCCTTCGTGCCGCGGGCGAGGCTGAAGCCAAGGCCAGTGGTGCCGTGCATCTGGACAACGTCGCGCCAGCCCTGCTCGGAGGGCTGCGACTCATCGATCCCCAAGGCAGCGCTCAGGCCCTCCCCTTTCCGGACACGCTGCGTTTCGTCGTGGCCAGCCCCGCCCTCCAACTCGAAACGCGTACCGCACGCGCCGTGCTCCCACCCATGGTGCCCTTCTCCCTCGCCTTGGCCCATGCCCAGAACCTCGCCGCCTTCACCCATGCGCTGCATCGCGCAGATCATGGATTGCTTCGCGCCTGCTTCCGGGACCTGCTCATCGAACCTCATCGCGCGGCGCTCGTGGCGGGGTTTCGCAGCGTGCAATCAGCCGCGATGGATGCCGGAGCCTGGGCCTGCAGCCTCAGCGGTGCGGGCCCGGCCATCTTCGCCGTCGCGGAAGCGGATACGAGTGCCGCCGTGGCCTCCGCCATGGGGCGGGCCTGGGAAGCGCTGGGCATCGCTTCCGTCGTGCGCACCTGCGGGCTCGACCATGAAGGCGCCCGCGTGCTCGAGGAGGCGGCCTGATGTTCCTCAGCACCGCCCGCCCCGATCGGCGATGGTCCTTCGTCGAAGCCGCCTTGCAGAATGTGCCAGGCGATGGGGGCCTCTTCCTCCCTGCGGATCTAGCGCCTCAACGCGATTGGGATCGCCTCCTCGCGCTGCCTTGGCACACGCGCAACGGCATTCTGCTGCACCGCCTCACCCGGGCCTTCGATGCGGCGTGGTGGGAATCCCTCAGTCGCGAGGCGTTGAATTTCCCGCCTCGTTTGGTACCCGTAGCGCCTCAGCGTTATGCGCTGGAGCTCTTTCATGGGCCCACCTTGGCCTTCAAGGACTACGGCATCGGCCTGCTCGCCGCCGTGCTGGCCAAATTGGAGAAGCGGCCCCGCCTGGTGCTGTGCGCCACCAGCGGCGATACAGGGGCTGCGGTCGCGCGCGCCTTCCACCTCCAGCCCGGATTCCGCGTGGCCATCCTCTATCCCAAACAGGGTGTGAGCCCGCTGCAGGAAAAGCAGATCGCAGGCCTGGGCGCCAATGTGCAGGCCTACACCGTCGATGCCTCCTTCGATGTCTGTCAGACCCTTGTAAAGGGCGCCTTTGCCGATCCCCTTCTCGCCTCTGAGTTGGGGCTGGTGAGCGCGAACAGCATCCATCCGGTGCGATTACTGGCCCAAGTGCTCTATTACGTCGAAGCCTGGGCCGCCTTGCGCACCCGCACGGGCAAGCTGGTGATCTCCATCCCCAGCGGCAACTTCGGCAACCTTTGCGCGGGCCTTCTCGCCGCTCGTCTTGGCCTTCCCCTCACGCTCGTGGCGGCCACCAACGCCAATCGCACCGTCCCCACCTATTTGGAGAACGGTGATTGGAATCCGGCGCCCGCAGTGTCCACCCTCAGCAACGCCATGGATATCAGCGCCCCCAATAACTGGGAACGCGTCGCCTTCCTCTTCGGGAAGAATTGGGAAGCTCTTCGAAGCACGTTGCGTTGGGGCAGTCTCAATGATCAGGAGACGCTCGATGAGCTCAGGCGACTGAAGCAGCTGGGCTATATCGCTGATCCGCACGGGGCCGTCGCCAGCGGCGCGCTGCACCGCACCCTTCGGCGCGATGAGACGGGCGTTTTTCTCGCCACCGCCCACCCCGCGAAGTTTCGCGAAAGTCTGCAAACGCACCTCGGCTGGGAGGTGCCTCTGCCTCCTCCACTCGCCGAATTGGCTGCAGCGCCGACGCATGCCCTTTCCCTTCGCAGCGACGCAGAAGCGCTTCGCACGGTCCTCTACGACCTCGCCATGGAATCGAGCCTCCGATGAACCGACTTCCCGTCACCGTACTTGGCGCTACTGGCGTCGTGGGTCAACGCTTCGTGCGGCGCCTGGCCCAGCATCCGCTCTTTGAGATCCAGCATCTTGCGGCCTCCGATCGCAGTGCGGGAAAGCGCTACGCCGAAGCCTGTGCCTGGCGTTTGCCCGCCGAAGATGGCGAGGCCTACGGCGGCTGTGGCGAACACCCCCTCGTCTCGGCCACCGTCGACGAGGCCTTCAGTCCCATCGTGTTTTCCGCGTTGGATAGTGGCCCCGCGTCCGAGTTGGAGCCCCAATTCGCCGCGAAGGGCGCGCTCGTGTTCAGCAACGCCTCCGCCTTCCGCATGGCCGAGGATGTGCCGCTGCTCATTCCCGAAGTGAATCCTTCTCACTTGGCGCTGGTCGAAGTTCAACGGACTCGTCGAGGATGGAGCGGCGCCATCCTCTGCAACCCCAACTGCACCGCCACGGTGCTGGCCATGGCTCTCGCGCCTCTGCAGTCCGCTTTCGGCATTGAGGCGGTGATGATGACGAGCCTTCAGGCCGTGAGCGGTGCAGGCTATCCCGGCGTGGCGAGCCTCGACATTCTCGGCAACGTCGTCCCCTTCATCCGCAACGAAGAAGAGAAGGTGGAAGAGGAAATTCCAAAACTCCTCGGCAGCTTCGTTGGGCAGTCCATACAGCCCGCATTGCTCGGCATCTCGGCTCTCTGCCATCGCGTGCCTGTCGTCGAAGGGCACACCGAAGCCGTCAGTCTGAAACTCCGCGGCAATCCCTCGGTGGATCAGGTGCGGGAAGTGCTGGCCACGTGGCGCACCGAACCGCAGCGCCTCGGCCTGCCCAGCGCCCCGGAAGTGGCGCTGCGGCTTCACACCGCGGAAGACCGCCCCCAGGTGCGGCGGGACGTGGCCTTGGATGGGGGCATGAGCGTGCACGTGGGCCGCATCCGCCCTTGCCCCGTGCTTGGCATCAAGTTCTCTCTGCTGGGCTCCAACACCGAGCGCGGGGCGGCGGGAGGCTCGATCCTCAATGCCGAGCTCGCGCTATCGAAGCTCCGTGTGGACGCCGACGCCGCTTCACGCTGAATCGCTACCGCGTCTCAATTTATATAAAGGGGGCCAAAGGCCCCCTTTTATGATTCACCCGCGGGATATCGCTAGTGCTGCTTCATGAGCCAGGCCACTAGCCTCTCACGCCACCCCACGGGATTATCCAAATCTTCGGGGCGTAAACGGGCGGGATGGGGTTGCATACGATCCAAACCCTCCCAAGGGCTTAAACGTAGTGATCCTAAGGTGGACCATAATGCGCCTCTGCGCTCTTCCCCCACGGGCCTCAGCCCCCTTCGCCGCTCAGTCCGGCCATCCCAGGCCATGGCAACACCTCCAGGTGCCATTGGGAATGTAGGCCTCTTGGACTTTCATGCCAGTCCGGCAAAACGGCAAAAAGTCCCCGCCACACCCAGGTAGCCTGGAGCATCGGCGGAGGTCCCATGACCCGACACTTGCTCATTACCGGCGCTTCCCGCGGCCTGGGACGCGCGCTGGCCCTGCATCTGGCCCAATCGGAAGGCGCCAAGCTCACGCTTTTAGGCCGCGACATGGCCGCCCTGGAGGCCACGGCGCAGGAGGTCAACCGCGCCGGCGGCAAAGCCCGCTGCTTCGGCGCGGACGTGCTCGACCGGGCCATGCTCCGCCACATCAGCGACCAGCTGGATCCCCTGGATGGCCTGGTGGCCAACGCGGGCCAGGGAGGCACGACGCCTCTGGACGGGGGCGCCGAGGTGGACGAGCGCTTTGATCATCTCCTGGCCACCGACCTCACGGGCCCCTGGAACACGGTGCGGGCCTTCCGCCCCAAGCTCGCGAAGGGCTGCCGTGTGGTACTCGTCTCCTCGGTGCTCGGACGCTTCGGCGTGCCCGGCTATGCGGCCTACTGCGCAGCGAAACACGGATTGCTAGGCCTCACGAAGGCCCTCGCGCTCGAACTTATCGATCACGGCATCTATGTCAATGCGGTGGCGCCCGGGTGGATCGATACCGATATGGCCCTTCAAGGCATCGCCGGCATGGCCAAGGGCATGGGCATCAGCGAAACTGAAGCACGGCAGAAGGCCGAATCGGTCGTGCCGGTGAAACGCTTCTTCCAACCCGAGGAGATCGCCCACGGCATCGCGTGGATGCTGAACCCCGCGAACACCATGCAAGTGGGGCAGTGCTTGAATCTCGATGGCGGCGTGGTGCAGGTGTGAACGGACGGATCTTGCGCACCCACGTTTCCACCCTTTTCCCTACCGAGGGAGAGGTGGAGGTGGTGCTTCTTGGAGAAGCTCCGGGCCCTCTCGGCGCAGATCAAAGCGGGCTGCCCTTCTGGGGCGATCGCGCGGGCCGCATCGTCTACCGAGCCCTCGTCGCCACGCACCGGGCCACTGTCCCCTCCGCCGCTTGGGAGACCTGGGATGGATCTCGTTTCAAAGCGATGGGACTCAAGCCGAGCCTTCATGGCGTCGCCCTCGGCAACGCGTTCCCCCATTGCCCCACCGATGACGGCGATCACTTTCGCGCGCCCAAAGATAAAGAACTTTTCTCGAAAGAGAACCTCGCGCGACTGCGCGCGGATCTGCTGAAGGCCAGCGCGGGTCGTGCCATCCGGGTGATCACCTTGGGCAAGCGGGCCCTCGTGCTCAAAGAAAAGGTGGGGGAGGATCTGCCCCTCTCATGGTTCGGCCTGCCCCACCCTTCGGCACAGGGACTGCTGCAGGCCGCCCCCGACAAGGGCCGTGGGATGAAGCTTTCCGACCTTCAAGCCGCATGGGAGAAGGAACTGGAGGGTCTCCTCCTTCACAAAGATTCATGACGCTGATCTAGCCCGCCATGGCAAGGTCGAAGTGGCTCCCGCCGGAGCCCTGGGGCGAAGCTCCTTCCGACGGACGAGCCCCTCATTCTGACCCCCTTTGGAGATCCCATGGCATTTCCCCTCACCCGGGCTCACCGGTCGGCCCTTGTCGCCGCGCTGATCGCAGCGCCGCTCGCGGCCCAATCGCTGCCCACACCTGTTGAAAAGACCCTCTCCAACGGCATGCGCCTGCTCATGGTGGAGCGCCACGACAAGCCCACCATCGCGGTGGGTTGGGTGGCCCACGTGGGCTCCGCCAACGAACGCCCCGGCATCACCGGCATCGCCCACCTCTTCGAGCACATGATGTTCAAGGGCACGAGCACCATCGGCACCCGCGACATCAAGCGCGACCGCGAGCTGAACGACGCCCAGGACAAGCTGCGCATCGAGATCCGCAAAGAGGAGTCGGAGCTGCGCGCCAAGCAGCAACGCGGCGAGGTCGCCGACATGACCGATCCCAAGGCCCGCTCTCCCCGCCATCAGCAGCTCGTGGAGCAGTTCGAGAAGCTCGTGAAGGAGCAGCAGGATCTGCTCGTGAAGGATGAATTCTCCAAGGTCTACTCCCAGGCCGGCGGCGTGGGGCTGAACGCCTTCACTAACACCGACGTCACCACCTACATCCAGACCATCCCCTCCAACAAGCTGGAGCTGTGGACCTGGATGGAATCGGACCGCCTGCGCGATCCCGTCTTCCGCGAGTTCTACAAGGAGCGGGACGTGGTCTTCGAAGAGCGCCGCATGCGCACCGAGTCCACACCCACGGGCAAATTCCAGGAGGCCTTCGAGGCCATGACCTGGACCGCCCATCCCTACCACTGGCCCATCATCGGCTGGGCGTCGGACGTGGCCAACATCTCCCGCGAACAGGCCAACGAGTTCTTCGCCACCTACTACGCTCCCAACAACATCACCGCCGTGCTCGTGGGCGATTTCAAGGCCGACGAGGCTGCCGCCCTCTGCGAGCGCTACTTCGGCCGCATCCCTGCCAACCCCAAGGGTGTTCCCGAGCTCATCACGCTGGAGCCCAAGCAGTTGGCCGAAAAGCGCATGTATGCCGAGGCCGAGACCACGCCCAGCGTAGAGATCGCCTGGAAGGGCGTCGCGTCGGGTCATGCCGATCAGTACGCACTCGATCTGCTGGGTGAGATCCTCAACGGCCACTCCGGCCGCCTGTACAAGAGCTTGGTCCTCGACAAGAAGCTCGCCACAAACGTCCACGCCAATAACAACGACCGCAAGTACGCTGGCGCTTTCGGCGTGGAGGGCACCGTCTCCGGCGATCACAAGCCCGAGGAAGTGGAGCAGGCCATCTACGCTGAGATCGAGAAGATCCAGAAGGAAGGCGTGAGCGCCCAAGAGCTTCAGAAGGTGAAGAACCAGGCTCAGGCCAACACCTTCCGCCGTCTCGAGGACAACTTCTTCCTCATGATCCAGCTCGCCGTGGCGGACGCCATCACGGGCTACAAGGAATTCCTCGAATCTCCGAAGAAGACCGAGGCCGTCACCGCCGCCGATATCCAGCGCGTGGCCAAGGACTACCTCACCAAGGAAACCCGCAACGTCGCCATCTACACGCGCAAGGCGGGCAGCAAGCCCGCCGCGGATGACAAGGATCTCGAAGCGGTGCCCGCGGAAGCCCGCGACATGGTCAAGGGCCAGCTGGCTCAGATCGCGAAGGCCACCGACCTCGAGAAGCTGAAAACGGGCCTCGCCCGCTTGGAAGGCCAGGCCTCGCAGGCTCCTCCCGAAGCCAAGCCCATCCTCGATCTCATGATGAAGAAGATCCGTGAACGCATTGAGCAACTCTCCAAGGAGGGCAAGTAAATGATCTCCCGCCTCGCCCTCACCCTCGGCGTCCTCTCCACCTCGCTGGCCTTCGGACAGACCATTCCCGATCGCCCGGAGAAGCTCCAGTTCAAGCCCCTGTCCTTTGAAGTGCCCAAGGCCAAGGACTCCCGCATCAAGCTGAAGAACGGCATCACCGTCTATCTGCAGCCCGATCCCACGGGCCAGCCCCTGGTCACCGTGAGCCTGCTCGTCAAGGGCGGCAGCTATCTCGAAGCCGCGGGCAAGGAAGGCTCCTCCACCCTGCTGGGCAATCTCCTGCGCAGCGGCGGCACGACGAAGACGGCCGCGGACCAGCTGGATGAGAAGCTCGAGTTCCTCGCGGCCAACCTCAGCTCCAGCCTCGGCGAGACCCAGGGTGGCCTCATGCTCAACCTCCTCTCCAAGGATGTGAAGGAAGGCGTGGGCCTCATGTTGGAGACCCTCACCCAGCCGGCCTTCGCGCAGGATCGTCTGGATCTCGCCAAGAAGAACCTCCGCCAGAGCATGGAGCGCCGCAACGACGACAGCACTTCCATCGAGCGCCAGCAGCTCGGTTACCTGCTCCGCGGCGAAGCCTACTACACCAACCACCACGCCACCGCCGCGAGCCTCGACAGCATCACCCGCGAGGACCTCCAGGCCCTGCACGCCAAGCTGATGCACCCCGACAACTTCGTCCTTTCCGTCGCGGGCAACTTCGATCGCAAGGCTATGGAGAAGCTCCTCAACGACACTTTCGGGATGCTGAAGCCCGGCCCCAAGGCCCAGAAGAGCTCGGCCATTCCCGTGCCCACCTTCGCCGCAAAACCCGGCATCTACGTGGTGGACAAGGACGTGAACCAGGGGCGCGTGACGTTCTGCCTGCCCGGCCTTAAGCGCACGGATGCGGACTACTATGCCGTGACCGTCATGAACAACATCCTGGGCGGTGGCGGCTTTACGTCCCGCCTCGTGAAGAAAATCCGCAGCGACGAAGGGCTCGCCTATCACGCGGGCTCCTCCTTCACCGGCGGCATCTTCTTCCCCGGCGATTTCCTCGCAGAATTCCAGAGCAAATCCCGCAGCGTGGCCTACGGCGTCCGCCTGGCCCTCGCGGAGATGGAAAAGATGCGCTCCTCGCAGGTGAGCGCCGATGAGCTGGCCGTGGCCAAGGGCAGCATCGTGGATGGCTTCCCCGCGCAGTTCAGCAACAAGGCCGCGATCGCGAGGGCCTTCGCGACCTTCGATTACGCCGGCCTGGATGCCGATCTTCTGTTCGGCGAGTACCGCGCCAAGATCCAGGCGGTCACCGCCGCCGATGTTCAGCGCGTGGCCCAGAAGTACCTCACCCTCGACAAGGCCGCCATCCTCGTGGTGGGCAAGGTGACGGAGCTCGAAGAAGGCGATGTGAAGGACCACCCCGGCAAGCTCAGCGAAGCCGCGGCCCTGCCCCTCGTGCATGTTCCCCTTCGGGATCCCCTGACCCTGAAGCCCATCAAGTAATCCAAGGCCTCGTGCCAAAACGAAGGGGACGCGACCGCGTCCCCTTTTTTCATGGACCTTTCCCCATTCCCGTGCTCTTCTGGAGAGCTGCCCTCCGTTTCAGGAACGGAGCGCATTCCCGGAGGCGCCCATGGCCCGCATCAACGAAGAGTGGAAAGTTGCAGAAGAGGGCGCGCTGGCAGCGGAGGTGAAGAATCACCTCGCCTTTAGCGTGCGCCAGGCGAAGGGCCTCATCGATTCGGGATGCGTCAAGGTGAATGGAGAGGAAGTCACCAAGCACGGGCACCGTGTCATGCCCGGCGATGGCTTGCACGTGAACTACGATCCCGCGCAGAAATACGACCTCGCCCCCAGCAAGTCCCAGCTGAAGGCCGACCCCTACGAAGTGCTCTTCGAAGACAAGCATCTGCTCTTCGTGAACAAGCCCGCCGGCCTCCTCACGGTACCCAGCGAGAACGGCCACGAGCCCAGCCTCGCGGATGCAGTTACCGAGCACTATCAGCGCCGCGGCTTCAAGCGATTCCAGCTCTTCATCGCGCACCGCATCGACCGCTTCACCAGCGGCGTCATCGTCTTCGCGAAAACGCCTGAAGCCCTCATGGGCCTCAAGAAGCACTTCGAACTTCACCGCCTTCAGCGTGTCTACAAGGCCATTCTCGTCGGCGACCTGCCGGAGAACAGCGGCACCTTGAAGGGCCACCTCATCGAGCAAGTGAAGACGATGAAGATGCGCGTCGTCGACCCCAAGAAGAAGCAGCACGAGGGCGCCAAGGCCGCCATCACGCACTACCGCGTCATCGAGCGCCTGCCGGGCCACACGGTGGTGGAAGTGCGCCTGGAGACGGGTCGCCGCAACCAGATCCGCGTCCAGTTCGCCGATCGCGGCTTCCCGCTGCTGGGTGACCAGGTCTATGGCGAGATCAGCGAATTGCTCGACCGCCAGGCTCTCCACGCCGAGCTACTCGGCTTCAAGCATCCCGTCACCGAAGAGCAGGTCACGGTGACCGCCGCCCTGCCCGCAGACATGGCCAACGTACTGAAGAAGCTCCGCACCCAGGCCCGCCTCGAACGCGCGGTGGAAGGGAAGAAGGGCGACGAGGGCGTCTTCAAACCGACCCAGAGCAAATTCGAGAAGAACAAGCGCGTGCAACGCTCGCTTCGCTATTCCGAAAGTGACCGCGAGGAGTCCCCTCGGGCACCGCGCCGCAGCTTCAATGACCGCGAGGACCGAGGCGAACGCAGCGAACGTCCCCGCAGCCCCCGCCCGCCCCGCCGCGACGATGAGGCCCCGCGTCCACGCCGCACCTTCGCCGATCGCGAAGACCGTGGTGAGCGCAGCGAACGTCCCCGCAGCCCCCGTCCGCCCCGTCGCGACGATGAGACCCCGCGTCCTCGTCGCACCTTCGCCGATCGCGAAGACCGTGGTGAACGCAGCGAGCGGCCTCGCAGTCCTCGTCCCCCCCGTCGTGACGATGAGACCCCGCGTCCTCGCCGCACCTTCTCCGACCGCGAAGACCGTGGTGAGCGCAGCGAACGTCCTCGCAGCCCTCGTCCGCCTCGCCGCGACGATGAGGCCCCGCGTCCACGCCGCACCTTCGCCGATCGCGAAGACCGTGGCGAGCGCAGCGAACGTCCTCGCAGCCCACGTCCGCCCCGCCGCGACGATGAGGCTCCGCGTCCGCGCCGCAACTTCAATGATCGGGATGATCGCAGCGAACGCCCCCGCGGTCCGCGTCGCGAGGAAGGCTCCTCCCGTCCTCGTCAAACTTCGGGGGATCGCCCCAAGGGCCCTCGTACCGAAGGTCGTCGTGAGGGCGGCAGCCGACCCGCCAAACCTGGGTTCAAGGCGGTGCCCCGTAAACCGCGAAAGGGTTAAATCCTGGGGTCAGCAGCGAGGTGAAGTGTCTGATCGCTGCTCCAGCTGGAGTTACACTTTCTGATATGCGCCGAGCGCTCTTTCTTCTCCCTGCATTCGCCCTGATCGCTCAGGCCCAAGACACTGTGCGGCTCCAGGCCCCCGAGGCGTGGTCCCGATTGCAGATCCCGAATTGGCTCGGAAAATCATCAGACTCTCACCCCAAGCTCAAATGGTCTCCAAAGACCGTACCTTCGGCGGTGGTAGAGGTCCGCGATCGAGATGCCGAGCAAGAAATCCGGGATTTCACGTTAAACCTCACGACTGAGGTGCATGCGCTGCTCCAAGTCCCCACTTTTTCGCTCTCTGGTATTGAGCTAGGGGCCTTCATGGCCGAGGCGACCAAAGCCCATCCCAACTTCTCCAAAGCACTCGTCGACACTGCGATCGAGTTCTGGCACCCGCGTCCAATCTCTCTGAGTGGGGGTTCTTATAACGCGGGACCCATCGGTAGCAGCCACGATACCTCCCGCCGCGGGCCCTTTGGGCAGTGACACGCGCTTATAGGTAATCCTGGTAGATCTGATCGAGGGCTTCGGCGAGGGCCAGATCCCGATGGGTGATGCCTAAGTCCACGTGGGTCGTCAGCACTGCGACCACCCATCGATAGCCCAGGGTCAGATCCGGGTGGTGGTTCACCTTTTCCGCATGCTCCGCAGAGGCCACGACAAACCCGAGGGCCCGCGTGTAGGCGCTGAAGGCGTAGCGCTTGCGCAGGGTGAGCCCGTTGGCTTCCCCTTGGGCCACCCAGCCCCGGTGGTGCTCCAGAAAAGCCTCCAGCACCTCGGGTTGGACAAGACTTTTCGACATCGCTCCCCCTCTCAGGCATCCTAATCTGTTGTTCTGAAAGTTCCGACGATGCCTTTTTCGAATCCCCCCCTCAACGGCAAGGTGGCCTTCGTGACCGGGTCGAGCCGCGGCATCGGCAAGGCCATCGCTTTGGAACTGGCCACCTGGGGCGCCCACGTGGCCGTCCACGCGCTAAAGAACCTGGATCTGGCCGAGGAAGTGGCGGCTGAGATCCAGAGCAAGGGCGTGAAGGCCGTCGCAGTGACCGGCGATGTGCGGGACAAGGCCGCGATGGAAGCCTGCGCCGAACGCGCGAAGGCCGAGCTCGGCCCCGTGGACATCCTCGTGAACAACGCCGGCACCCGCAAGGATGGCCCCTTCATCCTCATGGGCGACGATAAGTGGGAAGAGGTCATGGGGGTCAACCTCAAAGGCACCGTCCTCGCCACCAAGGCCATGGTGCGCGGCATGATGGCCAACCGGTGGGGCCGCGTGATCAACGTGGTGAGCCCCACAGGCATCATCGGCATGGCGGGCCAAACCAATTACGGCGCGAGCAAGGGCGCCGTCATCGCCCTCACGAAGAGCCTGGCCCGGGAGATGGCTCCCTTCGGCGTGCTCGTGAATGCGGTGAATCCCGGCATCATCCACACCGAACTCACGGCGGATCTGAAACCCGAACAGATTAAGGACCTCCTCGCCGCGACAGTTCTCAAGCGCGTGGGTGAGCCGGAGGAAGTGGCCCGCGTGGTGGCCTTCCTCGCCAGCGATTGGGCCAGCTACATGAGCGGCCAGATCGTCAATGTGGACGGGGGCCTCTGCCCTTGAGCCAACCTCTTCTGCGCATCGAAGCGGGTCCTTGGGCCGCCGACATCGCCGCAGAGGGCGCGGAGCTCAAAGCCCTGCGCTGGAAGGACATCGATCTGCTCTGGAGCGGGGATCCCGCGTGGTGGGGCCGCACCGCGCCCCTGCTCTTCCCCGTGGTGGGTGCCGTCGCCAACGGCGTGATCCGCGTCGATGAGCGCACCTACCCCATGCCCAAGCACGGCTTCGCCCGGGATCTCACCTGGAAAGTTGAAACGTGCGAAAGCGATTCACTCACCCTTTCCCTCGGCGATTCGCCCAAGACTCGCATCCATTTCCCTTTCGCCTTTCGATTGCTGCTCACTTACCGCCTGGATTCCGACGGTCTGCTCATGGCCGCCACCTTGGAAAACCCTGCAGAAGTTCCATTGCCGGCCTCCTTCGGATTCCACCCGGCCTTCCGCTGGCCCTTGGACGCCGCGCATTCCAAAACGGACCATCGCCTTCGCTTCGAGGCGGAAGAGATGGCGCCCCTTCGACGTTTAGACGGCGACTTGATGGGAGAGGCTCCTTGGCCGAACCCAGTCCTGAGGCAGGAGTTGGCCCTTCGCGACGATTTGTTCGCGCATGACGCGTTGATCTTTGATCAGCTTCAAAGCCGCCGCCTGCGCTACGGTGTTCCCGGCGGCTTGGAGCTGCTCCTGACTTGGAACTTGCCCCACTTGGGTGTGTGGACCAAACCCGGAGCCCCCTTCCTCTGCCTGGAGCCTTGGCAAGGATTCGCAGATCCTGCGGGCTTTCCGGGCCCCTTCTCGGAAAAGCCGGGGCAGGCGATCCTCGCCCCAAAGGCCTCGAAAGCGTGGTCGTGTCTTATCTCCGCGGAGGATTCTTCCGAGTAGTCTGGGGTCGTGAAAGTTTGGACGCCTTCTCTCCTCGCACCACCGCTTCCCTACGATCAGGGAGATCCTGATCGCCTTCCGGCGGCCCACAAGGTCTTTGCCCTGCGCAATCTCCCCATGCGGAGCCTCAAGGCCATCGGCTTCGACATGGATTACACCTTGGCGCGCTACCGGTCTCCCGAGATCGACGCCCTGGCCTTCACCAAAGCCTTGCGCATCCTCGTGCGGGAGCGGGAATACCCCGCTTTCCTGCTGGAGCTGCACTACGATGCCGACTTCGCCGTGCGCGGGCTGCTGCTCGATGGCATCCGCGGCAATTTGCTGAAACTGACGGCGGATCGCCTCGTCGTTAGGGCCACCCACGGTCGCCGCTCCCTCACCCGAGAAGAGATGGAAGTCACCTACGGCCGGAGGCGCCTCGTGACCTCCGCCAAGGGTCTCCGCAGCCTCGACACGCTGTTTGAGATTCCCGAAGGCGCGCTCTACGCCTCTCTCGTCGAAATCCTGGACCAAGGCCGACTGCCCGGGAAAACCTACCTCGATCTCTTCAAGGATGTGCGCTGGGCCATCGACACCGCCCACCGAAACGGCGAGATGAAGGCTGAGATTCTCGCCCACCGGAATTTCTTTATCCCCAAGGACCCCCAGCTCGGCCCGGCCCTTGATCGCATGCGGCGCGGCGGGAAGAAGCTGTTCCTCCTCACCAACAGCGAGTGGACCTTCACCGACGGCGTGCTGAGCCACCTCCTCGATCATCAGGACGAAGCCCATCCTCGCTGGACCGACTACTTCGATCTCATCGTCGTCTCCGCCCGAAAACCGCGCTTCTATGAAGAGGGCAGCGAGCCAAGGCCTCTTCCAGGTCTGACGAATGCATTTGAGGGCGGCCACGCGGCCTGGCTGGAGGAGAAGGTCCAAGCCAGCGGCGAGGATATCCTCTACGTCGGCGATCACATCTACGGCGACGTGCTCAAGAGTAAGAAGACCGCCTCCTGGCGCACCATGCTCCTGATCCCCGAGTTGGAGCGGGAATTGGGACTACTGGACACCCATGGCGACGAATTGCGCGAGATGCTGCGCCTGGAGACGCGCCGCCGACGCACTCAGCGCAAGGCTGAGATGCTGCAAGACCAGGTCAAACGCCAACGTCGGCGGCGACACCTCATCGCAGGCGCCATCAGCTCAGACGCGCTCGCCGCGTTGGACAAGGAATCTGCCTCCATTCTCAAAGAGGCCGAGCTGCAGCAGCGCGAAGCCAACGGCTGCGCCGAGGCGATGGACCATTTAAACCAGAAAGTAGAAGCGGCCTTCAGCCCTCATTGGGGGCCCATCTTCCGCGATGGCTATCAGCAGACGCGCTTCGCCGATCAGATCCAGCAATACGCCTGCGCCTACACCGGTCGCATCAGCAATTTCTACTTCGTGGATCCCGAAGGCACCGTGTACGCGCCGATCCCGGCGCTGCCCCACGAGCGCGTGGGGTAACGTACCTCAAGATTTGTGCGCGCCGATCTCCTCTAGGGCCGCCACCACCTTGGGGAATTCATCTTCCACGGCCTCGACGCAAAGTGAGGCCTCCTTCCATCGGCCGGCGATGGCTGCGGTTTCCAATTCACCGCACAGGCGCGACAGGCGGCGGGCGTAGAGATAAGCGCAGGAGCCTTTGAGGGCATGGGCCGAGGCGCGCAGCCCTTCGGCCTGTCGCGATTCCAAGAGGGGCCGAAGCTGCGCCATGCGCGGCGGTGCGTAGGTCTGAAACAGGGTCAGGAGTTCCTTCAGGGAATCTCCATCCTTGGCGTTATCGAGGAGTCGAGCGGTGTCCAAGGTGAGGTCCGTCTCTTCGTGCACGGCCCGAGATTCATCCTCAAGCACGCTCACCTTTCCAGGCAGCACGTTGGAAAGGGCCGCGGCCAATTCCTCCCGCTCGAAGGGCTTCACGAGGAAGGCATCCATCCCTGAGGCGAGGAAGCGTTCGCGATCACCCTCAAGCGCGTGGGCCGTCATCGCCACGATGGGCACGCGAATGCCCTTCCCCTGCTGCTCCAACCTCCGGATGGCCTGGGCCGCTTGGAGACCATCCATACCCGGCATCTGGCCATCCATGAGGATCACGTCGAATCCCCCTTGGCGTGCGAGCGCCACGCCCTCGCGCCCATTACCGGCCACCACCACTTCGCCGCCCAAGGCTTCGAGGTTGTGCACCGCCACCTTCTGGTTGAGCGGGTTGTCCTCCACCACCAACGCGCGGAAGCGGACCATCAAAGGCGCGCGATCATGCACACGGTAGGCTGTGATGTCCTCTTCTCCCGCGCCCAACCAATCCACGTCGTGCCCCTCGGACAGCATGAGGGCCTCATCGAGAAGATCCGCCAGGGCCCAGGGATACACGGGCTTCTGCAGGATGCCCTTCAGCCCCATTTCGCGGAGATTCGCCGTATCCTGCACCTGATTCATCGGCAGGACAGGCACGATGGCCTCGTGGAAATCGGGATGGGGCTGCGCGAGGGCGGAGGCCGCATCTAACGACGCATCTACCAGCACCAAGTGCCAAGGCCGGTGGGCCCGCCGCCCGCCGGCGATGAACTCCCAGCCTTCGGCGGGCGTGGCGCATGCGGCGTACTCCACACGCCAATGGGTCAGCAGCTCCACGAGGATCTCGCGGCTTTCGGGCAGCGGGTCGATGAGCAGGACTCGCAGCCCGCTCCAAGTTCCCGGCACCTGATCTTGGATGGGGGCACCGTGCGTCAAAGCGAGGCTGAACCAGAAGCGACTGCCTTTGCCTTCTTCGCTCTCCACGCCGATGCTTCCGCCCATGGCCTCCACCAGTTTGCGGCTGATGGCGAGACCGAGACCCGTGCCTCCGAAGCGGCGGGAAATACCCGAATCGGCCTGGCTAAATTTTTCGAAGAGCTTTTCCTGCTGCGCAGGCGTGATCCCGATGCCGGTATCCGTGACGGAGACCTCCATTTCAGGGCCGTGAGCGCCAGGCACTTGAGAGACCGAGACCTTGACGTAGCCCGCTTCGGTGAACTTGATGGCGTTCCCCAACAGGTTGAGCAGCACCTGGCGGATGCGATCGGAATCTCCATGAAAGGCCCGATGCATGGAGGGCGGGTAGTGGAGCAGAAGCGCCAACCCTTTTTCCTGAGCCTGCACGGAGAGAAGGTCCATGGTCTCTTCCAGCAGTTCGCGGAGATCCAAGAGCCCGATGTGCAAGGTCAGCTTGTGGGCCTCCAGCTTGGAGAGATCCAGCACATCATTGAGGATGCCCAGGAGCGCCTTGGCGCTGCGCCGCACGGATTCCGCCTGCTCCCGCTGATCCGGCCGCAGCGGAGATTCCAGCAGCATGCCCGTGAGCCCGAGGATGGCGTTCATGGGGGTCCGGATCTCGTGGCTCATGGTAGCGAGGAATTCGCTCTTCGCTTTGGTGGCCGCCTCGGCATCCACGAGGGCCGTGAGCAGGTCCTGGGTACGCGCTTCCACTTGGTGCCCCAGCTCCTGAGTGCGGCGCTCCAAGGTGGCCAAACGCCAGAGATACACCCGCCACACGAGCGCGCCAGCGACCAGCAGGAGCAGCAGCCTGAAGGTCCAGCTCTGCCACCAGGTCGGCGCGATGCGGAGCTCGAGCCGCGCTGGCGTGCTCCATGGGCCCTGGCCCAAGCGCGCCCTCAATTCGAGATGATGTCGGCCTGGGCTGAGGGAAGGATAGACGACGGGGCTGACGCTCACGGGGCGCCAATCCTCTTCGCCCTCCAAGCGAATCTGATAGCGGAGCCGCGAGGGGTTGCGGAACGAGAGGGCCGCAAAACCGAATTCCACGGTGCGGCTGCCGCCCCGCACTTCGACACCGCCTCCGCCCCATTCGGGGAGGAGGGCCTCGCCGAAGCGGATATCCGTGAACACCACGGTAGGCGGATTGGGTGTTTCGGAATCGCGCGCGATCTCCATGCGGCCGAGCCCCGCAGTGGTTCCCACCCACAACTCGCCGCCGGAATCCACCCACATGGCGCCCGGCAGACATTCCTCGCCGGGCATGCCGTCAGGGCGGCCCTGGCGATCCACTGCCTGGCCATCCCAGTGCAGCAAACCCACCGTCGATCCGATCCACACACCGCCCCAGGGATCTGCGCCGAGGCTCACCGCTTGGCCGGCCGGCAGGCCAGCCCCCGCATCCACGTTCTCCAAGATCTGGAGCCCCGTGGAAGAGAGTCCTACGCGCTGCACCTTCAATTGTCCGCGAAAGCCCACCCACACCGATCCATCGCGGGCTTGGGCCAGGCAGCGGGGCTCCGCTCCTGCCAATCCAGACTCCAAACCGAAGACGCGCCAGATGCCCCGTTCCAGCACCGCCAACCCCGCGGCCCCTGCGGACCACAATCGCCCAAACCGATCCGGCAGCAGGGCGTGCACGGATCCCGCGCCCATCCCGGGCACTGTCTCTTGAGCCGCCACGGGACCTCCGGGACGCTGATCGATGCGGAACAATCCCCGTTCCTTCACGCCCGCCCAGAGTCCCCCCTTCGCATCGAAGGCCAAGGCTTCCACCGTATCCCCGGGCATGCCCAGCCCGGGCACTTTCACCGAGGACAGGGCGCCAGAGACGGGATCCCAGGATTGCAGCTGCTGCCCCGGACGGCCTGCCCCCCAGACCTTGCCATCGGGCCCGTACACCATGGACAAAAAGGCCGTGGGAAGGGTGTGGGCGGAGGGGATGAAACCCGCGGGGCCGCTCTTCGCCAAGCCCCGAGAGGTGCCTGCCCATAAGGTGCCTCGGCCATCCCGAAGAAGGCTGGTCACACCATTGGAGGGCAGCCCCTGCTCCACGCGGAATCCCGACCAGGCCTCGCCTCCCGCCAGGCGCAGCAGATCATCTCCGCCCACCCACGGCACGCCTTCGCGATCCACGATGACGCAGCGCGCCGGAGCGGCGGTGCGGCCTTGATCGAGGCGCAGAGCCGACCACCATTCCCCCGTCACGCAGGCCGTGCCAGCGGAAGTGGGGATCCAGATGCGCCCATTGCCATCCAGATGAAGTTGCGGTCGGCCTGCCGCGGGAGCCGAAAGACGGGGCCCCAGATCTTCCCAGCTGCCTGAAGCATTCATGCGCCAAAGGCTCCGACGGCTGCGCATCCAAAGGCGGCCTTGGAGGTCCACCACCATGGCCTGAACGGGTTCGCCTTGGAATCGCTGCGCCAACAATTGGACCGTCGACCAAGTGGGAATGGCCTGGCTCTCTTCGCCCCGGAGCAGTCGGCCATCCCCGGTCGTCACCCAGATGGCGGCGGGCTGCGTGGAAATGGCGAAAGCGTAAGCGCCCGTAGCCGGAAAACTGGGAATGGGGCGGAAGCCTTCCTCGACCCCGCCCCACAGGCAGCCCCCTCGGGTGCCCACCCAGATGCGGCCCAGGCCATCCTCCCGGAGAGCCTCTACGGGTTCCTTCGGCCCCCCCCGGTCCGGCCCGAAAATCTGAACCTGGTTGCCCTGGATGCGGTAGAGCCCCTGGTCGGTGCCCACCCAGAGGGACCCTTCAGCCTCCTGGAGCAGGGTCGTCACGGCCCCTTTGAGCCCCTCGGCTTCCCCAAACCGCCGGAACCGGCGCCCATCGAACCGGTAGATGCCATCCTCGGTCCCCACCCAGATGAGCCCTTGCCGATCCTGCAGCAGCGCCTGGGTGGCGGGGTTGGCCAATCCCTGCTCGCTGCCGTAGACCACGACGGCATGGACCCCCGCGCTCTGGGCCCCCAGGGGGAGGACCAGGAGAAGGGAGGCCATGAGCCATTGGGCCAGTCGGAGGTGCAATCGAGACATGGGGGTAGAAGGTGGAAGCAGGGATGGCTAGTCTGAACAAGTTTTACGGCTACGACCATGCCCCTTCAAATCGCACTCGCCGATGACGAGCCCATTGCCCTCAACCGATTGGGCCGCCTCCTCCGGGAGGCGGGCTGCGAAGTGTTGAAGGAAGCCCAGGACGGACGGGAGCTCCTGGAGTGGATGGAGCAAGAGAAACCGAGTCTCGACGCCCTCTTCCTCGATATCGCAATGCCGAGCCTCTCGGGCCTCGAGGTGCTGGCCGAGCTCGAGACGCCCCCGCCCATCGTCTTCGTCACCGCCAACGCCGAGCATGCCGTGCAGGCCTTCGAGCACGCGGCCATGGACTATCTGGTGAAGCCCGTCACCGCCGAGCGCCTGGCCAAGACGCTGCAGCGCCTCCAGGGCGATCAGGTGCCCCGCCGCAGCGGCGCGGAACTGAAGGCCATGCTGCCCGCGCCTTCGGGCCAGATCCGCTTCCCTGTGAAGGCAGGCGAAGGCAAGCTGCTGCTGGAGCTCAAGCGGGTCTCTCACTTCGAAGTGGTGGACCAAGTCGTGTGGGCCCATGCGGGCAAACAGAAATACCGCACTACGTGGGTGAGCCTCACGGAAGTCGAAGATGCCTTCCCCCAGGCGGGCCTGATGCGCATCCAGCGCCATTTGCTCCTTCGCCCGGAAGCCGTGATAGGCATCCGCAGCCTACCTTCCGGCCGTCGCGCCGTGCTGGTGAGCGATGGACTTGAACTGGAGGCCAGTCGATCCGCCGCGCACAGCCTCAAGCAGCGCCTGGGCCTCTAAGCGAAGCGTATACTGACGTCATGGCGCTTTCACCACTCAAGAAACTCCTGTCTTCAAAGGAGGCTGAGAAGCCCTCCGCCCCCGCCTGGAAACCGCCACGCACCTTGGATCAAGGTCCGCTGAACGGCCCCAGGGTCGCCATGACGGCCAAACACTTCGCCCTCGCCCTTTGGCGACGGGGCGGCAGCATTCTGGCCACTACGCAT
>JACXTT010000611.1_pt1 | contig 61451 bp, 63 predicted proteins | sample 9270951 | NCBI WGS metagenome assembly JACXTT01 (sample SAMN15532306, study PRJNA645909) | rock metagenome | isolation source: weathered quartz diorite | place: Puerto Rico | collected 2017-06-21
CTTAACATAAGAAGACCGCGCAGATGTTCGAGATCCAACTGGGCCCCTCAGGCGAGATCGTGATGGCGGGGCGGCTCGACGCCACCCAGTGCGATGCTGCGCTGCGATTCCTGGAGGGCGTGGCCCAACCTCGGGTCATCGACCTTGCCCGGCTCGAGTACATCGCAAGCTCGGGGCTGCGGGTCTTCCTCCTGACCCAGAAGCGGGTCAGGGGAACGGGTGCGGGCCTCAGGCTCGTCAACGTCCCCCCGCCGATCCATGACATTTTCCGTTACGCAGGCTTCGACCGGATCATCGACATGAGCCGTGCGGCGGGCTAGCGAACCGCCTCCCTCAACTCGAACCACGTGGACCCGCCAACCTTTTGCGTGCTGAGCGGTACTTGTGAAAGAGGACGATGACGCGACGCTGGTGCGGCGCTGTCGGGAGGGGGACCGGGCGGCATTCGAGCGGCTGGTCATGCGATATCAGAAGCCGGTCTACAACGCCGCCCTACGGCTGCTGCGCGATCCGGAGGAAGCCAGAGACGTCGCGCAAACCACGTTTCTGAAGGTGTTCGAGCATCTTGGCGACTATGACCCGCGCTTCAAGTTCTACAGCTGGCTCTACCGCATTGCGGTCAATGAGTCTCTCAATGTCCTCGGGTCGCGAAGATCTCTCGGGGAGCCCGCTGGCGAGGAGGCCGATGAGGCTCCGGGGCCGGAAAGACAGCTCGAGGGCGAGCAGATGGGCCGGGCGATCGAGGAGGCGCTGATGCACATCAAGCCCGAGCTGCGGGCCGTAGTCGTGCTCCGGCACTTCCTGCACCTGAGCTACCAGGACATGGGCGACATCCTGCTGCTTCCCGAGAAAACCGTGAAATCACGACTCTACAGTGCCCGTCAGCAGCTCCGGGATGAGCTGCTCCAGCACGGGGCGATCTGACATGACCGACAGCGGACACCTGGCACTCATTCACGCCGAGATTGACCGGGAGCTCGACGGGCAGCAGCGCGGTGACCTCGCACGCCATTTGCTTGCTGATCCCGAGGTCAGGGCGCTCCGCGAGGACTTCCAACGCCTTTGCGCAGCACTCGATGCTGTCGCGGACGTTGAGCCGCCGCCACAGCTCCGGGAGAGCATTCTTGCTGCGCTGCCGCAATCGGCTGCGCGGAGGACGAGGTCCTGGTGGTGGACCCCTCGGTTGCGCTATGCCGCGGTCATCGTGGCCGTGCTCACTGCGGGGGCCGTCGTGTACGAGACCGTCCGAGGCCCGAAGCCCTCCACGACCGAGGTTGTGGGCACCATGGGGCCCGGCGGCGAGACGACCATCCTCGATGCCGTGCGCCTCGACGGCGGGCCCGTCGCGGGTCGTGTGAGCCTTTACCGCGACCGCGCGGGGCTTGGCCTTAAATTCGAGCTGTCGGCGAGCGCTCCGGTCGACGTGTTGATTGCGGGCGACGGGCGCACACTGCGAGTCGAGGAGATCGGAGGACAGGACAAACCCGGGCAGGGTAAACCCCGAGTGTTGACTGTGGAGTTGCCCGGCTTTCGAATGGAGGGGCAAACGGTAGCTCTGACCTTCCTGATGAACGGCCGTCAGGTGGGGAGCGCAACGTTGCGGGCGGCGACGGACCGTTAAAGCCAGTCTTTTGTTTTCGAGGTACCAACTTTTTGCCCGCTCTACGGTAGTTATTGCAGACGGTAACTTGGTAACTGTTTCGACCCTCTGGGGGAGGTTCTATGGCTAGTAAGACAGTATGGATCGCGGGCGGGCTCGTGGTTGCGATCGCTGTGGTCGCTTACGTGGCGTTCAAGCCAGGTCCGGCGAATACCGACGCAGCAGGGACGGTCGTTGAGGCGAAGCGCGCCATTTCTGACGGCGCGAGCGCTCCCGCGACGCCAGCGAGCCCAACCGAGGATCGTGTCGACAATCCTAGCAACGATCAGGGCATTACGGAGCGCAGTTCGGCCGAGCGCAGTGCCGCCGAGAAGAGCGCCGCCGAGAAGAGCGCCGCCGAGAAGAGCGCCGCCGAGAAGAGCGCCGCCGAGAAGAGTGCCGCCGAGAAGAGTGCCGCCGAGAAGAGTGCCGCCGAGAAGAGCGCCGCCGAGAAGAGCGCCGCCGAGAAGAGTGCCGCCGAGAAGAGCGCCGCCGAGAAGAGCGCCGCCGAGAAGAGTGCAGTCGAGAAGACCAACTAGTTTTCTGTTTTAGCAGGATCGTCGAGCGACTTAATCAATCAAATCCGGCATGCAGCAGCTTGGCATTGTGGCTAAAGGGCATGTGAGTGGTCCGAGCGTTCACCGCTGGGCCACTCCATTCTCGTTTTCTTCCTAAGGGCCACGGCCACAGCCTGCATCAAGTGTGGCGCCAGGTCCCGCTACGGGTCACGACGGTTACTGTCGCCACGCTCGGCGTCGCACTGCCGGTTCTCGCCGATCCACGGTTCATCGAAACTAACGAATTGCGGATCGTCTACTATGATCCGGAGGAAACCTACCTCGTGCCGCACGCGACGCAGAGCTTCCTCAGCGGCCTAGCCACACACAAGCGGTTATTCGACTACTTGCCCGACGGCCGCATCAACGTGGCATTGCAGGACTTCGGGGACCGCGGCAACGCAAGCACGGGAGCGGCCCCCCGCAACCAGATCTACTTTTATATCGCAGCCTCGAATAACCCGTATGAGACAACCAACTTCGGTGACCGGTTCGCATCGATCGCCTTTCACGAACTTACGCACGTCGTCCTCAACGACCGTACCAGCTCATCAGAAGCACGGTTTCGGCGCCTGTTCCACGGGAAAGTAGCAGTCTCCGCCGCGCACCCCGAGAGCCTGCTTTATAACTACCTGACCGTGCCGCGCTTCACGGCCCCGCGCTGGTACCAAGAGGGAAGCGCCGTGTTCATGGAGACTTGGTTGAATGGCGGCCGCGGACGCGCGCAGGGTGGGTACGACGAGATGGTATTCCGGGCGATGGTACACGACAACGCCAAGTTCTATGACCCGCTCGGGCTCGTTTCAAAAGGAACAGAGATCGATTTCCAGACCGCGGCCAATGACTACCTGTACGGCACGCGCTTCATGGATTACCTGGCACTCACCTACGGCCCGCAGCGCTTGCTCGCGTGGTGGCGCCGCGATCCCGACAGCCGCCGTTATTACGCCGATGACTTCAGGCGCGTCTTCGGGCTGCGGCTCGATGAGTCCTGGCGGCAGTGGATTGACTTCGAGCATAAGTTTCAGCAACAGAACTTGCTGTCGGTGCACGAGCACCCAGTGACCCCGTTTCGTGACCTCACCCAAAGGGACCTCGGCGCCGTCTCACGTAGCTACGTCTCACGGGACGGGACCAGCCTACTGACAGCCGTAAGGTACCCGGGGCAGCTCGCGCGGATCGTGTCGATTGCACGCAGCGACGGTACCGTCACCGAGCTCAGGGAGGTCAAGGGGGCCAGCGGATATACCGTGACGTCGCTGGCCTATGATGCCGAGACGGAGACAGTCTTTTACACAACGAACAACAATTACTACCGGAATGTTGAAGCACTCGACCTTCGCTCAGGTAAGTCCCGGATGTTGCTGAAGGCTGCCCGGATCGGTGACATCGTTTATAACTCAACGGATCGGTCATTGTGGGGCTTGCGGCTCAACAACGGATACGTCGTGCTCGTCCGAATCCCGTTCCCCTACCGAGAGTGGCAAAGCCTCTACGTTTTTCCGCCCGGCGAAAAGGCCTTCGACCTCGATCTCTCACCCGACGGCTCCCTGGCTTCAGTGTCGGTGTCAGGTCCCGGCCGCGAGTCGCGGTCGCCGCAGGTGACGCAGGTCAGGGTCCTGAGCACCGACGCGCTCGTCAGAGGCGACGCGACTCCGCTTCACAAGTTTGAGATGGGAGCTGCGGTTCCGGAGTGCTTCGTGTTCTCGAAAGATGGCCGTTACCTATACGGCAGCAGCTATTACACGGGGGTGTCGAACATCTATCGGTACGAGATCGCGACCGAGACACTCGCGGCGGTCAGCAACGCAGAGACAGGCTTCTTCCGACCCTTGCCCCTCGATGACTCGCAGCTAATCGTGCTGCGCTATGAGGCCAAGGGGTTCGTGCCCACCCTGATCGAGGCGCGACCCACCGAGGACCTGAGCGCAGTCACTTTCCTCGGCGAGCAGGTGGCGTCGAAGTATCCCGAGGTGCGAGCCTGGGTGGCAGCGACCCCGTCCTCGGCGCCCTACAAATCTCAGATCGAGCGCGAAGGCACTTACCGGCGCGCGCGCGAATTGTCGCTGGAACGGCTGATCCCGGTCGTCGAGGGTTTCAAGGACTCGGTGGCGTTGGGTGGAAGCGCCCTCTTCAGCGATCCGCTCGGATTCGACTTGATCAGCGTCGACACAGGCTATAGTTTGGATAAACGCCTGCCCGCCAAGGAGCGCCTGCACCTCTCGACCGAAGGTAGCCACAGAGAATGGACTGTGGGCGCTGCGTGGAACGGCGCTGACTTCTACGACCTTTTCGGTCCCACGAAGCGCAGCCTCGCGGGTTACAACGGCTACGTCTCTTTCGATTACCCGCTGGTCTACGATCCGCCAAGGCACACTGACGTCATCGCCAAGGTCGCTTACTACGGCGGCCTCGACACGCTGCCCGGCTTTCAAAACGTGACCTCGCCATCAAAGAATCTCTTTACCGCGGAAGCCGGCTTCGCTGCCTCGGACACCCGGCGCTCGCCAGGCGCGGTGGACGACGAAACGGGCCACAAGTTGTCCTTCAAGGCGCACGCCTACGGAGCTGCCGGCGACCTGATCCCGAGCGTGACCGCGACGCTCGACGTCGGCTTTCCGCTGCCGCTCAACCATTCCTCGATCTGGCTGCGAAGCGGGGCGAGCATGTCCACCGGATCCCGCAACAACCCGCTTGCCAACTCCTACTTGGGCGGTTTTGGCAACAACTATGTCGACAGCGGTGCGCACGGCGGACCCCAGCGCTACCGCGACCTGTTGAGCATGCCGGGGTTCAAGCTGGACGCGCTGAATGGCAAATCACTGGTTAAATCAATGCTCGAGTGGTGCCTGCCGCCTCTGCGATTCGAAGCCCTCGGCTCACCGGGGTTTTACGTCAGTTGGGCACGGCCGGAGTTGTTCGTCGGCGCCGTTGAGACTGATCCCGACAGTCGCGCGTTCCGTCGCGGCGCCCAGGACGTGGGTGCGCAGATCGACTTCCAGCTTCAAGTGATGCATCGGCGGCTAATGATGCTGTCGGCAGGAGTGGCCAGGGGCTTTGGCGGCGGCGGACTCGGCAGGACCGAGTTCATGTTGTCGCTACAGGTTCTGTGATGCTCGTTCACGGCGAGCGAGGCCCGCGTTGAGCGCCGAGGTGCTCCTGCGTCCGTTGCTCGCCCTCGTACCAGTGCTACTCTTTCTCGCGGTGCTCGTCCAGCTCGACGCGTACAAACTGGTACGGCTGCGGACGGTTTTGGCGATGATGACCGCGGGCGCGTTGGCCGCCGGCGCAAGCTATCTCGTCAACAACTACGCATACGGCCATTTCGCCGGGGACTTCACCGCCTACTCGCGCTACCTGTCGCCGTGGATCGAGGAAGCCCTGAAGGCCGTGTTACTCGCATATCTGATTCGTACGCGCCGCCTGGGGCTCCCGGTGGATACTGGAATCGCCGGCTTTGCAATCGGCACCGGCTTTGCTCTGCTCGAAAACTTCTATTACCTCACATCACGCCCCGACGCAGTGTTGGCAACGCAGGTCATCCGCGGCTTCGGCACGGCGATCATGCACGGCGGCACGGCGACGGTTCTGGGAATGATCTCCGTGACGCTCTACGAGCGACGGCCCCACGGCGGACTACAGCTGCTTCTGCCCGGCTTCCTCGTGGCGGTCGCGCTGCACGGCGGATTCAACTATCTTCTGGTGCGGCCTGCGGTAGCGACGCTTGCGACCCTGGTGGTGCTGCCGTTGGTCATCTATCTCGTCTTCACGCAGAGCGAGCGCACTCTGCGCGACTGGCTGGACACGGATCTCGACGCCAAGGTGCGGCTGCTCGAGTCGATCAACAGCGGCACCTTCCTCGACAGCCACGCCGGGCGCTACCTTCAGACCCTGCGCGAGCGCTTTCAGGGTGAAGTGCTCGCGGACATGCTGTGCTGCCTGCGCCTCAACGGTGAGCTGGCGCTGCGCGCTAAGGGGGTGCTGTTGCTGCGCGAAAGTGGGTTGGAGGAACCGCCGCTCGATGTCGAGACGCGCGACAAGCTCGTCGAGCTCACGCAGCTCGAGCGCGCGATCGGACGGAGCGGCATGCTCGCCCTGCGCCCCCTCATGATCGCAAGCGGCAAGGACATCTGGCAGCTCACGCTGCTCGGGCGCTAGCGTGCCAGCCGGAATGACTTAGGGCTCGTAGCCCGGTCCACGCAGTACCTTGCCGGGCAGGGCACCGGTCATCTTCTCGTGGTCGATGGCCGGCACGCCGTTGACGAGCACATACTCCATACCCTGCGAGAACTCATGCAGGGCTTCGAAAGTGGCGTATCGCAAATGCTTCCTGGATCGAAGATCACCACGTCGGCCCGCATCCCCTGCTTCAGCACGCCACGATCGGGTGCACCAGGAAATAACTCTGTATTGCAGAGTACTTGACGATGCATGGTAAGCACCGCTATCTTCTCCCGACCATGCGACAGCCTCACACGGTCGCGCTCGACTCGCACGCTGCCGCGACGCTGCGCTACATCCGCGCGTCCATGGAGGCGGCGGGGACGGTGGCGGTGCCCGGCTCCGCGGGCGTGACCATGGGAGTGGTTGGGCTGCTTGCCGCAGTGCTGGCCTCGACCCCTGCTCTGCGGCCTCAGTGGCTCGTCATCTGGCTGATCGCTGCGACCGTCGCCGCCATCGCCGGTGGCGCCCTCATGGCCCGCCAGGCGTCGCGGCAGGGGTTTACGCTCTTCGGCGCACCGGTTCGCAAGTTCATCCTCTGCCTGGCGCCGGGCCTGTTCGCCGGCGCGGTGATGACGTTGGTCCTGTGGCAGGGAGGGCATCTGCGCGCCATCCCCGGCACCTGGCTGCTGCTCTATGGGTGCGCGCTGATTTCCACGAGTGCGCCGACGACCAACATCGTGGGAGTCCTCGGCGGCCTGTTCGCGCTGCTGGGCCTCATCACCTTCCTGATACCCCAAAACCTCCACACCATCGCCCTCGGCGCCGGATTCGGCGGACTGCACGTGATTTTCGGCCTCATGATCAGGCAGAGAAGTCGTGGCAGCGAAAACTAACGCGCGTGTTCGCACCGATGCCCCCGCGTTCAAGCGCGCCAGCAGGCCTGCCCTGGTGAGCAGCGCATCCCGCGCCGAGAGCGATTCCAGCCTCGATCGGCTGGTGTACGAGCGCGTACGGCTCGGGATGATGAGCGCGCTGGCCGTGCGCGATGAGCTCACCTTCAGCGAGATGAAGACACTGTTCGACGTCAGCGACGGAAACCTGAGCGCTCACGCGCGCAAGCTCGAGGAAGCCAAGTACGTGACCTGCACCAAGTCATTCGACGGCCGCCGGCCGAAGTCCGTCTACCGGCTCACCCCCGCCGGACGCGCGGCGCTCAATCGCTACCTCGACCACGTGGAAGCGGTCATCAAGGCGACCCGGCGCAGCTGATCTTTTTTTGAGCCATTAGCTTTGCATTACAGAGTACTCTACATATGCACGTAGCAATCATCATGGACGGCAACGGCCGCTGGGCGGCGAGACGCAACCTCAACCGGCAGGCCGGGCATCGCGCCGGTGTGAAGGCCGCGGAGGCCGTCGTGCGCGCGGCGGCACGTCATGGCCTGAAGACCCTGACGCTCTATGCCTTCTCCTCCGACAACTGGCTGCGGCCGCGCCCTGAAGTGGACGCCCTCTTCGGACTCCTGCGCCGCTACCTCATGACCGAGACAGATCACTGCCTGCAGGAGTCGATCCGCTTGAACGTGATCGGGCGGCGCGACCGGCTCAACGCCACCCTGAGAGCGCAGATCGAGCGCAGTGCAGAGCTGACCGCAGCGTGCTCGCGCATGCATCTGCGCCTCGCGGTCGACTATTCCTCCCGGCACAGCATCACGGAGGCCGGCCGCCGTCTGCAGGCGCTGCCGTCCGTCGAGCGCGCAGAGTTCCTGAGAGAGCTGGCCACGGTTGACCATTCGGATCCGGTCGCGCCCGAGGTCGATCTGCTCATTCGGACCGGAGGCGAGCAGCGCTTGAGCGACTTCCTTCTCTGGGAATGCGCCTACGCGGAGCTTTTGTTCCTTGACTGTCCGTGGCCCGATTTCGATGAAGCGCAGTTCGCGCGGGCGCTCGAGGAGTACTCCCGCCGGCAGCGACGCTTCGGCCAAATAGCGGCGACCAACGGCGCTGCGGTTGAGTCCCCTGGTCGTTGAGTCCGCGCCCCGAGGATCCGAAGGCAAATGGAAGAGCGTGCGCGAGCGCTGAAGCCTCTGTGGACGCTGTGGGGCGGCGCTGCCGCTCTATCGGCCTGTGCCACGGCCCTCCTCTACGCGGCGCGGCCTGGCATCAACTGGGCGATGTCGACGCTCGCCGTGTCCCTCGGTCTCATGATCTTCCTCGGCAGCGCGGACAGGCGGTGGCGCCTTAACGTCGTGTTGCCGCTCGCGCTCGCATGCCTCATCGCCTCGACAGCTGCCGTCACGGCGAATCCCATGAACGCGCTTCTGATCGCCGCCGCGGTGCTCTTTGCTCTCGGGTCGGCGGTCGTCGGCGCCTACGTCAACTCGGCACTCCCGGGTGGACCGATCACGTGGGTTGTGGCAGCCCCGTACGCCTCGGTGCTCACGGTGGGTGAAGCCGGGCGGCGATTTGCCGAAGCCACCGGCGCATTCCGCGAGGGTCGAGGAATCCCCGTGATCCGGGGGATCGCGATCGCCGCACCGGTGACGCTGCTCCTCGCGCTGCTGCTCTGTGAAGCCGATCCCACCTTCGCGGCCGGACGTGATTTCATCGCCAGGGCGTTCCGAGACCTCTCGGTCCTGCCGCGTGGGGTGTTCTTTACGGTGCTGACTGTCTGTCTGGTCGGGGGCTTCGGCATTGCCCTGCATGCCGCGCCAGAGAAGCCCACACGGCCTGCGGCGCGGTGGATGGCGCCCCAGCTTCTCGGCGACACCGAGCGATTGATCGTCCTGGGCTCGATAGCGGCCTTGTTTACGCTCTTTCTGGTGCTGCAGGTGTCGTATCTGTTCGGCAACCCCGGAGGCCGCACCGGCAGCGGCGTCACTTATGCCGACGCCGTTCATCGCGGCTTTGTCGAGCTGAACGCTGCGGCCTCGGTGTGCTGTGTGCTGCTGCTCGCGCTGCGGCTCTATGCAGGTCCAGACCGACACCATCGCTGCTTGAAGGCCCTCGAGTGGCTCGTGACGCTGCAGGCTCAGATCCTGCTGGTGTCCGCCTTCTATCGCGTGAATCTCTATGAGGATGCGTACGGTTTCACGAGGCTGCGCCTTTACGTTCAGGTCTACGCGGCGGTGGCCTTCGTGGCACTGATCCTGCTGCTCCTCGAGCTTCGCGTGTATCCGTCGGCCGACCGGTTCCTGCGTCGCGTCATGGTGGTCGCCGCGCTCGCATTCGCGGGCCTCGTTTTCGGAAATTCCGATGCCTGGATCGCGCATGCGAACCTGCTCCGCTTTGCGCGCACCGGTCGGATCGACATACTGAACTTGACGCACAACCTGGGACCCGATGCCGTGCCGGAGCTGGTCGGCGCGCTGCCGCAGCTGCCGGGTCCCGTCGCAGGGCGTATCGAGGAGTGCCTGAGCCAGCGCTATCGGGACCATCCGCGCAACGGCAGCCGCTGGTTTGAATGGAGTCTGCGCCTTACGGCGCTGAATCGAGCGCTCGCTGAAGTCGAAAGCCATCGCGCCGCGGCTGCCGCGCCAACGGAGACAGAGCCCGACTCCTGTCGTGAGGTCAGAGCTCGCGAATAGCGACAGACCTGAGCGTTGGCGCGGATCCGAAAGCGGAACGGCCAAGCTTGCCACCCGCAGATTCCGAGCGCCGGTCTTTTCATTGATGCCAGGCGCTTCCACGTGAGACCATCGTGCGAAACAATCAACACGCAGGTCACTTATGCCGATGCGAACTCTGGGCGCGCTCGGTCTGGTATTGGCAATGCAAGTCGCGGCCATTGCCCGGGAACCCCCGATGGGATCGCTGCGCGCGGATCAGACGGCCTTTCGCGCCTTATATAAGGAGTTGGTCGAGACCGATGGTAACGGAGTGCACGGTCTCAACCAGCGCCGCAGCGTGCGGGCGTTGCATGTGGGAAGGGACTTTCTCACCGACCTGGTCAAAGCTTGCGCGGACTCGGACTGAGGCTGGCTCTCCGCTCCATAGGCGTCTTGCGAATGAAACGTCACCTCTCCCTGGTCCTCGTGCTGGCCCTCAGCGCCTGCGCGTCGGGTTGGCGTTCCACCGAGCAGGCGTCGGTCGATTCAACAGGAGTCTTCCGCGTCAAGCCGGCACGGCCGGTCGCGGAGCTGCTGCCGATCGCGCTCGCCTCGACACCACCCGCGGAACGTGGTGACTTCCGGCCTGCGGATCTCGTCGAGCTGACTTCGCTCGATCCGACGATTAAGCTCGACATTCGTTACGCCTCGACTCGCAATTTCCTCGGCACCCCGCTCTACAGCCAGCCGCGTGCCTTCCTGCAGCGGCCGGCGGCGGAGGCGCTGGTCCGCGTGCAGCGCTCCCTGGCGGCGGAGGGTTATGGTCTTCTCGTGCACGACGCCTACCGCCCGTGGTACGTGAGCAAGATTTTCTGGGACGCCATGCCGCCGGAACTGCATAAATTCGTCGCCGATCCCGCCGAGGGCTCACGCCACAATCGCGGCTGTGCGGTGGACCTGACGCTCTACGACCTGAAAACGGGGCGCGCGGTGAGCATGCCGAGCCTGTACGACGAGGCCACCGAACGGGCGTACGCGAACTATGCCGGCGGAACCGCGGAGCAGCGCCGCCTGCGCGATCTCCTGCGACGGCACATGGAGGCGGAGGGGTTTTCCGTCTACGAGTTCGAGTGGTGGCACTACGACTACCGCGAATGGAAGGCGTACGCGATCGAGAACGTGCGCTTTGAAGATATCCGTCGATGAGGGCGAGGCTTCCGACGCTCGGACGGACGTTGCTGCTGCGAGCGGCACTAAGCCTCGCGCTTCTCGCGGCAAGCGACGTGGCACCCGCCGAGGACACAGCCGGCGCAGCACTCGACCGGATTGTCACTCAAGCCATGCATGAGCAGCAGATCCCCGCGATCACGGTCGCGATGGTGTCGGGAGATCGACTTGTCTACTCGAAGGCCTTCGGCACTGCCGATCTCGAGAATGAGGTTCCGGCGACCGCGGAGACGTTGATCCGCACCGGCTCACTCGCCAAGCCGATCACCGCGGTGGCCGCAATGATGCTGGTGGAGTCCGGAAAGCTCGACCTGGATGCCCCGGTGCAGACTTACTGTGCACCCTTTCCGCCGAAGCAATGGCCCATCACCACGCGTGAGCTCCTCGGCCACACCGCGGGAATCCGCCACTACAACCCCGGCGAGATGGAAAACACCCGTCACTACAAGTGGATGGCGGACGGGTTCGCACTGTTCGCGAGCGATCCGCTGCTGTTTCCTCCGGGGACCGCGTACTCCTACAGCACCTACGGCTACACGGTCGTCGGATGCGCAATCGAGGGGGCGTCCGGCTCGCGGTTCCAGGACTACGTCGCGGACCATGTGCTCAAGCCCGCCGGGATGACGCACACCGTGGTCGATGACGTGCTCGAGATCGTGCCGCATCGTGCCCGCGGCTATCAGAAGATCGACGGTCAGGTCAGGAACGCCACCCTGATGGACAGCAGCTACAAGATCCCGGGCGGTGGATATGTTGCCACCGCCGAGGATGTGGCGCGCTTCGCGCAGGCGCTGCTGGAGGGGAAGCTGCTGAAGCGGGGCACGCTAACCCAGATGTGGACTCCCTCGAAGGTGAGCGGGAAAGCCGGCTACGGGCTCGGGTTTGCCGTGCAGGAAGGCGGCAAGTTCGTGACCCACACCGGGGGCCAGCCGGGAACCACCACTCGGCTGTTCATCATTCCCAAAGAGCATTTTGCACTGGCGGTGCTCGCGAATATGGACAACGTGCAGCTCGGGGACCTCGAGCGTGCCCTGCTGCGGCAGATGCAGCTGCCTTACCCGGCTCCGCAGACGTAATAGAGGAGCGGCATGGCACGTTATGCGGCATTTCTACGGGGCGTCACGCCCATGAACGCCGGGATGCCGGCGCTGAAAGCCTGCTTTGAAGCGGCGGGGCTCGGTGATGTGAAGACGCTGCTGTCCAGCGGAAATGTCATCTTCACCGCACGAGCAAGCTCGGAGCGGTCACTCGAACGCAGAATCGAAGCGACAATGCCCGATCAACTCGGGCAGGTTTTCATGACGTTCGTGCGTGCCGGCGATGCGTTGCAGAAGATGCTTGGCTCGGATCCCTACAAAGCCTTCCGCCTGAGCCCGAACGCCAAGCGCATTGTCACCTTTCTCCCCGCGGCGGCGCCTAAGTCACGGTTGGACCTCCCAATAGAATTCGACGGCGCCAGGATCCTCTGCGTGCGCGGCACCGAGATCTTCAGCGCTTATTTACCGAATCCGCGTGGTCCGGTCTTTATGGGTTTCATCGAGAGAACGTTCGGCAAGGACGTCACGACGCGCACCTGGGACACGGTCAGGAAGGTCGCAACCGCCCTCGAAAAGCTACCGTGACCGGTCCTGTCAGCGCGGGTTTACTGCTCTATCGCCGGCGCGGCTCGCGCGCCGAGGTCTTCCTCGTGCACCCGGGAGGCCCGTACTGGGCCAGGAAAGACGACGGTGCCTGGTCGGTGCCGAAGGGTCTCGTCAATCCAAAGGAAGACGAGCTCGCGTGCGCCTGGCGCGAATTCAAGGAAGAGACCGGGTTCGACGCCGCACGGCGGGGCGACGAGCACGATCTTGGAATATTCCTGCAACCGAGCAGCAAGCGCCTGCACATTTGGGCAGTCGAGGGAGACTGCAATCCAGCTGATCTGACGAGCAACCTGTTCGAGATGGAATGGCCCCCGAAATCGGGTCGCACCGAACGATTCCCCGAAGTCGATCGCGGTGCCTGGTTTGATCGGGAAGGGGCTCTGCTCAAGATCGCCAAGGGCCAACGACCCATCGTTGAGAAATTCTATGCCGAGCTCGAGTGACGGGGCGGCCTCGCCTGCGCCTGGCTCAGCTCGAAGATCGACAACTTCAGACGCCGTGGCGCGCCGTCGGCGGCCTTGCGATCGCGTGCCATGATCTCGAGCAGCTCCTCCGGGGCGGGCTAGGGGCCGCACCACGGGGCTTCAACCCCGTGAGAGGTTTAGACGCCTGTCTTATCGGCTAAAACCGCTGGAATCGGTACGCCAGCTCCGGACCACCTTCTCCTTCGTAGGCGAGCTGGGCGACGAGCAGCGCGAACGGCTCGGTGTACCTCGCGGTACGCAGAGGACCCGCATCCACCGGATCGAAACCCGCATCGCCGATCAGCTCAGCGGCAACCTTTTTACTGTTCGAATCGTCTCCGCAGTACACGAGGCTGGGTCGGGTGGCTTTGCGCCGTGCCTCGAAGACGTCAAAGAGCACTTCGCTCGGCACCGTGTTGAAAGCCGAGACGACCCGGGCCTTGGGGACCTTCCGTGCGAGCCCCTCCGCGCCCGAGGAAGTATGGGCGATGACGAGCTCGGTGTTGTCATCGTTCATCGGAAGAGAGCAGGTCACGATCACCTTGCCCGACAAATCGCCGGCCTGATTCAGCACCTCGTCGATGCGCGACCAGTGCACCGCGAGCAACAACGCATCGGCGCCCTGCGCCGCCTCACGCGGTGTGCCGGCCTCTGCCTTGCCCTTGGCCTCCCGTGCGAGCTTCTTGAGCTTCTGCTCGCTGCGGGCGTAGCTGAAGACCACGTCGTGTCCGGCCCGCGCAAAGATCGTTCCGAGCTTGGCGCCCATCAACCCCGAACCCAGAATGCCCACTCGCATGGCGCTCTCGCCCTCCCTTCGCTTTCATCCACGCGGCCATTCAAGGCTTCACCATGACCTTGATCGCCTCGCGCTCGTTCATCGCCCGGTAGCCGTCGGGTACTTCGTCGAGGTTGATGACCCGATCGAAGACGCGGCCGGGTTGGATCCGGCCCTCCAGGACGTCGGGGAGTAGCCCCTCAATGTACGCGCGCACCGGGGCGGGGCCGCCGCTGACGATGACGTTCTTATAGAACGCCGGCTGCGCGGCCGGGATCGCCTCGTAGTGGGGGACACCGACGCGGCCGACGGCTGCACCCGGACGGGCGATGTCAATGGCGGTGAGCATGGCCTGATCAGTGCCGACGCACTCGAGAATGGCGTGGACGCCGAAGCCGCCGGTCAGCTCGCGCACGCGCTCGACCCCCTCCTGGTCGCGCTCCGTCACGACGTCCGTTGCGCCGAACTCTTTCGCGAGCGCAATCCGAGCCGGATGCCGTCCCAGCATGATGATCTGCTCGGCGCCGAGGCGCTGCGCGGCGATGACGCCGCACAGGCCGACGGCGCCGTCGCCGACGACGGCCACGTTCTTGCCGCGGCTCACCCTTGCGGCAAGGGCCGCATGATGGCCCGTTCCCATCACGTCTGAAAGCGTGAGCAACGATGGCATCAGTGCGCTGTCTGCGCCGACCGGCAGTTTGACGAGCGTTCCGTCGGCCTGAGGAACGCGCACCGCTTCGGCCTGGGCTCCACCGACCTCACCGATGCCGAAGAATCCGCCGTGGACGCACGAGGTGTTCAGTCCCTCCTGACAGAAGACGCAGGTACCGTCGGAGTAGGCGAACGGCATCACGACAAGGTCGCCGGCCTTAAGCGTGTGGACGTCGGCGCCGACAGCCTCGACGACACCGATCGCCTCGTGGCCCATGCGGCGCCCGGTCTCGGCCGGCTCCATCAGCTTGTACGGCCAGAGATCGCTGCCGCAGATACAGGCACGGCTGACGGCGACGAGCGCGTCGGTCGGCTCGACCAGGCGCGCGTCGGGTACGTTCTCGATACGAACGTCGCCGGCACCGTACATGAATGTTGCACGCATGGTGATCTACCTCCACCTCACCATTTACATCCTGTAGCCCGGGTTCTTGTACAGCTTCTCCGAGTGATCGACGATGTCGGGCTTATAGACCTTTTCGGCCCAATCCCGCGAGTCGACTTCTTCGATGGCTACCGAGACTGATTCCTCTCCGTAGTTCAGGACGTCCATTACGTCCCTGACGATCTCCTCGGTGAGTCGAATCTTCTGTCGCTCCGATTTTCCGGGCCAGAGCTTTACGATGACATGAGGCACAGTACACTCCAATTGCGACGCTTCCGGACCTTGCTTACCTGCCGACCATGCGATTGAGGTGCTCGGGATAGCGATCACCCTGCACAGTGATCTTCGAGGCCGCACTGTCGATCTCGCGAAGGTCGTCTGCGGTCAGCGTGATTGCCGCCGCCCCGATGTTCTCCTCGAGTCGCTGCAGCTTCGTGGTGCCTGGGATCGGAACGATCCATGGCTTCTGAGCGAGCAGCCACGCGAGTGCGAGCTGTGCGGGCGTCGCATGATAGCGTGCTGCGATCGTTCCGAGCAGATCGACCAGCCCCTTGTTTGCCTTCCGGGCCTCGGGCGTGAAACGCGGGACGACGTTGCGGAAATCCGTGCTGTCGAACTTGGTGTTTTCGTCGATCTTCCCGGTGAGGAAGCCCTTGCCGAGCGGGCTGAACGGAACGAACCCGATTCCGAGCTCCTCGAGCGCCGGTAGCAGCTCCACTTGCGGCTCCCTCCACCACAGCGAGTATTCGCTCTGCACGGCGGCGACGGGCTGCACGGCGTGGGCACGACGGATCGTGTTCACTCCCGCTTCGGAAAGGCCGAAATGCCTGACCTTGCCCGCCCGGATCAGGTCCTTCACCGCGCCCGCGACATCCTCGATCCGGACGTCAGGATCGACCCGGTGCTGGTAGAACAGGTCAATCGTGTCGACCCTGAGCCGCCGCAGCGAGGCGTCGGCGACCTGCTTGATGTGCTCCGGGCGGCTGTCGAGGCCCGCCTGGCGCCCCTCGCTATCGATCTTGAATCCGAACTTGGTGGCGATCGCCGCCTTGCCCCGGAACGGAGCAAGAGCTTCCCCCACGAGCTCCTCGTTGGTGAACGGGCCGTACATCTCCGCAGTGTCGAAGAACGTGACGCCGCGCTCGACGGCCGCTCGAATCAGGCCGATCATCTGCTGCCTGTCGGCCGGCGGTCCGTAGCCATAGCTCATGCTCATGCAGCCGAGGCCGAGCGCCGAGATCTCCAGGTTGCTCGTTCCAAGTTTGCGCTTCCGCATGGTTCGCTCCCTCATTTCGTCTTCATCGAGGCGTAGTACTGCTCGTCGCTGACCTTTTCCATCCACTCAACCGTCTTGCCATCGAGGGCTTCCACGATCGCGATGTGTGTCATGGCGGTCGTAGGCGATGCGCCGTGCCAGTGCTTCCCGCCCGGCGGGCACCAGATCGCATCACCCGGCCGAATCTCCTCGATGGGGCCGTCCCAGCACTGGGTCCACCCACGGCCGGCCGTGACGATGAGGGTCTGGCCGAGCGGATGGGTGTGTGAGCCGCTGCGTTTGATGTTCATGGCACGGTCCTCTGAAGCGCTGACTCGGCGGCTGCTTTCCTGATGAGGACAACTTAGCAAGTGCGGGGCCTCCTGATTAGATGGCAGAATTCGCTTAGGGTTATGAGCGGAGCTCATGAATGCCGCGACGCAACCTGAACGACCTGGTGGCTTTCGCCGCCGTGGCGCGCGAGCGAAGCTTCACCCGAGCGGCTGCAAGGCTTGGTCTGTCTCAATCGGCGCTCAGTCACAGCATCCGGGGGCTGGAGGAGCGGATCGGTGTTCGGCTCCTGTCCCGCACCACGCGCAGTGTCTCCCCGACCGCGGCGGGCGAGCGGCTGCTGCAGACCGTCGACCCGAGATTTTCAGAGATCGAAGCCGAACTGGCGGCACTGAGCGAGCTGCGTGAGAAGCCCGCGGGCAACATTCGCATCACGGCCGGTGAGCACGCGGCCAACACGATTCTCTGGCCCGCGCTGGCGAAGTTCCTGCCGGACTATCCGGACATCAAAGTCGAAATCGTCGTCGACTATGGCCTGACCGACATCGTCGCGGAGCGCTATGACGCAGGTGTGCGCATCGGGGAACAGATCGCGAAAGACATGATCGCGGTCCGCATCGGAGCGGATATGCGCATGGCCGTGGTCGGCTCGCGCTCCTACTTCGCTACACGCAAGCGGCCGCAGACGCCGCGGGACCTCACCGCCCACGACTGCATCAATCTGCGACTTCCGACCTACGGGGGACTCTACGCCTGGGAGTTCGAGAGGAACGGCCGTGAGCTCAAGGTGCGTGTCGAGGGACAGCTGGTGTTCAACAACATCGCGCTGCGCCTCAGCGCCGCCCTAGCCGGGCTTGGCCTCGCGTACCTTCCTGAGGATCAGGCGCAGGCCGACATCGCGGCGGGGCGTCTCGTGCGCGTGTTGGCTGATTGGTGCCCGCCGTTCTCGGGTTACCACCTCTACTATCCGAGCCGCCGCCAGTCTTCCCCCGCATTTGCCCGGCTGGTCGATGCGCTGCGCTACCGGACGTCCCGTCGCCCTGAGTAGCCGCAGGCAGCGGACCCGGCATGCCGCGCCCGCCAGCCAGTGAGGTGCCTCCGGATAATCGCCCCCGGCAAGCAGACTTGGCCAAAATAACGGAAGATCGTCCCTGCCTGTGCCAAGGTCGCCGACGCCGATGCGCTGGTGGCGCACCAGTATGCCGCGCTCAACGACGCAGCTCATGCGATGCGTTACCTCGAACGCGCCTACGATGAGCGCAACCCCTGGCTGCTGAACGTGCAGGTCGATCCCGGCATGGATTCCATTCGCTCCTCGCCCCAGTTCCGCGACCTGATTCATCGCATCGGGCTTCCCGTGGCGTCGAGCGGCGCGCACTGATTTCCTTTCAACGTTGTCGCTCCGCGTGCTGTTGACTCTTTGAGCGCGAGCTTGGATCGTTCGCCACCATGCCTGCCATTGACCCGGTCGACCCTCTCCGCCCCCCACCGTCGGTGTTTCTGAGTTACGCATCAGAAGATCGCCCGGCTGCGCAGGCCATCAGAGACGGCCTGAAGGCGTCTGGACTTGAAGTCTGGTACGACGAGAGCGGGCTAGACGGAGGGGACGCGTGGGATCAGAAGATCAGGAGACAGATACGTGAGTGCGATTTCTTCATGCCGCTCATCTCCGCCCAAACCGAAGCGCGCCCAGAGGGGTACTTCCGGAGGGAGTGGCGGCTCGCCGTCGAGCGGACCCTCGACATGGCGGACGATCATGCCTTTCTCCTGCCCGTCGTCATCGATGACACCGCTCAGGGGGGAGCCAGAGTTCCGGAGAAATTTCTGTCGGTTCAATGGATGCGGGTCCCTGGTGGGCGACCGACCGCGGCACTCGAGGCCCTCTGCCGCCGGCTTGCCTCGGGCCAGCTCGCCGCGCTACAGCCTCCCAGGCTGATGCCGGATCAGCCGGCCTACACCCGCCCAAGTGCGCGCGCACGCGAATATCCGCCGTTCCCCAGAGAAGAGCCCGGACAGAGGGCACGGTTCTGGCTTCAGGTGAGCGGGTGGGCGTTTCAGTCGACCTGGATTTTTTTCAATCGATTTCCAAGATGGGTCCGGATTCTCGTCTACATATGGGTAGCCATCGTTTTGATGTCCCGCGGTTGCGTGCCGTCGGCCGAGCATTCCAAGAGGGTCTCATCTGCGGAGAGCACCTCATCGATCGTGACACCGGTCGCGTCGTCGTCGCGTCCGGCCGCCACATGACGCACGGTGTTGATGTTGAAGCGTAGAGCGTTCCTTCAAACGCTGGCCGCATTGGCGCTCACGACCAGTGGGCGCCAGCTCTGGACTCGCGCGAGGGGGCCGCGCGTCGGAGTCGTCGGCGGTGGCATCGTGGGCGCCTCGATCGCCCTTCAGCTCGCCGAGGCGGGCGCGCAGGTCACGCTGTTCGAGAAGGTCGCGCCCGCGCGCGGCGGCGCCACCCAGAACTCCTTCGGCTTCATCAACATCTTCGATCTCGACCGCACGTATCATCAGCTGCGCCCGCAGAGCTTCCTGGCGTATCGCGACATCGACGTCCCGCTCGGCCTGGGCGTCACCTGGGGCGGGTACATCAACTGGGCGAGCTCGAAAGCGGAGGCCGAGCAGGTGCGGGCCCTCGCGGCGACGCTCGATGGTACGCCGTATGAGGTGCGGCGGATCGGCGCCGAGGAGTTTCGCCGGATCAGCCCCGCCGTCGAGCCGGGGCCGTTCGAGGCCGCCTTCTACTCGCCGTTGGCCGGGCACGTGGACCCGGTGTGGGTGACGTACCGCATGCTCGATCATGCGCGCGCGCTCGGCGCCGACGTCCGCTATCCCTGCGAAGTCCTCGCGATCGAGCTGCGCAGCGGGCGCCTCGTCGGCGTGCGCACCGCCGAGGGGCGCGTCGCGCTCGATCGGCTGGTCGTCGCGGCGGGGATCGACTCACCGGCGCTGCTGGCAACGCTGGGGTATCACCTGCCGCTGCGGCATGCGCCGGGCATCCTCGCGCACAGCGTGGCCGTACCGGAGCTCACGAAGCGGGTGTACGACGGGCCGGACGAGCTCGAATTCAAGCAGATGGCGAGCGGCAGCATCGTCGGCGAGCTGCACTTCGAGCCGCCCGATATTCCGCCGCACCGCGAAATCCGCGCACACCTCATGGACTACTTGAACCCGGCGCTGCGCGCCGAGCACGGGCGGCGCATCCTCGAGCGCATCGGGAGGGTGATGCCGGGCGCGCGCGGCGTGACGCTCGACCGTCTGAGGCTCGGCTTTCGTCCCATGCCCATCGACGGTTTCCCCATCGTCGGCCCGGCACCGGGGGCACGCAACGTCTACATGGCGGTCACCCATAGCGGAATCACGCTCGCCGCGATCCTCGGCCGTCACGTCAGCCGCGAGATCCTCGCCGAGGCGCCCGTGCCCGCGCTCGCGCCCTACCGGCCGACCCGCTTCTCGGGCTGACGGACCCGAACTCGGGCGACCGCGGGTGCGCTAGGATCCACGCACCGCACGTAATACACACCGAGGCCTTCCTATGATTCGCTCTCAACTCCTCGGCCGCACTCTGGCCTCAGCCCTGTGCCTTGTCATGGCGGACTGTGCGACGGTTGAGACCACGCAGCCCGGGGCCGTCGGAATCCAGCGCAAGCAGACCATGTTGGTATCGGAAGAAGCCGTCGAGCAGGCCGCGCAGCGGGCGTACGCCACGGAGCTTCAGCATGCTGAGCAGAGCCGCAAGCTCAACTCGGATCCTGCCCTCACGGCACGAGTTCGCCGTGTCTCCGAGAGGTTGATTCCCGTCACCGCAGCCTTCCGGCCGGATGCGCCGAACTGGAAGTGGGAGGTCAACGCGCTCACCACGCCGGAGATGAATGCGTACGCCATGCCGGGCGGCAAGATCATGGTGTACAGCGGGCTCGTGGAGAAGCTTCACCTGAGTGATGCCGAGCTCGCCGCGGTTCTCGGGCACGAAATTTCGCACGCTCTGCGCGAGCACACCCGGGAACGGGTCTCGAGGGCCTACCAGCAGCAGATCGCTTTAGCGGGCATTGCTCTGGTGACCGGAATCGATCCGAGCGCAATCGACCTCGCCAACGCCGTGGCCTCGGTGACCTTCCAGCTGCCACACAGTCGCGAGCAGGAGGCTGAAGCGGATGTCATGGGACTCGAGCTCATGGCGCGGGCAGGCTACGACCCGCACGCCGCGGTCAGTCTCTGGACCAAGATGATGGCGGCGGACCAGAGTGCGCCCCCCCAGTTCCTGAGCACACATCCCTCACCCGCGAATCGCGTCGCCGAGCTCGAGCGGCACATTTCGCAAGTCGAGCCTCTCTATCGGGCCGCCGCCCGCAGTTGAGGCCCCTCAAATCCGCCCGGACTTGCCAAATCCGCATTTATCTGACTAAAGTCAGATAATGGAAACGGAGATCGAGCAGATCCGTGCGTTCAATCGCACGGTCACTCGGCGGCTTGGCGTCCTGAATGAGAAGTACCTGGGGCGCGACCGCCCGCTCGCCGACTCGCGCCTGCTCTTCGAGATCGGGCCGAACGGCGCAGCGGTTCGAGACTTGCGCGCCAGGCTTGGCCTCGATTCCGGGTTTGTCAGCCGCATGCTGCGCGCGCTCGAGCGCAAACGCCTGGCGACGACGACGAGGCGTCCCGATGACGATGGACGGGTCAGGTTCGCGCGCCTTACGCGATCTGGAATTGCCGAGTTGCGACGCCTTAACACCCTTTCCAACGGTTTGGCACGGTCCATGCTGACGCCGTTGGGAAAAGAGCAGGCACGGCGGCTCGTCTCCGCCATGAACGAGGTTGAGCGGCTGCTGCGCGCCTCGAGCGTCGAGGTGAGGCCGGCGGACCCTCTGAGCCCCGAGGCGCAGCGCTGCCTTGACCAGTATTTTGGGGAGCTCGCTTCCCGATTCCGCGGAGGCTTCGACCGTGACTCTGGATGTGAACCTCCCCTCCGGGATTTCGTCCCACCGAACGGCTGTCTCCTCATTGCGTGGCTCTTTGGAGAGCCGATCGGCTGCGGCGCGCTTCGCACTTTCCAGCCGGGGATCGGCGAGATCAAGCGTATGTGGGTCGCACCTAAAATGCGCGGACTCGGAGTCGCCCGCAGACTGCTCGCACAGCTGGAGCGCGTGGCACGCAAGCGCAGGATGCGGGCCACCCGCCTCGATACCAACGAATCACTCAGCGAGGCGATCCGTCTCTACCGTGGCGCGGGGTATCGTGAGATCGCCCGGTTCAACGATAACCCTTACGCGCACCACTGGTTCGAGAAGACCTTGAGTTGAGTAGCGCTCGGGCGGCCTCCTCGTCGCGGCACTCTACGCCGTCACCGGCGACGGCCTGACCTGGGGCAAGGCGCGCGACAACGAATAGCCGCCGTCGCCGAGAAGAACCTGTACGACGCTGGCGACCAGAAGGAACGCCGGATATTCCCAGCCACCGTTCGGTGCCGTAAACACCCAGCCGTTGCCGGCGTGCACCCAGACGATGGCTCCGAGCAAAGGCAACATGAGCCCCAGCGCCACCCATCGTGTGTATATCCCGAGTAGCAGCAGCACCCCGCCGACAGCCTCGGCTGCGAACGTCACGTAAGCGAGCCACCCCGGCAGGCCGACCGAGACGAAGAAGCGCGCCGTTCCCGCGAGCCCGAACGTCAAGAGCTTCAGGATAATGCTGTGGGCCAGATACATGACCCCAAGCCCCACTCGAAGAACGAGTGCGGCGGCGTCGGCTTCACGTGTCTGCATCATCGGTGTCTCCTGCTCAATGCAATTGCATCTATAATAGCCATCGGCCGGCGGCCCGTCAAACTTAATGCATCTGCATGAAGAGGTCACTTCTAAGCATGAGCGACAAGCCCTCCAAAACCGCCATTCGCACCTGGGCACGCCTCCTGAAGGCGCAGCGGATTGCCTTGGGGACAGTTGAAGGTGCGCTGAAGGATGCCGGGCTCCCTCCTCTTGTGTGGTACGACGTCCTTCTCGGAGTCGAGCGTGCCGGGGAGACCGGCGTGCGGCCGTTTGAGCTGGAACGAGCGATGCTGCTCGCTCAGTACAACCTGTCACGGCTACTTGATCGCATCGAGAAGGAGGGTTACGTCGAACGCCGGACCTGTCCGGACGATGGGCGCGGCCAGACGCTTCACGTCACCGAAAGGGGACGGGCGATTCGCCGCAAGATGTGGCCGGTGTACGCGCGAGCGATCGAATCGATGATTGGGCAGCGCCTGAGTGCCAGGGAAGCGGCGGAGCTCGCCGAGACGTTGGGCAAGATCATCGAGCCGGTCTCACGCCCCTAGCCCCGCCGGCCCCCGCTGACTCTCTCGAAGATGTACCGACGATGGAACTCCAGGTAGACGCGTTGTTGGGGTCCGAATGACTCAGGCAAACGGGGCTTGTCCAGTCCCCACACCTTGATCACGACCGGGTTCAAATGCTTCGAGATGAGCATCTGGCCATCGTCGGAAAACGAAATGTGGCCCCGATTAAACAGGTGGTCGACGTGAGGTGAGAGCAGCAGACCGTTGTAACCGTCGAGCTTTTCACGGTCGTCGGAAAGCTTCCAGGGCTTGATGTGACTGGCACGAAGATGCCGACGGTCCAGCACGCCCGTGACGCGGCATGAGCGCTCTATGCGTTCAACGTTCTCCCGAAATATCCCCTGCCCCAAGCGTGCATTGATGAGTTGGCGCTTCTCGCGCGGACCCAGATTGGTGCGCTGCCAGATGCGCTCCTCCATGGCCGAGTCGGTCAGCTGATCGTTCGTTTCGATCGCCACCTTCTCTTCGATGTCCTCCACGTGTCCGCCAAGAATCTCTCGCAGCACCGCCGCCAGGCTCGGTGGTATTTCTGCGAGGTAGACACCCTGGTTGCCATCGCCGCTGGCGCGAATCGGGGAATGTTTCGCGGGAAGCAGCGGCGCGAGCCGTGTCATGTGATCCTTCAGCACGAGCGGCTGCGGCAGCAGCTCAAATCGAACCGGCAAAAGCCAGCCTGCGTCCGTTTGCCTCTGTGCGGCTGCCTGTCCAGATTCCGCGGGCGTCGGAGCCGTTCGGACCCGATCGATGACGACCCCGACCGCCCCGATCTTGCCGTCGGCATGGAAGAACACGACATCGCCGGGTATGGTCCGGGTCAGGTTGTCGTACGAGACATTCCGCGCTCCGGTCTTGTTCGCCTTGGGAGACCACAGGTAGCTACCCTCGACCTCTTGCCGGAAGGTATGGTTGTGGTTGACCCACCAATGCCGGGCAGCGGTCTCAGATGCCAACAGGGAACCGAAGAGAAGTCCCGAGAGTGCCCGCGCAACGGCTAGCTTTGAGACCCGGACGGTCCATTCATCTGCCGAGTTCTTATTGACTTGGCCAAATCGCTCGCTCAGCGCAGCCGGTCCGCCGGGTACGCGCTCGAGCCCCGGCTTGCGCACGCAAAAAAGCAGATTATCCCGCTTGACGATGATGGAGTAGGCACGCGCCCCGCCCGCCGAGTCCTCGTAGTCAAACACGCGGACCTCGCCTTGCCAGGCCGGCCGGCACTTGAAACCCGGCAGTATGATCGCTTCAGCGACCAGTAGCTCAAACGCGGCCCGGCCGCCCGCGGCGCGCATGAACTTCCGATGACTGACTAGGAGCTCATCGTCCCAATCGTCTGCCTTCATCGTCGCACACCCTCGTCGGCGATCAGCTGCTTCGGCATTGACGGCAAAGCGCCCATCCGGATATCAATATTGTCGCAAAACAAGCCCCGGCACCGGGATACGGAGCATGATGGCGTACCGCGACCGCGTCGTGGGCTCATCGAATTCGGTTCGGGTAAGGAAACCCAGGCGTTCGTAGAACCTGCGGCTCCGTGGGTTGAACGTCTCCAGGTAGCAGACCGCACGGGCTGCGTCGGCTTCCGCGAGAGTTGGCGCGAGGAGGCGAGCGCCGAGTCCCCGGCCCTGCGCTCGCGGAGCGACCGCGACGATGGACAAGTACCACGAATCGCTCCCCACCACCGTGCCAGCGCGGGCACTCATATAACCGACGATCTGCTCGTAACTCTGCCAGCCGCGCTCTCCGAGCGCGTCGCGCAAGAATCTGCCTTTGCGCAACTTCTCGCGCTCTTGGAGTTCACTGGTCTGCGGAAGAGCCCAAACCGCAACCCCCGTGTCAGCCTCGTCGAGGTGCACCACCCTACCTATTCGCGCTCCCTGTCGGATGGAGTAGTCGAAATACTGGGTCAGGGCCCCGCGGCGCTGGGCATCGTCACTGCCGAACTCCGCGGTGATGCACCGATAGAAGGGATCGCGCTCCAGGGCAGCGGCCGCACTGGCGCACGCCGGATCGATCAACGGGGGACCCTCGGGGAACGCGTGCCGGTCAACTGGGGAATTCTTGGGAAACCCATGGGTCTGTCGCGGCGGTGAGCGTAGCGGATCTTCGGGCGGCGCGGGAGGCGGGCACTGTTCCGTGCGATACGATCCGAGCGGAAACAGAGGCTCGTGTCGTGCGAAGAATTGGCCAAGACACCGTCCGCGAATGCCCGTGCGAGGTTGCGCTACGCTACATCGGGGGCGCATGGAAGCTGCTGATAGTCTGGCACCTCGCACATCGAGGGAAGCATCGGCACGCCGAGCTCAAGCGGAGGCTGTCCGGCATTTCGTCCAAGATTCTTACCCAGCAGCTTCGGGAGATGGAGCGGGACGGCCTGGTTCGCCAGCAGGTCTATGCCGAAGTTCCTCCCCGGGTAGAGTACGAGCTCACCGCCCTCGGCGAGAGCCTGCGCTCGATCACTGATGCCATGTACGCCTGGGGACAGGAGTACGGGCAACCCTACCGGCACGACCTGACGGTAGCGAAGCGTGCGCCGTCGCTAGAGCAACGGTCCTCGTTCGCGTCCAAATAGCTTCTTAGACGCGGCGCGGCCCGGTGGTGCGCCTGTCCGCCACGCGAGCCGTTCGCGTGTCCGTGTCCCGTGGCCATGGGGTCATGCCGGTTTCCGTTTGGAAACTATGACACCCTTTGGTGCTCACTTCCCACGCGGCCGGAAGGCCCGCTAGGCTGCGGCGTCGCTGAGCCTTCCGACGCTGTCCGCCTGGCGCATGGTCGCTATGCCGAATCCCCAAACCACTGATAAGGAGCCAAACGATGTCATTGCTTACCCCGGGCACACGGGCCCTCACCGTGCTGCTACTCACAATGGGGACCGCAATGTCCGACACCGCCCTGCCGACACGCATTCCGGCTCCCGGGGGCGAGGTTGCGATCACCAGTCCCCGCGAACAAGAGTTTTACGACAAGTGGAATTTCGCGCCCGCCAGGCGCGCGGGTGACTCCGTCTACGTATCGGGTGTGGTGGTGCGGCAGGAGCCTGGTACTGCACGCACACCCGAGACCTTCAAAGCGGCTACCCGGGTGGCGTTCAGGACGCTGCGCGCCAGGCTTCAGGCCCTGGGGGCGGACTTCCCGGATGTGGTGATGATAAACACGTTTCACGACTGGGCTGCCCCGGAGTTCAAAGGGGACCGCCTGGCGCAGTTCGAAGCATTCCTCGAAATCAAGAAGGAGTTCATGAGCGCCCCGCACCCGGCATGGACGGCCGTAGGGACGAGCGCACTCATCCGTGAGGGCGGTGTCGTCGAGGTGCAGATGATCGCCTACGCGCCTCAGGGTAGATCCGCCGGGCCGCATTGATGGCGCCATGTAGACGCGCGGCCCAGAGCTGGCGATCCTGGAGATTCCATGAAGAAGCTCACTACCCAGATGATATTGAGGCGCTTCGACCGCCCGGATGAGGTGCGAGAGATGGCCATGGGACGATTCGAGCTGGTGCGGATCGGCGGGATGAGTATAGGCCGCGCCACGTACCTACCCGGTTGGCGCTGGTCCGAGCATGTCGGCCGCAAGTTGGGACAAGAGCGGTGCCATGTCGAGCACGTGGGGCTCGTCATCGCCGGCGCCGCCACCGTAGCGTTCGCAGACGGGCGAGTCATCGAAATGCGCGAAGGGGACCTGTTCTACGTTCCGCCGGAACCTCACGACTCTTGGGTCATCGGCGATAGACCCTACGTGTCGCTGCATTTCATGGGGACCGATCAGTACGCGAAGTGACCCCCCGGCTTCCTCCCAGAGGACGGTCTCTGCGCCGATATTCAATCGATATATTGACATTCAATCACTTTATTGATATTCATACGCCGTGATGACTATTCGCTCCCAGCTGCGCCTGGTCGACCCGTCGGCGGACACGGGGCAAGGCGACGCCGATCGGCTCGATCACGTGTTCTTCGCGCTGTCGGATCCGGTGCGACGTCAGATCCTCGAACGGCTCGACGGGCAAGCGCTACTCGTCTCTGAGCTCGCCGCGCCCTTCGACATCTCGCTGCAGGCGGTATCACGACACATCCAGGTCCTGGTGCGTGCCGGACTCATCCAGCAGGAGCGCAGCGGCCGCATCAGCAGGTGCAGCCTGGATGCCGGCCCGCTGCTCGATGCCGCGGTCTGGATGAATCGCTACAGCAAGTACTGGCAGCAGCAGTTCGACATGCTCGCCGCGACGCTGGCGGAAATCGACGAACGAAGAGCGGGACAGCCGCCGCCCGCGCCGCCGCGCAGGCGCAGCGAGAGGCGTTCGCCGCGCAAGAAATAAGCGGCGCACAGGCGGAAGCGCCGCAACTTCCGAAGCCAGACCCCCAAAGTCCCATGGAGAGTGCCATGACCAAACATCAAATCGTGAGTCACGAGGAATGGATTGCCGCCCGGAAGCGCTTTCTGGCAAAAGAGAAGGAATTCACCCACCTTCGCGATGAGCTCAGTCGGGAGCGGCGGGATCTGCCCTGGGAGAGTGTCAAGAAGGAATACGTCTTCGAAGGCGAAAATGGCAGGGAGACGCTTGCGGACCTCTTCGGCAAGCACAGTCAGCTCATCGTCTATCACTTCATGTACGACCCGGACTGGGAGATCGGCTGCAAGAGCTGCTCCTTCTGGGCAGACAACTTCAACGGCGTCATCCCGCACCTCAACCAGCGGGACGTCTCGATGGTTGCCGTCTCACGCGCGCCGCTGCAGAAGCTCCAGGCCCAGGCCCGAAGACTCGGCTGGACGTTCAAGTGGGTTTCCTCTTTCGGCAGCGATTTCAATTTCGACTACAACGTCTCGTTCTCACCGGAGACACTCGCCCGGCGAGAGGCGTCCTACAACTACGCCACCCAAGAGCTCGATAGCACCGAGATGCCCGGGATCAGCGCCTTCTTCAGGGATGGCGGCCAGATCTTCCACACCTATTCCACGTATGGGCGCGGACTCGACATGCTCAACACGGCGTATCACTACCTCGACCTCGCGCCGAAGGGACGCGACGAGGACGGTCTGCCGTACCCGATGGCCTGGGTGAAGCATCGCATCGCCTACGAAAGCTGAGTCGCTGGGTGGCCGGAGGACAGATCGATGAAATACGCGGATGTGAACGGGAAGCTCGCAGACTATCGCCGAGAGATCGCCGCAGTTCGGGAAAGGATGCGGGAGACGCTCGCCGCCGTCGAGCCGCAGGAGGTGAAGGACTACGAATTCACGAACCTCGACGGCCCAGTGCGCCTATCCGAGCTCTTCGGCCAGCACGAGGATCTCATCGTCATCCACAACATGGGTGTCTCCTGCAACTACTGCACCCTGTGGGCTGACGGTTACAACGGCATCCACCAACACGTGGTCACTCGCGCGGGCTTCGCCGTGTCGAGCCCCGACCGGCCCACCGTGCAGAGGAAATTCGCCGAGAGCCGCGGGTGGAAATTCCCGATGGTAAGTCACGCAGGATCGACCTTTGCGGCGGATATGGGCTACGTCTCCGCGAAAGGCGGATGGATGGCGGGCGTCTCCGTGTTCAGGCGTGAGGGCAACACCATCGCACGGGTTTCCGATACCGGCTTCAGCCCCGGCGACGACTTTTGCTCGCTGTGGCATTTCTTCGATCTGTTGCCGGGCGGCGTCGGCGAGTGGCCAGTCACCCGGAAGAAGTCATTCTGATGCTCCGGCCCTGATTCGGAGAACGCGCCATGTGTCCCGCATGCATCGGATCGGCCCTTCTGCTATTCACGGGCGTCACCTCGACCGGAGGACTGGCGGCGTTCATCGCGGGGACGGCCCTGCACCGGCCTCGCTCAGCCGGAGCTGACTTGGACTCCCCGCACGGGCCCTCGCGAAGGCGCGAGGGGCCACTCGCCGTTGGCTTAGAGACCTCGCCGGTCAGTTCCACCCGCTCCTAGACCCCCCTTCGCCCTAATCACCGTGCTCTCCCCTCGGCCCGTGGGGAAACCGTGCTCCAGGCAGTCCGCCACGAGGTTGTGACGGACTTCGTGAACCGAATCGTACTCAGCGCGTTTTGGCCTAACCGACACTCGTCGAGCGTCGTTTCAGGTCGCGGTGTTTTGACTGTTGTGCGGGACTGTGAATTGCGTCCCGGTCCATCACGGGAACGCTGTGAGGTGTTTGAAGCCAACACGTGCGGGTGTCTCCATAAGATGTCACGACCGTGCAAAGACGGGAAGGTCACTTGGGTGATTATTGTCATATTGACGGATCGCGCCACCGCTCCCTTGCGGCTTGCGGATCCCGATCCTGCGGCGTGAAGCCCTCATGAACCACACACGCTACGCAAGTCTGAGTGTTGTCATTCTCTTGGCGTTACTCGGCGCTGGTGCGCTGGTCACCGGCATGGCCACGACGCTGGGAGCCAGGAGCGCTGGTGCGGCAGTGGGGAGCGCTGCAACTTCTATTCTGATTGCAGCCCTCGCCGCCCTTGCGGCGTACCTCGAGTTCAGACGCTCGCGGCACGAGCGAGCGGCCCGCGAAGCGCGGGAGCAGACCCGCGACATCCTCAGGACCGTGCAGGACGGATTGTTTCTCCTCGACGCCAAACACAGGATCGGCGCGGTGTGGTCGGACGCCCTCCGCGAGATGTTCGGCCGGGAGGACTTTGCGGGCCTGTCCCTGGAGGAATTGCTCAAGGATTCGGTCTCTGCGGAGACGCTCGCGACCGCGATCAAGTACCTCAAGCTTCTGTGGAGCGCGCGCGCTCAAGAAACCCTGATCAAGGACATCAACCCGTTGAATCAGGTGGAGATCAAGCCTCGCGGAGCCAAGGATAGCCGCTTCTTGCAATTCACCTTCCTTCGGGTGCTGCGCGAGGATGAGGTCAGGCATGTGGTGTGCAGCGTCACCGATATAACCGCCGCAGTTCTTCTTACGCGTGAAGGGCAGGACTCCCAGGGTGATGCGAACGCCCAGCTCGACATGGTGCTCGGCCTGATGCAGGTCGATCCGCTACAGCTCGGAGCCTTTCTGACGACGGCAGACGCGGGGCTCGAAATAGTCAACGCGACACTGCGAAAACCGGCTCGAGGCGCAGAAGAGTTCCGCGACAAGCTGGACGGTCTCTTCCGCCAGTTCCATACGCTCAAGGCCGAGGCGTCCGCGGTCAATCTCAAGAGCGTCGCGACCCGCCTGCACGACCTCGAGGAACTCATCACCGGCTGCCGGAACACCACGGATCTTTCGGGAGGTGACTTTCTCCCCATCGTGGTGCGGCTCGATGAGCTCCTGGCGCACCTGACAACGGTGCGCGAGCTCGCGGTGCGGATTGCGGCCGTGAAAGATGCCTCCCCGGCCGCCGTTGCGATCACCGAAACGCCGGTATTCGCGCGCAAGGACTCAAAGAGCAGGGAGAAGGAAGCCGCGTTCGCAAAGGCCGCCGCAGCCTCGACCGACAGCATTCCAGTTGACAAGGTGTCCCCTGCCCTCACCGAGCTGGCGAAGCGCATGGCAAAGGAAGAGGCCAAACGCCTTGGGCTGTCGATCTCCGGGCTCGAACGGGTGCCGCAACCGTACTTTGCAACCGTCAAGACGTGCGTGGTCCAGATGCTGCGCAATGCCCTCGTTCACGGCATTGAAGCTCCCGCCGAGCGTCGCCTGCGCAACAAGGATGAGAAGGGCGTCATCAAGATCGACTTCACTCGTTCAAGTGACGGGTATCAGCTTGTCGTCGAGGACGATGGCTCGGGTCTTGATACTCGGGTGTTGAAGAATGCCGCGCTGCGCAAGCAGATGATAACGCTCGAGGAAGCCGATGCGATGAACTCACGCGCCGCGGTCGCGTTGATCTTCCGCCCGGGCTTCACCACGCGGCAGAGGCCGTCCACGGATGCCGACGGGGATGTCGGGATGGACGTAGTGGCGCGCACGGTGCAAGAGCTGGGCGGAAAGATCGGTGTCAGCTCGCACCCGGGGAAATACACGCGCTTCACCATACTGCTGCCGGCGCTGAAAGAAGCGACGAGCGCGGTCGCCTGATACCCCCGGGGTCCGCGGGGCCCGCAATCCGCGTACGGAACGTCGTGCGCTCGAGCGCTGATGACGCCCTCTGAAGGGTGACTCGCTGGGCATGTGAATTCCTTGCAGTTGACCCAGCCGCCATTTAATTACGGTATCCGGCCGGCGTATTGTAGAATTTTGTCATTAGCTCGCCGGCAGCCGGATCATTGCTATAGTTCGAAGGTTGGTCGACCACCAATCGCGTCGCGGAAATTGCCCCAGTGACTCATCAGGCGGTGCGTGTTCACGCAATTCCTGGGCTCGACGGCTTTGAAATTGTCGAAGGTGTCTACCCCTCCTTTCGATTCCCGCGCCATGCGCACCCGCATTTCACGGTCAGCGTACTGACGGACGGCGACGGCGCACACCGGCAGCACTGAGAGGAATCGGGCGCTTCTGGAGTTTGGAGCGTATAGATGACACGGAGGACAGTGTCGCCATTTAAGACCGGCTTCTGCCCGGGGCGTAATGCGGCAGGAGCACTCTGCGCACTCCTGCTCCTGTTCGCGACCTCGTGGCCGACATCTGCCGGCGACGCGAAGCCCTTAACTGCAATCCTCCTCGTCGCACGAGCCCAGCTACCCGATCCCAATTTCGCCGACTCGGTTGTGCTCGTGATGAACAACCTCGGCCCCGCCCCCGTCGGCGTCATCATCAACCGGCCCACGCAGATTGCTGTCTCGGAGCTTTTTCCGGATCTTAAACGCCTCGCGGAAATGCCCGACAAGGTGTACTTCGGCGGACCCGTTGAAATCCGCTCCGTGTGGTTCCTGTTCCGCGCAACCACCCGGCCCGAGCATGCGATCGAAGCTTGTGACGGCATCTACATCAGCGCGAGTCGGGAGTTGCTGCTCCAGCTGCTCGGCCGTGACAAGCCGATGGATGGTCTGCGAATCTTTATCGGCCACTCGGGCTGGGCACCGGGTCAGCTCGAGGCCGAGATCGCACGCAGGGACTGGACCCTTGAACGCGCCAAGTCGGAGGCGATCTTCAGCGGCCAGCCCGAGCACCCCTGGCCGGCGCCGCAGGTCCCAGGGCGCAGTACCTGACGATCCGGGGGGCTCGCGGCACTCACTTCCTACACCGCGACCTCTGACGCGTTACCTCAGACAGTCGATGCGGTTGGCTCCCTCGAGCGGCGCAGCCAGCTGGTTTGCCAAATCAGCGCGCCGAGCGCGAGCACGCTGAACACAGTCTCGCCGATGAAAGGACCGCGGTTGGCCGCGAAGCCCCCTACTGACAGCACGCCGTGCACCCGTACCGCAAGCGCAGTGAGATCGAAGATGAGCACGAATGCCAGGCCGGTTCGCAGCCTGCGGACGGAGAGCGCACAGATGACGACGAATATAGCAGCCGCCAGGGGGAACGCCCCGAACCCAATCTGGGCAACAACGATCGCCAGCGGAGAGCTGAGACTGATCTGCTGCTTCGCGGAGGCGGCAATCGGATCGAGGAGGATGCGAGAGGCGATCAGTGTCAGGACGACGCCCTGAAATAGAAGAACGAGTCTGGCAAAGCTAGGAGGCAAGCGGGTCATCGCCATCATGTACGCTCTGTGACGGAAGTTTCGGGTGTGACGAAACGTCTGCCGAAGGCCATTCGGTGCAGAAGGCCATCCTTGAGGATGAACGTGTGGAAAAGTGCTCCCGCCAGGTGCAGCGTGATCAGCGCGATGAGCAGTCGCGAGATGAGGTAGTGAACGCTACGGATCGGAAAGGCCCAGAAGTCTGGCGGGATGGGCGGATGCCCCCCGCCATGAGACCGATGATGCCCGTTTGCAGACCCATCACCAGGCCACTCAGCGCCATCGCAATCACGAGCACGTAGAGGGCTTTGTGCGAGAGTGCTGCCAGCCGATCCAACGCGGCTATGCCAGTGGAAGCTTTCGGCGGGTGCGAGGTTGAGCGGCGCGTGACGAGGCGCACCAGCATTAACACGAGAATGACCAGTCCCCCGGTCATGTGTGCGCGCAACGCTTCCGACTTCGCCGGGTCGCTGTTCGGCGTCGGTGCCATCTTCAACGCGCCGAGCGCGAGTGCCGCGAGGACGAGGAGCGCCAATCCCCAGTGCAGCACCACGAGAATGGGGTGATAGCGGACAACAGCTGTGGTGGGCGATGCGGTTCCCATCAACTCATTTCCGCTGCGATCGAGCCCGGGGTGCGGTTCCACGGCCCCTGGCGCACCGTCGCCGGATTCGCGCTGTCCGCCCCGAGCCGGGTCAGCTTGACGCTCCTGTCCCAGAGCGCCGCCCGGATTTGGACGTCGCGCGTGATCGGCTTGGCGGGTGCAGGCTTGCATTTGACAAAGTAGGTGCCCGTGACACCTTCCAGCAGCGATGAAGAGGCAACATGGACAACCGTCCGTGCGCCGACCGCGACCGGACGAAACAATGGCAGTCGCTTCATGATCAGCGGAAACAGTCTCGACAGACCCGTCAAGCCGTCGCCGAAGCCGGTCCTGGTGGGGCCCGGTTCGACGCAATTCACGCTCACGCCCGTGCCTTGCAGCCGCCGCGCGAGCTCGTAGGTAAAGGCAATCAAGGCAAACTTCGATACCTTGTAGGCGAGCATGAAGTTGTACTTCACCTCACCCTGTAGATTGTCGAGCACGTCGGCGGAAACGCCGTGTAGTGCGGAAACAACATTGACGATGCGACCCGCGGGTGTCGCCTCGAGGCGCGGTAGAAGCAGGTGCGTCAACAGAAACGGGGCGAGATAGTTGGTGGCGAGCGTCTTCTCGATGCCGTCCACCGTCAGCCCGCGACGGTCGAAAATGCCGCCGGCGTTGTTGATCAGGACATCGATGTGGGGGTTGCTCTCGCTCAGGTCCTGGGCAAGCGCACGCACGGACGCTTGGGAAGACACATCAGCCAGGCAAAGGATGGGGGTCTTGCCGGTGGCGGCTCGGGCGACTTCTCGCTGAGCGGTCGCGCCCCGCACCGGATCGCGGCACACGAGGATGATCTGCGCGCCCTGTTCCGCGAGCTGGCGGGCGGTTTCCAGGCCCAGGCCGCCACTGGCGCCGGTGATTACGACGATCTTGTCTCTCATGCATCAGCCTTCCGGTGAGTTCTGCGCTAAGACCGCGTGGGACAGAGGTTTGTGACAGCCCTCGGTGAGCCGCACGTAGCGCCTGAGGCGTGGACGGTGCGGAAAGATCCAGGTTGCGGGAGATCGTGTCGGTCAAGTCAAGCGATTGCGGAACATCCATGCGGACAGAGAGAGCGTGAGGATGGCGACGATCCCCAGCGGCCACAGATCCGGTGTCAATCGCCCAAGGCCCACTCCTTCGAGATAGACTCGTTGGGCGACGTCGATCGCGTATCGCAGCGGATTGGCACCATCCAAGAGCTGCAGGATCCTGGGCATGCTCCTCAAAGGGGTGAATAAGCCCGAGAGGAGCACGAAGGGCATCACGAGCAGGAACGAGAACAGCAGTGCCTGCTGCAGATTAATCGCGACCATGGAGATGAGGAGCCCGGATCCCACCGCGGCGAGCAGGAACAGCGCGAGACTCAGATACAGAGTGACAAACGAGCCTGCGAACGGGATGCGGAACCAGAGCTGCGCGACCAGCAGGATAACGGTCGCCTGCACCAGTCCGATCAGCACGGAAGGCAGGGCTTTGCCGGCCATGATCTCCATGGGCCGGAACGGTGTGACCAGGAGCTGATCCAGCGTGCCCTGCTCTCGCTCGCGGGCCACCGACATCGCCGTCAGCAGCATCAGCTCGATCAGTGTCAGCGTGGCGGTCATGCTGGGGACGATATGCCAGCGTGTCTCGAGATTGGCGTTGTACCAGGCGCGCGTCGTGACCTGGACCGGTCCGCCGGTGATGCCATGCGCAGCGCGCCAGTCCGCGTTGAACCGCTCCACTATCGAGCCGATGTAGCCGAGCGCCGTAGCGGCGGTGTTCGAATTGCGGCTGTCAGCGATCACCTGCACGTCGGCCGGCTGTCCTGCCAGCAGGCGACGCTGGAAATCGAGTCCAATCTGGACGAGGAGCAGCGCGTCGCGACGATCGACCAGACTCTTGGCCTCCGCGGCCTGACTGACGTTGGCGACGCGCTCGAATACTCCGGAACCGTCCATGCTTGCGAGCAATTGATGCGAGGCCGGACTGCGATCCTGATCGAGCACTGCGTAGCGGATGTGGTTCAGGTCGAAGGTGGCGGCGTAGCCGACCACCAGGCACTGGATCATCGGAGGCACGAACAACGTCACGCGCCCTCGGGGGTCTTTGAGGACCGCGAGCAGCTCTTTGCGGGCAAGAGCAAGGATACGGAGCAGCGACTCAAGCATATGAGTGGTGGATGCGAATTGGGCGGATTGCGATAGACGAGTTCGACGACGCGGCGATCTCGCCTCAAGCCAACCGTTTCCGGGTGACCTTCAGGTTGGCCAGCAGCAATGCCGCGGCCATGGCTGCGAGCACCGCGGCGTTGGGCCATATGACCTGCCACAGATTGCCGACGAGCATAAGGGTCTGAAGAATGGTCACGTAGTAGCGCGCCGGAAACAGATAGGTGATAAGTTGTACGATGGCGGGCTCGCTGCGGATGTCGAACAGGAACCCCGAGAGCATGACTGCGGGCAGGAAGGCAGCGATCACCGTGACGAGACTTGCCAGGAACTGGTTCTTGAGAGCCGAAGAAATCAACAGACCCAACCCCAGCGAAACGAGGAGGTACAGGACGGACATCAGGCCGAGCAGGATGATCGAGCCCCGCAGCGGCAGGTGAAACAGGAACTGGGCGCTGAGTATGCACAACACGAGTCCGACCAGACCCAGGACGAAGTACGGAACGAGCTTGCCGGCGATGATCTCGAACGTCCGCACGGGCGTGACGAACAGCGCCTCCAACGTGCCCCGCTCCCACTCGCGCGCCATGACGAGTGCGGTGAGAAGTGCGCCGATGAGCGTCATGATCATGACGATGAGCCCCGGGACGAGAAAGAAGCGGCTCTCGTAGGACTCGTTGAACCAGGCCCGTTCCTGCACTCTGACGGGGCCGGTGATGACGGGGCGGCCTTCGGCGAGCTGTCGCGCAGTCCAGTGCCCCACGGCAGCTTCGGCATAGTTCTGCACGATGCGCGCCTGGTTGGCGTCCGAGCCGTGGACGAGGATCTGCACTTCGCCCAGGCCCAGGCTGGCCCGTCGCGAGAAGTCTGCGCGCACGCGAATGATGCCGTCCACCCGGCGCGCCAGCATGAGCTGTTGGGCTTGCACCATCGAGCCCGCGTGCTGCACGTGGAAATAGGGGGACAGCGCAAAGGCGGAGATTAGCTCGGTGGCATCGGGTGAAGGATCTTCCTGGACGACGGCGACCGGAATGTTCCTGACGTCGAGCGACAGTCCGTAACCAAACAGCAGGATGAGAAGTGCGGGCAGCACGATGCCCACGGCGATGCTGCTCACGTCACGTACGATTTGTCGACTCTCTTTCTTGATCAGTGCACGCACGCGGCGCAGGGCCCCGTTGCCCGCCGTTGCTTCGACCGACGCGGAATCGACGGCTGTCCGAGCGGGGACCGTGGGGTTCAGGACGGCGGCATTCATGTGTCGGCCCCGAGCCGTCGGCCCTGCTCGACGATGCGGATGAAGGCGGCTTCCATCGTGTCTCCAGGGTTCGCTTCCAGTGCGCGAGCCGTCGTGGCGCGCGGTTGTACTCGACTGTGCAGGCGAATCTCCGCCGGAGTGCCACGCGCCAGCACCACGCCCTGGTCGAGGATCGCGACGTGATCGCAATACTCCGCTTCCTCCATGAAATGCGTGGTGACGACGACCGTAACGCCCTGATCGGCGAGGCCTGTGATATCCCGCCAGAACTCCCGGCGCGCGAGGGGATCAGCCCCGCTCGTGGCCTCGTCCAGGAACAGGGTTTCCGGTTCGTGCAGCAGGGCCGCCGCCATCGCGAGGCGTCGCTTAAAACCGCCGGGCAGTTGCTCGCTCGCCATGCCGGCAAAGGCGCGCAGCCCAAATTGATCGAGAGCCCAGTCGAGCCGCCGGCGTTTATGCTCACCGCGCAGAGCATAGGCACTGGCGAAGAACTCGAGGTTCTCCACGACCGTGAGTTGACCGTAGAGCGAGAACTTCTGCGCCACGTAGCCAATGCGCTGCCGCGCCGATGCGCGAGCGGTGCGCAGATCGACACCCGCCACCCGCAGAGTGCCGCTGGTTGCCGCCAGCAGACCACAGAGCATACGGAACGTCGTGGTCTTGCCGGCGCCGTTGGGACCGAGGAGACCGAAGATCTCTCCGCCACGAACTTCGAAGCTCACGCTATTCACTGCCGTGAAGGCACCGAACCGTCGCACAAGATCGTGAGCCTGCACCATGACCTCGCCCGAGTGCTGCAGCGGCCGTTCGAGAAGCAGAGGCGGGGCCAGGCGCGCCTCCGGCATGCTCTTGCGCAACAACACCATGAAACCGTCCTCGAAGCGGGCACGCGCCGCAACGACCTCCGCCTGCGCCAGTGGCTCGATCCGAAGGACGGCCGATTCGTCCGCTTCCCCTTCGTCACGAACGAACCGGACGGAGCCCGCCTCCGGAACCGCATCGATGATTCCGGGACGATTAAGCAAACCGGCTTGTAGCCGCCGCGCAGTGGTGCGTGCCCTCGGGGCCGCGATGAAGGTGTGGCCGGCCGCGTGCTGCCGCACTCCAGCAGGTGATCCCTGCGCCAGCACCTGCCCCCGGTGGAGAACGATGACCCGGTCGCAGCGCTCGGCCTCATCGAGATACGACGTGCTGAGCAGCACCGCAAAGCCCTGCTCCCTCACGAGCCGCGGGATGATCTCCCAAAGCTCGCGTCTGGAGAGGGGATCGATGCCCACCGTGGGCTCGTCCAGCAGCAGCAGCTCCGGAGCCCGGACGAGTGTGCACGCGAGCCCCAGTTTCTGCTTCATGCCGCCGGAGAGACGGCCCGCGAGGCGATCCATGAAGGGCTCCAGTGCCGTCATGCGCAGCAGCTGCGAGTAACGCTCGTTCTTCTCGGCGTCCGACACGCCGTGCAGCTCGCCGTACAAGTCGAGGTTCTCCCCTACGCTCAGGTCTTCATACAAACCGAAGCGTTGTGGCATGTAGGCGATGCGCGCCTGGATGTCGTGGGCATCGCTACCTACGTCCCGATCCAACACATGCAGCTCGCCGGAATCCGCACTCAACAGGCCGGTTGCCAGCCGCAGCAAGGTGGTCTTGCCCGCTCCGTCCGGCCCGACCAGAGCGGTCAACGCGCCGCGCGGAACCTCGAGCGACACTCGATCGAGGGCCTGGACGGTCTCCCCGGTCGGCGTGCGGAAGGCTTTGGAGATTTCCTTCGCCACCAGCAGGGGCGGTCCGGTCGGCGCGCGGCTCTCGCTCATGGGCGGTAGGGCCGACTGTCGTTCTGGGCCATTCTCTGCGGCGGCGCCACAGACACGGTCACACTGGCCGGCATGCCGAGGCGCAAGTCGTACGCCTCATCCTTGACGAAGACCCGGATTTCATACACGAGACTCGTGCGCAATTCAGTCGTCTGGACCGTGCGCGGCGTGAACTCGGCGACCGGCGAGATGAACCCGACCCAGCCTGTGAAGTGCCGTCCGGGAAAGCTGTCAGCGGAGACCGTGGCGGCCATCCCCGGGTGGATCTTGCCGAGGTCGGCTTCCGACACGTACGCCCGCACCCATTTGGGATCGACGATGGCGAGTGCGAATACGGGTCTTTGTGGGGTCGTGATCTCGCCCGGCTCCATCAGGCGCGAGCGCACTACCGCATCTGCCGGCGCGATGAGCTCTGAGTCCGCGACCTGCCGGCGCAGAAGCTGCAAGCGCGCCTGATCGGCGTGCCACTGCGCTTGCGCCTGCGCGACGTCCTCGCTGCGCGGCCCGGCAACCGCAAGCGTCAAGGCCTTCTCACTCACTAGCAGCTTGGCTTGTGCGACATCGAAGGCTGCCTTGGCGCTATCCAGCTCCTGCCGGCTCGCAGCTCGGCTCGCGAACAGCTTCTGCAGACGCTCGTACTGTTGCCTGGCGTTAGCCGCATCCGCCTGTGCGGAGGCGACGTTCGCTCTCGCCTGTGCGATTTCTTCCGGCCGATTGCCGTGGCGCAGCCGCTCGAGCACCTGAAATTGCGCCTCAGCTTGTGCGGCAGCCTCCTCCATCTGCGGCTTGAGGCGCTCGGTGTCCAGGTGCGCCAGGACTTGCCCGCGACGCACTCGGTCGCCCTCCTGCGCCGAAACGGCGGCAATCCGCTCGCTGTTGTTGAACGCCAGATCGACCTGGCGCAGATCAACGTTCCCAAACAGAGTCAGCTCGGCGGCTTGGTGGCGACGCTGCAAGCCCGACCATGCAAGGCCCGCCGCGCCGAGCGCCAGGCCGATCACGGGAATGGCGACGAGGATCGCTTTCTTCGGTACAGCCATCGCGTCGAGAGCTCACGCAGACAGCTCGGTTGCTGCTGCTTCTGGCCTCTAGACCGGATAGCTGGTCTGCGCGTGACAGGGCTCTGCCTAAACGGCAGGCGAAGGCGCGAGGTGCCGAAGTTTGTCGGGGTTGCTGAGGATGTAAAGAGCGCGGATCCGTTCGTTGTCCATCTCGAGCAGGACCACCGAGTAAGGGCGCCCCTCGAGGAAGCTGACTGCCGCCGGCTGTCCGTTCAGGGACACCAGGTGCGTGACGAGTGTCTTCGGGACGAACTTCCTTCGGGCGCCGATAAGCCCTCTCGCCACCTTGTCGGCGCCGAAGATGGGTACCGGGAGTGCCGGTCCCTTGTCTCCTCCATCGGAGTACAGAACGACGTCTTCGGAGAGCAGAGCCAGCAGCGGCTGCAGCTCCCCGCCGGCGACGACACTCAGGAATTGTTTCAATACTTCCTCGCGCAATCGCATCGAGGGCTCAAAGCGCGAGCGTGACGCGCGTACGCGCTGCTTCGCACGGCCGAAGATCTGCCGGCAATTCACCTCGGTCTGGTCCACGGTTTGCGCGATCTGCGCGTAGGAATAGTCGAGAACCTCCCGCAAGAGGAACACGATCCGCTCCGCCGGCGAGAGGCGCTGCAGCATAACCAGGAACGCCATCGAGAGACTCTCGTCCACCGCTTCGTCGGTTTCCACCGGTGTCTGCAGCGGCTCGGGCAACCACTGTCCCACGTAGGTCTCGCGCCGGTTCCGCGCCGATTGCAGAAAATTGATGCACAGCCGGCTCGTGATGGTCACCAGGAAAGCACGCGGTGATTGGATTTCCGTCTCGGGCGTCTGCTGCCAGCGGATGAAAGTCTCCTGCAGTATGTCTTCCGCATCCGTGACGCTCCCGAGCATCCGGTACGCGATCGAGAACAGAACGCTGCGATGCCGGCCGAAGGTCGCCAGTCGGCCCTCACCTGTCACGGACTCCGGGGCTGCGCGGTCTTCAGGCAGTGTCCCTGCTCGCGCATTCTTTCGCGGAGCTTGAATGCGACTGTTACGCATAGAGATCGTCTGAGGGGATTACCAAATCATGGGCCGCGTTCCCAAGATGATGCAAGTCCTGGCGGATTCTCCCGCAGCCGCCGAAGCCTATCTCAACATGAACCTGAGCCTCTCGCACGCGATGCTCCCGCCCGCCACGCGAACGCTGATCGCAGCCGCTCCGCGTTTCGCACTCAAGTTGCTGGAGCCTCGGGCGAGAATTTCAACTGCCGAGGTCCCGCTCCTGCGTTCCCCGGGGCCATACTGATGCGGAGATCGTGGAGATCTTTGCCACCGTAGTCCTTGGGCTTTGCCGCAATTACTTCAACCTGGTGGCGGGAACGGAGGTCGACGTGTCTCCTGCATGAGCAGACGCATCGTTTGCTCGCCCAGCTGCCAGATCAGGAAAGCGAGGGCTGAGCTGTCCTTCGGCTGCTGCGCCATTCGCTCGGCGGGGCGCCCACTATTTTTTTAAACGCACGGCTAAATGCGGCCTCCGAATCGTAACCGACGCGATTCGCGACCGCCGCGACACTGTCTGTGGTGCTCAGGAGCTGACTGGCGGCGATCTGCATGCGCCAGTTCGTCAAATACTGCATCGGCGGCGTACCGACAAATCTCATGAAATGCTCCGCAAACGAGGAACGTGACATTGCCGCCTTGCGTGCCAGCGATGCCAGTGTCCAATCACGGGCGGGATCGCAATGAATCTCCGCAAGCGCGAGGCCGATGTGCGGGTCGCGCAGGCCTGCGAGCCAATCCAGACGCTCGGGCGGCAGCGTTTCAAGGTAGCGACGAATGACATCCACGAACATCAGTTCGCTCAAACGTCCGAGCACGCTCTGGCTACCGATACGTGGCTTCTTGGATTCCGCCAGCGCGATCTGCACATAGGCACCAAGCGGGCCGTCCACCTGATCGCTCACTTTGAATATACGCGGTAGCGAACTGAGCAACGGGTTGTACGGTCTCGCATCGCAACCGAGGAACCCGCAGACAAAGCCGGCCGATTCCGACGCTCCACTTCCCATCGAAATTGAAACCGGCAGCTCCAGCTCGTGTGCCGGGCGGTAGCGTCCGACGTCCTGCGTCCCACGCATGCCCGGCGTGGTCGAGAGGACATGGGCGTCGCCGTGCGGGATAACGACGACATCCCCCGCCGTCAGATACAAGGGGGGCTCATTGCCGACGCAGGCCCAGCAGGTGCCATGGGTAATCGCGTGGTAGGAGATCAGATTCTCAGCTGCAGGAAACATTCGGCCGACAATCTGGCTTCCCGCTGGCGTCTCTGCGGCCCATGGATCAGATGCGTGAACATCAAAGAAAATGGCACCTTTCAGGCGCACTGCGCGCAACACGTCCGACAATGCATCCATAGCCGCTCCGCAGACGATCGAGCATGAGGGGCGGACGAGCAGTCATTCGAACCTCAGGGTATCGCCGCTACACTGACCGCCCATCGATAGATCACGCTTTATCTTACTTGAGGTCAAGCATGTCATGAGCACTTTGTCAGGAAGCTGTTTTTGCGGAGAAGTGAAGTTCGAAGTAAGCGGAGCGCCGGCAGCAATGGGCTATTGCCACTGCGAATCCTGCCGTCACTGGTCAGCGGGGCCGGTCAACGCATTCTCGCTGTGGAAGCCGGAGTCGCTCACAATTACCCGTGGTGCGTCAAGTATCGGCACCTATAACAGGGCACCGATCAGTTACCGAAAGTGGTGCACCAAATGCGGCGGCCACTTGTTCACCGACCACCCCACAATGGGCTTGGTGGACATCTACGCTGCCATGCTTCCACAGCTGAAATTCGAGCCCGCTCTCCACGTCAACTACCAGGAGGCCGTCCTGCGTATCAAGGACGGCAAGCCGAAGATGCGGGACATGCCGAAGGAGATGGGTGGGTCTGGCGTGGTATTGGCCGAGTAGCGAACGCCGAGATGTGACCAAACGGGCACCCGCTACGGGCGCGCCAGAACTCTCCAACGGGGTTTACCGAGAAGTTCCGCGGCTCGCCAAACCCCTCGCAAGGTAGACTTGACAGGTATGCGAGCGAAGCGGCACTCGTCGCGTTCCGAAGAAGCTGACCATGAAACCTTCGGACCGCGTGCCCCGATTGATCGACGTACCGTGGTTCGAGGTGCGATGGCGGCAGGCCTGTGGATCGCGCAACCAAGGTTAGCGCTTGCTGCGACGCTCGAAAGCGCGCGAGCTGAGCAGCAATCCGCTCCGACGCCGATCGCTGGAGCCGAGACGCAGCCGCTCGCGGCCCAGGTACGGCGAGTGATCCTTGCGATGGACGCCATCGGCGCGCCTCTGGCTAACAGGGATGTCGATGCGCTGGAAGCGGCAATGACCGCGCCGGAGGCACACGCGGGCGAGCTGATCCAAGCCGTTCTCGACGCCTACTGCCTGGTCGTGATCACGATCAATCCGGAAATGCGCGTTTCGGTGGCAGCAGGGCCGACGCGTCGAGAACTCCTTGAAGCCGGTTGGCGGTCCTTTCTGGTGAAGGTCTACAACCAAGCCGGCACGACGGCCCGCCTTCAGGCCGTAAGCCCGAATGGCCAATCAGCGTTCTCGTACCTCCCGCCCCGCGACAAGCGCGGTCCAGGTCGGCACCACAATGTCCCCAACATCGTGGATCCACCGGACTACGTGAATGCCTCAGACCGCGCTTACGAAGCTGATCGGGACGCCGAACGCACGGGCGTCGCCGATCGCTGGCTCGATCTCGAGATGCACAACTCGGCGCCCCTCATGCCCACCTTGAGCGGCGCGGTGCTCGAGTACCGGATCTTGAGTCTCTACAGCCGGGACGTTGGACCCCGCGAGGCAACACTCGCCTTCGATGTGGGGCAGGGAACGCAGGATTTGGGGTTCCGCGCCGAGATTGCCCTGCTTTTCGAGTGCCGTGCGGCCCAAACCGTTCGATTGCGGGTTCGGGAAGCGGGCGGTGCCCGTGCCTTCGCGAGCTTCGTGATTCGTGATGCGCAAGGACGTGTCTATCCGTCACGGGCCAAGCGTCAAGCGCCCGATCTGGCCTTTCAGCCGCAGATCTATCGCGGCGATGGTGAAACAGTACGTCTCCCGGCAGGACGGTACTCGGTCGAGTGCTGGCGAGGTCCTGAGTCGCTCAAGGTCTGGCGCGACCTCGTGGTTCCCGAGGCGCGCGAGCCGGACATTCAGCGGGAGGAGGAGTTCGTAATTCGCCGCTGGATTGATCCGTCGGCCTATGGCTATTGGTCCGGCGATCATCATATCCATGCGGCGGGCTGCGCCCACTACGTCCAACCAACCGAGGGTGTGCGCGCCGATGACATGCTGAGGCAGACGGCGGGTGAGGATCTCAAGGTGGGCGCCACTCTCACTTGGGGTCCGGGGTTTGACTACCAAAAATATTTTTTCTCCGGTCACGACGACCCCGCCTCCAGGCCACCGTATCTGATCCATTACGATATCGAAGTCTCCGGCTTCGGGTCCCACCAGTCCGGACACCTGGTGCTCCTGGGTCTGAAATCCCAGATCTATCCCGGAGGTGAGTCATACGCCCATTGGCCGACGCTCGGCCTCAACATCTTGCGCTGGGCGAAAGCGCAGGGTGCGATTTGCGGCGCGGCACATTCTGGCTGGGGCCTCGCAGTCGACAGTGAGTCATTGCCGAATCACCAAGTGCCCGCTTACGACGGGATCGGTGCCAACGAATTCATAGTTAATGTCACGCACAAGGTCCCGGGCCCGTCGGGAGACCTCGTGCCCGCGGTGGATTTCCTCTCTCTATGCGACACGCCGTACATCTGGGAACTGAACATGTGGTATCACACGCTGAACGCGGGCTTTCGCCAACGCGCAGGCGGTGAGACGGACTTCCCCTGCATCTATGGCGAACGCGTCGGGATGGGGCGTTCCTACGTCCGCATGCCCGAGAAGCTGAACTATCGGGATTGGTGCGAGGGCCTGCGCGAAGGGCGGGGCTACGTTAGCGAGGGTCGCGCGCATCTGCTTGAATTTCGGGTTGACGATCGCCTGATGGGCGAAGGAGGAAGCGAACTAAGGCTTAAGGCGCCCGGCCGCGTGCGAGTTACGCTAAGAGCGGGGGTCCTGCTGCCAGAGCGGCCGGACGAAACGCTCGCCGAATTGCCCTACACTGTTAAGCCTTTCTGGCACATTGAGCGCGCCCGGCTGCGCGCGACACGCTCCGTCGCCGTCGAACTCGTCGTCAATGGGGAGTGTGTTGCACGCAAGGCAATACCGGGGGACGGGTCGCTACTTGATGTTGAATTTGACGACATTCATCTCGTGCGCAGTGCCTGGCTCGCCGTGCGAATTCTTCCTGCCGCGCATACCAACCCCGTGTTCGTCATTGTGGGCGAGAAACCGATCCGGGCCTCACGTCGAAGCATTCAGTGGTGTCTGTCAGGCGTCGACCACTGTTGGTCGCAGAAATCGCGCTTTATCAGGCCGTCGGAGGAGGCAGCGGCACGCGCGGCGTATGAGCACGCCCGCGCGGTTTATCGGAAGCGACTCACGGAATGCGACGTCGACTAACTCCCGGGCGCCTTGACGGCCATCACTGCTTGGCGAGCACTATATGTGTCGCTTTCACGCTTGGCGCGTGCTGCGTGCAGCGATAACCGAGGCGCAGCAAGTCGATTCCGCCGAAAAGCGGTTCACCCGAACCAAGTATGGTCGGGGATATGACCAGGTGCAGCTCATCGATCAATCTGGCTCTCAAATACTGCCGAAGGGTATCGACGCCGCCGCCCAGCCGAACATCCTTTCCGCCAGCTGCCGCTATGGCCTGGCGCAGTGCCGATTCGATACCGTCAGTCACAAAACGAAAAGTGGTTCCTCCTTCCAGGGTGACTGGCCTCCTAGGGTGGTGAGTGAGCACGAATACCGGCGTGTGGTAGGGTGGATTCTCCCCCCACCAGCCGCGCCAGGCCTCGTCGGGCCAGGGACCGCGAATGGGGCCGAACATGTTCCGCCCCATGATCCAGGCGCCGATGTCTTCAAATCCGCGAGCTGTGAAATCATCGTCGATGCCTGTTTCGCCGCCTTCCTGACCGAACATCCTGCGGGCGGTGCGGGTTGCAAACATCCATTCGTGCAAGGCACTCCCGCCTTGGCCCAAGGGGTGGTCCAGGCTCTGGTGGGTGCCAGCGCCGTAGCCGTCTAGCGACACGGCAAAGGCGTGGACGCGAAGCTTCGACATAGCGACTCCTCTGGTTCAGCGTTTATGAATCAACAACTTGCAGCATTTGCGCTGCTGTCCCAGACCCGCCACGGCACATTCCCGCCACACCAAGGCTAATCTGCGTAGCCTTGCTGCTCATGTCGCGCCCCAAAGACTGAACGAATCGCGCCGTGGCTTTCTCAAGGCAGGCGGCGCGCTGGTTATCACCTTCGCCCTCAGACCGTGCAGCGCGGCGACGGCCGCGATCGCTACCCCCGCCAAGACGGTCGCGACCGACGAGGTCGACGGTTTTCTTGCCATCGACGCGCCAGGCCGGGTGACGGTCTACTCAGGCAAGGTCGATCTCGGCACGGGCCTCGAGACTGCCATGAGCCAGATCGCGGCAGAAGAGCTCTCGGTGCCGCTCGATCGCGTCACCGTGATCCAGGGGGACACGGCTTTGACACCGGACCAGGGCATCACCTGGGGCAGCCTTTCGATTCAGAACGGCGGAATGCAGATACCGGCCATCGGAAAGGCCCTGGGGTGCCGGGGAGCCCGCCGCGGCGGTCGTGCCGGCGGCCATCGCCAAGGCGATCTTCGACGCGACCGGGGCACGGCTTCGCTCGGTGCCCTTTACGCCGGCCAAGGTGTTGGCCGCGCTCGCTTAGCGGGCTTTGCGCCCGCTCACCGCCCGCCACGCGAAGTAGATTGGGAAAGCCACGGCGATGATTGAGACGTTGATGGCGCTGACATCCGGCAGCTCAATGAACGATCCGACGAGCAGAACCACGCTACCGGCGACGCACGCAAGCGGCACCCACGGATAGAGGGGCACCCGGTAGGGGCGATCTGCGTCCGGCCTCATCGCACGGAGCCGCAGCAGCCCGATGACCATCAGCGCATAGAAGGGCCACAGTCCCAGCACGAACTGCGCCGCCAACTGCTCCAGGCTGCGCGCCCATACCCAGACAATAGCGAGCACACCGCAAAGCAGGACAGCGACGTGCGGTGTCTCAAAGCGCCGATGGACCCGGGCGATCACCCGGAAAAACAGCCCGTCGTGGGCCGTAGCGAACACCACGCGAGGATCGCACAGTGCGGTTGAGGCCAGGGCGCCGAATGTGGTGAGCATGACGGTCGCTGCGACGATGGACACACCGGTCTGTCCGGCGATGGCGCGCATGGCGTCTGCGGCGACGAGTTTCGAGGCTGCTACGGCATTCACGGGCATGACATAGAGCAGCGCGGCATTCATGCCGAGATAGATCACCGTGACGGCGAGCACGCCGGTGACCAATGCACGGGGCAGCGTCCGCGCCGGATCGCGCACTTCGCCGAAAACCGAGGATGCAGGTACGACACCGTCGTATGCCCAGAGCGCCGTCACCAGACCGACGACGAATCCGCCCAGCGAAATGGCCTGGCCGGCACCGCCACTCGCAAAAGCACCGTGCGTACCGTCTCCAAAAGCAAATAACACGCCAATGATCGCCGCGAGTGCAAGCATCTTTGCCGAGGTGGCGACGTTCTGGATGGCCGCCGAAAGGCGCACCGAGACAACGTTCGGCACCGTGACGAAGACAATCGCCGCGGTTGCGACGACGCGCGTACCGCTCGGAGTGAGCCTTAGGAAGGCGCCAGAGTACTCCGCGAATACCATGGCGATAGTCGCCCAGGCGGACGGGGTAATGACCACCAGGTACGTCCAGCCGTAAGCGAAAGCCGTCGGCGGGCCGAAGCCTTCGCGCAGGTAGACGAACGCGCCACCGGCGCGGGGAAACATGGTGCTGAGCTCTGCGACGCAGAGCGCGAGGCAGAGCGTCACCAGGCCCCCGATTACCCACACCAAGGTGATGGCGCCCACCGAGCCAGCCGCCTCCGCGACGCTCGAGGGGGCGCGAAAGACACCGCTCCCGACGATAAGCCCGACCATCACGGCGATGGTGGACACGAGCGACAAACGGCGCGGCAGCTCGTCAGCCCGATCGGCCGGCCGGGCGGCGCCAAGAAGGCGGCCGGACTCCGCTGGCGAAACGCTCATCGGTCTGGTCGCATCACAGCCTAAGTCGCGCTACAGCGCGTCGCCATCTCGGTTACCCGCGATGTCCGAGCTAGAATTTTCTGGTGACCGTGCCTAGGAGTTGCCGCCCGGCACCGTAGGTGCACCCCGCAGGTCCCGAGCACCGTGCCGTGTAGATCTTGTTGAAGATGTTCGAGCCGTTGAAGGCAACGCGCCAAACCGGCGTATCGTAGTGCAGGATCGCATCGAACAGCGTCGCCGCCTGACCATAGTAGACCACCGGATTGAACGCGCCCGGGAGCGAGCCCGCGTTGGTGCTGTTGTACCGCCCGCCGAAACCGACGCCGAATCCGCCCAGCGGGCCGCGCTGCACGGTGTAGTCGCCGAACAACGAGAGCTTGTTCTTCGGCGTAGTCGGCAGCGGCGCCCCGATCTCAACCGACGTGCTGCTCTGGAGCACTTCACTCTGGTTATAGCTGTACGATCCATTCAGCGAAAGCTGATCGTGGAAGCGAGCCACGAATTCCAGCTCCCCACCCTTGACCTCCACCTCCCCGGTCTGAGTTCCAAACACCGGCGTGATCGACGGCAGGGTACTGACCACGTTGGTTTGAGTGATCTTGAACAGCGCGGCCGTCGCGAACAACCTGATGCCACTGCCGAGCCCACGCGCGTCGAACTTGACGCCTCCTTCGATCTGCCTCCCGGCACTCGGTTTGAACTGGGCGCCGGTGACCGAATCGATACCGAGCACCGGCTCGAAGGACGTGCCGAAACTCACGTAGGGGGCAACGCCGTTCGGCATTACGTAGTTGAGACCGGCTCGGTAGGTAAATTTGTGCTGGTCGATCGTCGTAATCGGATTGGCGAGGTTGTTTTCGATTTTCACCGAGTCGTACCGCCCGCTCAGGATGAAGTACAGGTCGTTGAACTGCATCTGATCCTGTACGTATCCACCGGTCTGCTTCAGATTTTCATTGTTGAAGGGAATCGGATAGCCCGGCTGCGGATTCGCCTGCGGCTGATAGACGGGATTGAAGACATCGATGGTGTTGGCAAACACGAACCCGAAGCTCGCCAGGTTGTCAACCTTGCGGTAATCGACGCCCGCGATCATCTTGTGCTTCACCGAGCCGGACGCGAAGTTGATATCGAACCGATTGTCGGTTGCGAGACTGTCGACGTCCTCGGCGTAGGTGAAGTTGTATTGCTGGACGGTGCGATAGTAGCTCGGCATCGTCGGATCCGTGATGTTGGTCAGACCGCCGCCTCCGTAAACCAGGGTCGGCGAGCGCTCATGATACCGACCCCACTTCAGATTAGAGTGAAAACTGATCGCCTCGGAAAAGCCATGTGAGAAATCCCAGCCGAGGGAGTACTGGTTGCGCTTGTACAGATTATTGGGATCACCGAGGTTCAAGCTCGGGCTCACCTTGCCGATGGGATTCGGCAGCAACGTCCCGTAAACCGGAAGGAAACCGTTGGTGTCACCGCGGACCTGGTCGTACTGGTAATAGAACAGCCCCGTCAGGGTCGTGGTCGGCGCGATCCTCCACGTGAACGTCGGTGCGAGGAGCGCGCGCTTGGCGCTCACCAGGTTGCGTTCGGCATCGCGATCCAGATACAAGCCCGTGAAGCGCGCCGCGAACGCGTCACCGAGCGGTCCGGTCACGGTTCCGAAGGCCTCCCGGTACTGATCAGAGCCGTACTTGACCCCGAATTCACCGTCCGTCCGAAACGAGGCGCGGCGGCTGATCTCGTTGTAGATGCCTCCCGGCGGCGCATTGCCGTACAGCGCTGAGATCGGTCCTTTCAGCACATCGAAGGACTGAAATGCATACAGATCGACTCCGACGCTGTAGATCGTGGTGGAAATGGGAGCCGCCAGTCCGTCGATGTACTGTTTGGGTGTAAAGCCGCGCACGGTCAGGAAGTCGTAACGCAGATCCGGACCGTAGCTCTCACCGTAAGTGCCGGCAGCATAGCGGACCGCCTGTTGCGCATCGGTGAAGTTCAACAGATCGATCTGATCGCGGGTAATGACCGAGACCGACTGCGGCGTCTCGATGAGCGGAATATCGCTCTTGTTGGCCGAGATGCTCTCCTCGGGCACGTATCGCTTTGCGTGCACGATGATCGTCGAAACACCGTCCACCTCCTGGCGGACGGTCTCAATCGGGGTGGTTGAATCCGCGGGCTGCGGGGCAGCTGTGTCAGCGCACGCCGCACTCGGGGGCCATAGCGCTGCGGCGGTGAAGAGTAGCGATGGGCTGCAAGTAAGACCGGCAAGCAAGCCGAATGATCGTTTCATGAACCCCTCCCGCGGCGCGTGCTGCATGAAATGATCCCAATGGCGCCGATGCTATGCCCCGGACTGGGCGGGGTGCCGAAGCGATCGGGTCGCATGTCATCGCAACTGGGCCATGACCCCTGCAACAGGCTCAAACGAGGGAATGACGGCCGGCCCGCTGCGGGCGGGCGGTGCGAAACCGGCGCACGCTCACGCGACGGGCCGCCCTGAGGGCGGCCACGTCGTCTCACTCCCGGCTGCTACACGGATCCGGCGTGCCGGGTGGCCGGTCATCGCAGTACCAGCGACGTGGCAAAGGCCGGGACTCGGGCCACAGCTCGGCGAGTGTCCGCCCGTCGCGCAGGCGGCCGCCCTGCATCACGGCCACGATCGAGAGGGTGTTGGAGATGTCCGTGAGCGGATCTCGATCGAGGACGACCAGGTCCGCGTACTTCCCCGGCTCGATACTGCCAAAGTCGGCGCCCCGGCCGATATGAGTCGCCGAGCCGATCGTACCCGCGCGCAAGGCCTCGGCCGGCGTCATCCCGCCCATGGTGTGCGCCTGCAGTTCCCAGTGAAAGCCGAGTCCGGGCATCTCCCCGTGCGCACCGATCCCGATCAATCCCCCCGCACGCTGCACGGCGGCCACGCTCGCAGCCATGCGCGGGAAGAGATACTCGTCCGGCTCGCGATACGTGCGCATGCGGGTTTTCATATCGACGACGAAGCGTGGGGCGAAGCGATTCAGCTTGGGGTCATCCGCGGGATGATCGCGAACGATGAAGTAATCCTGCCCCTCGGGTCCGCCATTGGTGATCTGCAAGGTGGAAGTCCACCCGACGCCGCTCTTCGCCACGAGCGCGATCATGTCGGCGTACAGCGGCGCGGCCGTCAGCGCATGCTCGTTGCCTGCATAGCCATCGATGGTCTGGCTCATGTCGAGCTTCATTGACAGAGCCCCCTCTGTGGTCGGCTGCAGGCCAAGCTCCCGTGCCGCGATCGCGACCCACTGCCGCACGCGCCGGTTTCCGCTTCGATACATCTTAATGTTGCCGACACGGTAATCGTCCCGGTAGCGGCTCAGCACGGCCCGGACCTGCGCGTAGGACTCAAATTCATTGAATGAAAAGATCGCCGGCCCGGTCGATGCGATCCGCGAGCCGATCATCCGGCCGGTGTCGACCGCGTCCTGATAGGCCAGCATGTCGATGCTGAGCGGCGACGGATCGAACCCCAAGGTCACCCCGTAGGCGAGATTGGCGAGCGGTCCCCAGCTGTCGAAATCGAGGATGCCGCGGCGGATGTCGGCGATGTGATCGTGCGTGTCGACAAAGCCCGGCACGATCCATTTGCCCGAGACGTCCCAGATCCTGGCGCCCGCGGGCACGGCCACCGTACCGCGCGGGCCGAGCACCGCGATACGATCGTCCCTGATCAGCAGATCTGCGTTCGGTATCACCTCATCGCCGCGTTCGGTGATCACGGTTGCGCCCCGCAGGAGGATGCTGCCCCGTACTACCGCTCGCGGCAGTTGCACGTCGGCGGCGAAGGATTCGGGCCGGGCATGACCCGCCGACTCGAGCGCGACACGGTAAAAGTGCGAGCCGAGCGCCCAGGTGATCGAGCGGCCCTCATCGGCCCAGCCGAAAAAGTCCGCGCCCACCTCGGTCAGCTTGCGATGCACAACGCCGGCTTGCGCGACGTCGAGGGTCTGTGCCGGCTCCGGCACCTTCAGCAGGTGCAGTTGCTGCGCGATCTGCGCCAGAACCCAGTGCCCGTCCGGGCTGACCCGAAGATCGTCAGCCTGCGCCCGACCCTCCGCGAAATACCAGCCCGGACCGGTGACGCCGACCAGCAGCTGATCTCCGGAGCCGTCGAGACCCACGGCGTGTACGCCGTCGCTGAAGCTGAGATAGACCTGCGCGCGATCGGGACCGAAGTGCGGCGTGCCACCCAGCAGTCCCTGGGTCACGACCCGCGCCGGGTTCGGCGGTGCGACAGTGCCCCGCCGCGGCAAGTGCTCCGGGACCCGCATCCGTACCAGCTCACACTGTCGCAGCGCGCCATACTCCATGTAGCTGTGCATGCGCAGCGCGTTACTCGAGCGCAGAGCGACAATCTCTCGACCGTCCGGCGTGAAGACAGGCGAGGTGTAGTAGGCCGGCACCTCGCTCACGCGCACCGCCTCGCCTCCGGAGGCATCGATGAGCCACACGTGCCCCGCATCGCGCGCATTCCAGCGCACGAACACCAGGCGTTTGCCGTCGCGCGACCAACTGGGCTGGAACCCGTCGGTGATGCGCGTGGGCTTTGAGGGTCGATCGAGACTCATGCGGTAGACGGAGCCGAGGGCCGAGAAGGCCAGCGAGCGGCCGTCCGGCGACTGGACGGGTGTTTGAATGATGCGCACATGTACGGGGCCGGTCTCCTGGCGCACGCTCTGGCGTGTGGATGGCCCGATCGCAAGCTCCTCCCTGACGTGAAACGGAATCTCCGTTTGCGCACCGCCGGCAAGATCGATCCTGACGATCCGACCGCCGAGATTCGCAATCACCGCGCGGTCGTCCGGGGTGAATTCATGCCGGGGTAACAGATCGCGCCAGCCCGAGGCCTGCAATTCATCCTGCTGAGCCGGGTACAGCAGCCACCGATCCTCGAGTGTTTCCAGGTTGAGAAGCCGCAAGCCGGTGCGACCGCGATCGCGCGAGCCATACACGAGCAGCTTCCCGCCGTGCGACACCGCCGGCCGGAATGCGCTGGCCAGCAGCAGATCCGGCCGCGGGCTGGATGGTGCATAGACCAGCACCTGGTCGCGGCCGCTCGCGAGGTCACGCCGCACGATGGTCCATTCCGGCAGCTTGGCGAAGTCGTTCTCACCGATGTGGCGCGCGAAGTAGAGGAATTTGCCGTCTGCCGACGGGAAGGCGCCCAACACGCTCGAGAGACGCGCGTGTGGTGTGTCGGAATCCTGCTTCATCGGAACCAAGAGTTTCGTGGCACCGCTCGCCACCTCGACCTGCCACAACTCGAAGCCATTGAATTCGGAGCGGTAGCGCGACACGAAAATCGAGGTGCCGTCCGCGCTCCATGCGGGCGAGGCAAAGACCGAATTGTCGTCGTGGGTCGTCAGTTGCCGCGGATTCGAGCCGTCGGCGGCGATGATCCAGACGTTCTCGGCCCCGGACCGGTCACTGACGAAGGCGATGTCATGACCGTCCGGGGAAAACACCGGCTGCGAATCGAATGCCATGCCGGTGGTGAGGGCGCGAGCCGGGCCGCCGCGCGTGTCGACGGTGAACAGATCGCCGAGCAACTCGAAGACGATCGTGCTGCCGTCCGGCGAGATATCCGGGGACAACCAGGTCCCCTCGTTGGTGTCGATCGAGATCTGCCGTGCCGGTTGCAGGGGCAACGATTCATCCGCGTTCGATCCGCGCGCCGCAATGGCTGCAGCGCTCATCAGGATCGACCCGATCGCGACCACGCATCTCATCGGCTTGCGGGCGCGGACTGCCTCTCCCCGCCCGCGGGGCGATAGCGGTCGCGGAGCAGCGTCTGCCGCGTGCGCAGCGAAATCTCCTTGCCGCTCAAAAAAAAGGCCATGGGTGCGCTCGCGGGCTCCAGCGGATCGCCGTCCCACACTACGAGGTCGGCTGCGGCACCGGGCGCCAGGGTTCCGGCGGGAACGGGGTCTCCCCAGATGCGCCCGGCATTGTGCGTGATCGCGCGCAGCGCCTGCGCATAGGGCAGACCGTTCGCGACCGCGATCCCCGCCCCTTCGCGCAGCGCGGGTCCGACGTTATAGCTCAGGTAGATGCCTTGCGCCGACACCATGAATCCGATCGTCACGCCGGCCTCGGCGAGGATCTTCGCATTGTCGCGCCGCGCACCCAGCGTGTCGTAACTCACGGGCAACTCGTCGAGCGGATCGAGGATCACTGGTACGCGTCGGCTTGCGAGGAGACCCGCCGCGCGCCAGGCTTCGGCTCCACCCACTATCACCAGCGAAATGCCGAAATCCTTGCCCAGGGCGAGCGCCTGGCGGATGTCCGCCTCGCGCTCGGCGACGACCGCCAGGGGCACTCGCTTCTCGAGGACCGGTGCCACGGCTTCGATGTCAACGTGATTGAGGAGCTGATCCCGCGGCTTGAAGGAGCTCGGCGAAGCTCCGAGGCTCCGGGCTTCGGTGAGCGCGTTGCGGAGTTGCCCCCAGATCGCCGCGCGCGAGCCCCCCGCGACATGAGCCGCGGCGCCGCCCGCGGTCACGAACAGCGCCACTCGGGTGCGCTCGACGATGTCCGTGTGGCCGGCGAGGTTCAGGCGCGCCGCTTGACCTGCGAAAATGCCATTGCCGGCAGGATCCGGGAACACCAGCGCGCGCACGACACCCGCGGCACGCGCCTGCTGGACGGTCAGATCGTTCGCATCCACGCCGAGCGATACATCGAAGGCCGCTCCGAGTGGGCCGCCGTGAACGGCTCGATCGTCGGTGTCGCTCGCGCTCGCCACTTCGACCAGGCCAATCTGCGTGGCCGCGGCATCGAGCGGAGGCGTCACCACCCGGCCGCTGGCCTCGAACACGTGCGCCGAGGGCGGCGGCGGCTGAGCGGACTGAATCGACACGATCCGCCCGCCGGAGATCACGATGGTGGCATTCCTCACCGGCGCATCGGCCGTGTTGGTCCAGACGTCGGCGCCGGTGACGGCGATCGACTCGGCGTGGACGCTCGAGGCCGCGAGGAGCAACGGCGCCAACCAGCCTCTCACCGCGCAGGCTCCTTCTGGGATCTGCCCAGCTCCAAATCACTGAGACGCTGCGAGGAGGGGCCGTGGCGATCGTAGGCAACGGCTCCGTCGATGAACACCAGATCCGCCTTGCTGTAGATGCTGAAAGGGTTGCCGGACCACACGACCACATCGGCATTCATCCCTGATGCCAGATGTCCGACCTGCGATTCGAGTCCCAACGCCTTGGCCGCGTTCGAGGTGATCCAGCGGATCGCGTGTTCCTCGGGGATCGCGAGCCCGGCGCGACGACCGGCGGCCGCCGCCTTGGCCGCTTCGATATTGAGGAGGCTGCCGAGCACCGGAATATCGGAGTGCATGACGACGCATCCACCGGCGGCATCGATGAAGGCCCCGTTTTCAGGGATGCCATCTTCCGCTTCGCGCTTGAATCCCCACCAGTCCGGCCAGACGGCCGTGCACACGTGTCTCTGTACCAAGAGCGGTGCGATCTTGTAGGCCTCTGCCGCGTGGTGCACCGCGGCGAGATGCACGCCGAATTCCTCCAGAGTGGAGATCCAGTTCGCGATGTCGTCGGCTCGATAGCAATGTATGTGAACCGGCAGCTCGCCTCGAATGGCTGCGGCCAGCGTGTCGAGCTTCAGGTCGCGCCGCGGCGCGTCGGCTCGGCGTCCGGCGCGATAGTCATCCCACTCCTTTAAATAGCGCTGTGCCTCGAGAAAGGCGGCTCGTACCCCGGCGATCTCCCCCTGGCGGCTGTTCGGGAAGCGGCCGCGACTGCCAAAGCTCGAGGCCGGGTTGGCGCCGCAAGCCATCTTGAGTCCCTGCCGCGCGCCGGGGAAACGCATCTGATCGAGGGTGACCGCCGGCACGGGCTTGACGATCACGGTGCGGCCGCCAAACAGCGCACCGGAGCCGGGCAGGATCTGTAACGCCGTGACGCCACTCGCCAGGGCGCGCGAGAACGCCGGGTCGCCGGGACGCACGGCGTGCTCGATCCAGCTATCGGCCACATTCGGATCACTTTCTTCGAGCACATCGGACACGCTCGCCTCGGCGGCGCTTTGCGGCAGCACGTACGTCCCATAATGAGTATGAATGTCGATGATGCCGGGTGTGATCCAGCGACCGCTGGCATCGATGACGACCGCGCCCTCGTGCGAGAGCGCGTGGCCGAGCGCTACGATTCGTCCGTCGCGCATCAGCAGGTCACCCTGCTCGATCCGGCCGCCCACCCCGTCCAGAATCGTGGCGCCGCTCAGCAGCGTATCGACGCGCGGCAGGGGGCGATAGCGGCTTTCCGGGGCCTCGAGCGCTGCCTGGCGCGGTGGCGCAACTGCCGCGGGTACAGCAGCGTGACTGCTGTTCAGGCAGCCGACGGCACTGATGGCGAGAAAAGCCACACGCTGGGCGAAATTCATCCCGGGCCGACGCTCCCCTGTTCCGACATCAGCTGCGCAAGCGGCGGGTTGGCGAGCCCGGCCACGATCTCGTTGAACGTGGTGCGCTCTTCGTCTTGCCCGAGCTTGAAGGTGGCACGCATGGCGCGTACGTGAGCGCGAAATGCGATGATGTGCGGCAGTAGCTGGCCATAACGACTGCCCAGTTCCTCCACCCGCCAGGGGTCGTGCCGCGCGCGCTCCAGATGAGCGGCGAGGCGCTGAACGGCCGCATCGATTTCATCTGGCACAAATGCGACCGTGACTTCGAAACGGACTACCGCGTAGTTCCAGGTTGGAGCCCAAGTCGAGTTCGAGACCAGCCGCGGGGAAATATAGCCCTGAGGACCCTGAAAAAGAATCAGTGCATCAGGGTTCCCCTGCAACGCCGCGACCTGCGGATTCCGCCGGGCGAAATGTCCCAGGAGACTCACAATGGAGCCGGATGCGTCGGTCTCCGCGATCAGCGGCAATGGTGTCGCCTGAAAGTCGCGCGAGATGACCCAGGCGAGCGGATGGTCCGCGACGACCCTGACGATGTCCCCGTGCGAGCGAGGCGCAAACCGCGCGTCCATGAGCTCACCTAGCTCCCCGCCAGCTGCTCGCGCAGCCACCGGGCGGCGTCTGCGAGTGCTCGCTCCGCGAGCGGGGCGATCGACACTGCCTCGAGAAAGCTGTGAGTGGCACCCGGATAGAGGTGCGATTCGCACGGCACATGCGCGGCAGCGAAGCGTGCAGCCATGGCACGGTTGCTGTCGGCCAGGATGTCGCAGCCCGCGATGCACAGGAATGCGGGTGGCAAGCCGCGCAGGTCCGCCCGATACGGCGCGACCAGGGGATTGCTGAGTTCGGCAGGGTCAGAGGTGTAATTGCTCCAGAAGTATTGCATCTCCTCGACCGTGAGCATGTAGCGCGGCCCTCCATAGCGGTCAAAACTGGCGCTGGGCTCCGGGCTGAAGGCGCCGTAGTTGAGCAGCAACGCGCGCAGCGCCGGCGCTGCCTGCTCGCGCAGTGTCAATGCGGCTGCAACCGCAAGATTGGCGCCAGCGGAATCCCCGCCGATCGCGAGCCGCATCGGATCGATCCCCTGGGCTGCGCCCTGCCGGCGCAGCCATTCGATCGCTGCAACCACCTCGTTGAGTGCCCTCGGGAACTTGGCTTCCGGCGAGAGACTGTAATCGAGGCCCACGACGATCGCGCCTGATCGCAGTGCGTACTCGCGCATCAGCCGATCGTGCGTGTCGATGCTGAACATCGTCCACCCGCCGCCATGAAGATAGAGCATGGCACCGAGCGCCGGCGCCTCCACGGGTATGTTGATACGCGATCGGACGCCGGCGATCACGGTGTCCACGGTGCGCCACATCCGAGGTCCACCCGCCCGCCACGGGGCGCGCACGTCTTCGGCAACCCGGCGACGCTCGGTCAGGGGCAAGGTGTCGAAGTCGGGGTACTGCCCGTAGCTTCGCTGCACCGCAGTCACGAATCGACGGATGTCTGGATCGAGCCCGTCCGGATCGCTCTGCCCTGAGTCGCTCATCTCAGGCACCTTCTGGTTGCGCAACGAAGCCGATGTTGACGGCCGGATCCTAGCCGACCGCGCGAGCGAGCCCTGCGGGGATAGGGTCAATCACTGCCGAGACTGGGCCATGGGCGGAACGGCTCAACCGGCTTGCGGACCCCCGTGATTTGGCCATACTGCGACGAAAAGGATAATGGCGTCGAGTTAAGGCCATGAAGCACAGCGCCGATTTGCTCGGGATCGCTCGGCCCGTCATCGCGTTGAACGACGAGTATCCGCCCGGGTTCGTCGACCCGATGCACTCCCATGATCGGACGCAGATCCTGTACGCCTCCTCGGGCGTCATGTCGGTGCGCACCGACAAGTCGACCTCCGTCGTCCCGCCGCAGCGCGCCGTATGGATCCCGGCCGGAATGATGCACGAGGTGTCCTGCCGTGGCGTCGTGTCGCTCAGAACGCTCTATATAGACGCGATGCTCGGTCGTGATCCACAGCGCTGCCGGGTCTTCGAAGTCTCTCCTTTTCTACGGGCGCTGATACTCGAAGTGGTCGGATTCAATCCGAACTACGACGTCGACGGCCGGGAAGGTCGGATTGTGGCCCTCATGCTCGAAGAGGTCGACCGCATGCCGAGCGCCCCTTATCTCGTCAGCATGCCCGCCGATCCGAGACTGCTCCGTGTCTGCCGCGCCATCATCGCGAACCCCGCAGACGGCCGCGATCTCGACGAATTGGCTAAGGTTGCCGGGATGGGACGCCGGACCTTTACGCGCGCGTTCAAGAGCGAAACAGGCATGGGATTGGCAATCTGGCGGCAGCAGGCGCGACTCGTCCACGCGCTGTCGCTCCTGTCGGCTGGCCAACCCATCACCCAAGTGGCCTTCGAAGTCGGCTACGACAGCCCCAGTGCTTTCACGGCCATGTTCCATCGCGCGTTTGGGGTACCTCCCAGCCAGTTCGAGGTGCGCTCCGGCGCTCGAACTGCCGCCTGAGCTGCCGACGTCAAATTCACGTCAAGAAATTTCAGGGTTTCCTCAATTTCACGCCGTTCACACCCATTGCCGTTTAGTCATCGATGCGGACCACGGTGAGGGCGAGCGGGCGAACCAGTGTTTGGTACACAACGCAGTACCGCTCCGTAAGGCGCAGCAGATTGGCAACTTCCCCCTCAGATGCGTCCGTGTCCAAGCGGAAGCGCAGGCGAATATTCTGGAAGCCGACTGGGACCTCCTTCGACACCCCCAGCGTTCCGCGAAAGTCGAGGTCACCCTCGGCCTCGATCGTCGCATCGCGCACCTCGATACCGAGCGCGGTGGCCACCGCATTCAGGGTAACTCCCGCGCACGCGATCAGAGCTTCCAGCAACATATCGCCCGAGCAGGCGTTGAGGCCGCTGCCGCCGGTCGCGGCGTGCAGGCCCGCTGACACGAGCGCCTTGCCGGTCTCGATCTTGCACGTGATGCCGTCGCCCAGCCGGCCCTGCGCACGCAGGGTTATCAGCGCAGCCTTGGGAGTCTCACGATAGCGTTGCTTCAGGGGCGCCTGGATAGCGCGCAACTCATCTGCGTTCACGATGCCAACTCCCCGTTCCTCGGCAGCCAATCACGGCACCTGCGAAGCATTCCACCCGCCGCCAACCGCTGCAAGTATCGCCGGCTATACGCAGCCTGGGGTTACCGCCCCGAGTCAGTCGGCGGTCACGCTGTGCCAACCGATTCGCTCCGTCAACTCGCGGAATTTCGCGTCGGACCGCAAGCTCGCGAAGGAGGGCTCACGAGTCAGCTCGATGAGATCCGGGTTGTGTTCCCGGTAGGCTCTCTCTAGCCACTCTAGCGCTCGCTGCTTGTCGTCGATCGCCCCATACACTCTTGCGACGTTGTACGGTGAAACATAGCGGTGACCACCTTCGCCGAGCTCCTGCACGATCCTCTCCATGGCGAGCTTGTCTCCTGCGACCGCGTGCGCTTGCGCCAGTCCCGCCAGAGCCTCGGTGCTACCTCCCGAATGCGCTACCGCCTGCCGCATCGCATCGATCGCTTCGTTCAGGAGGTTTTTCTGCAGGCACGCGAGCCCCACTCGCAGATGGGACACATAGTGGGTGGGGTCGATTTCGAGCCCTCGCCGCAGCGCTACCAGCGCCCGATCGTAGTCGTGAGCCAGATACCGAATCATTCCAACCGAGGCGTTGATCACGGAGTTTAGTGGATCCAACTCCCAGCCGTGTTGCACTCTGCGGACCGCCTCCCCTGTCCTGCCCATCGCCATGAGGTATTCCGCGTACCAGTAGTGAGCGATGGCGTATCCGGGATCGAGCTCCACCGCGCGCCGGAAGTCACTCTCCAGGCCCACCCAGTCCCAGTCGTGCAAGCGCACGTGGGCAAGCGACGCATATCCTTCACCGAGCTCTGGTTGTATTCGGACGGCTTGCCTAGCCGCAGCCTTGGCTTTGTGGAACGACTCCACGGCGGGAGTCATCCCTCGGCAGGCGAGCATCGTGTGGGCGTCGGAGATCCCGTCATAGGCCGCGGCGAAGCTCGGGTCGTATCGCAGTGCTTCTTCGAAGTACTCGATGCTCTTGCGCATGCCCTCTTCCGTACGCCGGTACCAGAAATGGCGACCCCGAAGATACAACTCGTAAGCCTGCGGATTGATTGACCGCATCTTGTCGGGGTCCAAGCGCTGCTTCTCGTGCGGTGTCAATTTGATCCGGATTTCCCGCGCGACCGCCCGAGCCACTTCCGCCTGCACCTCGAGCACATCGTGCAGACCTCGCTCGTAGCTCTGAGCCCACAGGTGCGATTCATCGCTGACCCGGATGAGCTGTGCCGTGATGCGCACACGCTCCCCTACCCGCCGCACGGAACCCTCCAGGACGTGAGACACACCGAGCTCGCTGCCGATCTGCGCCGTGCCTTTCGTGGTCGACTTGAACTGCATCGCCGAGGTTCGGGCGATCACCCCGAGGCGCTCCGGGCTCAAGCGAGCCAGCTCGGTGATCATCTCCTCGGTCAGCCCGTCGCTGAAGTAGTCGTATCTCTCCCCTGCGGTGAGGTTCTCGAACGGCAGGACTACCAGCATGGCCCTGTCGACCCCGCTCTCCGGTGCTTCGGATCCAGCGTGCTTCACCGGCGCCACGAACCGGTAGCCACGTTTCGGCAAGGTCTCGATGAAGTCCTGCCCGTTCGGACCTACTCCAAGGGCCTTGCGCAGCATGGAAATGTGAGAGGTGAGACTTCCCTCCTCAACGACGGTGTCGGGCCACAGTTGCTGCAGCAGGTGCTCCCTGGTGAGCACCCTGCCCGCGGCCTGCACCAGGGTGACCAGGAGCTCGACCACCTTGGGAGGCAGCGCCACGCGGTCGCCGTCTCGAAACAGCATCCGGCCTTGCACGTCGAGGTGGTACGAGCCGAACTCGTATTGGCGACCGGAGGCCATTGCAGGAGGTCCTGAGAACTTCATCAGAAAAATAGCAGGAGTCCCCAAGGACTACTAGCCGCACGGTCCGTACGCTGCGCGCAATGGCTGGCAGCGTCTTCGAACGGAGGGAGGTGGTCACCGTGAACAGGCATTTGTCTGCCGTGGCGTGTGGGCTGCTATCGATGATGGCCTACACGGAGAGTTGCCGAGCCGACACCATCACCGATTGGGACACCAAGGCGACTGCAGTGGCCTCTTCCGCGGCCCTCGGCGAGCGCGAGCTCGCCATCGTGGACCTCGCGATGTTCGATGCCGTCAACTCAATCGAGCGACGCTATCAGCCATATCTGGAGCAGTTGCAGACCACGGAGCCGACCTCCGCAGATGC
>JACXTT010000612.1_pt1 | contig 61445 bp, 51 predicted proteins | sample 9270951 | NCBI WGS metagenome assembly JACXTT01 (sample SAMN15532306, study PRJNA645909) | rock metagenome | isolation source: weathered quartz diorite | place: Puerto Rico | collected 2017-06-21
GAATGCACCGGACCCGATCCAGAATCAGATCGGCACCATGAATCTGAACGGCGCCTATGCGATCGGCCAGGAAAAAGCCACCAACGCCTATGCGGAATTGGTGCTACCGGTGTTGAAGAGCCTGGAACTGGACGCAGCCGTCCGTCTGGATCACTACAATACCTACGGCAATTCCACCACACCGAAAATCGGCTTCAAGTTCACGCCGATGCCGGAGTTCGGTTTCCGCGGCACGTACTCGGAAGGCTTCCGCGCGCCGTCGGCGACGGAAAACGGCACGGCCGGCTCGCTGTTCAGCTTCAACGCCATCCGCGACCCGGCCCTGTGCCCGGTGTCCAACGCCAACGGTACGCCCAACCTGACCAGCCCGCAGAACGTTCCGGCCTTCTGTAACTTCAACCCGACCTATCTGCAATTGACGACGCCGGGCCTGCAACCGGAAAAATCCAAGTCTTACACCTTGGGTCTTATTCTGGAACCCATCAAGGGCTGGTCCACGACTCTGGATTACTACCAGATCAAGCTCTCCAACCAGATCATTCCGCTGGCCTCCCTGGCAACGTATAACCCGTTGAACTACCTGGTGCGCGGCCCGCAGCAAGTCGTGACTTTCGGTGACCAGCATACCGGTCTCTCGCCCACCGGCCTGATTGCCTACGCATTCACCCCGTACACCAACGGTCAAGCGACGACGACCGCCGGTTACGAGTTGGAAACGCGTTACAAGTTCGATCTGGGCAGCATGGGCAAGCTGGCTGCACGCCTGCAATACACGCATATGCTGAAGTACGATCAGACGATTGGCGGCGTGACGTATAACCTGGCCGGCACCCACGGCCCGTCCGTTATCGGCGGCGACACCGGCAACCCGCGTGACCGCGCTCAATTGGCGTTCACCTGGGATCAAGGTCCGCTCACCGTGACGACCACGACCAATTACATCGGCAGCTATGATGTAACCGATCCGTCCAGCGGCTTGAATGACTGCGTGTCGGGCATCCAGGGTTACAACTCGCAATTCGTAACCATCGATCCGCCCACCCAGTATTGCAAGGTGAAAGAGTTCTGGTACACCAACCTGGCCATCAACTACAAGATGACCAAGGAATGGACCTGGACCCTGTCGATTGCCAATCTGTTCGACGCAAAGCCCCCGATGGATCTGCAGACCTACGGCGGCACGGGCTCCAACTCCAGCAGCAACGGTACCGGCGCTCCGTACAACCCGTCGCTGCATCAGACGGGCGCGGTTGGCCGCTTCTTCAACCTCGGCGTGGCCTGGAAGTTCTAATCCGGCGCACCGATGTTGTGAAGCAGTCGTAATACAAAAAATGGGGGCTTCGGCCCCCATTTTTTTCGCCCGCGTTTTTTGTTTGAGTTTTCGTTTGAGTTTTCGTCTCCGCTTCGCGCGGGTTGGATGGCAATTGTTGCGGCGCAATAACTCTGCCAGACGGTTTGCCGGTATCGGCCGTATGCGGTGCTGCTTTTTGCGGTAATCTGCCGGAAATGTAACCGGCGCTGCAACTTGCGCCTTAACCAGGCATCCAAACCACCGCAATGAAGACCCTGTTAGCCCTGTTATCGAGCCTGCTGCTGGCCGCCTGCGCCACCACCGCGACTACGTCTGCCCCGCAGCAGCCCGAGCCAATTTTCCTGGACACCGCCTTCGCGCCAGCCAAGGAAAGTGTGGCCACCGACAAATTGTTCACCCTGGACGAGGCGATGAAGCAATATCTCGCCAAGGACATCGCCGCTGAGCTACGCCATTCGGGGCCGCGCAAGGCCCTGATCGACGCGCTCTACAACAAGAACCAGCTGAAGCTCACCTACGATACCGAGCAGACCCGCACCGCCTCTCAGGCGTTCTCCGCGCGCTCCGGTAATTGCCTGTCCCTGGTGATCATGACGGCAGCCTTTGCCAAGGAGCTGGGCATGCCGGTGGAATACAACAGCGTGTTCGCCGAGGAGGCCTGGAGCCGCTCGGGCGACATTTTCTTCGCCAACACCCACGTTAACCTGAGTCTAGGCAACGTCAAGAACGCGCCCGACACCGTCTCCTGGGACCTCACCGACGAAACCATCGTCGATTTCCTGCCCGCCGAATTCGTGCGCGGCCAGCGTAAGCGCATCATCGGCGAGCAGACCATCATCGCCATGTACCTCAATAACCGCGCCGCCGAATTGCTGGCGCGCGGCAAGCTGGACGATGCCTATTGGTTCGCCCGCCAGGCTATCCTGCAGGACTCGAAATTTCTCGACCCGGTCAATACCCTGGGCATCATCTACCGCCGCCACGGCAACCTCGCCCAGGCCGAGAAGGTGCTGCAATTGGTGCTGAACGTGGAACCGGAAAACGTGGGCGCCCTCTCCAATATGGCGCTGGTACTGAATGACCAGGGCAAGGTGAATGAGTCGCTGGCCATAACGCGGGAGCTGAAGCGCATCGAACCGTTCCCGCCCTTCCACTATTTCAATCTCGGCCTCGCTGCGCTGAAGAATCGCGACTACATCGCCGCACTGGACAATTTCCAGAGAGAATTGAAGCGCGCCGCCTACTATCATGAGATTCACTTCGGGCTCGCCGTGGCCTATTACCAATTGGGCGACACCCGCCGCGCCAGTGCAGAAATGGCGGAGGCGATGAAGGACAGCACTACCCGTGCCGACCGTGATCTATACGCCGCCAAGTACGCCTGGATACAGGCGCAATCGGCACGGTCGCAGTAGGATTGCGGCGAGCATGAAATAAAAATGCCACCCATTGGGTGGCATTTTTTATTGGCCCCGCGTAACAGCGTGAAAAGCTACGGCCGGGAAATCGCCAGTATCAGTGATTTGGCGACAAATCGAGCACCACGCCCGTCACCTGCGCCACATCGTTCAACAGCACCAGCAATGCCGCGCGGGTGCCGCGGCCGCGCCAATCGTCGCGGATGGTGACGCGCGAAACTTTCGCGCTGCCGTCCTGCCATTCCAGCCGCGCGCTGGCGACGATGACGCCGTCGCGGTCGCGCACCACTGCGTGCCGGCAATGGTTTTCGTCGGCGTCGATTTCGTCGCTTTCGCAATGCGGCGTGAGTGCGCCCATGGCCGAAAACACCCTGAGCCGCAGCCGCGCGATCGAGTCGCCGTCGCGGTCCCAACGGGCCAGGCTCACGTAGTACTCGTCGCCCTTCCCGACGCGGGACGCTACCTGCCCGCGGCGGGACGGCAAGCCGTAATCCTGTTGAAGGTCGGTAGGGTTCTGTGCGCTCAATTTCGCCTCAGCCGGTCATTTGGGTTCAAGGTTCAGGCCGCGAAGACGGGTGCTGCGAACGGCATGGCGCTACGGCCGGCCGGCTCCCTGGCCATGGCGCTTGCGCGCGCCGACGGGCAAAAACGACCCGCCATCTCCAACAGGCACGCCGGTGACACCGGCTTGGCTAGAAATGCGTTGGCGCCGGCTTCCCTGGCGAGTTCGCGGTCGGCGTCCGTATCGCAGGCGGTGAGCATGACAACAGCGACACCCTTTAAGAGGCTGGCGCGGATATGCCGGCAGGCGTCGTAGCCGTTCATGCGCGGCATATAGTTATCCATGAACACCAAGGCTGCCCGGCATTCGGCGAGCATGACCAGCGCCTCGATTCCGTCTTCCGCGCAGAACACCTCGTATCCTGCCTGGCGAAGGATCAGCCGAGCATGCGCGCGCGAAGTCTCGCTGTCGTCCACCAGCAGAATTCTTTGGCGTCCGGTTAATCTGGAATCGTTCACGCTGGCTCCTTGGCACGAGGTTGGAACGGCACGAAGCCATACTATTCCTGCGTCAAAAATCCACCATCAGGAAAAACCGAAAATGCGGGCCCGCATTTGCCTAGAGGGAGCATTTATTGATGCGCAGCAAGAAACCAGAATCCCGCCTCGATCGCCGCGAAGCGATTGGTCCGGCACCGGTCTGCAAGGAAAAAGCACCCCGGACAGCACAATAAAAAATGCCACCCTGGGGTGGCATTTTTTATTTGCAGCGCCGGCGCGATGCGCCGGCCTGGCTTTACTTACGCTTACTTGGATGCGGCCAACACCAGGTCCGAGACGGCCGGGGTCAGGCTTTTTTCCAGCAGGGACTGCAACATCTTGAACTTCTCAACCGGGTCCAGGGCGGTCCAGGGATCGTCCTTGGCGCCCACGCCGGAGCCGACCATATAGGCGCTTTGCACACGCTTGCTGCCCAGCACGCGCCCGGAGGCCACGTCCACCAACGTCACATAGACGTAGGCATAGGGGGCAATGAAGCCCTGCCCGGAGTTTTCGTAGGTCTTGGTCTTCTCGTTGTAGTAGATGTTTCCCCACTCTTTGTCGATGAAGTAACCGATGCCTTCCAGCTTGCCCGCGCTGCGATAGGTGCTGCTGGAGTAGGGAATTTCCGGTTTGCCGCGTGTCTTGCCGACCAGGATCATGCGGGTCGCGCCCTGCTCTTTGAGCGCATCCTTGATGGCGTCCGGCATCGACATGATGTCGCTTCTGACGTTGAACAGCGAATCCTGCTTGTCGAACAGCACCTGGCTGCGCGTATTGAGCGCCTTGACGTCGGCCGCCGGCGTGATATGACGTATCGCATCGGCCGATATACGGGCAACCATATTGTCGTAGGTCGGACTGTTGACCTTCAGGTAGTTATGAACATTGGGGTCCAGATTGGAACCCGTCTCGGTTTGATGGAACACCACGTCCATCTGATCGCCGATCAGGGAGAGCACCGAATAAACCGGACCGGCTGCGACGGGGGCGGCCGGTGTGGCCGGGACATTGGTCACGGCCGGCACGGTGGTAACCGCAGGGGTAGCCGGTGTCGTCGGCGCGGCGGGGGAAGCCTGCTCCGCGCACAGCGCGTTGGCGGCAGACAGCAGTGCAGCGCCTGCGACGAAAAATTTGAATGTTTTGCGCATGGTCTCTCCTCTTGTGAAAACGCCACCCGGAGGGTGGCGTTTTTGAATGGTGGCGCGCCCGGCAGGATTCGAACCCACGACCCCTTGGTTCGTAGCCAAGTACTCTATCCAACTGAGCTACGGGCGCAGCGTTTGCAATTATAGCAAGTTACTTGCTTAAAAGCCAATTGAACCAACAAGTTGGCTTAAATATTCACCCAAAATCAAGGGTTTGCGGGCCTGCCGTCGAGGCAGACGCCCGCTGGCTCCCGATTTACTGCATGAACCAGCCATGGCTAACCACCAGCGATTGGCCGGTCAGCGCATTGGTGGGGAAGGACGCAAAGAACAGCGCGGCCTGGGCCACATCGTCGGTGGTGGTGAATTCGCCGTCCACGGTCTCTTTCAGCATCACGTTCTTGATGACCTGCTCCTCGGTGAGGCCCAGGGTCTTGGCCTGCTCGGGGATCTGCTTTTCCACCAGTGGCGTACGAACAAAGCCGGGGCAAATCACGTTGGCACGCACATTGTGCTTGGCGCCTTCTTTGGCGATCACCTTGGCGAGGCCGATCAGGCCGTGTTTGGCGGCCACGTAAGGTGCCTTGAGCATGGAAGCCTCCTTGGAGTGCACCGAGCCCATATAAATCACCGAGCCGCCCTTGCCGGAGGCGTACATATGCTTGAGGCAGGCCTTGGTGGTGAGGAAGGCGCCGTCCAGGTGGATGGCGATGAGTTTTTTCCAGTCGGCAAAGGGAAACTCGTCCGTGGGGTGCACGATCTGGATGCCCGCGTTGCTGATGAGGATATCGATACCGCCCAGTTGCGCCACGGCCGCTTCCACGCCGGCGTTTACCTGCTCCTCGCTGGTTACGTCCACGGCAACACCGATGGCTTTGACGCCGTTGGTTTTGGCGATGTCCGCCGCAGCGGCATCGGCCGCTTCCTTATTCAGGTCGGCGATGACGATGTTGGCGCCTTCGCGGGCGAAGACGACGGCGATTTCGCGACCGATGCCGCTGGCGGCGCCGGTGATGAAGGCAACTTTATCTTTGAGTTTCATGGCGGGCTTTCCTGTTTACAAAATAAGGGACAAATTAACGCGCGGATAAATCTATGGCTTGCGCTTGGCGTTTTCCGGTAGGTAGTCGTATACCACCTCACCCAGGCCCAGCGTGAGGTCGGCCACGAAATGCAGGGCCGATATTACTTTTTTCACCGGCAAATCCGCCACCGGCGCCAGGGCGTGCGGGTCAAGCTTCAGCGACGCGGGACCTGCCCAGGCCCCCTTCAAGGTGAGGTCGGTGAGGTAGTAGCGCACCAGCTCGCAGATGCGCGGCGTGCCGTCCACGTGCGGAATGATTTTCAGCAAAAAATTCGGCTGCGCCAGCGCCGCAAGAACTCCCTCGGCTGGGACTTGACGGTGCTTGAAGCCCATGGTGGCGGTGGCGATGCGCACGGGGCCGTAGTCCAGCGAGCCGATCAGGGTGTCGATATCGACGTGCAATTTCGGCTGCGCCAGTTTTTTCGGAAAGCCCCACAACTCGCGCCCGCCGGCGATGGGTGGATGGTCGTCGAGGTACATGGAATGAACGTAGCCGCCTTTGACGCCCTCGAAGGTGACGGGGATGACTTGGCCCGACTCGGTGTAATCACCGAAGCCGGTGGAATCGGGCATGCGGATGAATTCGTATTTGACGTGCGGCTCGGTCACCATCAGCGGCTCCGGCACCACCGCACGCAGGGCGTCGAGGTCGGTTTCGTAGGTGATGATGAGATATTCGCGGTTCACAAAGCGATACGGCCCCGGCGGAAACGCGGGGCTGGTCAGCGGCATGGCGAAGGCGTTGGCTTTGACGTCAGCGATATTCATGGGGTGTGCGCTCTCAGTCTTTATGTTGTTCGTGCGCGAGGTCGTATACCGTCACGCCGTCGTCCACTTTCGATTTGGTCAACAGGTCCGGGTGTTCCACGGTGTACTTCATATCGCGCAGCCCGGCGGCCCAGTGTTCCAGCACCGTATCGCGCGAGAACTCGTAATCCTTGGATTCCAGCTCGAATTTGTCCTGGCGGTAAATCAGGTGAACGATGTCGATATGCTCCGCACGGCTGGCGGCCTGCAGCTTTTTCACGTCGGGGCGGTTGCGCACCTTTAGCGGAAGCTGGTCGATCAGGCCCAGAATGGTCTGCCGATACTTGCGCACCTCGGTGGCCTTGTCGGTATTGAAGCGGGTGCGGCTGGAATACATGATGTCTTTTTGCCGTGTGGCCACGCTGCCCATATTGATCGGCATAGACCCGCGCGCGCTGAACAGATCGACCTGCGCGATCAGCATCTTGCCGCTGTAGTGCTGGTCCAGCACGTATTGCAGCGGCGTGTTGGAAACGATGCCGCCGTCCCAGTAGGGCACGCCCTCGATCACCACCGGCGGGAACGCCGGCGGCAAGGCGCCGCTGGCCATGATGTGTTCCGGGCCTATGGCCTGGTGGCGGTTATCGAAATAGGTGGTGTTGCCGGTCAGCACGTTCACCGCGCCCACCGAAAGACGCACGCGGCGCGAATTGATGAGATCGAAATCGACCAGTTGCAACAGCGTTTCGCGCAGCGGCGAAGTATCGAAGTAGCTGATGGCCTCTATGCTGCCATCGGGCTGAAACATCGGCGGCGGCACGCGCGGCTTGTAAAAGCCCGGTACGCCTACCGAGGCGGCGAGAAAGGAATTGAATTGATGAAACGCTGTGCGCTGCCCGTCCCACCAGGGCTTGAGGCCGACCGAACCGGACGACACCAGCTCCCAGAATTCGCGCAGGCGCGCGATGCGCTGATGGGGATGATTGCCGACGATGAGCGCCGCATTGATGGCGCCGATCGAAACCCCGGCCACCCAATGCGGCTCGCGCGGGAAGTTGGCGATCTCTTCATACACACCCGCTTGATATGCGCCCAGCGCACCGCCACCCTGCAATACCAGGACGATGTGTTCGTGATCGAGCTTGACGATCTTGCGCTTGCCGGTTTCGGCATTTGCGGGCGCTTTCGCTGGAGCCTTCGCAGGACGCCTGGCGGGCGATTTGGCAGATGCCTTTACAGACGATTTCGCGGAGGGCTTGGCAGTGCGCTTGGCGGGCATGGCTGACGATATTGGCGTAGGACTATTGCACGGCGATGACCCCACCTTGCGGTGGAGAGGCTGTAGTCACCATAGTGTACCGCTTTGTCCCGGCAATTGCTGCGGCGCAATAAATCAGCGGGGCCGGCCCATTTCCAGGCCGGCCCTACTCGTCATCGTGCTGTCACGCCGGGCGCCGGAGGCTGTCGGCGCCCGGCGATCGCCACGATCAGCGCTTGATATGGCTGATCTTGGTGCCTTCGATGCTGAGGCTCGCCATCAGGCCCTGCTGATCGAAGATGAAGGCGTAGGAATCCGCCTTCAGGGTGGTGGTCGACAGGTTCTTGGCTACACCGGCGTTGACCATCACGACGGTAGGCCCGACGCCGAATTCCCAGCCCCGGCTTTTATCGAGGTATTGGACGGCCTTGTCGTTCATCAGGAACACCACGTAGCCGTAGGATTCCGCGCCGGCCTGCCAACCCCAGGAGGCGGATGCGGAGTTGTAATAGCCGGACTGCTTGCCGTCCTTGATGAGTTCGCCCTCACCGTAGCTGCCGCCGAATACCAGGCCGGCCTTGACGATTTTGGGGAACACCAGAACCGCCTTGGCCTGTTTGGAAATAGCCTCGGCCACCGGATTGGTGCGGTACAAAATCTGCAGCGCCTGTGCGGCATCCTTATCCAGATCTTCCGCCGTAGCGGCGTGCGCCATCCCGCCGATAGAACCTAGCGACATTGCGACAGCGCCCGCAATCAGGGTCTTGTGCATACTTCGTCGTGTCATGTTCATGTTTGTCTCCGTTAGTTGATCGTGTTGCTGCATGGGTGTTACTTAGTTTGGAGACAGTTCATGTCGGGCGAGTTCCGGAAAATAGTGGTGTGAACACCGCACATTCGGGTGAATAAAAATTGAACTTTGATCATGCGGCGCGTTGTCCTACAGTGCGTAGGACAGTCCGCACCATCGTCTGGAAACGACGGCCACGCAGCGCGCGCGATGCTATTGCTGTGATTGCGACATTGCCAATACCGCGACCGAGCTGCGCGGATCAATCAGCGGAACAATGGTGGCGAACTCGCGGTTGGTGATGTCCATGACCTTGATCGCCATCATCGCCTTGGCGCCTACGAAATTGCTGTTGTGTTGCGTTGTCGCAGTCGGCGCGCCGGGAGTGATCGCGCCTTTGTAGATGAGGTAACGGCTATCGATCAGCGCCAGCGGTGCGCCCAGGCCGTGCGTACGCACGACACTGGTTTCGTTGCGGGTGGCGATATCGACCAGGAACAGATCGAACCTGGCGCCGCGTGCAATCAGCACGGTCTTGCCGTCGCTGGAGGCGACCGGCAGACGCCCAGGGGCCAGCAGCACATCTTCCCCGGTTTCGGTATCCAGCATATGCACATTCGCATCGATGGCAGATGATCCCTTGCGGTCGTACGCTGCCCTGGGATCGGCCGGTGTCGTGTACAGCAAACGGCGGCCATCCCTGAACCAGACAGGCTTCTCGCCCAAAGCCGTCACCGCCATTTCGCGCGTCTTCCCGGTAGTGGGGTCCAACACTTGCAGCGTGCCGATGACCAGCGGCCGGAATTGCTGGCCCGCGTTACCCGCCGGCTGCGAAACGAAGGCGATCTTCCCGCCGGTGGGCGCCAGCGCCACCGGAGAGATCGCGTGATCCCACAGCGGGTCACCCGGCCCCGTGAATATCTTGCGCTCCTGGCCGCCGTCCAGAAGATGGATGACGTATTCGCGCCGATCCAATAACAGGCTGGGGCCGGTGACGAATGCGACGCGATGTGCGGAGTCCGGCTCACTCAGCGTAACGATGGCGGATTTGCCGGCGTTGCTGGGCCGGCGGGCCGTGCTCTTGAGAGTGGCAAGATCAATCTCGACAATTCCCCCTACCGGTGCGACGGTGACCAGCGATCCGCTGAGGTGCTGCCGAAGCTCCGGCGTTTCGCCCGGGTAGTTCGCGTCAGTTGGAGAGGCTTGTATCGGCGAGTTTTGTTCCTGCGCCTGGGATGCGGCGCCCATGAAAGAGATGCCCAGAAAGAGTGTCAGGGCTGCCGTGCCTGAAATTGAGAAGCGCATTTCCAATCCTTACCCGGTTGTGTTTGTGGAGCCCACTGTAGGGTTGGCTGCTGCGAATTGCGACTTTAATCTGGCTTGGTATTGGGATTCGGTACTGGGGTTAGCGGATTTTGAGAGACGCAAGAAATCGTGGCCTAAAATAATCAACGTTTTATTGGACTGCGCAAGATTTGTACAGGAGGGATTGCGCGGGATCGCGTTACGTCCGCGATCCCGCGGCCCTGCGGGCCCGCCTTTGGCGTCCTGCGCGAGTCCACTGGACTCGCTGGTCGAACCAGAGGGTTCTGCGGTACCCTCCTTCTCCGCCAATAAAAAAGCGACCCGGTGGGTCGCTTGTTTATTGGCGGAGAAGGAGGGATTCGAACCCTCGATGCAACTTTTGGTCACATGCTCCCTTAGCAGGGGAGTGCCTTCGACCACTCGGCCACTTCTCCGTGCCATTTTGTCGCAGGGGCGAATTGTACCTTTTTCCCCTATCCATGGTCAAAAATACGGCATTTTTCAGGCGCGAATCACAAACAAAGCACCCATAGCCACCAGATTACGATCCCAGCCTTCTCCGCTGCGGAGAAGCAGGGATTCGAACCCTCAATTCAGTTACGTCAAGCCGGCTCTTTATCCAGCTCAAACGCCTGATGGAGCGCCCGCACCGCCAGTTCCATGTACTTCTCGTCCACCACGACGGAGGTCTTGATTTCGGACGTGGAAATCATCTGGATATTGACGTTTTCCTTGGCCAGCGCCTCGAACATTTTGGCAGCAATGCCGGCGTGGGAGCGCATGCCGATGCCGACCAGCGAAACCTTGGCGCTCTTGTTGTCGCCCACCACGTTCTTGGCGTTGATGGCGGGTTTGACCTTGTCGTTGAGGATCGCCATCGCCTTGTTGAAGTCGTTGCGATGCACGGTGAAGGAAAAGTCGGTGTGGCCGTCGGTGGAGGTGTTCTGGATGATGACGTCCACGTCGATATTGGCTTCGGCGATGGGGCCCAGGATGGCGTAAGCGATGCCGGGGCGGTCGGGCACGCCGGTGACAGTGAGCTTGGCCTCGTCGCGGGTGAAGGCGATGCCGGAGATGATGGGTTGTTCCATATTGTCCTCTTCGTACGTGATCAGCGTGCCCATGTCGTTGGAATCGAATTCCGTAAACGACGACAGCACCCTGAGTTTTACCTTGTATTTGCCGGCGAATTCCACCGAGCGGATTTGCAGCACTTTCGACCCCAGGCTGGCGAGCTCGAACATTTCCTCAAAGGTGATTTTTTCCAGCTTCCTGGCTTCCGGCACCAGGCGCGGGTCGGTGGTGTAGACGCCGTCCACGTCGGTGAAAATCTGGCACTCGTCGGCCTTCAGGGCGGCGGCCATGGCCACACCCGTGGTATCCGAGCCGCCGCGCCCCAGCGTGGTGATATTGCCCTTGTCGTCTATGCCCTGGAAGCCGGCCACCACGGCGATATACCCGGCGGCCAGGTCGCGGCGGATATTGGCGTCTTCGATGGCCAGAATGCGCGCCTTGGTGTGGGCGCTGTCGGTGGTGATTTTCACCTGCCAGCCGGTGTAGCTCTTGGCCTTGAGCCCCAGGTTTTGCAGGGCCAGCGACAAGAGGCCCACCGAGACCTGTTCGCCGGTGGAGGCAATCACGTCCAGTTCGCGGCCATCGGGATTGGGGTTCAGTTCCTTGGCGAGGCCCAGCAGGCGGTTGGTCTCGCCCGACATGGCCGAGGGCACCACCACCAGCTGGTGCCCCTGGGAATGGTAATGCGCGATGCGTTTGGCGACTTCGCGGATCCGTTCCGGCGAGCCCATGGAGGTGCCGCCGTATTTCTGTACGATTAATGCCATCTCGACTGAGCTCTTATCTTATTGTGCGCTGCAAAAAACCTTTATTCTAGCGCTAGTTAGCAAGAAAAACACGCCCTAAAGGGTGCTAAATTCGGCAGTGTTATACTTCGCCCCCCATGCCAGCCACCCCTGCCCTCATTTCCGTTACCCGCCGCCTCGAATTCGATGCCGGCCATCGCCTGCCCAACCACGCCAGCCAGTGCCGCAATGTGCACGGCCACCGCTATGCGCTGGAGGTGACCCTCACCTCGCAGGTGGTGCACGAGGAAGGCGCTTCCGACGACGGCATGGTGATGGATTTTGGCGACGTGAAGCGCATCGCCAACGAGATGCTGGTGGACCGCTGGGACCACGCCTTCCTGGTCTATCGCGGCGACAAGGTGATGATCGATCTGCTGGCCGCCATCCCCGGCCACAAGACGGTAGTATTGGACGTGGTGCCTACGGCGGAGAACCTGGCGCAGGTGGCCTTCCAGACCTTGCAGCACGCTTATCACGACCGCTTCGGCCACGAGCTGGCGCTGTCCAAGGTGCGTCTATACGAGACGCCCAACTGCTGGGCCGACGTAAAAGCCTGATTACAGATAGACACAGAAAAACTGCCGGGAATTTACCCTGCTTTAATGTGTTTGCCTTACCATTCAACCATTAGTCATTCCTAATAAATACCTTTATTCGAAAGGAAGCAGAATGCGTACATCCGCATTGATAGCCGTAGCCATCGTTTCCGGTTTTATCAGCAATGCCGGCGCCCAGGCGAAGCCCGAGAAGCTGATCGACTATCGCCAAAGCGCCATGACTGTGATCGGATGGAACTTCGGCCAGATGGCGGCGCAAGTAAAGGGCGATGTTCCCTATAACAAAGACGACTTCGCCGCCCGCGCCGCGACCGTCGAGTTCGTGAGCAAGTTGCCTATGGAAGGTTTCGCCCCGGGCACAGACAAAGGTCACGACACCAAAGCCAAACCAGAAGTCTGGACCAAGATGGACGACTTCAAGGCCAAGATGGACAAGATGCATACCGAAGCAGCCAAGCTCGCCGCCGTCGCCAAGACCGGCAGCTTCGATGAAATCAAGAAACAGTTTGGCGCCACGGGCGGCAGTTGCAAGGCCTGCCACGACGATTACCGCGCCAAGTAACCCGGCCCCCACCCCGAACAAGAAGAGGGGAACAAGATTGCGCCGCGAGAAAATCTCGCGGCGTTTTTATTTTCAGCGCGGAAATGGTCACGCCCTCCACCTGCAGCGGAAGGCGGCGAGTCTCTAGACTTGGTACTTGCGGACGATCAGGAACACCACAACGGCAGTCAGCACGGCGATCAGAGGCGCCAACCAGACCGGCCGCCGGATAGCAGGCGCATCTTCGGAATAAGGCTTGTTGCCGGTGACCATGGCCTTGACCAGATTTTCTTTTTTGGCAAAAAAATAATAGGTAATCGCCGCCAGATGCAGCACCACCAGGCCGATCAGCACCTTGGAATTGATGCTGTGAATCCTCGTCAGCAAGTCACTGGTCGTCTTGCTCACCAGGCTGGCATAAGGCCCTTCCAGCATCACATCGTCGTTGGCGAACAGCCCCGTCACCGCCTGCACCGTCAGGGACAGGAGCATGACGATGACGCTCAGCGCACCCAGCGGGTTATGACCCAGATGTCGTTCCGCATCGCCGCGAAATAAACTTTTCGCATAATTGAAAATAGCGCCGGGACCGCGCACGAAATTGCCGAAGCGCGCGTGATAGCTGCCCACCACGCCCCATATCACCCGGAATATGATCAGGCCCAGCACCACATAGCCGGTACGCTGGTGCCATTCCAGCCAGTTTTCACCCACATAGCCGGTGACGAATTGGACGACGATGAGCGCCACGAGCAACCAGTGGAACAAGCGCACCCAGATGTCCCAAACGCCGGCCTCCCGGCTCTCTGTCTGCGGTGCGCTCGGGTTCATTTGTTCACCGGCTCCAGGCGAATCAATTCGCCCATGGGCGAGTCGGTCAGCAGGTAAATCAACCCATCCGGCCCTTCGCGCACATCGCGGATACGGCCGAGCTTGTTTTCGAACAGGCGCTCCTGCGCCGATATTTTTTCGCCATCGAGAGTGATGCGCACCACCATCTGCCCCGCCAATGCGCCGACGAACAGATTGCCTTTCCACTTGTCGAATTTTTTGCCCGAGTAAAACATCATTCCCGAGGGAGCAATCGACGGTGTCCAGTGCAACAGCGGCTGCGCCATGCCTTCTTTGGCGGTGCCTTCGCCGATCTTGCTGCCGCTGCCGTAGTTGGCGCCGTAGGTGATCACCGGCCAGCCGTAGTTGGTGCCGGAGGTGAGTATATTGATCTCGTCTCCACCCTGCGGCCCGTGCTCGTGCGCCCACACCTTGCCGGTTTCAGGATGCAGCGCCGCCCCCTGCATATTGCGATTGCCCAGCGTAAAGATTTCCGGCTTGGCGCCCGGCGTCTTGACGAAGGGATTATCGGCCGGCACACGGCCATCGTCGTAGAGGCGGATCGACTTGCCGGCGTGCGTATCGAGCCGCTGGGCGTTCTGCTGATAGCCCTTGTCGGTACCATCGCCGCGATCTCCAAAGGTGACGTAGAGATAGCCGGCGCGGTCGAAGACGATGCGCGAACCAAAATGGTAGTTGGCAGGGTATTTCGGATTCATGCGGAACAGGACTTGCACGTCCGTCATGCGCGGCTCGTCGCGGCTGCCGCCGAGTTTGCCGCGAGCCAGTTCGGTGCCGTACTGGCCCGGTGTACCGGCGTTATAGGTCCAGTAAATCCAGCCGTTTTCGGCATATTTGGGATGCAGGGCAATATCCAGCAAGCCCCCTTGCCCGTGTTCGACGATGGCCGGCAGCCCCGCTACCGGCTTCTCGGTCAGCTTGCCGTTTTCGACAATGCGCAAGGTGCCGCGACGTTCGGTGATCAGCCAGCGGCCATCCGGCAGAAAAGCGATACTCCAGGGGTGGTATAGGTCCTTGATGAGGCTGACGGCGCGCACCCGGTGCTGCTGGGTATCGAAGACTTGTTGGGCGTCTGTGGCAAGGGCTACAGACAAGAGGGTCAACGCGAAGAGGAATCGCTTCAAAGGACACTCCAGAAATAGGTGGCGGAGGCGGTGACGGCATTGGAATCTCACCCGCGAGCCAAACGGCTGGCTCGCTCGCTTCCGCGAAAAACTGGCGGAGGCGGTGAGATTCGAACTCACGGACGACTTGCGCCGTCGCCGGTTTTCAAGACCGGTGCCTTAAACCGCTCGGCCACACCTCCACTGGGGGCGGATTTTAGCATTTCAGGCCTAAAATACCCCTGAACGGTCTTGAAACTTAAACGCTTCGGCCTTACTCTAAGCGTACATAACTATATTTCGGGAGCAAACCATGTCCTTTGAAACCATCACCCCCGGCCCGGTAGGGCTGGCCGCCGCCTCGTCTAACAAGGTGCTGCGCAATACCTATTTCCTGCTGGCGCTTTCGCTGGTGCCCACCGTTGCGGGCGCCCTCGTGGGTGTTTCCACCGGTTTTAACATTTTCGCCTACGGCTCGCTGATCGGCATCTTGTTGTTCTTCGGCATCGCTTACGGCTTCATCTTCGCCATCGAGCGTAACAAGAACAGCAGCCTGGGCGTAGGTCTGCTGCTGGGCTTTACGTTCTTCATGGGCCTGATGATGACAGGACTGCTGAGCTGGATTCTGAAAAAGAACGGCGGCGGCAACCTGATCGCGATGGCGTTCGGCGGCACCTCGATCATCTTTTTCTGTATGGCCACCCTCGCCAGCACCATCAAACGCGACCTCTCCGGCATGGGTAAATTCCTGTTCGTGGGTGCGGTGGTCATCCTGCTGGCGGGCGTCGCCAATGTCTTCCTGCAAATATCGGTGCTGCAGCTGGTCATCATCGTGGCCGCCATCATTATTTTCTCGGCCTTTATGCTCTACGACGTCAACCGCGTAATCACCGGTGGCGAAACCAATTACGTAACGGCGACGCTGGCCATCTACCTGGACATTTACAACGTGTTCAACAACCTGCTGGCTCTGCTCGGCATCACCAGCAGCAACGATTAAGCGCTACGCCTCAAACAAAAAAGCAGCCTGCGGGCTGCTTTTTTGTTGCCTGAAACGAATCAGCCAGGGAAAGCGTCAGGCTTTCCAGTTGCGCCCGTAGAACATCGACAGACGCTTGCCGATGGTCTTTTTGATGCCGATGTCGAAGTTGGGCGAGAGGTAGTCCAGCACCTTGAAGTCGTTCTGGCTATGCAGCTCGCCGATGATCCAGCGCGCCTCAGCCAGGCGCTCCGGCGGCATGGCGGTGAGGATGTCGTATTCCGCGCCTTCGGTATCGATCTTGATGAGGTCGATCTTGCCGATTTTTTCCTCGGCGAAGAACTCGGCACAGGATTTGATCAGCACCGTGGTGGTGCTCTGCGGATTGGACCCGGCCTGAAAGCGGCTGAAGCCGCCGAAGTTATTCGGGTTGTCCGAGTGGAAAATTTCGATAGTCTCGGTTTTTTGGCCCAAGCCGAAGTTGAAGGCGCGCACATTGGGAAACGCCGCCACGTTTTTTTGCAGTACCTCGAAATTGCTTTTCACCGGTTCAAAACAGCAGATCTGCGCGTTCGGGTATTCGCGCAGAAAAAAGCGCGTGGTGGCGCCAATATTGGCGCCGATATCCAAGATTAAACCCGGTGAAAACTGCTCCGGCATGGCGTATTCGCCCTGGCCCTTCATCAGGATTTGGTAAGCAAGTTCGGTATCGCTGGTGCCGACGCGGTAGTAAAACGGCTTGCCGTCGATCGCCACCGAATCGATCTCGCCGTTGGGCGTGGCATTGGCCAGGGCATTGGTGAACTTCAGCGAGCCTGAGCGGCCCAGCACTTTTACGTAATTCTTGAAATCCATGGTTACCCGTTGCGATGGCGCATTGAAGACCTATTTTACCGCACGCACCCAGGCGCCTGTTCCGAGCGCTTAGCGCTCGAACAGGGCGATGGACTCAACATGCGAGGTATGCGGGAACATATTCACGATACCCGCCGCCTTGAGCGTAAAACCGTTGTTGTGCACCAGCACGGAGGCGTCGCGCGCCAGCGTGGAAGGGCTGCAGGAAACATAGACAATGCGCTTCAGCTCGGGCCGCGCCTCGCGCGTCAAAAGCTTGCAGACCTCAACGGCACCATCGCGCGGCGGGTCGATCAGCATCTTGCTTACCGCCGGCACACGCTTCAGAGCGGCTTCCTGGTCGGTGTAAAGGTCCGCGGCGAAGAAACTGGCGCGCTTGCCGAGTTGGTTGCGCGCAGCATTTTCACCGGCGCGCTGAATCAAGCCTTCGCTGCCCTCGACGCCGACCACCGCTGCGCCGCGTTGTGCAATCGGCAGCGTGAAATTGCCCAGGCCGCAGAACAGATCGGCGATGCTTTCACCTGCATGCGGATCGAGTAGATCGATGGCTCGATGCACCATCAGGCGATTCACCTGATGATTCACCTGGGTGAACTCGGTGGGACGAAACAGGATATCGAGGTCAAACTCCGGCAAGGCGTAGGTAAGCTCGGGCATATCGCGCGGATACCAGGCCTCTGCCGTGTCGGGCCCCTTGGGTTGCAACCACCATTGCAGGCGATGGCTGTCGCGATAGCGGTCTGCAAAAACCCTTAATTTTGTTTCGTCGCCGGGCGTCAATGGCTCAAGGATACGTAGCACCAGCGCCGTCACTTTTTCACCCACGGCGACTTCGATTTGCGGAATGCACTCGCGTTTGTCCAGCGTACCTATCAACTCGCGCAGCGGGTCTATCATTTGCCCAACGCCGCTGGCCAGCACTTCGCAGGAGTGCATATCGGCAACGTAGCTGGATTTCTTTTCGCGAAAACCGACCATGCCGCCGCCCTTCTTGGCGACGTAACGCGCCGACATGCGTGCGCGATGGCGGTAACCCCAGGGACTGCCATAGATCGGCGGCAGAATACTTTCCGGCGTCACCTTGCCGATGCGTGCCAGGTTGTCCTCCAGCACGCGCTGCTTGGCCGCCACCTGCAGGGGGTAGCTGGCGTGTTGCAGGGCGCAGCCGCCGCAAAGTTCGAAATAAGGGCACTGCGGCCTGACGCGGTCGGAAGACTCGCGCAGGACGGAAATAAGTGTGGCGGTCTCGAAATTCTTTTTCTTGCGCGAAGGCTCGTACACCACCCGCTCGCGCGGCAGCGCACCTTCGATGAAGACCACCTTGCCATCAACGTGGGCGACGCCGCGCCCCTCGTGATCGAGGGACTCGACAATAGCGAGCTTATGGGTTTCTGCGGCGTTGAAGGGCACGGGCGGACCGAGGGGAAAACAGGGAAGCGCGGATTATACGCTGCCGCCCTGCCTGCCCCGTGCCGGCGAGAGATTTCTAAGGACGCGTCCCGCCGCCGCCACCTTCCTGAAACACGGTGTATCCGGAGGGCGCGCTGCCGGCGTTGGCGATAACGGTTGGACCAGCGCCATTTCGACCCATCAGCCATACGGTCAAGGTGCCGTCCGGGCGCAGCCAGGCGATATCAAATACCCCATCGCCGTCGAAGTCACCGCTCGCATAGTAGGTCCACGTAGGATCAGCCACCGGCGTCGTAAGGACCGTGACCGAAACCGACAGGCTACTGCTGGTGGGCGTACAGGAGGCGTTGTTGTCGTCGGGTTGGCCGGTATAGGGGGGAAGGGTCAGGCCCACGCCGTTATACGAAAGAATTTGCACGGCGCCAGTGGTGGGGTTACGAACCAGAATGTCGCCGCGGCCGTTGCCGGTAAAGTCGGCCAGGCGCAGAGCCGTAAACCCCGATGGAATGGAACCTGCAGAAAAATTCGCGCACGTGCGACTGGGGGTCGCCATCAGCGCACGCACGGCGCCTGCCGGGCTGACATAAATCATATCGGCCGCACCGTCACCGTTGAGATCGGCTGCACCCAGCAATGTCCAGGAAAGCGGCGCGCCACCGCGCTTCCTGACCTGGGAAACACCGCTACCGTTTGTGAACCAGATATAGGACACGCCGGTATCGTCGGGAAGGCCATCGTCGCCGGTAAAGCGGAAGGTCATGTCGCCAAAGCCATCGCCATCAAGATCGCCGGCTGCCTGCACCACCCAGGCCTTTTTCACCGAGCGCAGCAGCGTCTGTGCGTTCGAATTGAAATCAGGCCAAACGTAGACATTGCCGAATACCGGGTCTGCCGCCGTTTCGCGGATGACCAGGTCGCTTTTACCGTTGCCGTTGAGATCGGCAGTCGACAGCAACTCGTAGTTTGCCGCCGGACTGGTCAGGGAAGACCATTGGAAAGTGCCATTAGCGTAACGACCGGCCTGCATCTGGCCCGCTGCGGAGCGCACCAGAATGGCACTCTTGTTGTTACCGTCCAGGTCGATGCCGCCACGCTTCGAGAGCGGCGTGCTGCTCGCGTCCGGCACAAAGGTGCTGAACACCTGATAACCATTGGGTGTGGTGCCGCTGGGGTCCCAGTTGCCAACCGAAAGGTAGTAGGTGCCCGGTTGCAACGCAACGTTGTCAATACGGAAATTATTGTCATTGCCGGCGTTGCCGGCACCGTCATCGCTTGAGGTGTTGTCGTCGCATTCGCCGGTTGAGTCTTGGATACAGGAACCGTCGCTATTGAGCAGGGTGCCGACCGTATCGTAATTGCCTCGCGAACCCACCGTGAGTTTGCCGGACTGGGTGATTACGATCTTGAAGACATCGAGGTCGCCGGCGTTGTTAATGGTGGCTGACAAAGTGCCACCCAGTGCGAGCTGGGGTGCCGTGGTGGTGGGCTGATTGGGATAGTCGTCCACCGGGAAAGTGACGTTATCGAAATACGGCTTGATTTCCGGATAGAACACCTCGAAACGATCGTAAAGTGCTTTCTCGTTGAGGTCGGTGCAACTCATGCCGGTGCTGCTGTTGTCCACGGTACTGCCTGTGAGCAGGCCGCGAAACTCCAGGCTACCGTTATTCATGGCAAACAGGCCCGACCCCGACGATCCGCCCTGGATGATGCCCTGACTAAAGGCGATGCTGTACATATCGTACGGAAAGCCGAAGATGCGGATCAGACCGTCGCTGCGGCCTGAGGAGGATACGGTGCCGGTGGCAAGCTTCATGACGTCACCCGCCGGGTTGCTGACCGAAACAATAGGGTCGCCGTTATTCAAAAGGCTCGCGTTCCAGCCTGCATACTCGCTGCCGTTTGGCGGCTGGGAGTTCATCTTGAGCAGGGTCGAATCGACCATGCGGTTGGTAAACACCAGCTGCATACCGCTGCTATTGGTGGTGAAGGCCGGGTTATTGCCGCCGCAGGTGGAGGAGTAGTATGACCAGCGAGTGGCGATGCTGCTGGCTTCGGCGGCAGTGGAAATGCAATGGTTGGCGGTCACAAAATACGGTACCGGGAACGCCGTTGAATTGAGCAGGGTGCCGGTGCAGACAAAGCTGCCGCTGCCGCTGGAAAACAGCATGCGCGCCACCGACAGGCGGCGGTGCGTCAGGGCCTGATCCACGTTGGCGTCACCGGAGGAACAGGCCACGTCTATGGTACAAGCGCCGGCCGCTGTAGGCGCGTACGGTTGCCCGGGGGAGCCGCTGGCGTCCAGCGAAACCTCCATATGCACGATTTGTTTCACGCCCACCACGGCATCCACCGACCGTTGCCGGGTGAAAATTTCGATGATCTGGGTGTCGCCCTCGGTATAAGGGGTCCAGAGCGTGCCGTCTTTGGCAGCCGACAGCGGCACAGATTCAGCGACACCATCGGCGCGATTGGCGACGCGCACCTCGCCGTTGGTCATGCCCTGCGGCAGAATAATTTGTGCGCGCATGCCGTAAGCGCCGTGCGAGGTCACCACGAGATGGGTAACCGAGCCCTGGTCGTGGGTGGACTGCCAGCTGCGGTAGGTCGGTTCCTCGGGTGAGGCAAACACCGAGCCCACGCGCTGACGCTTGAGGCTGCGCTTTTCAGCGCGGTAAGGTGCGGCGGCATCGGCCAGATCCTGGGCCGTGGGGGCGATTTCAATGTAGGACTTGGGCGCGCCCGGCATACGCAAGGCAAGGGACGCGGCGGGTACTTCCGCGGCATCGGTGAAATATTGGCGACTGGGCATGCGCTGCGCAAAGGCGCCACTTGTCAGGGACAGCAGGCAAAAAGCCAGTCCTAGGCGGATATACGTTTGCATCGAGTACCTCGTTACATTTCTGGAATTCTTTTGGGGCGTGTGTCCGCGCAGTTATCCACCTTCAGGTGCGGATCGCCGCAATCAGGCGTTTCAGCCCCAGCCATTGCTGAGACCAAAACCGCTCTCCATAGTTCGCGCCGGTCAGCTGGTCGCGTATGCCGGTGGCGGTGTCGCGATCATGGAAATTGGCCGTTCCGAATAGCATATCCCAGATCGGAAACAGCACGGCAAAGTTGCAGCCGCGCGCCCTGCCCTCGTGGCCCAGGCCGATGGCGTGGTGCACGCGGTGAAAATGCGGGCTGACCAGCAGGCGGTCGCCGATGCGGCCGAAACCCAGGCGCACATTGGCGTGCTGCAGGCTTTGCAGGACGCGCGTGGCCGCCAGCATCAGCACAAACTGCTCGGGTGCGATGCCGATCACCAGGGCCACCAACGCAAATATGAAATCGAGCAAAAAGGCGTCGAGCAGGTGATTGCGGTCGTCTGACCAGAAGTTCATCTGCCGCTGCGAATGATGCAGGCTGTGCAGCGCCCACCACCATTCAAAGCGGTGCTGGCCGCGGTGCAGCCAGTAGTTCAGGAAATCGAGGATGACGAGGTAGATCAGGAAGGTGGCCAGCGGCGCGTCGTTGAGCGCAGGCCACAGGTCCTCGATCTGCGGAGGGATGAGATCGTGCAGGCGCATCCAGCCGTCGATCTCGCCGACCAGCGGCGTCAGCACGAAAAACATCAGCAGCGGGAAAAATCCCAGGCGGTGTATCAGCGTGTAAATGCGGTCCACGCTGCGGTCGCTGCCGCCCGGCTGCTGCTCGGCGGGCCGCCAGCGCTCCAGGGAGCCCAACACGACCACCAACAGCGTGATTTCGATAAAGCCGGTGAGAAAGAATTCGGTGGCGTCGAACGCCTGCTCGGCAAAACCACCGTAGCCCAGGGCGTGCACCAGCGGCAACACGGCGGTTTCGAACAGCCATGCATGCGCATCGACATAAAGTTGTCTTAGTGCTTCCAAGCTAGCGCTTCCATTGCGGATTATCGGTAATCCTGGCAAAGCAATAACCCTTGGCCTGCAATCCGGTGAGTAACCCATCCAGCTTGGGATAGAGAGGCGGATTCCTTGACCAGATGCCCAGGTGCCAGAGCAGGATGTCGCCATCGCGAATATCGTGCAACTGCTTGGCGATCAGTTTTTCGGCGGGATATTTGTCCGCCGGCAGCTCGTCCCCGGAAAACCCGGCGGGCGACCAGTTCACGTGGCGAAAGCCGCAGGCCTGGGCGAATTTTTCGGCATTGGGCGTGAGCTTGCCACCGGGCGCCCGCCACAGGCCGTCGAAACCGCGCCCGGTCATGGCGCGGAAGGCCTGCTCGGGCTTCTTTAGCTCCGCGCACACCTGCGCGGCGTCCAGCGCCTCGCCCTTACCACCGGCCGGGGCGTAGCGTACCTTGTCGCCCTCATCGGCGCGAAAATACCAATGCCGCCAGGTATGCGAGCCGAAGGCGTGGCCCTCTTCGGCGCGCGCCTTCCAGAACGGCGCCCAGGAGGGGTCCAGTGAGGTATCGCCGCGCTGCGTTTTTTCGTCAGCGAGAAAAAAGGTAGCCTTGATGTGATGCTTGTTCAGGATCGCGGCCATTTCCTCGGCCGGGGCCATATTGCCGGTGTCGATGGTGAGGTAGAGCGTGCCGCTGCAGGGAGCACCCCAGACGCCGCCGGCGGCCATCAGTGTTGCGCAGGCCAACCCGAGGGCAGAGTGTTTACTTCCTGGCCGCGTGCGTGAAGAAATAAATGCCATGCGGCGATTTTCCCACGGGAATCAGCTTGACGACGCGCTTGGTGGCGAGGTCAATTACGCTCACTTTTTGCGTCCAGCGCGAGGTCACCCAAAGCAGTTTGCCGTCCTGGCTCAGTTCCATGCAGTCCGGGCCGCCAGGGACCGGGATGGTGTCCAGCACGGCAAAGGTCTTCTGGTCGATGATATTGATGGTGTCCGAGACCCGGTTGGTGACCAGTACCCGTTTGCCATCGCCCATGGGCAGAAAGTTGTGGGCGCCTTTGCCGGTCTTGATGGCGTTGACCGATTTTTGCGCCTGCCAGTCGATCAGTTCCACGTAGTCCGCGCCGGTCATGCCCACCAGCAGGTGCTTGCCGTCCGGCGCCACCCAGATGCCGGCCGGCTGGTGGCCGGTGCGCATTTTCCATTTGATGGTTTGTGTGGCTAAGTCAACGCCGATCAGTTCGTCCGAATCCTGCAGGGTGACGAAGGCGATCTGGCTATCGGCACTGAAGGCGACGTGGCTGGGGGTCTTGCCGATGGCGATGCGCTTGACCAGGGAAAAGTCCTCACCCTTGTAAATATCGACGCGGTCCAGTCGGTTGGATACCGACACGAACCATTTGCGGTCCGGCGAGAAGCCGAGTTGATAGGGGTCGGAGATCTTTTCGACACGGCGCTTGATTTCTCCGCTGCGCGGGTCCAGCAGCACCAGGTTGTTGGAGGCGGCGTTGGCGACGATCAGGAACTGGTCGTCGGGGGTAGCCATCAGGTGATGCGGCTCCTTGCCCACCGGGAAACGCTTGGTTTCCGCCATGCTGGCGGTATCGATAAGGCTGATGGTGCCGTCGCCCGAGTTCAGCACCACGGCCACCTCGGCACGGGCGATCGAAGGAAATAGGCAGGCGGAGACCACCATGGCCGTCGCCAGCGTGGCTGCCCTGACAGTTGCCACCAAGCCCGATTTACGATTGCGATTCAACAAAGCCCGCCCTTCCTGTGTCCGCCAGAGTGAAAAATGCTGCGCATGGTAGCATACGCTTACTCTACAACGTCTCTGCATTGCTGCACGTTTACCCCCTTTGCTTACCAATCCTGCACCAAGATTCTGTCTGCAATGTGGCTCCGAGCGAATGGAGTTGCGCATCCCCCACGGCGACGACCGCGAACGCCATGTATGCGGCGACTGCGGTTACATCCACTACCTCAATCCCAAGCTGGTGGTGGGTACCATCCCGGTGTGGGGCGACCAGGTTTTGCTATGCAAACGCGCCATAGAACCCCGCTACGGCTTCTGGACCCTGCCGGCCGGGTATATGGAAGAAGGCGAGTCCCTGGAGGCTGGAGCGGCCCGGGAAACGGCCGAAGAAGCCCACGCGCGGGTGGAAATCCAGCAGCAGTACGTAACGCTTTCGCTGCCGCAGATCAGCCAGGTGTACATGATGTTCCGGGCGAGGCTACTGGACCTGGATTTCGGCCCGGGTGCTGAAAGCCTGGAAGTAAAGCTCTTCCGCGAGGAAGAAATCCCCTGGGACGAGATCGCCTTCACCACCATCAAGCGCACCCTGCAGCACTATTTTGCCGAGCGCAAAAGCGGGGTGTTCACGCCGCTGTGTTCAGAAATCCGCCATGGGCCACGGGGGAGTCACGAGGCCTAGCGGCTACGACCCCCTCGAAATAGTGGATAGAAGGCTGCGGGAGACCGAATTTCCCACCCGCGTGGGTAGTGACAAAGAGCGGGGGATTGCGTAAGTTTTGGGTCTTCAGGCTCAATCTACGGCGCTTCTTCCCATCCACGATGGAAACTTCCGGCAAGCCCCAGGGACTGGCATTCGGTACCGAACGATTGGCGGAGGCCGTCTATGACCGGCTGACGCAAAGCCTCTCCACCGATGGCCCCCAGTCGGAACCTGCGCTGGTGGTGGGCGTTTTCGGCGAATGGGGGTGCGGTAAAAGCACGTTGCTGGCGGCAATCAACGGCCAAATGTCCCGGACGTTGAAGGATCGACAGGGCGTTGACCGCCCGCCATCCTACACCGTCCCCATCTGGTTCAATGCCTGGCGCTACGAGCGCGAAGAGCATCTCATCATCCCCTTGCTCAAAGTTGCGCAAATCGAGGTGAAAAAGGCCTTGCAGGATAGCGCCAAGCTCGAGGACAAATTTAAAGACGTGCTCGACGCCAAGAGTGAATTGCTGGCGGACCTGACTTATGCGGCAGCGCATGCTTTGGGAGAATCGGTAAAACTCCACACACCGGTCGGAGAAATCAAGCTCGATGTACCGCTCAAGTGGTGGGAGTTTTTCAAGAAACGACGCGAGTCCAGAAAAGACGAAGCAAAAACGGATATCGATCGCCTTAAATCGCTGCAGTACGAGTTTCAGCAGTACATGCGCGCGCTAACTGGACGTGAGGGTGCACTTTTCAAGCAAGAGCTGAAGCAATACCAGTTTCGAAAGCAGCGAAACAAGTGGGACCCTGACAAGGAATCAGTCCCGTTTCAACTGAATCTGGTGTTTCTGATCGACGATCTGGACCGCTGCCTGCCGGATAAGGCGGTTGAGATTCTGGAGGCCATCAAACTTTTCCTGGAAGTTGATGGCTGCGCATTCGTGCTTGCGCTTGACGACGAGGTCATTGAGCGCGGGATCGCGCACCGCTACCGGGACTACCTGTTTCAAGCTAATCGCGAGGCGAAGAATGGGGATGCGCCAGCGCAATCGGCGCCAATCACCGGCACCGAATATCTCGAGAAGATCATCCAGCTCCCTCTTCGTCTGACCCGCCCCAGCCGCAGTCAGGTGGACCTTTTTTTACGCGAGCAGTATTCAGGCTGGTGTGCTGCGCCATCGGCGTCAGAAAAAAAGCCCGAGGAAAAATCCACTCACGGCCTGGTTGCCGATCCGAAGCACTCTTCGCGGAAAAGGACAGCCGAGCCATCCGCCGCCGCAGTGCACCCTGCCGACACCCTGCGTGAATTGATCAAGACCGTCGTGCCCCCGGTTCCGCGAAAACTGGTACGCGTTATGGAGTTGATGAGGACCTATGAGAACGTACTGATTCGCCGGAAAGTGTCTGTCGACCGGCAGTATCTGGCTATATTCGTGTGCTTGCAATTATTTAGCCCGGAACTGTACCGATTTCTGCGCGTGCGCGGAGCGGGATATTTGGGCGAAATGGCTAAGTGGGAAGAAGACAACGAATTTCGGGATCTTGATGCACTCAAAGTGAAGTTCGAAAAAGAAATGAAAGACGCCCCCGAAAAGGCGGGACACGTTGACCGAGAAAATCGAGCCCGATTGCCGCAACTCATTAAGAGCGTCCAGATGAACCGTTCCGGTTTTGAATTAGCGTCACTACTCAGAGCCTATTCCAGACTCGGTACCGGCGGTGCGGAACGCGATGCCACAATGCAAAATTATTTCGTCCTTTTTTCGGAAGAGGACCTCAAGTCTGCGGCGACCGGTAACGTAGCTGAAGAGGGGGGCATGCCTCCTCCGCCCTTGAGCCCCGAATTGGTCGTCCAGCCTCGCGAAGGCAAACCTACCACATCGCCCGAAACGAATCCAAGCGCTTCGGCCGAAAGTTATCCCGAATTGGAGGTCGCGATCCCGCCAAGAGATACGCCCACGGTAAATCTGGAGACTGGCAATGTGCCGGGATGGATTTCAGCTGAACAAATGTTCGCCAAGCGCAATCCCAACCTATATAGAAGGCCAGACGCTGGCCTCGAAAATGCCGAGGCATTCGTCGACAATCTTCTATCCGACGATTCCCGCGCCTGGGCGAATGCTTTGGCCAGAGAGGCACCCGCCTTGGCTGGAACGGTATTATCGGAAACAACTGTTGAGCGTCTCGTTGCGGGGTTATCGCGTCGCTTCGACTCGTCGCTTCCGCCGACACCGGAAAATCTGCTTAGATTAGTTCGCACCATTGAGCCGTATTTGACGCCCGAGCGCGCCGGGCGCTTTGCGGAAGTATTGGAATGCTCCATGCCTAAACAGGGAGCAGAAAAAAAATGAATGCAAGCATTCAGCCCAGCTCTAATTCTTTCTCTTCCAAGTCGACCGCAATAGAGATAGCTCAGTGGCTCAGCCGCACCGCGTCACCAATGTGGAGACCTGGCGTGCCCGACTGGGATTCGAAGTGCCCGGGACTCGGAACGATCTTGGGAAAGGAAATTGCGTCAATGCGACTACCGTCAGCACTCTTTCTGCGAGGATGGCGGGCCGCGGGTGAGATGAATCTAGATGAACCATCGCGTTCGCGCGCGCTATGGTGCTTCAATGCCCCGTTTGGCGCAATTTCGTCGTTGTTAACGGTTGGACCCGACACATGGATACTGGCGATCGAAGAGTCGGTCGTCCTTGCGTGGTTTGACGAACGAACCTTCGATATACGATCGCGAGTGGTTGGCGTCCATTCTGGGGGCGTGAGCTACATTGCTCTCGTCAATGGAACCGCGCATGCAGTGTCCTCTTCCTTTGATGGGACGCTAGCAGTCTGGGATCTTAGTGATCCGACAAAACGCGAGCCGCTTGCGCGTTGGCGCGGGCATGTGGGCCCAATTAGGTGTATTGCGGTTACACCTGACGGGAGACGCGTCGTGTCTGCGACTAGAGAGGGTACCCTGTCTGTTTGGGACTTGAGCGATCTAACACGCCATTCACGTCTGGTGCGCTGGCGGGGACACTCAGACTCGATCACTCACTTGGCTATCACGCCCGACGGGCAGCATGTAGTGTCGGCATCAAATGACGGGATGCTGGCTGTCTGGGACTTGGTCAACCTGACACCTGACACACCCGTGGTCAACTGGCAGGGGCACGAGGACCCGGTCAGACATGTGGCGATCGCGCCCGACGGGCAGCGCGCAGTGTCAGCATCGGAGGATGGGACATTGGCTGTCTGGGATTTGGGCAATTTGGAACGCGATATGCCTCTAGCACGCTTGCGGGGCCACAATATTGACATTACGGTCCGACATGTGGCGATCGCGCCTGATGGACGATATGTAGTATCGGCATCGGCGGACGGAACGCTGGCCATTTGGGACCTGACTGAGCCGACGCGCGAAGCCCCCCTGGTGCGCTGGCAGGGCCACGGGGATTCAGTCAGACACTTGGCTATCACCCCTGATGGGCAGCGTGTGGTATCGGTGTCGGACGATGGGATGCTGGCCATCTGGGATCTAAATGACTTGTCACGCGATACACCCTTGGTGCGCTGGCGGGGGCATGAGAACTATGCCAGGCGCGTGGCAATCAACGCCGATGGAAGGCGTGCGGTATCGGCGTCGGATGACGGGACGTTGGCTGTCTGGGACTTGTATAGCGAAGCATTCGATGTGCCCCTAGCGCGCTGGCGGGGGCAGGAGAGCTGGATAAGACACTCAGCGATCACTCCTGATGGGCAGCGTGCCGTGACAGCGTTATTTGATGGCACGTTAGCCGCGTGGGACTTGCGCGACCCCACAAGCGATGCGCCACTGATCCGCTGGAGCGGACACGAGGCATCGGTCAGACGTGTAGCAATTACGCCCGACGGGCAGCGTGTTGTGTCGGCGTCTAGTGACAAGACGCTAGCAGTCTGGGATCTGAGCAACCCGGCACATGGCGGTCTTCTGATACGCTGGCGAGGACATGAAGATTCGGTCACGCACTTAACAATTACACCAGACGGTCAGCATGTGGTGTCTGCATCGAATGACGGATCGTTGGCAGTCTGGGATATGCACGATCTAACACGTGATACGCCGCTGGCGCGCTGGCGAGGACATGAGGACTGGGTCAGGCACGTGACAATCACACCAGATGGAAGACGTGCGATCTCAGCATCGAATGATATGACTCTCGCAGTCTGGGACTTGACCGATCTCACACGGGCCACTCCCTTAGCGCGCTGGCGAGGGCATGAGGACGCGGTCAGACATGTGGCGATTACGGCGGACGGGAAGCGTGCGGCCTCGGCGTCGGATGATGGGACTTTGGCCATCTGGGACCTGAGTAGTCTGGCGCGCAAAAGGCCCTTGGCGCGCTGGCGAGGGCATGGAGGCGCGGTTACTCACTTGGCCATCACGCCCGATGGACAGCAAGTGGTATCGGCATCGGATGATGGTGCACTCGCCCTGTGGAGCCTTGATGACTTAGCACTCAATACACCCAAGGTACGTTGGCAGGCACATGATGGCCCTGTCCGACAGGTAGTGATCACACCCGACGGACAGTGCGTAGTATCGGCATCTGCAGATAGCACACTAGCTATTTGGAAATTGACTGCTCCCCTTGAAATACCAATGGTGCGTATTCCAGTCAGAGGGCCTGCGCATCAGGTCATTTTGACAGGATCCTCTTCCTCTATTCTGGCAATCGGTCGCGGAATCGAGAAGTGGCAACTTAGCCCAGAAGATGCAAAGTGTTCATGGCGGGCTGCACATTTCGTCAGTGAATTCACGATTAACTTGACTCCGGACGGAATCGTTGTTTCCTCATCGCAACCTATATATTCTGACACGACGGACATCTTCGGCGGTGCCATGGTGCCCGCTGATCCGCGTCTCTACGGCTTGGTTTCTTTCCTAGCGGAACATGAGGGCCGTATCGAAACGCTGGATTCGCGCGAAATGCACACTCGCATCGAATGGCCAGACGAGGAGGCACCAAAAAAATTCCGCATACGCTGGCGAGACGACGCCGAACGCGAACGCTGGTTGCCGACAGCGCCCTTCATCAAGGCAGATTCAGGAGACTCAAAATCCCAGGCTTAGTAATGCCCGGTTGATGTGGCACCTTTCGAGAAAAGCTGTCACTCAGCATTATGCCGCCGGCGGCGCAACTTTAAGGACTTCTTCCAGTGTAGTCAGCCCCTGCGCCACCTTCATCGCGCCGGAAAGGCGCAATGGCTTCATGCCCGATTTATAAGCCTGTTCGGTGATGGCGGTAAGGTCGGTTTTTTCGTCGATCAGCCGCTTCATGTGGTTGTCGATCAACAGGATTTCGTAAATGCCGACGCGGCCCATATAGCCGGTATTGCGGCAATCCAGGCAGCCTACCGGTTTATAAATTTCTTTAGGCGCCTCGCCCTTCCAGGGCGACACGGTTTGGTGCCAGAGCTTGATCTGTTCGTCGTCCGTGAATGGCACTTTTTCCTTGCAATGCGGGCACAAGGTGCGCACCAGGCGTTGCGCCATCACGCCCAGCACAGTGGAAGTAAGCAGATATGCCGGCACGCCCAGGTCCAATAGACGGGCGATGGCGGTGGGGGCGTCGTTGGTGTGCAGGGTGGATAGCACCAGGTGGCCGGTCAGCGCGGACTGGATAGCCATTTCGGCCGTTTCCAGATCGCGGATTTCGCCCACCATGATGATGTCCGGGTCCTGGCGCATCAGGGCGCGCACACCGTCGGCAAAGCCCAGGTCGATATTGGGCGAGACCTGCATCTGGTTGAACGAGGGCTCGACCATTTCGATCGGATCTTCGATGGTGCAGACGTTCACTTCCGGTGTAGCCAGCAGTTTCAGTGTGGAGTACAGCGTGGTGGTTTTGCCGGAGCCGGTGGGGCCGGTCACCAGGATGATGCCGCCGGGATTCTTGATCAGCCCCTGCCATTTGTCGAAATCGTCGGTGCCGAAGCCCAGTTGCGAAAAGTCGCGCACCAGCACGTCCGGGTCGAAAATACGCATCACCAGCTTTTCGCCGTGCGCGGTCGGCATGGTGGCCAGACGCAGTTCGATTTCCTCGCCGTCCGGCATGCGTGTCTTGATGCGGCCGTCCTGCGGGCGGCGCTTTTCAACCACGTCCATGCGCGAAAGAATCTTGATACGCGAAGTCATGGCCACGGCCACGGCAGCGGGTACCTGGTAAACCTGGTGCAGCACGCCGTCGATACGAAAGCGCACATAGGCGATCTCGCGGCGCGGCTCCAGATGAATATCGCTGGCGCGCTGGTCGAAAGCGTATTGCCACAGCCAATCGACGATGGTGACGATATGGTGGTCGTTGGCGTCCAGCGTGCGGCCGGCCTTGCCCAGTTCGACCAGTTGCTCGAAATTGTTGATGCCGTGGTTGGCGCCGGTGCCGGTCTTTTCGGCCCGCTTGATCGACTTCGACAGGTTGTAAAACTCGCCGATGTAGCGGGCGATATCCTGCGGGTTGGCGATCACCAGCGTGAAATTCATGCGCAGCATTTCGCCCAGCTCGCGCTGCCAGCCGGTGATGTAGGGCTCGGCGGTGGCGATAACGGCTTCACGCCCGCGCACTTCCACCGGCAGGATGCCGCGCTTGGTGGCGTAATCCGAGGACATCACCTCGGTGACGCCGTGCATATCGATCTTCAGGGGGTCGATATGGTAGTAACGCATGCCCACCCGGCCGGCCATCCATTCGGTCAGCCCCTCGACGTCGAGAAAGCGGTTAGGCGGCTTGGCCGATTTGATGCGCGCCGCAGCGACAATGGTCAGCGGGTGCCCGCTGCCGGGATTGCTGCGCTGCTCGTTGCTGATTTTTTCGTGATCGGCGCTGGTCAGCAGGCCGTCCTCCAAGAGGCCGTCCAGCACCTCGCGCAGGGTGACGCGGCGGTCGGTTTTGGAGGGGCGCTGGTCTATATGCACCAGCCGGGGAAGGTCGATCTTCGGAGCAGGGGAGGCCATAGGCTAACTATAGCGAGTTTTGCCCATTGTTGCCACGCAGCGTAGGAGGCCGCAGGTGCCAATTCCTGCGGCGGAACGCGGAACGGCCGGCAGCGCGGAAAACCGCGCTAACCGGCTAGTTTTGCCACTTTTTGAGGAAATCGTTGACGGTTTGCGGGTCCATCTTGCGCATGGACTCGAACTCGCCGTTCTTCTGGCTGAACAGCAGCTTGCCGTCGGTATCCAGCACGGCCAGGGCCGGCACACCTTTTTTCAGGGGGATGCCGTAACGCTCGGCCACGTCGAAATTCTTCTCGATACCCTTGTCGCCCACGTTGACGTGCACCAGGATGAAATTCTTGTCCAGCAAGGCCATGTTTTCCGGCTTGTGGAAGTTGAGGTCCAGCACCTTGCAGTCGCCGCACCAGTCACCGCCGAAGTCGACGATGATGCGCTTTTTCGCCTGCTTGGCTTCCTTCAGGGCCGCGTCAATGTCTGCAGCCGCACGGGAAACGTCGGGATAAAGGGGCGCAGCCAGGGCGGCCAAGGGCAGGGCCAGAGCGGCGGCAACGAGGAATTTACGCACGGTCTTGTTCATGGGAATCTCTTTCCGAAAAAATGCACGGTAAATCTAGCCTGATTTTACCCGATCGCCTGCGAGGGTTTGCACCAGCCGGGTAAGCAGCACTATCAAAACCCCAGCCTGAGAAGGGGAATAGCTTTGCGGATGGGCCTCATCCAGATAAGTACGCCAGCCCATCTCCAATTGCAGGGCATGCACGTTCTCCTGCGGCCGCCCATAGTGGCGGGTGATGTAACCCCCCTTGAATCGTCCATTGACCACCAGCGAGAACGCGGGTTCGGAAGTAAGGCAGGCATGCGCCCTCTCCTGCCAGTCCGCGCCGCAGCTGACGCCCTCCGCCGTGCCCAGATTGAGGTGGGGCAGCACGCCGCTAAAAAAACGCGGCGCCACGCTGATGATGGAGTGACCATCCAGCAAAATGCAGTAGCCGTGGCGGTCGCGGATGCGGGCGATTTCCGCGGCCAGTTGCGCGTGATACGGCTGCCAATAGGTGACGATGCGCTGCGCCACCTCTGCTTCCGAGGGTTGCACTCCTCGCTGGTAGACGGCCGCTTCGGCGAAGGTGGTGGTGGGGCAGATTTCGGTGTTGTCTGCTCCGGGATACAGGGCGCGACCCTGCGGGTCGCGGTTGAGATCGACCACGTAACGCGAATGGGTGGCGCACATCAGCGTCACGCCCAGGGCGGGCGCAAAATCGTAGAGCTTTTCCACGTGCCAATCGGTATCGAAAAGTTCGCGGCCCGGCTCGGAAAAACCCGCCCGAATTTCTTCGGGCACATAGGTTCCCGCGTGCGGCACGTTGACGATCAGGGGCGCATCGCCGCGCGCCAAGTTCCATAGTTCGTTCATACGCTCGCCCCCGGCCGCTCCACCCCTTTGCGCACCACCAGACTGGGGCGCATGCCGCCCAGCCAGTAGCAAAGTTCCGCCGGGGAGCCCGCAGACCACAGGCAGAAATCGGCGCGTTTGCCCGCCGCGATCATGCCGCGGTCGGTCAGGCCCAGGGCACGTGCGGCGTGTATCGTCACGCCGCGCAAAACTTCTTCCGGCGTTAGCCGGAACAGGGTGCAAGCCAGGTGCATATTGGCTTGCAGGGACACAATCGGAGAGGAACCGGGATTGAGGTCGCTGGCGACCGCGATAGCCACGCCGTGGCGTCTCAACAGGTCCACCGGCGGCAATTTGGTTTCGCGCAAAAACAGGAAGGCGCCCGGCAGCAGCACCGCCACCACGCCGGCTGCAGCCATGGCGGCTACACCCTCCTCGTCCGCGTATTCGAGATGGTCGGCGGACAGGGCGCGATAGTCGGCAGCGAGCTGGGCGCCGCGCTGCAGGGAGAATTGCTCGGCGTGCAATTTCAGGGGCAGGCTGTGCGCCTCGGCGGCCTGGAATACGCGCTCGGTCTGTTCACGCGTAAAACCCACATTGTCGCAATAGACATCCACGGCATCGCTCAGCTTGGCCACCGCCGGCAGCATGCGCTCGCAAACGAAGGCTATGTAGTCGTCCGCCCTACCCTTGTATTCCGGCGGCAGCGCGTGCGCGCCCAGGAAAGTGGTGCGCACATCCACCGGCAACTCCTCGCCGATGCGCCGCGCCACGCGCAGGATTTTTTTCTCGGCATCGATATCGAGCCCGTAACCCGATTTGATTTCCAGGGTGGTAACCCCTTCGGCCAGCAAGGCCAGGGCGCGCGTGCGCGAAAGCTCGAGCAATTCCTGCTCGCTGGCCGCGCGTGTGGCGGATACGGTGGAAACAATGCCGCCGCCGGCACGGGCAATGTCCTCATAGCTGGCGCCTTGCAGGCGCTGCTCGAACTCGGCGGCGCGATTGCCGGCAAACACCAGATGGGTGTGGCAGTCAATCAAACCCGGCGTCAGCAGGGCGCCTTGACAATCATGCTCCGTAGCGGCAGCGACGGCAGGTAATTCCGCGCTTGGCCCCACCCACGCGATCAGCCCATCCTTTACGGCAACGGCGCCGGCCTCTATCCAGCCCAGCGCCTCTCCTTGCATGGTGGCAATTTTCGCGTTTCGGTATAGGACATCGAATGACATGGGCGCTGTGGAGGTACCGATCAAAGCAAAACGAATCTGGCTTATGACATGATACTGAACATTCGATTCCGGAGCCGTCCATGCATGCCGCCGTAAAGCTCTCCGCACACATCTTTTTCCGCGCCGCAGCCCAAATATTGCTTGTCGCGCTCGCAACCGCGCTGGCTCCGCAAGCGCAGGCCGTTGTCGCCGACCCCGCGATCAAAAACATCCTCACCGAGCGCATCGACGTCGCCAAAAAAGGCGTGGGCCTGGTGGTGGGGGTGATCGACGCCGACGGCAGCAGGGTTATCAGCCAGGGCGTTGCTGGCAACCCCGGCAGCACCGTCAACGGCAAGCCGGTCAATGGCGACACGGTGTTTGAAATCGGTTCCATCAGCAAGGTGTTCACCTCGCTATTGCTGGCCGATATGGTGACGCGCGGCGAAGTGTCGCTGGACGACCCCATTTCCAAATACCTGCCGGCGACGGTGAAAGCGCCGGAACGCAACGGCAAGGTCATCACGCTGCGCCTGCTCGCCACCCACCGCTCCGGCCTACCGCGCATGCCCGCCAATTTCGAACCCAGGGACCCCGCCAATCCCTACGCGGACTACAGCGCCGAGCGCATGCTGGCCTTCCTGAACACGGTTACGCTGGCGCGCGATCCCGGCGAGGGCTACGAGTACTCCAACTACGGGGCCGGGCTGCTGGGCTATTTGCTGGCGCGCCGCGCCGGGCTGAGTTACGCGGCCCTGCTCAGGACCCGCATCCTGCAGCCGTTGGAAATGAACGATACCGCCATCGTGCTCTACCCCGTCCTGCAGGCGCGCTTTGCCCAGGGCCACGATGCTGCGGGCAAGCCTCTACCGGCCTGGGACTTTGACGCACTGGCCGGCGCCGGCGGCATCCGCTCCACCGTCAACGACATGCTGAAATTCCTGGCGGCGCAAATGGGCAAGAAGCCAACCTCGTTGCAAGCCGCCATGGCCCTCAGCCAGCAGGCCCTGTTCGAGGCGGGTGGCCCCAACCAGCAGATCGGTCTGGGCTGGCATATCGCTTCGCGCTATGGCACGCGCATCGTCTGGCATAACGGTGCCACCGCCGGCTTCCACAGCTATATGGGCTTCACCGACAAGGAAGGCGTCGTGGTGCTGGCCAATTCCCAGAACAATGTGGACGACATCGGCTACCATTTGCTGGAGGCCCGCTACCCCCTGAGCAATTCCGGCAAGACGCGCACCGCGATCACGCTGGCGCCGGCCGTTCTCGATGCCTACGTCGGCCAGTATCAGCTGGCACCGGAATTCATCATTACCTTTAGCCGCGAGGGCGACAAATTTTTTGCCCAGGCGACCCGCCAACCGCGCTTCGAGGTATTCGCCGAAAGCGAGACCGAGTTTTTCCTGAAAGCGGTGGACGCACAAATCTCCTTTGTCAAAAACGCCTACGGCAAAGTCGACCGCATGGTCTTGCACCAGGGTGGACGCGACCAGGAGGGGCCACGCCTCAGCGCACCCGCTGCCCCAACGCTGTCTCCTGCCGAGATGGCGGCGGCAAGGCGTGCACTGGCGCCGGCACAGCTGGCCAAATTTGCCGATCAGCTCGAACAACGCGGCTATGGCGCAGCCCGCCGCATACACGACGATTTCTCGCTCAATCCGGGCTACAAGCTCCCGGAGGGGGCCGTCAACAGCTGGGGCATGGCTCTGCTACCCGGCTTTCCCAAAGACGGCCTGGAGTTGCTCAAGCTCAATGCCGACCTGAATCCGCGCAGCGCATATGCCTTCAATAGCCTCGGCTACGCTTATCGCATCACAGGCGAGAATGTGGCTGCGCTCAAGAACTACCAACGCGCGCTGGAACTCGATCCGGGTCTGGCCGCCACCTCCCGCGCCATCGCTTTTTTGCAACGCAAGCCCATCAAGCTCGACCCCAAGGCCTTCGATGTTTATGCAGGCGGGTACGAAATCCTCCCCGGCTACATCTTCACGATCCGCCGCGACGGCGACAGGTACTACTCGCAGCTAAACGGCGGAAGTCCCCAGGAAATATTCGCGGAGAGCGACGGTGTCTTCTTCGACACCACAGAACTGGCCCAGATTACTTTTTTCAAGGATGCCGGCGGCAAAGTGACCCACTTCATGCTGAACGAGAAGGGCGGCCGCGACAGCAAGGCCGTGAAACTCTACTAGGGTCGCATCGTTGTTCCGTCACATTGCATTCACACGCGCTTGCTAGCATGACGCGCATGGACCTTATTCTGTGGCGTCACGCCGACGCCCACCCCGGCGAACCGGATATGCAGCGCGCGCTGACCGCGAAAGGCCGCCGGCAGGCGGCGCAAATCTCGGTCTGGCTGGAAAAGCATCTGCCGGACTCGGCAAAAATCCTGGTCAGCCCCGCCACCCGCGCCGTAGAAACCGCCGAGGCGCTGGGCCGCAAATACAAAATCCTGAAAGAGTTGGCGCCGGGCGGGCAGGCCGCCGGCCACCTCGCCGCCGCCGACTGGCCGGACAACCGCCATGCGGTGGTGCTGGTGGGACATCAGCCGGCGCTGGGCCGGTTGGCTTCACTGCTGTTGTTCGGCGAGGAGCAGGAACTCAGCCTGCGCAAGGGTGCAGTGTGGTGGATTACGAATCGCTCGCGCGAGGATGGGCATAAGGTTGCGCTACGGGCGGTGGCGTGCCCTGAGTATCTTTAGCTTTGCCCGCTTGCCCGCCCTTGGTCTGGCTGCGGGTGAGAATGTCGTAAAACTGGCGGGAGCAATTCTCCCAGGTAAAGCGCTTGGCGAAATCGGCCACCTGGGCGCGCGGCATATCCAGCGCGCGCAAGCAGGCACTGCGCAAATCGTTGTCCAGCACGCCGCCGACGTTGTTCTCGACCACATCGATAGGCCCCGGCACCGGGAACGCCGCCACCGGCGTGCCGCAGGCCATGGCTTCCAGCAGCACCAGGCCGAAGGTGTCGGTGAGACTGGGGAAGACGAACACATCTGCCGACTGATAGTAGCGCGCCAGTTCCTGCGGGGTCTTGAGGCCGAAGTACGATACCTCCGGATATTTCTGCTGCAGGTATTTCAGCTGCGGCCCCACCCCCACCACCCACTTGATGCCGGGCAGATCGAGTTGCAGGAAGGCCTCGATATTCTTTTCGATGGCCACGCGGCCCACGTACAGGAAAATCGGCTTGGTGACGCCCTGGGTCAGTTCTGCGTCACGTATGGTGGGCCGGAAGATTTCCGGGTCGACGCCGCGCGACCAGTCTTCCAGCTGCCCGATATTGCGCGCAGCCAGTTCGCGCTTGATGGCTTGAGTGGGCACCATCACCGCGCGCGAGGGGCGGTGGAACCAGCGTATCCAGGCGTAACTGATCGATAGCGGCAGGCGGCAGCGGGCGTAAATGTATTCGGGAAACTTGGTGTGGTAAGCGGTGTTGAAGGGCAGGTCGCGTGTGAGGCAGTAACGTCGCGCGGCGAGGCCCAGTGGCCCTTCGGTGGCGATATGAATGTAATCAGGCTTCCAATCATCCAGCATGGCGCGCACCTTGGCGCCGGGGAATAGCGACAGGCGAATATCGGGATAGGTCGGGCAAGGCAGGGTGGTGAATCCTTCCGGGGACAGCACCTCTACTGTAAGCCCCAGCTTTTCCAACTCGCGCCGGGTGGCGAGCAGTGTGTTGACCACGCCGTTAACTTGCGGCGACCAGGCATCGGTGACGACTACCAGTTTCATTCGGCCCCCTGCGGTAACAGACCTGCGTTGGAAAGATCCCCGTCCTTTGCTTTCTCTTTGTCCTGCCCGGCGTCGCGTGCAGTTTCGTGGCCCATCTGGTGCCAGGTCACGAGCTTCAACTCGCCTTCCTGCGTTTCAACCAGGGCAGACAGGCTTTCCACCCAGTCGCCGTCGTTGCAATACAGCACGCCGTTGATCTCGCGCATTTCCGGCTGGTGGATATGGCCGCAGACCACGCCGTCCATATTGCGAGACTTGGCCTCGCGCGCCAGCGCGACTTCAAACGCGCTGATATAGCTCACCGCGTTCTTGACCTTGTGCTTCAGGTACTGCGACAGTGACCAGTACGGCAGACCCATATGGCGGCGCGCCCAGTTGAACCACTGGTTCAGCTTCAGCGTGAAACCATAGGCGGTGTCGCCCACGTAGGCCAGCCATTTGGCGCACTGGATTACGCCATCGAAGCGGTCCCCGTGCAGGATCAAGAGGCGCTTGCCCTGCGCGGTGATATGCACCACTTCATCCTCGATGCTGATGCCGCCGAACGCCATGCCTATGAACTGACGCGCCACTTCGTCGTGGTTGCCGGCGATGTAAGTAACGAAGGTGCCCTTGCGCGCCTTGCGCAGCACCTTTTGCACGATGTCGTTATGCGCCTGGTCCCAGTACCAGCGGCGCTTCAGCTGCCAGCCGTCGACGATGTCGCCGACCAGGTAGAGGTATTCGGATTCGTTGTGGCGCAGAAAATCGAGCAGACGTTCCGCCTGACACCCCGGCGTGCCGAGGTGGATATCGGAAATCCAGATAGTGCGGTAGCGCGCTACCTGAGTACCCGGACTATGGGGTTCGTCGACGCCGTCGAACACGATTTTCTCCCGCACGTTTCATGGCAGGAGAATGCACCCGGCAAGCGTCGGGAATATGACTCAGGAGTTAAAGATTTATGACAAAGGCCCGGGAGCCGCCCGTCAAAAACGGTTATTTATCAGCGGGTCCGGTATTGAACTTGATGCGTTTTAGAACTCCCAGACGTTGGGCCAGCTGTTCCTCGGTATCGGCGCTCACCCATATGTGCGCAACCACGCCGCGTTTGTTATCGAACGCAACCAGGGTTTGCCTTGCGAATTTGCTGACACCCGGCTCCATTTGCTGTTTGTACCAGGTGACCCCGTAGCCGCCGACCTCGCCGGCACCGATCACCGTCGCCTTTGCCACGTCAAGGACGGGCGTTTTGCCGAGAAAAACACCGAAAATCGTTTCTTTCGAACCGGGTGGTTTGGCGTAGCAAAGATCGTAGTCCGGGCCGGCTTTATGGGTCCAGACCAATTCCACAGCCGGCAGGACCGGACAGACATTGGCGCTCTGCGCCGAAGCCGAGGCCGCTGCAAAAACGAGCGTTGCAAGCAAGAAGTGACTTTTCATAGTGTTCTCAAAAATGGTTGTGACCGGGTTTTACTGTAAAAGTTTTTTCAGCACGGCGCGATAGCGGGTCAATGCGGCGGCCTCGGCAGCGTGCCTGCCCTCCTGTACCACCCACTGGCCGCCGGCCATTACATCGCGCACCGGCCGGCGGGCGGGGCCGAAAATGGCAGCGTCTAGCAGGGCATCGCCGCCGCGCTCGCAAAGCGCCGGATCGTCGGCGTCCAGCACCAGCAAATCAGCGTAGCGGCCCGCGGCTATGGCGCCGGTACTCTGCCCCAGTGCCTGCGCGCCACCTTCCAGCGCCTGGCGGTAGAGACCGCCGCCTATGGATTCCACACGCGGGCTGAGCAGGATGTTGCGGCGTGCGCTTTTTAATCGCTGTGCGTATTCGATGGTCCGCAACTCGTCGAATGGACCGTTGCCGACGTGGCTGTCGCCGCCGATGCCCCAGCATCCGTCCTGCAAAAAATAATCCGGCGCGTTGAAGATGCCGTCACCCAGATTGGCCTCGGTGCTCGGGCACAGGCCCGCCGCCGCGCCCGACTGGGCCAGGCGGAAGGTTTCGTCGTCATCCAGATGGGTGGCGTGAATCAGGCACCAGCGCTCGTCGATGGCCATATTGTCGATGAGCCAAGTGACCGGGCGCTTGTGCGACCAGGCCAGGCAATCGTTCACTTCCTTCAATTGCTCGGCCGCGTGGATGTGGATGGGGGCCGCGTTATCGCGTGCGTCCAGCATCGTCACCAGTGCCTTTAATTCGTGCGGCAGCACCGCGCGCAGTGAGTGCGGGGCAATGCCGGTGCGCCGCACCCGCTCTTCGGCGCGCAAGGCCAGCGCACGCTCCAACAATTTGCCGAAGCCATCCAGGCCGTGAAGAAAGCGGCGCTGGCCCTCGTTAGGCGCGGCGCCGCCGAAACTCGAGTGGGCATAGAACACCGGCAGCAAGGTCATGCCGATGCCGGCATGATTGGCCGCGGCCACGCAGCGCTCAGCCATTTCGGCGGGGTTGGCGTAGGGTTTGCCATCGCCGTCGTGGTGCAGGTAATGGAACTCGGCGATGGAGGTGTAGCCCTGCTTCAGGGCCTCGATATACAGCTGAGTGGCGATGGCCTCGTTGTCTTCCGGGGTGATGCGCTCCAGAAAGCGGTACATCAGTTCGCGCCAGGACCAGAAGTTGTCACCACTGGGGCCCTTGCGCTCGGTGAGCCCGGCCATGGCGCGCTGAAAGGCGTGCGAATGCACATTGGGCATGCCGGGAACGACCGGGCCTGCCAATGCGTCGCCCTCCCCTGCGGAGGCGCCTACCGACACCGATTCGATGCGGGCGCCCTTGGTGGTGATGAGCACGTTGTCGCGCCAGCCTTCCGGCAGCAGCGCGCTGGTGGCGAATAGTTTCATTGCGGCGCTTTACGTTGCCGTTGTTAGCGTACGCAAAGCGCCGCTTTGCACCAGCGCCGTGATGGCGGCGATGTCGGGCGCCAGCAGGCGGTCGTGATCGTAAAAAGGCACGGCGGCGCGCACCATGGCCTGCGCTTTTTGCAAGGCCGGCGAGGTCAGCAGGGGCGCGCGCAGGTCTATGCCCTGAGCGGCCGCCAGCAACTCGATGGCGACGATGCCGGCGGTGTTCTCGGCCATGTCGGTGAGACGGCGGGCAGCGAAAGTCGCCATGCTGACGTGGTCTTCCTGATTGGCCGAGGTCGGCAGCGAATCCACCGAGGCCGGGTGAGCGAAGGTTTTGTTTTCAGACGCCAGCGCGGCTGCGGTCACCTGCGCCATCATGTAGCCGGAGTTGAGGCCGCTATCCTGCACCAGGAACGGCGGCAGGCCCGACAGGCCGGGATCAACCAAGAGAGCAATACGCCGCTCGGATAGCGCGCCGATTTCCGCGACCGCAATTGCCAGTTGGTCGGCGGCGATGGCCACCGGTTCGGCGTGGAAGTTGCCGCCCGAAAGCACGTCGCCCGTATCCGGAAACACCAGCGGATTATCGGTGACGCCGTTGGCCTCGATTGCCAACGTGCGCGCGGACTGGCGGATCACGTCCAGGCAGGCGCCCATCACTTGCGGCTGGCAGCGCAGCGAATACGGGTCCTGCACCTTGTCGTCGCCGACCAGGTGCGATTCGCGTATGGCGCTACCCTTGAGCAGCACGCGGTAGTCGGCGGCCGTTTCGATCTGCCCCGGCTGCCCGCGCAGTTCATGAATGCGCGCATCGAAAGGCGCGTCGCTGCCCATGGCCGCGTCGACGCTCATGGCGCCCGCCACCATGGCGGCGGAAAAAATGTCTTCAATCTGGAACAAGCCGTGCAAGGCCAGCGCGGTCGAAACCTGCGTGCCGTTCAGCAGCGCCAGCCCCTCTTTCGGCGCCAACTCGATGGGCGACAGGCCGGCAGCGATCAGTGCTTCATTGGCCGGCAGTTTCTTGCCGCCTACATGCGCCTCTCCCAACCCCAGCAACAGCGCCGTCATATGGGCGAGAGGCGCAAGATCGCCCGAGGCGCCCACCGAACCCTTGGAGGGTATGCACGGGTACACACCGGCATTGAGCAGGCGCAGCAGGGCTTCGACGATGAGCGGCCGCACGCCGGAACGGCCGCGCGCAAGGCTGGCGATTTTCAGCAGCAAAATCAGCTTGACCACCACATCCGCCAGCGGAGCGCCCACGCCGGCGCTGTGCGAGAGCACCAGGTTTTTTTGCAGTTCCGCTAGTTGCGCGGCGGGAATGTGCTTGTTGGCGAGTTTGCCGAAACCGGTGTTGATGCCGTAGGCCGGGGCACCCTTGGCAACGATCGCTTCAACCGTAGCGGCGCCGGCCCGGATCTCGGCCCAGGCGGTGTCCGGCAATTCAAAGTGAAAGTAGCTGTCGCGCGCGTCGCGCAATTGAGCAAGGGTCAACTCGCCGGGGGAAATCGTGAATTTTTTGGTCATAGGAAAATATCGGTTGGCACAGCAGGTGCTGTCGGTGGATCGTCTTGTTGCAAGCGCCGAAACGGTCAAACCATCGGCAACTTAAGCCCCTGCTCTCGCGCACACTGCTGCGCCGACTCGTACCCCGCGTCAGCATGCCGCATCACCCCGCTACCCGGGTCATTCCACAGCACGCGCTCGATGCGTTTTGCAGCTGCCTCGCTACCGTCACAGACAATCACCACGCCGGCGTGCTGCGAAAAGCCCATGCCCACGCCGCCGCCGTGATGCAGCGACACCCAGGTGGCGCCACCGGCGGTGTTGAGTAAGGCATTCAGCAGCGGCCAGTCGGATACCGCATCGGAACCATCTTTCATGCTCTCGGTTTCACGGTTGGGCGAGGCCACTGAGCCGGAGTCAAGATGGTCGCGGCCAATCACGATAGGCGCTTTCAGTTCGCCGGACTTCACCATTTCATTGAACGCCAGACCCAGACGATGCCGATCACCCAGCCCCACCCAGCAAATACGCGCCGGCAGGCCCTGGAAGGCGATGCGCTTTTGCGCCATGTCCAGCCAGTTGTGCAAATGCTTGTCGTCCGGCATCAGTTCCTTGACCTTAGCGTCGGTTTTGTAAATGTCCTCGGGGTCGCCGGACAGCGCCACCCAGCGGAACGGGCCCACGCCGCGGCAAAACAGCGGGCGTATATAGGCGGGTACGAAGCCGGGGAAGTCGAAGGCGTTGGCAACGCCCTCGTCTTTGGCCACTTGGCGGATATTGTTGCCGTAGTCCAGCGTAGGGATGCCCAGCGACTGCAGGTCGAGCATGGCTTGCACTTGCACCGCCATGGCTTTTTTCGCTTCGCGCACCACCTGGTCCGGGTCGCTTTGGCGCAGGGCCTTAGCCTGTTCCAGGGTCCAGCCCAGCGGCAAATAACCGTTGAGCGGATCGTGGGCCGAGGTCTGGTCGGTGACCACGTCGGGGCGCGCGCCGTCGCCGCTACGCGCACGGCGGGCGATTTCCGGGAATACCTGTGCTGCATTGCCCAGCAGACCCACCGAGACCGCTTCACCCTTTTTATGGGCCTCCGCGATAATGTGCAGAGCCTCGTCCAGCGAAGCCGCCTTGGCGTCGAGATAACGGGTGCGCAGGCGAAAATCGATGCGGGTCTCGTCGCACTCCACCGCCAGCATGGAAGCGCCGGCCATGGTGGCCGCCAGCGGCTGCGCGCCGCCCATGCCGCCCAAGCCGCCTGTAAGTATCCATTTGCCCTGGAGATTTCCCCCGAAATGCTGGCGGCCGACTTCGACGAAGGTCTCGTAGGTACCCTGCACGATGCCCTGCGAGCCTATGTATATCCACGAACCCGCCGTCATCTGCCCGTACATCATCAGGCCCTTGCGATCCAGCTCATGGAAGTGTTGCCAGTGCGCCCAATGCGGCACCAGGTTGGAATTGGCCAGCAGTACGCGCGGGGCGTCTTCGTGGGTGCGGAATACGCCCACCGGTTTGCCGGATTGGATCAGCAGGGTCTCATCGGGTTCCAGTTTTTTCAGCGCCGCCAGAATGGCGTCGTAACAGGCCCAGTCGCGCGTGGCGCGGCCGATACCCCCGTACACCACCAGGTCCTGTGGGCGTTCGGCCACCTCGGCGTCGAGGTTGTTCTGGATCATGCGGTAGGCGGCCTCGATCAGCCAGTTCTTGCAGCTGAGCGCCGTGCCGCGCGGCGCGCGGATAACCCGCGAGGCGTCGTGACGGGGATCCGCTGGATGGGAAAGATCGTTCATTGCAAACTCCGGTACAGGGTCTGCAATTTTACGCCGGTGCGGCCCGGCGCGAATGGGCTAGTGGAATAGCTGAATCAGCGCCGACCCCAGGATCAGCCACCAGGTGACGATAACGATGACAAAACTCAGGAACACCGCCGCGCTGCCCAGGTCCTTGGCCCGCTTGGAAAGATCGTGATTGTCGAGGCTGACGCGGTCGACCACGGCCTCGATAGCGGAATTGAGCAACTCCACCACCAGCACCAGCAGCAGGGAGCCGATCAGCAGCACCCGCTCCACCGCGTTCAGGGGCATGAAAACCGCGAACGGCAGCATGACTACACAGAGCAGCAGTTCCTGGCGAAAGGCGTGCTCGTGGCGCAGCGCCGCGGCAAAGCCTTCCAGGGAGTAAAAAAAGGCGCGCCAGATGCGTACCAGGCCGCTTTTGCTTTTATGTGGGCTTTCCATGGGGGCCGAAGATACCACACTGCGTTGACAGCTATAATCGGCTCTCAAAATCATGGCCAATTCCGACCAAACCCCCGCCTGGCAGCACCTGTCCACCCTGCTTCCGCAATACGCCGCGGCAAGCGCGATTGCGCCCGTGGAAGCGGCGGGCATTTACGCCGATTTCTCGCGTCAGACCATAAGCCCTGAGGTGCGCGACCAGCTGCTGGCGCTGGCCGGTCAGATGCAGTTGGCGGAGCGCCGCAGCACGCTGTTTACCGGCGGCATCGTCAATCCCAGCGAGCAAAGGGCCGCCTGGCACACCGCCCTGCGCACCCCCGCCGCCGGCCTGGCCGATGCCAAGGTTGCGGCGGCCGTGGCCGAACAGCTACAGCGCATACGTGCTTTTGCCGAGGCCGTGCGCAAGGGTAGCCGCCGCAGCATTACCGACCAGGCCTTTACCGATGTGGTCAATATCGGCATCGGCGGCTCCCTGCTGGGCCCGCAGCTGGTTTGCGCGGCGCTGTCGCGCCATGCGGACGGGCCGCGCGTGCATTTCGTTTCCAATGTGGATGGCGCCCACCTCGATATGGTGCTGCAGGGCCTTAATCCCGCCACCACGATTTTCATCGTTACCTCCAAGACCTTCACCACCGACGAGACCATGACCAATGCGCGCGCCGCGCAGGAATGGCTGGCGGCCAGGCTGGGCGCGGACGCCAATGTGCGCCATTTCGTGGCCGTGACCGCCAACGCGGACGAGGCCCGCCGCCAGGGGTACGCCGAGGACGCCACCTTTCTGTTCTGGAACTGGGTAGGCGGGCGTTATTCGCTGTGGTCCGCGGTCGGCCTGCCTATCCTGCTGTCCTGCGGGCCTGCCGCCTTCGACGGCCTGCTGGCCGGCGCGCACGCCATGGATCGGCATTTCCTCACCGCCGCACCGGAACAAAACCTGCCCCTGCTGCTGGCCCTGACCGGCGTCTGGAACCGCAATTTCCTTCACATGCCGGCCCTGGTCAACCTGCCTTATGCCGAGCGCCTTAACATCCTGCCGCGCTACCTGCAGCAGCTGGAAATGGAATCCAACGGCAAATCGGTCAATACGGACGGCGAAACCATTACCTACGATACCTGCCCGCTGATTTTCGGCGAGGCCGGCACCAATGGGCAGCACTCGTTTTACCAATGGCTGCACCAGGGCAGCCAGCCCATTCCGGCCGATATCCTGCTGATCGGCGAACCCGATTCGGCGCGTGCCGACCAGCATCAGCAACTGCTGGCTCACGGGCTGGCCCAGGCGGACGCCCTGTGGCTGGGCAATACGGCAGATCCCGACGTTCCGGCGCACGCCCGCCACGCCGGCGGCCGGCCGGTGACCCTGCTCTTGCTACCGCGCCTGGACGGCTTTCACCTGGGCGCCCTGCTCGCCATGTACGAGCACAAGGTATTCGCCCAGGGGGTGTTATGGAATATCAACTCCTTCGACCAATGGGGGGTGGAACTGGGCAAGAAAATGGCCCGTTCCCTGCTACCGGTGCTGGCCACCGATGGCCCGGCGCCGGCCGGCTTGCAACCGGTGTTTGACCGATTGCGCAACCCGCCCGCCAGGCACTAACATGGCCGGATTCCAAGAATAAGACCCCATGTCAACCTTTGAGCAACTGCTGAGTTCGCTGGACGAGCCGGTGCTGGAAATGGACACCGGCGGGATGGTGACCTTTTCCACCGCCACCGCCCGCGAATGGACCGGCCGCGACAAGAACTATCCCTTCATCGACGCCATCCCCGACGATGAGAGAAGCCGCTTCGAGCACGCCTTCCAGCGCGTGGTCGAAGGCAAGACGCTGAACGCCAAGATCGAGCTGTCCGTACATACGGCGGCGGGCGAGCCGCTGCCCATGGAGGTCAAGCTATCCGCCATCGCCAACGAGGGCAAGGTGGTGGGTGTGGGTATCTGGCTGCGTGACCTCTCGCTGGAAAAAGCCAACGAGGCCGCCGCCAACGTACAGGGCACCCACTTGATGGACCTGGTGGAAAACGTCTCGGACGCCTGCGTGGTCGAGAGCATGGACGGCACCATCGAGATGATCAACACCGCGTTTTGCGATTTGTTTGGCGTCAAGTCGGCGGCGCAATCGCTGATTGGTACGTTTTGCAACGAGGCCTTCACGGCGGCGGCCGAGTCCACCGAGAAAAAAGTAGCGCCGATCTACTTCCCTATGGATTCGGACAAGTCCGACCAGTTTGAATTCACCCTGCGCGACGGCCGCATGGTGGAGCAGCGCAGCCTGCCGGTGCCTGGCCCGTTCGGCATTTCCGGGCGCCTGCATATTTTTCGCACCAAGCAGGCCGTTGCCACCGGCGAAAGCAAGGCCAGCGCCACCAGTTCGGCGCAGATGGTGCTGATCGAACGCATCGCCCGCGACTTGGCCACAGCCGTGGAAAGCGCCGGCAGCGCCATCAACCGCGCCGAGCAGCTGGATCTGCCGGGGCCGCTGTTGGAGCAATTCCACCGCGTCGAAACGTCGGCCCATTCGGCGTTTTCCTCGGTGGCGAGCCTGCTCGACTTCTCGCGGGTGGAAGCCAGCGACCTGACGCTGGAAGCCGCCGATTTTCGCCTGCGCGAACACGTGGCCGCCATGTTCGACCGCATTGCGCCGCTGGCCGAATCGCGCGGCGTGCAGCTGCGCCTCAAAATCGAACAGGACGTGCCCAACCAGCTGACCGGCGACGGTGCGCGCCTGATGCTGTGCCTGCGCAATCTCATGGAATGCGCCCTGCCGGATGTTGAACGCGGGGCGGAACGCGGCGCTGAGCTTTCCTTCACCATCGAGCCCGAGTACGCGGCCGACAATGTGATCCACCTGTCTTTCATCGTCGTGCATACGCAGCCCAAGGGCACGGCACGCGCCAAGGCGATGACGCCCACCGGCAGCATGCAGCTGGCCCTGGCCCGCCAGATTGCGCGCGCGCTGGGCGGCGGCGGTTCCGGGGCCAAGATCGACATCAAGGAGCGCAAGGAGTCGATCACTTTCCAGTTCACCGCAGCCTTCCCGTATCGCAGCATCCGCGACGCGCGCACCCGCCCCACCTTCGTCACTCTGACCGGCATGCCGGTGCTGCTGGTGAGTTCCGACCTGGAGGAACGCAAGCAGCTGGCCGAGATGGCCATGAGCTGGCGCATGTACGCACGCGAGGCCGACAACGGCGGCATGGCCCTGCAACTGCTGTCGCGCATGGCGGCCGAAAGCAACCCGATCCCGCTGGTGGTGCTGTCCAACGAACTGCCGGTGCAGGACGGCTTCCTGCTCGCCTTTCGCATCAAGCATCACAACAAGCTGAAGCAGACCGCCGTGGTGATGCTGGCCAAGAGCGGCAGGCCCGGCGATGCCATTGCCTGCCGTGAAAACGGCATCAGCGCCTATCTGCGCCACCCCATCGCCCCCGCCCAGTTGAACGAGGCGATCTCGGCGGTGATGGGCACCCAGGACGACGATTCCGAGGCCACGGCCACCCTGATCACGCGCCACTCGCTGCGCGAGGCCAAGGCCGGCAGCGTGCTGTTCGTCGATCCGGCCAGAGAGGCCATCATGGTGGTGTCAGGCGTACTGAAAAAACGCGATTTCGGCGTGGCCCACGCCGAATCGGCCGAGGGTGCCGCCGCCATGATCGACCAGGAAGAATTCGATTTCATCATCGTCGACCCGGCAACGCCGGGCTTCCGCGAAGGCGCCAGCGTGGTGCAGCAGCTGCGCGCCAAGCTGGGTGCGCGCGCCGACAAGGCCAAGATTTTGCTGGCCTCTACCGACGGCAGCAACGCCAATGAGTACGACGGTGTGGTGAAAAAACCCTACGCCAAAGACGCGCTGCTTAAATCGCTGGGCACCGCCCGGCAAGAAGGCGATTAACCAGCTCTACGAAGCCTTCGCCGCTACTGCCCTCGGTCACCCAGGCGGGCGGTGTTTGCAGGTCGGCCAGGAAGTTTTTCACGTTGGCGACCCCCACCGAGTGCGGGAAAAATCCGAACATGGGCTGATCGTTGGGCGAATCGCCGGCGAACAGACATTTTTCTTTTTCGGTATCGATATCCACGCCCAGCACCTCGCGGCAGAACAGACGCGTGGTCGATAACTTATCGTAGCCGCCGAACCAGCCGTTGACGTGGATGGAACTTACCTTGGCGTTGAGTCCTGCCTCGCACATCATTTGCCGGATGCGCTCGACATCGTCGGGTGACAAGAGCGGTACGTCTTCGCAAAAGTCAATGGCGATGTCGGCCTCGCGGTAGGACTGGTCGGACGCCAGGGCGCAACCCGGCACCGCCTTGAGAATAGCGTTGGCGATGGCGACCAGTTGCTCCCGGTCGCGGACGCGTTCAGCCTCGCCCTTTACAAAGCGCTGCAACATTTTTCGCGTCTTGAGGTTGTAGCAAAAATAAAAGGCACCGTTCTCCCCTACCACGCCATCCACCGGCCACATGCGGGCGATATGGTCACACCAGCCAGCCGGGCGGCCGGTGATAGGTACCGTTATTAACCCGGCGGCTTGCAGCCGCTCCAGCGCCGAATAGGCGGTGGCGGTGAGCTTGCCATCGGTAGTCAGCGTGTCGTCGATATCGAACAGAACCAACCTGAGGGCGCTGGTGACCTCGTCGGGAAAATCGGCAAAGGGGCGCATCGACATTATTTCTTGGTGCCTTTTGATGGCTTTATGGGCGCAACACATTCTTGCAGGTTTGCGGAGGAGATGGTCTCCAATTTGTCCAAGCCGGCCGGCCATAGGCCAAAATGCCCTGTTTCCGCCAGATTGAAGCGACCGCGAATCACCACACATTGGTCCTGGTACTTCCGCTTCCAGGCCTCCATTCTTTCTCTTTCGCGCTCAACACTTTGCTTGGTGTAAGGCGGCTCATAGTAGTTAACCCAGATTTCCCCGGCGCCGCTCGCCAAAGAGTCGCCTTCGAACTGGAGGTGCACCCGGCCCACGGCGCACACCACCTTCTGATCGTATCGTTGCTTGTCCTTCAGCAGCTTTTCCACGTCCGCGCGAATGGTGCATGCAGCTTCTTCCTGCGTCGCCTGGCCCGCAGCAGAAGTAGCAGCGGAAATGACAAGCAATAACGAGCCCGCGATCGCCTTCGCTCCAACCATGGTCATTACCTACCGAGCTAGTTTTGACTCAATGAATGCGGCGGCCCGCTCGCGCTCGGCCGCGTCCATATGCAGCCCGCATTTGGTGCGCCGCCACAGGATATCGTCGGCACTGCCGGCCCATTCATTGCGAATGAGATACTCGATTTCGCGTTCGGCCAGCATATGCTCACCTTCACCAAACAAATGGCCGAGTTGCGGGACGCTGCGAATGCCCTTCAGCACATTGTCTACCCGCGAGCCGTAGCGCCATAACAGGCGGCGCAGATAAGGCGGCGACAGGCCGAGGTGGCGCGGCATCAGGTCGCGGGCGCGCTCCTCGAAGTCCTCCACATCGCCGCCCGGCAGCAATTCGTCGCCGGTCCAGCTACCGCCCAGCCCGGCGTAGAACGGCTTCAGCTCCTGCATGGCGTGCTCGGCCAGCCGCCGGTAGGTGGTGATCTTGCCGCCGAATACCGAGAGCAGCGGCAGTTTGCCGTGCTGGTGATCGACCTTCAGCACATAGTCGCGGGTGATTTCGGAAGGATTGGCCGCGCCGTCGTCGTACAGCGGGCGCACCCCGGCGTAACTCCAGACCACGTCGGCGGGCGTGATGCGCTTGGCGAGCCAGCGGTTGGCCGCGCCCACCAGGTATTCGATTTCCTCGTCGCTGATGCGGTGCCCCTCATCGACGGAATGCACGTTTACGTCAGTGGTGCCGATCAGGCTGTATTTCTGTTCGTAGGGAATGACGAACACCACGCGCTTGTCCGGGTTTTGCAGGATGTAGGCGTGCGCCTCGTCGTGTACGCGCGGCACCACGATGTGCGAGCCTTTCACCAGCCGCACGGCGGCCGGCGTATCGATGTTCAGGGTATCGTCAAGTACGTGTTTGACCCAGGGCCCGGAGGCGTTCACCACTCCGCGGGCGCGCGCCGTGGTTTCGCCGCCATCCCGCATATTGCGCAGCGTAAGCAGCCAACTGTCGCCCTCGCGGCGGCCGCCGGTCACGCGTGTACGGGTACGGATTTCGGCGCCGTGCTCGCGTGCGGAGACGGCATTGAGCACGGTGAGCCGGGCGTCATCGACGCGCGCATCGGAATAGAAAAAGCCGCGCCGGATTACCGCCTTCAGGCCGGCACTGTATTGCGGGTCCGGGAACATGATTGTTCTTGAACCGGGCAGCGAAATTTTGCCGCCGATGTGGTCGTACAGGAATAAACCCAGGCGCACCATCCAAGCCGGGCGCATATGTCTATCGTGCGGCAGGATGAATTCCAGGGGGTGGATGAGATGCGGGGCGATTTTGAGTAGGACTTCGCGCTCCTGCAAGGCTTCGCGCACCAGCCGGAATTCGTATTGCTCGAGATAGCGCAGGCCGCCGTGAATCAGCTTGGAACTCCAGGAACTGGTGGCGGAGGCTAGGTCATCCTGTTCCGCCAGCAATATCTTGAGACCGCGCCCCGCCGCATCGCGGGCGATGCCGCAGCCGTTAATGCCGCCGCCGATTACGATCAGGTCGTAAGTAGTTTCACTCACTGCCAGCGATCGCGGAAGCGATCCAGCCACAACAGGGAAAAGGCGGTCTTGGTATCGGTGATGCTGCCGTCACCGACTTTTTCCACCGCCTCAGCCAGCGGCATGGTGAGGACCTCCAGAAACTCGCCCTCGTCGCGCTGATGCCCCACGTATTTCATGTCGCGGGCGATGTGCAGTTCAATGATCTCGTCCGAATAGCCCACGCCCATGTGCAGGGTGACGGCGTGCAGCCAGTTCTCGGCCACGTAGCCGGTTTCTTCCAGCAATTCGCGGCGGGCGGTTTGGTGGTGCGGCTCGTCGGGGTCGATCTTGCCGGCCGGCAGTTCCAGGAAGTGGCGGCGCGGCGGGTAGCGGTACTGGTGCTCCAGCAGCAGGGTATCGGCATCCAGAAAGGCGGCGATGATCACCGCGCCGGGGTGGCGTACGTATTCGCGCCAGGCCTCGCTGCCGTCGGGCAGGCGCACTCTATCCAGGTCAACCTTGATCAGGCGCCCGTCGAGAATGCGCTTGCTATCGAGCTGGTGCTCGGTCAGATCGGGTAGGGAGCGTTCATCCATGAACGTTCCCTACCCGCCCCCGCGTAGGCGGGGGCCCAAGTCTCTTACGTGCCTCAGAAACTGCTTTGGAGGGCATGTACGCACACCGTCATCAGGCCGCCGGGCAGCAGGCCCAGGGCAAGAATGGCCAGGGCGTTCAGGGCCAGCAGGGCACGCATTTCGCCCGAGGCCACGATGGGCGTGGAATCGGTGGCGTCGTCCATATACATGAGCTTGACGATGCGCAGGTAGTAGAACGCGCCGATCACGCTCATCAGCACCGCGAACACCACCAACCAAGTGTAGCCCGCGTTCAGGGCCGCTTCCAGCACCGCAAGCTTGGCGAAGAAACCAACAAACGGCGGGATACCGGCCATGGAGAACATGGCGGCCAGCATCAGCAAGGCGTAGAACGGCGAGCGCTGGTTCAGCCCCTTGAAATCTTCCAGCTGATCGGCTTCGAAGCCTTGGCGCGATAGCAGCAGGATCATGCCGAAGGCGGCCAGCGTGGTCAGGGCGTAGGTGATGATGTAGAACACCGCTGCGCCGTAGCCGCCGTGGCTGCCGGCCAGCACCCCCAGCAGCAGGAAGCCCATATGCGAAATGGTCGAGTAGGCCAGCATGCGCTTCAGATTGGTCTGGGCGATGGCGACAATATTGCCCAGCGCGATCGAAAGCACCGACAGGATCACCAGCATGCCCTGCCAGTCGCCCAGGGCCCCCTGCAGGGCGTCGCCGAGGATGCGCAGCACGAAGCCTGCCGCCGCGATTTTCGAGGCCGAGCCGATGAACAGCGTCATGGGCGTGGGCGCTCCGTCGTAAACGTCGGGCACCCACATATGGAAGGGCACCACACCCAGCTTGAAGGAGAGGCCGGCCACTACGAATACCAAGCCGAAGGTCAGCAGATGGCTGTTGGCACCGCTGGAGGCAACTTCATAGGCCACGCGTGACACGTCCAGGGAACCGGTGGCGCCGTAGACCATGGACACCCCGTACAGCAAGAGCCCCGAGGCCAGCGCGCCCAGGATGAAATACTTCATGGCGGCTTCCGTGCTGCGCGCGGAATCGCGGTTCAGCGCCACCATGGCGTAGCTCGCCAGCGACAGCAGTTCCAGGCCCAGGTACAGCGTGATGAAGTGATTGGCCGAAACCATCACCATCATGCCCAGTGTTGCGAACAGCAGCAGGGCGATGAATTCGCCGGTGTAGAGCTTGCGCGCCATCAGGTAGGCGCGGCCATACACCAGGGTCATGGCCACGGCGATCAGCAGCGCAATTTTCAACAGGGCCGCCATCTGGTCGACCACGAACATATTGGAAAAGGCGCGCTGCGGCCGGTCCGGCCAACGCAACACCACTGCTACCAGGGTCGCCCCTATGGCCACCAGCGCGAGCAGGGTGAGCATGCCCTTGCCCTCGTCTTCCCCGGCGAACAGGTCGATGACCATGATGCCGCACAGCAGGAACAAGAGCAGTATTTCCGGCGTGGCGGTCAGGTAGTTCAGATTGGCCAGCATAGACATTTACAGCTTTCCTATGGCTACGTGTTTCAACAATTCGTTGACCGAGTTATGCATCACATTGGTAAACGGATCGGGGTAAATACCCATGTACAGCACCATCACCGCCAGCACGCCCAGGAACAGCGTTTCGCGGCCGTTGATATCGGTCAGCGCCCGTACATCGTCGTTGGCGATGTCGCCGAAAATCACCCGCTTGACCATCCACAGCGTGTAGGCCGCGCCCAGGATCAGGGTGGTGGCGGCGAAGAAGGCGAACCAGAAATTGGCCTTCATGGAACCGATGATCACCATGAACTCGCCGACAAACCCCGAGGTCGCTGGCAAGCCTGCATTCGCCATGCCGAACAGCACCGCAAAAAACGCAAATCTGGGCATGGTGTTGACCACGCCGCCGTAGGCCGAGATTTCACGCGAATGCACGCGGTCGTACAGCACGCCGATGCAAAGGAACATGGCGGCCGAGATGAAGCCGTGCGAGATCATCTGCGCAATGCCGCCTTCCATGCCCTGCGCGTTGAAAATGAAAAAGCCCAGGGTGACAAAGCCCATATGCGAAATGGACGAATAGGCCACCAGCTTTTTCATGTCCGACTGCGCCAGCGCCACAAAGCCGATATACACCACCGCGATCAGCGACAGCGCAATGATGAAAGGCGCCAGAACGATGCTGGCGTCCGGGGCGATGGGCAGGTTGAACCGCAGGAAGCCGTACGCGCCGATTTTCAGGGTGATGGCCGCCAGCACCACAGAGCCGCCGGTGGGCGCTTCCACGTGCGCGTCGGGCAGCCAGGTGTGCACCGGCCACATCGGCACCTTCACTGCGAAGGAAGCGAAGAAGGCGAAGAACAGGAATTCCTGAACCCGCAAGCCGAGCGGCAGCTTGTGGAAATCGAGAATGCTGAAACTGCCGTTGCTGACGTTGTACAGATAGATGAACGCGGCCAGCATCAACAGCGAACCGATCAGCGTGTACAGGAAGAACTTGACCGCGGCGTACACACGGCGCGGGCCGCCCCAGACACCGATGATGAGGAACATCGGGATCAGCATGGCCTCGAAGAACAGGTAAAACAGAATCGCATCCAGGGCCGCGAACACACCGTTGATGAGGCCCGACATGATCAGGAAGGCGGCCAGGTACTGCGAGACCCGCTTCTGGATCACTTCCCAGCAGGCGATGACCACCAGCACGGTGGTGAAGCTGTTCAAGATGATGAACAGCATGGAAATGCCGTCCACGCCCAGCGCGTAATTGATATTGAAACGCGCCACCCAGGGCACGAATTCGGTGAACTGCATGGCTGCAGTACCGTTATTGAAACCGCTCCACAGGGGCAGCGACACCAGCAGGCCCAGCAGGCTGCCGGCCAGCGCCACCCAGCGCGCCGTGGTCTTTTGCGACTCGCTGCTCAGGAACAACACCAGGATGCCGACCGCAATCGGCACCCAGATGGTGGCACTCAGTAAATATCCCGCGCTCTGCATGGTGTTATAGGTATCTCAATCGGTAGAGGATCAGGGAAAGCAGGGCGAACACACCGAAGATCATGGTGAATGCATAGCTATAGAGTTGGCCGGTCTGCACCTTGCGCATAACGCCGGAGAACCAGCCGATCAGTTTTGCGGTGCCGTTGACCATGATGCCGTCGATGATATTGACGTCGCCCCACTTCCACAGCCCGGCACCCACGGCGCGCGCGCCGCCGGCAAAGAACCAGTCGTTGAAGCGGTCGAAGCCGTACTTTTCTTCCAGCACCTTGACCGGTAGGGCGAAGGCAGCGCGGATTTTCGCGGGCAGCTCGGGCTTCAGGATGTAGCAATAGAAGGCCGTAGCGGCGCCGGCGGTAGCCAACCAGAAAGGCAGGGTACCGACAGCGTGCGCAACCATGGCTGCCGCGCCGTGGAATTCTTCCTTCAGTTCAGCCATGGTCCCGGTGGCGGCAATCGCGTTGTTGAACCAGCTGCCGTAGAGCATGGGTTCGATGGTCACCCAGCCGATGAACACGGACGGGATGGCGAGCAGAACTAGCGGCACCCAGACCACCCAGGGCGTTTCGTGCGGCTTTTCGCCAGGGGCCAGGCCGTGGTGCTCGGCATGGTCATCGTGGCCGTGGTCGCCGTGATGGGCATCGTGCGCATGCGCATCATGTTCAGCAAAGCGTTCCTTGCCGTGGAAGGCGAAGAACACCAGACGGAAGGAATAGAGGCCACCCACAAACACGCCGGCCAGTGCGGCCAGGTAGGCGTAACTGGCGACCCAGCTATGCCCCTCGTGGGAAACCGCGTGCACCGCCTCGATGATCGAATCTTTGGAGAAGAAACCGGCGAAAGGCGGGAAGCCCGCGTTGGCGAGTGCGCCGATCAGCACCGTGACATAGGTGATGGGCATGTATTTGCGCAGGCCGCCCATTTTGCGCATGTCCTGCTCGTGGTGCATGGCGATGATGACCGAGCCCGCGCCCAGGAACAGCACGGCCTTGAAAAAAGCGTGGGTCATGAGATGGAAGATGCCGACCTGATAGGCGCCGGCGCCCAGCGCCATGGTCATATAACCCAGCTGCGAAAGCGTAGAGTAAGCCACCACGCGCTTGATGTCGTATTGGACGATGGCGATCAGCGCCATGAAGAAGGCAGTGGTGGCGCCTATGAACAGCACGAAGGCGCGCGCGCTTTCGGACATCTCGAACAGCGGCGACATGCGCGCCACCATGAAAATGCCGGCCGTCACCATGGTGGCGGCGTGGATCAGCGCGGAAATCGGGGTCGGGCCTTCCATGGAATCCGGCAGCCACACGTGCAACGGAAACTGCGCGGACTTGCCCATGGCGCCGATGAAGAGGCCGATGCAGATCACCGTGATCAGCGACCACTGCGAACCGGGGATCAGCTCGATCAGCGTGCCCTGCAGCTTGGCCGCGGACTGGAAAGTGGTGGCGTAGTCCAGCGTGCCCATATAGGCAAACACCAGGCCGATGCCCATCAGGAAACCGAAGTCGCCCACACGGTTGACCAGGAAGGCCTTGAGGTTGGCGTAAATAGCCGTGGGGCGCGTATACCAGAAGCCGATCAGCAGGTAAGACACCAGGCCCACTGCTTCCCAGCCGAAGAACAGCTGCAGGAAGTTATTGGACATCACCAGCATCAGCATCGAGAAGGTGAATAGCGAGATATAGGCGAAAAAGCGCGTATAGCCCTCGTCCTCGGCCATATAGCCTATGGTGTAAACGTGCACCATGAGCGACACAAAGGTCACCACCAGCATCATGGTGGCGGTCAGCGAATCGACCAGGAAGCCGACTTCAAAGCGGATGCTTTCCGTGGACAGCCAGGTGTAGATGGTGCCGTTGAAGGTCTTGCCGGCCTGCACGTCCTGGAACACCAGGCAGGACAGCACAAAGGCGGCAACTACGCCGATGATGGTCACGCTGTGCGCAAAGGCGCGCCCCAACCTGCCGCCCAGGAAGCCGGCCAGCAGTGCGCCGGCCAGGGGCAGCAGCGGAATCGCGAGCAGAGCGAGTTTATTTTCGATCATATGCGTCTGGTCCCTTAACCTTTCAGCTCGCCGATGTCATCGACGTTGATGCTGCGCAGATTGCGGAACAGGATTACCAGGATGGCGAGGCCGATGGCCGATTCGGCGGCGGCTACGGTCAGGATGAAAAACACGAACACCTGGCCGGCAAGGTCGCCGCGGAAATAGGAGAAGGCGATGAAATTCATATTGACCGCCAGCAGCATCAGCTCGATCGCCATCAGCAATACGATGATGTTCTTGCGATTCAGGAAGATGCCTGCCACCGAGATGGCGAACAGGATGGCCGACAGCACCAGATAGTGGGAGAGATCGATCACGACTTCGCTCCTTCCGTGGTGGCAACATCGGGCGCAACCGGGGCGGCAACCTCGGTATCACTCTTGTCCGCCGCCATCTTGACGATCTTGAGACGCTCGTCGCGGGTGACGCGCAGCTGCGCAGCGATGTCCTGCGACTTGGCTTCCTTGCGCTGACGCAGGGTCAGGGCAATGGCGGCGACCATGGCCACCAGCAGGATGACGGCCGCCAGCTCGAAGGGGAATACATACTTGGTGTACAGCAGGCGCCCCAGTTCCTTGGTATTGGAAACCGTCACCGCCGGCGCCCCCGCGCCGTAGTACTTCGACAGGCCGATGCCCTTGTCCAGCAGCAGCGTGACCATTTCTGCGACCATCAGCAGCGCCACCGTCGCCGCCACCGGCAGGTATTTCCAGAAGCCTTCGCGCAGTTTTGCGAAATCGATGTCCAGCATCATCACCACGAACAGGAACAGCACCATCACCGCGCCCACGTAGACCATGATCAGCGCCAGCGCCAGGAACTCCGCGTACAACAAGAGCCACAGCGCGGCCGCCGTGAAGAACGACAGCACCAGGAACAGGGCCGCGTGCACCGGGTTGCGGGCGGTGATGACGCGCAGGGCCGAGATGATCAGCACAGCCGCGAAGAAATAGAAGATGATGGTCTGGAAAGTCATTTTTTATGTGAGGAGAGAGGTGTAAGGCGTGAGGGGAAAAATCGCGCTCGCGATCCTCCTCACCCCTCCCTCCTCACTCCTCCCGGGTTTTTAACGGTATTGAGCGTCGGCAGCGCGCCTTTGCGCAATTTCCTTTTCGTATTGGTCGCCGATCGCCAGCAGCATCGGCTTGGTGTAGTAGAGGTCGCCACGTTTTTCGCCGTGGTATTCCAGCAAATGGGTTTCGACGATGGAATCGACCGGGCAGGATTCCTCGCAAAAACCGCAGAAAATGCATTTGATGAGGTCGATGTCATAGCGCGTGGTGCGGCGCGTGCCGTCGGCGCGCTGCTCGGACTCGATGGTGATGGCCAGCGCCGGGCAGACCGCCTCGCAAAGTTTGCAGGCGATGCAGCGCTCTTCGCCGTTTTCGTAGCGGCGCAGGGCATGCAGGCCGCGGAAGCGCGGGCTTTGCGGGGTCTTTTCTTCCGGGAACAATACCGTGACCTTGCGGGCGAATAGGTGCCGGCCGGTCAGCCTCATGCCTTGTAGCAGCTCGCCCAGCAGCAGGCTACCCATCAATTCTTTGGTTCTATCCCACATAGTTATTTCCCAAACCAGATGGATACGATGGGCCAGTGCGCCAGCGGCTCCATCATGAATACACCCACCACGACGATCCAGACCAGGGTGACCGGGATGAATACTTTCCAGCCCAGGCGCATGATCTGGTCATAGCGATAACGCGGGAAGGAGGCGCGAATCCAGACGAACACCAGCATCAGGGCCATCATCTTGATGAACAGCCACCAGATGCCGGCGGCGCCCAGGAACGGGATCGCTTTCGGGAACGGTGACAGCCAGCCGCCCATAAACAGGATCGACGATACCGTCGCGACCAAAAGCATGTTTGCGTATTCGGCCAGGAAGAACAGCGACCAGGTCATGCCCGAGTATTCCACCAGCGGACCGGCGACGATTTCCGATTCCCCCTCAGCCACGTCGAAGGGATGGCGGTTGGTTTCGGCTACGCCGGCGATGAAGTGGACCACGAACAGGGGGAACAAGGGCAGCAGGAACCAGCTCAGGGCGCCGTAGGGGCCGTCCTGGCGCTCCACCACCGCGGAGAGATTCATGCTCTGCGCCGCCATCAGACCGCCGACCAAGGCGAAGCCCATGGCGATTTCGTAGCTCACCACTTGCGCCGCCGAACGCATGGCGCCCAGAAAAGCGTATTTGGAATTGGACGCCCAGCCGGCCAGGATCACGCCGTACACGCCCATCGAAGTCATGGCCAGCACCACCAGGATGCCGGCATCGGCATTGGCCACCACCCAGCCCGGCATGAACGGCACCACCGCCCACACCGCCATGGCGGGCGCCACCGAAACGGCCGGTGCCAGCAGAAACAGGGCCTTGTTGGCGCCCGTCGGGACGATCTGTTCTTTCAGCAGCAGCTTGATGGCGTCGGCCACCGGCTGGCCCAGACCGCGCAGCCATTTGATGCCGAAGAAGGTCACGCGGTTGGGGCCACGGCGCACCTGGATCCAGCCGATCACCCAGCGTTCGACCAACTGGAAATAGAGCACAAAGCCCAGCAGGGGCCCGAGCACAATGGCGACCTTCACCGCCATCCAGGTCGCTGCGAAGACCGGCGGCCCCCAGGCGGCACCGAGGACGGTGTTGAACTGATTGGCGACGGTTTGCAGAATCTCGTTCATACCGTCCTCTATTCCGCCGCCGCTGCCAGCGCCACGCGCGCCGCCTTGGCTTCGGTCGTGGCTTGCAGGCTGGGCGCCCGCCGCAGAATGGAGTCGGCGCTGTACATGGGCACCTCGGCCGGCGTGGCCGCACTACCCGCACCCAAATCGACCTTGACGCCGCCGATGCTGTTATTGACCTTGCCGCGCACGAAGGCTTGCAGGTCCGCCGCAATATCCGCACGCACTGCCTCAATATCGTCCTGCCCGAAATCGGCCAGCTCCAGCATATTGCCCAGCACGCGCAGCACTTTCCACGCGGGACGCGCGTCACCGAGCGGCTTGACCACGCCGTTAAAGCTCTGCACCAAGCCGGCCATATTGACGAAGGTGCCGGCGGTTTCCGTGAACGGCGCCACCGGCAGCATGACGTGCGCGTACTCGGCCGCCTTGGCGTCGCGGAAAAGGGTCAGCGCTACCACAAAATCGGCCTGCTTCAAAGCCGCGAGTGTTGCCGCCGGATCAGCGCAATCGCCCTGCGGTTCCACGTTCAGTGTGAGATAAGCCTTGCGCGGTTTCTTGACCATGCCCTGGGCACAGAAACCCTCGCCGCCCGGCTCGGCGCCGACTACGGCGGCACCCACGCTATTGGCTGATTCGCCAAAGAAACCCAGCGTGCCGCCGGCCATGCGCGCAATTTCCTGCGCCAGCACGTGCAGCGTCGTGAATTGCGGATGGTGTTGGGCAACGTTGCCGAGGAACACGGCTGCTTTATCCCCGCCATCGGCCAGACTCTTGGCGATGGCGCGCGCCTGTTCACTGACGGTGACATTGGCAATAGCCTGGCTGACTTCGCCCGGCAGGGAAGCACCCTTCAATTCGGCCAGGGCCTTGGCGACAGCGGCCAGGGTCTGCGGCAGCGCCGCAGCGGCGGAGATGGCCTTGTTAGCGATGGGCATCAGCCAATCGCCTTCGCTCGAATGGATCACGTTGACGCGCAGGCCGCGCTTGGCCGCCTGGCGGAAGCGGGTTGCCAGCAGCGGTTGTTCCTTGCGCAGCGACGAGCCCACGATCAGCACGCTATTCAGCCCGGCGATGGCGCTTACTTCCATGCCCAGCCAGCGGGCACCATGGAATTTGCCGTCGGCGCTGGTATCGACCTGGCGCAAACGGGTATCGATATTGTTGGAGCCCAGGCCGCGCATCAGCTTGGTGAGCAGGTGCAGTTCTTCCAGCGTAGCGGTAGGCGACGCCAGCGCGCCCAGTTGGTCGGCGCCGTGGGTGTTTTTGGCGGTGCGCAGGCCGTCGGCCACGCACTGCAGGGCGTCAGGCCAGTCAGTCGCCACCCATTCACCGTTGCGTTTCACCATCGGCTGGGTGAGGCGTTCGGCGCTGTTCAGGGCTTCGTAGGAAAAACGGTCGCGGTCGGAAATCCAGCACTCGTTTACGGCATCGTTTTCCAGGGGCAGCACGCGCATCACTTGGTCCTGTTTGACCTGGACGATGATGTTGGAACCTAGGCCGTCGTGCGGCGCAATTGATTTGCGGCGCGATAGCTCCCAGGTGCGGGCAGCGTAGCGGAAAGGCTTGGAGGTCAGCGCGCCCACCGGGCAGACGTCGATCATGTTTCCGGATAGCTCGGAGTCCACCGACTTGCCGACGAAGGACATGATCTCCGAATGCTCGCCGCGCCCGGCCATGCCCAGTTCCATCACGCCGGCGATTTCCTGGCCGAAGCGTACGCAGCGCGTGCAATGGATGCAGCGCGACATTTCCTCCATCGACACCAGCGGGCCGATGTTCTTGTGGAACACCACGCGCTTGGGTTCGTTGTAACGCGAGGCCGAGCCGCCATAGCCAACCGCGAGATCTTGCAACTGGCATTCGCCACCCTGGTCGCAGATGGGGCAATCCAGCGGATGATTGATGAGCAGGAATTCCATCACGCCCTTCTGGGCGTCCTTGGCGTATTGGCTGGCGGTTTGCACCTTCATGCCCTCGGTGGCGGGGGTAGCGCAGGCCGGCAGGGGCTTGGGCGCTTTTTCCACTTGCACGAGACACATGCGGCAGTTGGCCGCGATCGACAATTTCTT
>JACXTT010000613.1_pt1 | contig 61357 bp, 48 predicted proteins | sample 9270951 | NCBI WGS metagenome assembly JACXTT01 (sample SAMN15532306, study PRJNA645909) | rock metagenome | isolation source: weathered quartz diorite | place: Puerto Rico | collected 2017-06-21
ACAGAGGCCGGGAGCTTTTGCGCGGCCGGACGAATAATCCGTTACTGGTGGGGGGTGCCGGAGTGGCCAAGGCGGCGTTGGTGGGAGGCCTCGCCCAGCGGCTTCATGAAGGCAAGGTGGCTGAGGCCGTGAAGGGCGGGCGGCTCTTTAGGTTGGATCTGCGCGCCTTGGTGGCCGGCACGCGCTACCGTGGGGATTTCGAGCAGCGTCTCAAGGGCGTGCTGAAGGGTCTTCAAAAATTGGAGCAGGGTGGGACCAAGGTCATTCTCTTCGTGGATGAATTGCACACGGTCGTCGGCGCCGGCGCCACGAGCGGCGGCAGCATGGATGCCGCCAATCTTCTGAAACCGGCCTTGAGCCAAGGCCTGCGCTGCATCGGCGCTACGACGTTTCAAGAGCTGAAGCAGAGCTTGGATAAGGACCGCGCCCTGAGCCGACGCTTCCAGCCCATCGAGCTGCTTCCCCCCTCCGAGGCGGAGGCACTGGAGATTCTCAAAGGGCTGCGCTCCAAGTTCGAGCAACACCATGGGCTGAAGGCTTCAGACGCGGCCCTCCAGGCTGCGGTGCACCTCTCCGCTAAGCATCTGCAGGATCGCCACCTGCCCGATGGCGCCATCGATGTGATGGATGAGGCTTTCGCCGCGGAGCATCTCAAACCCAAGGGCAAGCGCGCCAAACGCATCGAGCCTTCGCACATCGAAGCGGTGGTGGCTCAATTGGCGCGGGTGCCTGCCGCCACCGTGAGTTCGGATGACAAGGCCGCACTGAAGGAGCTGGAGGCCCGGCTCTCCGCCCAAGTCTTTGGACAGGCCGAAGCCATCGGCGCAGTGGCGGCAACGGTCCGTCTCGCGCGCTCAGGTTTGCGCGACGCTGCGAAGCCCATGGGCTGCTTCCTGTTCGCAGGCCCCACGGGTGTCGGAAAGACGGAGTTGGCCAAACAACTGGCGTCCGTGCTCGGCATCGGCTTCCTGCGCTTCGATATGAGCGAGTACATGGAGAAGCATGCGGTGGCCCGTCTCATCGGCGCACCTCCCGGCTACGTGGGCTTCGAGGAAGGCGGCCTCATGACGGATGCTGTGCGCCGTCAGCCTCACGCCGTCGTCCTGCTGGATGAAATCGAAAAGGCGCATCCGGATCTTCAAGGCATCTTGCTGCAGATGATGGATCGCGCGGCGCTGACGGATAGCCACGGGCGCACCGTGGATTTCCGCCACGTCATCCTCATCCTCACGACGAATGTCGGCGCTCAGGATCTCAGCGGCCGCCGTCTGGGCTTTGTGGAGGAGAGCAGCCAGCGCAGCGCCAAGGGCGCTTTGGAGCGGGCCTTCTCGCCTGAATTGCGGAACCGTCTCGATGCTCAGCTGGTGTTCAAGGCCCTTCCTGCAGATGCGGTGCGCGCCGTGGCGGAGAAGCAATTGAAGCTTCTCGCCGCGCAGGCCTCCGAGAAGGGCGTGGCCCTCACTTGGACGGATGCCGCATTGGCCTGGTTGGCGGCCAAGGGCTACGAGCCCGCCTTCGGTGCCCGCCCCATGGCGCGGTTGGTGGAGAAGGATGTGAAACGTCCCCTCAGCGAGGCGCTGCTCTTCGGGGAGCTTCAACAAGGCGGCCGCTGCAGGATCGATGTGGAAGGCGATGCCCTCCGCCTCTTCATGGGATGAGGTTTCCCCGCCTTTTCCCCGGTGGGCCCTTCGTCCTGGGGGAAAGGATCGCTTTTCCTGATCCGGAGCACGCGGATGCGGACGGTCTTCTCGCGATGGGGGGCGACCTCACGCCCGCGCGTCTCATCGCAGCCTACAAGGCGGGCATCTTTCCCTGGTTCAGCGAGGGCGAGCCGATCCTGTGGTGGTGTCCTCCCCGGCGCTCCTGCCTGCATCCGGCGGAAGCGCACGTCTCCCGCAGTCTCGCCAAGGTGCTGAGGCAGGGCCGTTTCGAGCTGCGGGTGGATACGGCCTTTCATGAGGTCATTCGCTCTTGCGCGCACAGTGTCCGGCCCGGCCAAGACGGCACGTGGATCACTGCAGAGATGGAGGCGGCCTATTTGGAGATGCACCGCCTGGGTCACGCGCATAGCGTGGAGGCTTGGCGCGAGGGCCGATTGGTAGGCGGCCTCTACGGCATCGCCTTCGGCCGCGCCTTTTTTGGCGAAAGCATGTTCACGCGGGAGCCAGATGCTTCGAAGGTGTGTTTTGCGTCCTTTTGTCAGGCCTTCGCCGCGGCAGGCGGGGGCATGGTGGATTGTCAGGTGGAGAATCCCCATACGACCTCCCTGGGTGCCCGACCGAGGCCACGAGCGCAATTCTTGACGCAATTGAACGAAGCTCTGGAAGGGCCGGATCTCTGGTGCAACCTGCCACAGCTCTAGGGAACCGTGTGGCAAGGTTCCACAAAGATTTTTTTAAACCTTTTACATCTCTTCGGAGGTCGACCTGTTGCATTCTGGCCCGGAAGTCGCACTTCCAGGACCATTCCGGCTAAGGCCGATGAGGAGATCCCATGAAGACCATCAAGACTTTCGCTGCTCTGGCCGCTTTCGGCCTCCTCGGAAACGGGCTCATCGCCCAGACGCCTGCGCCTACGGGCCAGCAGGTGGAGAGGAAGGGCGAGCGCATCGAGCGCCGCGGTGAGAAGAATGTCCGCCAGGGTGAGCGCAAAGAAGCTCGCGGTGAACGTCAGGAGGCCAAGGGCGAGCGTCAGGAAGCCCGCGGTCAGCGCGAAGAGAATAAGGGCCAGCGGGAAGAGCGTCGTGCCGGCAAGCTCGCTGCTGAAGGCAAGACTGCCGAGGCCGCTGCCATGGAGAAGAAGGGTGAGCGCGACGAGCGCAAGGGCGAGCGCGAAGAGCGCCGCGGTGAGAAGAACGTGCGTCAGGGTGAGCGCAAGGAAGCCCGCGGCGAGCGTCAGGAGGCGAAGGGTGAGCGCCAGGAGAAGCGCGGTGAGCACCTCGAGCGCAAGGGCGAGCGCATGGAGAAGAAGGGGCAGTGAACTCGAACTCTGAGCAAGGAGCCGTGATGATGCGAAAAATCACGATGTGCACTGCCATCGGCCTGCTTTCCTTCGCATGCCAGGCGCGTCCGACAGTTACTCCCGCCCCGGTGTCTCAGGGTGCTCGGGAGGAGAGCCTGGATATTTGGGCGACCAATCATCCCGAGGCTTCCCGTGAATTGGGCAACTGGGTGCAGAAACATCCCGAGGCGGCAGAGCAGTTCTTCCGCTGGGATAGCAAACATGCTGGCGCTGCCAAATCCTTTGTGACGTGGTCGATCACCCATCCCGGATCGGATATCGATGAGTTCGCGCTCACCCATCGGGGCTGGGACGTGTTCAACACGATCATGGAGCGGCATCATGGTGCCGCGGATGCCTTCATGAAGTGGTGCCGCAAGCACCCCAACGCCTCGGAGAGCCTCATGAACCATCCGGGTGGCCTTCACTGGGCAGGCACCCATCTGTATCAAGCCTATTGGGATATGAAGCGCAGCGGGCTCTAATCGAGGCCGCGATCGGAGGGCCCGAAGCCTTAAGGCATCGGGCCCTCGCTCTGTCCGCAGGGGATGCGATTCTCTGTCAAGATCGGGCTTCCCATGGCCGCCCTGTCCTCCCAATGCATCCCCGAACGGGTGGATGCCCTCTTCCGAACCGAGTCACGCCGCATCCTGGCGACGCTCATTCGCCTTCTTGGGGATTTCGATCTGGCGGAGGAGGGCCTCCACGACGCCTTCGCCGCAGCCCTGGAGCAGTGGCCCCAAACGGGCGTGCCGGAACAGCCCCGCGCTTGGCTTGTGTCCACCGGCCGATTTAAGGCCATCGACCGCCTGCGGCGACAGGCCCGGTTTCAGACGTCGCTCGATCAGTTGATGGAAGTTCCCGCTGGGTCAGAGTTTGCTCCGGCGGACGAAGAGGTGGGGATCGAAGACGATCGCCTTCGACTCATCTTCACCTGCTGCCATCCGGCGCTCTCGCCCGATGCCAGTGTCGCGCTGACGCTCCGTGAGGTCTGCGGTCTCACGACGGAGGAGATTGCGCGGGCCTTTCTCGTGCCGCCTTCGACCCTCGCTCAGCGCATCGTCCGCGCCAAGGCGAAGATTCGTGAGGCACGCATTCCCTACGAGGTGCCGAGTCCGGAGGAGCTTCCGCCGCGCCTCGACGGAGTGCTCCGCGCCGTCTATCTCGTCTTCAACGAAGGCTATTCCGCTTCCTCGGGCGAAAGCCTGACGCGCGCCGATCTCTCCGGCGAAGCGATCCGTCTCGGGCGCCTGTTGATGGATCTGCTGCCGGAACCCGAGGTGCTGGGCCTCCTCGCCCTCATGCTGCTGCAGGAGTCCCGCCGCCGCGCCCGCAGCTCGGCAGACGGGGAGCTGATCCTGCTGGAGGACCAGGACCGCGCGCTATGGGATCGCGAATTGATGTCGGAAGGGAGGCGCCTCGTCCAAGCGGCCCTCGCCTTCCGTCGCGTCGGCCCCTACACCCTCCAGGCTGCCATCGCCGCAGTACATGCCGAGGCGGCGACGCCGGCGGACACGGATTGGGGGCGGATCCTCGACCTCTATGGGTTCCTCGGGCAATTGGCCCCCTCACCGGTGGTGGAGCTCAACCGCGCTGTAGTCGTCGCGATGCGGGATGGACCCGAGGCCGGCCTCCGGCTGATCGACGCCCTCCTCGGGGGCGGGGTGTTGGGGGACTATCACCTCGCCCACGCGGCCCGGGCCGACCTCTGCCGCCGCCTGGGCCGCATCGAAGAAGCCCGCCAGGCCTACGTCCGGGCCCTCGGCCTCGCCCAGCAGGCACCCGAACGGCGCTTCCTGGAGCGGCGCCTGGCGGAACTCGCAAAATAATTGTTCGGGCCGATGTCGAAAGAGGCCCCCCTCACACGACTACAGGGTGAAGGCGCATCCGCCTCACACCAAGGAGAAGACCATGCCCCAATACCTCGTGGCCGGTTACCTGCCCGACGACTTCGACCCCTCCCAGATGACGGAGGCGAAGGTCCAGGCCATCCACGCGCTCAATAAGGAGATGATCGCCGCCGGCGTGCGGAAATTCGCCTGCGGCCTCGGCGCCACGAAGTCCTTGCGGGGCCAGGCCGACGGGAAGGTGCTCGTCACCGACGGGCCCTACCTGGAGACGAAGGAGCACATCGGCGGCTTTTGGATCCTCGAATGCGCCGACATGGACGCGGCCGTGGCTTGGGCGCGCAAGGGCGTCGCCGCCATGGGCGGCCAGGTCGAAGTGCGCGAGATTTTTTTCGTCCCGTCTGGGGAATAGGAGGAACCACCATGAAATACATCTGCTTCGGATACCTGGACGTCGCCCGATGGTCGACCCTCTCCCAGGACACGCAACTCGCCATGATCGATGCCTGCATCGCCTACGACGAAAGCCTGAAGCGGGACGGCCACTGGGCCGGTGGGGAGGGCCTCCAGGGCCCCGAGACCGCCGTGATGCTGCGCTACGGAAATGGCCAGGTGAGCGTGACTGACGGACCCTATGCCGAGACGAAGGAAATGCTCGGCGGCATCCTCATGCTTGAGGCCCGGGACCTCAATCACGCCATCCAGCTCCTCTCCCACCACCCCGGCGTGAAGATGGGCCCCTGGGAGATTCGCCCCGTGGAGGATATGAGCCAGATGATCCGCGAGAGCGAAGCGCGGCGGGCGGCGGCCAAGTAGAAAACTCACCACAATGTTGGTTGAGCACCGACTACAGGTCTTAGCTCGTACAACTCAGCGATCTGTCTTTCGAATTCTCTTTGTCCACCATAACTCGGATGACGTACCGTGAACGCCGGGATGGATCCGGCTACTCGTTCAGCCACTGCGGCGGCATCATTGCCAATCGCGATAATCCGAGACGGGCGCACCAGGTCGATAAGCTTGCTCAAGATTTCCTCACCAGCCCTCCGCTCAGCGGCGTTATGTTGACGGTTGGTGAACGGATCGCCTGCATCATGCGGATGGAGTGGGAATACATTCCACAGGAATACATGAGCATCGATTTGATCGAGCATCCCCCAGACCACCGCCGCTGTGCGTTCAACAACTGCTTCACCGATTGTTGGGCGGCTAGCAACGAAGTCCCAACGTCGGGCGTGACATTCAATATGGACGTCGTCAGTCAGGGCCATCCCGGTGCGACGGCCACCTCGATAGCCCAAGTCACGACCGATCCAGAGCGAGTCCACTCCATTGGTCTCGGCCCTTTCTACCATCCGAGAAAGCGTTTCGGCTCGCTTCCCGGGAGCATCGACACGATCGTGGACCATGCACCGATCGGAATATGGATTGAAGGTATCTTCAAAGCGGAGTGCTGCGACCATCGAAACAAACGGGTGCAACTTCATTCCGTGGCCTCCAGTGGTTCAAAACGGAGGGTACGCGCCTCTCGGTTACCAACGATTATGCCTCCTTCGGCAGCCCTGAGCTTGCGGAACACCTCGTATCCCTGAAGTACCGAGTTTTCCCAAAGCTTGAGAGGGCAATTTTCGACTTCGTAGCCGTTCACAAACTCACCAATGGTCTTCAAGATGCCCAGCGGTACACGGTTCAGCCCATCGAAATAGTTGAGTTCTTTGGCCCGTGAGAAGATCCACGCTGTCACTCCTTCTTCAACTACTATCGCGCGCCCGCTGTCCTGTTCCTCATCGAAGCGCTCATTGCTCTTGCGCTTCTGCTTGATCAAGGCACGCACGACGGGTGACCAGTGAAGGATGGCTGCGTTGGCGAAATGGAAGACGTCGTGAAACCGGTATCCGTCGCTATCGGTGATGTTGTCCGTTAAGGGGTTACCGATGAAGACACCTTTCCACTGCAGGTAGCTCTTCCCGCTTTTGCGCTGGTTGACCCGGATCCGGAAATCTCGAGGAAGCTGTTCTTCGGGACCGAATTCCTTATCGAAGTCGATCAAGTCTTCTGGTAATGGGTCAAGGAATGCGCCACAGGCTTTCCTCTGGTTCGCGCGGATAACATCCTCAAACGAAAGCCCTGCTGCCGACAATGCACCAAGGTAATGACTGGCAAACGTTTGAATCTGTTCACGGCTAGGCTGCTCAACAAGCATAGAGGCGGTAGTGTTGCCCAAGCGCATCAAGGCAACGTCCAACTCTGCTGCTACTGGGGTGGGCCCAGATGGCATCAGATCATCGTCAATCACATCTGCCAGGCGAATCTTTCGTCGTCTACACAAGGCCGACAAGTACCACAGAGTATCCCCGAACTCATCCTCTGCCGCCTTCTTGTAGCCTGGATACGCTGATTTCTCACGCACGTGTTTTTTGGCCGTGGCCATGATGCCACCAACCTCACCGAACAATCCTTGCTGTATAGGACGGAGCTCCTCCGGGTTAATGATGTCTGTCGCAGCAATTGCTATTTCGTATTCGACAAGCAGCTGTTTTAGCTCACGCATGTCACTTGCCACGGGTAGAGATCCATTCAAACGGAGCACCTTGGAATCCCTTGACGCCAAGGCTCTGATACCAATCCTCAAATGCAGTAATCAGAATCGGATTATCAAACTTCAACTGCCCACGTCCTGATTTGCAGATCGGTCGTCCTTTGCCATCTTTTAGATGACTCGGGAATGCAGGACCTTCTCCTCCGAAGTACACGAACTCCTGACTGATGAGGACTCGATCGATACGTGTGTCGATGTCCACATGGTTTCCGTGCCGGGTGCCATCAGGATTGGAATGGAAGGAATCTCGTTGCAGCCAAATCTGGCTGGCGGCATCTCTGTAGTAGATGTTATCGCCACAGCTTTGCTTTCGACTGCCCCGGCGATACGGCTTCTTGTGTTCGAATCGCAGATCAGCGTTGTACTCATCGAACGTCAGAATTTCACCAACGCGCATCGCGTAAACCAGGTATCCACCCCTTCGCACTTTCACGTCGTTGCTTCCACTGCCGACAATCCAGTCGCCGACTTGGGCCGCTTTGCGAATGCCAGGTTTGCATGTCGCAAGCGTGCAGCTTCCGTAAAACGGATTTGGTGCGAAGCCACTGTCGAAGCGGACAACATATGAATGGAGAACTGTCATGAGCAGGGATGCCGTTTCAATGGCACCACCGGCCAGTCACTCCCGTCTAGGTTCTGCCATCCATCCTTGCCGTTGATCGCATCGATGATGGCATTACCGTTCCAGCCCACTACGGCGTCGGCGTGCTCCTTCAGTGCCACCGGCACTTCGCATTGGGCTTGGCCGGACGCCCAAACACCAATGATCCGTTTTCCTAGCTTGGCTGCGCACTCGATCTCCCAATTAACCCACTTGCTTCCCTTGGTTTCTGGCGAGATGTAACAGATGAAGGTGCCGGCCCATTCAATCTGGGGTTTTAGCAACTGCGTCTTGATGTAGTCCTCGTTCGAGGCGTCATTAAACTTGCCCTTGTGTATAGAAGAATCTCGAATATCCATACCCTTCGGAGCGAGAAGATCCTTTAGCTTTTGAAGCCCAGCATCGTCTTCGTGAATGTGGCTGATGAAGACGTTTTTCAGCTCACTCATGGGGAGCCTCCTGGCCTCTCATTTGGCGACGGGAATCACAATGGATTTTGCGAGGACTACCATCAGGAGAAGCACGCCATAGAAGGGTAGGACCGCCCAGGAGACAAATGCCTCCACCTTCAACACGGAAACTCCCTTTGGAGGCGACACATCGTACATGTCCTCAATCACAAGGTCATCCTTGTGGTACTTCCTCACGAAGGCGATGTACTTGTCTCGGAACTCCCTTTCTAAACCGAGATAATAAGCATCGAGAAAATAGAAAAGAAGAATCGGGATTACCGCGATCAAGGCGTAGTCCGGCTTTCCTTTGTCGGCGACGATGACAAGAATCGCGGAGACAAGAGTGACGCAGAAGGCCTTACTGCTATTGCAGTTCGCCGCCATTCTGGATGTGATGCCCTGGAGGATCCCGAGGTGTGTCTGGATCGCTTGAGAGTGCTTGTCGCAATCAATCTTTGTCATTAGTACTTGCCCCAAATCTTGATTGTTTCTTCGGTCCAGGCTTCCTTTTTGTAATGGAAGCTATAGAGCACTAGACGGGCCATTTAATGACCCCACAAAGGGGAAGGGGTTAACTGCCTTGGATTCTGGCCAGCCGTTGATCGCATGTCAATTGCATTGCAATGGGACTTTGGGTGGCATTTGTCAGGGGGTTCCGCGTGATTGCAGGAGACCTTAGGCACTGCATTCGCAAAAGCCGTTCAATGTTCCAGTCTCTTTGGAACATTGAACGGCTCAACTGATGGGTGTTACTGGGCGAGCGATTCCTCCCGGCTCGACTATTGGATGGAAGGTTCCGCCTCGGGCTCCTTCACGTCACTCACCTTCCGCCTGGCCCAGGCGAAGACCTTCGTCCAGCCCCAGTCGTCGAGTATCTCGTAGAAGACGGGAACGACGATGAGGGTAAGCAACGTGGAGGTGATGATACCGCCCACGACGGCGCGGGCCATGGGGGCTCGCATTTCGGCGCCGCTGCCCAGGGCGAAGAAGAGGGGCAGCATGCCGAAGATCATGGCGAAGCTCGTCATAAGGATGGGGCGCAGGCGGGTCTTGCCGGCGATGACGAGGGCTTCTGTTCGGCCCATGCCCTCCTTGCGGTGGTGCATGGCGTTGTCGATGAGGAGGATGGCGTTCTTTGTCACGAGGCCCATGAGCAGGATGAGGCCGATGCTCGTCATGATGGAGTTCGTGTCCCCGGTGACGAGGAGCATCATCACCATGCCCACCATGGAGAGCGGGAGGCTCAGCATGATCGTGATGGGCAGCTTGAAGCTCTCGAACTGGCTGGCCAGCACGAAGTAGATGAAGATCACGGCGAGGAGCATGGCGGCGCCCATGTAGCCCGCCGTCTCCACCTGGTCGCGCGCCTGGCCGAGGGGTTCGACCTTGACGCCGGCGGGAAGCTTGCCGGACTTCTGGAGCTCGGCCACCTTGGCGGCGACGCCTTGGCTCACTTCGCCGAGGGTGGATCCCTCGAAGCCGCCGTCTAGCTCGATCTCTTCCTGCAGATCGTGGCGTTGGATCTTGGCCGGCGCGATGGACTCTTCGAAACGCGCGACTTGGCTCAGTCGGATGAGCGGGTGCTTGCCTCCTCCAATGTCCTTCGTGCTTTGCACGGTCATACCTGCGAGTTGTGAGGCGAGGCGGCGGCCCGCGTCGGAAAGACGCACGCGCACATCGCGCTGCTCTCCGGTTTCATCTTCAAATTTGGAAACCACTTGGCCGTCCACGAGGGGGCGGACCATCTGGGCCACCAGTGTGGGCGAGACACCTAGGTCCGAGGCGGCCTTGCGGTCCACCACAAGGCGAACTTCGGGCTTGCCCTGGTCCAAGGTGCTGGACACATCCACCGCGCCAGGACCGGAGCGCAGGGCTTCCTTCACCATGGGCTCGGCCTTGAGCACCGCCGAGCGGTCGGGGCCTTGGATGGCCATCTGGATGGGGCTCACGGCGCCGAAGTCATTGACGGCGCCCACTGTGGTTTCCACACCGGCGACAGCACGGAAGGCGTCGCGCAGTTGTCGGCGGATGACCACCTGCGTAGGGCGTTTTCCCTCTTCGAGCTTCACGTAGATGCCGCCCTGATTAATGGTGCCGCCCAGGCCGGTACCGATGGTGGTGTAGGCGAGCTTGACGCCTGCCGTGTGCTTCACGAGGGTTTCGAGCTCCAGTGCCTTGGCCCGCGTGGCGTCGAGGCTGGAGCCGGGCGCAGTCTTGAAGGTCACCTGCAGATCGCCGCGATCGTAATCGGGCATGAAGTTGTTGCCGAGCAGGCCGCCCAGGCTCATGGCGAGGAAGAAGCTTCCGAAGCCGATGGCCATGGTCGTCTTCCGGTGGTCCAGGGCCCAGCGGATCACCTTCTCGTAGGTGTCCTCCCAGCCGTCCAGCATGCGGCCGAAGGCGTCCACCGTGCGCATGATGACGTTGCGCTTGCGGGGCGCGGCATGCGCGTCCGGCTTGTGCTCATGCTCGGGATCGGGCCACACGGCGCTGAGCATGGGGTCCAGCGTGAAGCTCACGAAGAGCGAGAGCGCCACGGCGAAGGCCACGGTGATGCCGAAGGGGAAGAAGAAGCGGCCCACGATGCCGCCCATGAAGGCCACGGGCACGAACACCGCGAGGATGGACATGGTCGTCGCGATGACGGCCTGGCCGATCTCGGCCGTGCCTTCCCGCGCCGCCGTGACGTGATCCTTGCCCATTTCCGCATGGCGCGTGATGTTTTCACGAACCACGATGGCGTCGTCGATGAGGATGCCCACCGCCAGCGAGAGGCCCATGAGCGTCATCACGTTCAGCGTGAAGTTCATGGCCCGCATGATGATGAAGGTGCCGATGATGGAGACGGGCAGCGTAAGGCTCGTGATGAGGGTGGAGCGCCAACTCTTCAGGAAGTAGAAGACGATGATGACGGTGAGCAGGCCGCCCAGGTAGATGGCCACCTTCACGTCCTCCACGCTTTCGTGGATGAACTTGGCGTTGTCCTTGGCGGTGACGAGGGTGACGCCCTGCTTCTCCAGCTCGGGTTCGAGGGTCTTCAGCACCTTCTCGACGTTCTCCACCATGGCGACGGTGTTGCCGCCGGTCTGGCGCTGGATCTCAAGGGCCACCACGTCCTGTCCGTCCAGGCGGGCGAGGGTGCGCTTTTCCTTGATGCCGTCGACGACGTTGGCCACTTCCCACAGCTCGATGGGACGGCCCTGCTTATTGCCGACGATGACGTTGCGGTAGCTCTCCACACTGCGCAGCTTGGCGTCGACCTTTACGGCCACTTCGCGGCTGCCTTGAAGCAGGTTGCCGCTGGGCACGTCGGAAGTGTCATTGCCGACGGCACCCATGACCTGTTGCAGAGTGAGGCCGAGGCCTTCGAGCTTTTGCGGATCCACCTGGATCTGGATTTCCCGCGTGGAGCCACCCACGACATCTACCTTGCCCACGCCGGGTACGTTCTCGATGCGGCGCTTGAGGAAGTCCTCGGCGATGCGGGTGAGTTCGCGATCCTTGATCTGGCCCGCGTGCTTCTCGTCAGGCCTCACCACCAGCGAGAGCACCGGAAGCTGGGCAGGATCGAATTTGGAGATGACGGGCTCTTCGATGGTGGTGGGGAGATCCCGGCGGATCTGGCCGATGCGCGTGCGCACATCGTCGAGGGCCTTATCGATGTCGCGGTCCAGCTGGAATTGGATGATGAGGGTGCCGAGAGACTCTTGGCTGGTGGAGCTGATCTCCTTGATCTTTTCGACGGGATTCACCGCCTCTTCGATCTTCTTGATGACGTCCTGCTTGACGCTCTCTGGGCTCGCGCCGGGATAGACGACGGAGACGGTCACCGTGGGGATATCGGTGTTGGGGTATTGATCGATGCCGAGGCTCTTCACACTGAAGAGGCCCAGCACCATGAGGGCGAGCATGATGCAGGTGGTGAAGACCGGCCTGCGGATGGAGAAATCGGAAAGGAACATGGCTCACTTCCTCCCATCTGTGGAGGCGACGATCCGCAGCTTCGCACCTTCGTTCACGAGATCGCGGCCCTCGGCCACCACACGATCGCCGGTCTGTAGACCTTGCACGGCGCGCCAGCCATCCTGCTCGCTACCAACGGTGATGGCGACTTCTCGCGCCACGCCATCCTTCGCGACGAACACCTTGCCTTCGCGGCCCTGGGCTTTCACGAGGGTGGCGGGCAGGGCGGGAAGCGTCTGCTGCCCATCACCGAGGATCTCGCCATCCACAAAGAGGCCGCTCTTGAGGAGGCGGTCGGGGTTGGGCACTTCCATGCGCACTTTCAAGGTGCGTCCATCTTGGCCAAGACTGGGACTCACCTGGGTGAGCTTGCCATCGAAGGGCGCATTGAAGCCCGCCACTCGGAATCGGATGGTCTGACCGGGCTTCACGAGGGAGAGGGCCGCAGCAGGGAGATCCGCTTGGATCTCCATCTTGCGGTTATCCACCACTTCGAAGGCGGGTTGGCCAGGGGCGAGCACATCGCCGGGCTGGATATTGCGGCGAGCGACTTGGCCCTCAAAGGGGGAGACGATCTTGGCCTTCTTCAAACGCACCTGGGCCATGCCGGCCTGGCTATCCGCAGTCTGCCAGGAGGTCTCCGCCTGCTGGGCCGACTGCTTGGTGATGCTCTTTTTCGCAAGCAGGGTTTCGGCGCGGTCGCGATCGGCTTTGGCCTGAGAGGCCTGCGCTTCCGCTGCGCGGAGCGCCAGGGCGAGGTCGTCTTCATCCTGAGTGCTGAGGAGCGCGCCCGCGCGCACCGTGTCACCCTCCTGCACGAGCACACGGGTGACGCGACCAGCGACTTCAGCTTTAAGCTCCGCGCGGTTGACGGCGAGCAGCGTGCCCGTGAAAGCAATGGTGGGACGGAAGGTGCGCTGCTCCACCTGGGCCAGGGTGACGGAGAGCTCGCCGCTATCCTTCACCACCTGCTGGCGGGAGAGTTCGGCGTTGCGTTGGCCGCGGTGGTAGGCCGCAGCACCGGCGATGACGAGTACGGGAGCAAGGCCGTAGAGGATGTACTTGGGCTTCATGGGAAATCCTTTCGTCGTTCGAAGATCAAAGAGGGGCGAGGCCGCCAGCGCGGCGCAGATCGAAGAGGGCGGACCACACGCCGAGCTCGGCCTGGATGCGCTGGCTTTCCAGCAACCGCTCCTGGCGTTCGGCCTGGAGCAGATCGAGAGAGCTGATGAGCCCTTCCTGGAAGGAGTCGCGGCTGACGCGCAGCGCCTCCATGCCTGCATCATGGGCCTTGGTGGCGGCTTCCAGCAGGGCCTTGGCCTTGGTCATCTCGCGCTGGGCGGACTGCTGCTGCACCTGCACCTGGCGCTCGGTATCGATGCGGGTCTGCCGCACCTGTTCAAGCTGCGCACGGTTTTGAGCCCGGCGGCCGCTGGTGCGAAGGCCGTCGAAGATGGGCACACGCAGCGTCAAGCTCACCTTCCAGGTGTCGTAGGGATCCTGGAAGAGCAGATCCGTGCGCTTCGCCATCCATCCGTAGCTGGCATTGAAGTCGAGCCGCGGGCGCAGGTCGGAGGTGATGATGCGGTCGTTGATGCGGAGGGCGCGCTCTTGCTCGTCCAGCTGCTGAAGCTCGCTTCGCGTTGCGCTCGTGGGAACTCCCTGTGGGGCGCCGGAGGGCAGGGGTTCGAGAGTGAGCGGCGTGCGCGGATCCAACCCGAGCTGGCCGTTGAGGAATTCGATGGCGTGCTGGAAAACGGCCTCCGCCTGCAACGCTTCGGGCTCGACACCTTGAAGCTCGGCCTGGGCGCGCAACAGATCGAGCTGGGTGGCGCTTTGCGCTTCCAGCTTGTTCTTGATGTCTTCGAGGAGGCGCGCGGCGGTGTCTTTGCGTACCTGCACCACGTCCAGCTGGGCCTTGGCGTTGAGAACACCTAAGTAGGCTTTGGCCACGCCGTGGAGGATGTCGAGTTCCGCGGTGGTGAATGCGGCCTGGGCTTCGGCCTCGCCCACCTTGGCCACGTCCACCGCGCCGCCGAGCTTACCCCACGCGAAGAGGGGTTGGTTCAAGCTCAGCTGCGTCGTGTAGATGTTGCGCGCGCCGATGAAGTGGGCGGCGTTCGCGCCGAGGGTGTCTCCGAAGGGCGAGTTGAGAATGCTCACATCGCGGGTGCGGGTGTAATCGCCAAGGGCCGTGAGCTGGGGCAGCGCGTCTGCACGAGCGGTGGTGATGAGGCTGCGGCGCTCTTCCACGCGGGCGACGGCGGCTTTGAGCTGCGCGTTCTCCTGCTTCGCCCGGCGCAAGGCGCTTTCGAGATTGAAGGTCTGTCCCGAGGCCCCAGCAGGCGTCTGCGCCTGTTGCGGTGCGGCGGGTGTCTGCGGTGCGGCGGCCACTTGGGCCGGGGGCATGAACAGCATGATCAGGCTCCTTGAACGCCGAGGGCGCGCAGGGTGTGGTCGAGGATGAAATCGGCGAAGGCGGAGCCATCCGGCGGGAAGGTCTGCCCGTGGTGGCGGAGACGGAAGAGGCCCGGGAGCATGGCGCAGGCCATGACGGGACCGATGACCGCGATGGAGAGCTGCAGCCGGTCCAACTCGGAAAGGCCCGGTTTGAGAATGGCCAGGCAGGAGGACAGATGCTCGAAGTGCGGGCGCATGAACTCCCGATCCAGGGCCTCCAAGCGGCTGCCGCCTTCGGCGAGCTCACGCATCACGACGGTCATGAAGGCGCGATTCAGCGGATCGGGTTCTTGCCCCACCTGCATATCGGTGACGGCGCCGTGCAGATGCTCGCGAAGGCCTGCGATGGCGAGCGCCTTGGCATTGGGCGCTTTCGGATCCGGAAGCGGTCGATCCAGCTGCGCGACTTTGCTTGGGCAGCGGAGAAACCCCTCGCGCAGCACTGCTTCGTAAAGCCCTTCCTTGCTGCCGAAGTGATACGAGATCATCGCGACATTCGCTTTGGCTTTCTGCGCGATCTCCCGTAAGCCGACGCCATCGAATCCAGATTCGGAGAAGAGCAGCGTGGCCGCTTCGATGAGGCGCTGGCGAAGTTCAGGGGTATCGGTCATGGCGAAGATCCTTGGGCAAACCCAGATCTATAAAACTAAACAATCGTTTGATTGGCGCAATAAGAATTTTCAAAATGATCCGTCTCTTCTGATTAAATTTAATCAAATAAACATTTATATTTTTAAAATAAACAAAACATCCACCTGGATGCCCTAAGGCGCGTTCAGCAAGGTTGGAAAGAACCTCTCTTCGAAGGGCACCTTGCGGGTCTTTCATTTATGGATATCGTCTAGGGGTTCCGGCTTTTCCATCTTCCCAACCGACCTTTTCCAAACGGATCCACACGCATGCCTTGGCCTCTGACGCGCCGTCGCGCGATATCGTTGGGCCTCGGCCTACTTGTGGTTGCGGGTGCCGTGGGAGTCGGGCTGAAACTCCGCAAGGATTTGCGCGGTGCGTTGGAGGGCCCGCTGAGCGCGTCAACGCCGCTGACCTTCGCGGTGCTCAACGCGCCTGCGACTGTTCCGGAGCATTGGGGCGGCGGCGAGGTGGAGGGCGTCGCGCTGTTGGATTCGGGCCTTCTCACCGCAGGTGGATTCGGAGTGATGGAGGAGGGCAAGGATCTTTCTCCGGGCCTCCCCACGCTGAGGGCCAGCGCCTTGGCCCGTTGGCGGGGACACGGCGTGGTGGGCCTCGCATCCGGCGGTCTCTTTTTGCGCCGCAATGCGCAGTGGGAGGAGCTGCGGAGTGGTTACGGCACCCTGCATGTCCGCGTCCTGATGGAGGGTGTGGGCGGCGAGCTTTGGATTGGCGCGCGCGAGGGGCTCTATCGAGTGGCCTGGGGCGCTCGCACGCTTTTCCGTATCCACGGCGCTCCTGTGAAGAGTCTGGCGCTCGGGAACGCTTCAAGCCTTTACGCCGGCGGTGAAGAAGGCCTGATCCATGTGGATGGCGCGCACATCGATCGCGTGGTCACGCCCGACCCTTGGGTGGAATGGGTGGGCGTCTCAGAGAAGGATCTGCTCGTGTTGACGCCCATGGGGCTGGCGCGCGGGCCCGTGGGTGGCACGTTGATGCCCATTCCTGGTGCCGACGAGGTCTCCTCGGCGACGGTCGTGGGCGGAGAGACGCTGGCGATATCCCAAGGGCGTCTGCTGCGATTCGAAGCTTCGGGTCGTGCCGCGGAGGCCTTCCTTCCTGCGGCGCCGCGGCGGCTCTTCGAGGTGGAAGGACAGGTCTTCGTGGATACGACAGAGGGTCTGTATCGTCGCGCCAAAGAGAGCTGGCGTTTGGCCCAGCCGCGGCCTCGCTCCCTGCCCCCAGGTCCGAGCCATGTGAACGCGCTGAGCCTGGCGGGATCCCGCATCGCCCTTGGGCTCTTCAATGGCGGTGTGGTGTTTGGAGAGCCTCAGGGCAAGCAGTGGCAATGGTCGGCGTTGCCGGGAACGGAGGCCTGGGGCGTCAATGCGCTGTTGAATGCGGGCGGCACGCTCTATGTTGCGAGTCTGCGCGGTGCGTCGCGTTTTGACGGCCGCAAGCTGGAGCCCCTCGAGACGAAGGATACGGGCGCGGCCTTCTCGCTCTCGCCCACGCAGGGCGGTGTGGCAGTCGGCTATGGGCAGGGCGTCTCCCTTCCGGGTTCGCGATTTCTTTCCGCCTTTCATGGCCTGCCCGGTAACCAAGCGCTGGCACTCCTCTCCAAGGAACAGCTCTTCGTCGGCACGCCCACCGGGCTTGGTGCCGTGTCGGGATCGAAGGTGCTTTGGCGCGTCGTCGCAGGTGACGGCAAGCTTCCCCATCCGTGGGTGACGGCCCTCGCCTCGATGAAGGACGTGCTCTACGTCGGCACCTATGGCGGTGGCGTCACGCGTCGCACCGCCCTTTCCGCGGAGCCGAACTCACCCGGCCTTTTCGATCCCTTCGTGGAAACGGAAGGGCTGAAAGTGAATACGGGATGCCTCATCGAAGCCGGCGGCCGCCTTTGGCTCGGCACCGATGGGCGCGGTCTCTATCGATTGAGTTCCGATGGCCGGCGCTTTCTCCCTGTGCGTGTGAGCCTTCCTTCTCCGCGCGTCACGGCACTGCTTCCCGATAAAGATGGCCTCTTCGTGGGTACCGACGAAGGCCTGGCTCGAATCTCCCTCTCCATTCCTGACGAAGGTTGACCATGCGTCGCGCTCTCGGCCCTTTGCTTCTTCTCGCCACCTGCTGGCTGCCCGTGCAGGCGCAGGCAGGCCTCCTGGTGCCCACCAGCGCCGGGCGCCCCGATCCGAAAATTCTCTCCCTTCGAGAAATGACCATCGAGATCGGCATCGCCCGCGGCTACGCGCGGGTGAACGTGCGGCAGATCTTCGAAAACCACACCGCCGATATCCAGGAAGGCACCTATCGTTTCGCCCTTCCGGCCTCTGCCGCGGTGGGCGATTTCGCCGTATGGGATGGCCTGCAGCGCATTCCCGGCGTGATTTTGGAGAAGAAGCGGGCCCGCGCCATCTACCGTGAACTCACTCAGCAGCGCATTGATCCAGGGTTGCTTCAACAAGGGGAAGAGGAGGATCACGAAGTGGGACAGGGCGGAAGTTCGCGGCCCTCGGGAGGCTCCGCGTTCTCCGTGACGGTGGCCCCCATTCCACCTCGCGCCACCAAGCGATTGGAGATGCAGTTTCAAGAGGAAGTGCCCTTCATCGGCGGCGTGGGCGAGTTTCGTCTCGTGCTGCGTCCTCCCGATGGCGAGGCGCCAGTGGCCCGCAACCTCACCGTGCGGGTGAAGCTGGAAGATGGCAGTTTCGAAACGGTGCAGGCGGGGTTGCCGCTCAAGGCCTCCGATGAGGGCGCCGGATTTTCTGGAAGCCAAGTGAAGTTGGATCGGGATCTCGTCTTCCGCATCCGCCCGAAATCCACGGCTCCCCTTCGACTCACGGCCTTCCGGAATCCCGATGGCTCCTTGCCCGATGGCCTAGCGCTCGCGCCCTGGGAGCGCCCCTCGGAGCTGCCGCCTGAGAAGGATGGCTTCTTCTTGCTGGAGGCGATGCCCCCTTCGGGGAAGGTAAAGGCGGCTACTGCGGCTAAGGCGGCGCCGGAACCGAAGCGCCCCGGTCAGAATGTCGTGATTCTTTTCGATACGTCGCTGGCGCATCGCTGGGCGGGATTGGAAACGGCCTACGGGCATCTCGTTCGGGTGCTTCAATCGCTCAATGGATCGGATCACTTCGCCGTGATCCCCTTCGATCGCAGTCCGGGCGGCGCAGGTCGTTTGCGTTCGGCCACGCCGCAGGACATCGAAGCTGAATTGACGGCGCTGCGCAGTCGCCCCTTGGGACCCGGTGCCAATCTCACCGCGGCCATCGCCGCGGCGCGCAAGCTCTTGGGGGAGAAGGGCCGTCTGCTGCTGCTCACGGGCGGCCAATCCACGCCAGGCTCCAAGGCCATTCAAGCTGCCGTCGGACCGCTCTCGCTCTTCACCGCCATCACCGTGGGCGAGGCCGGCGAGGCGCTGCGTTCCGCCTCCGCTCAAGTGCTTTCGAATACGGCGACGGAGATCGAATCAGAGTTGTTCTTCAAACGCCTGTTGGCCGAGGAAGACACGGCTGCGGACCGTGGCCGCAAAGTGGCGAATGATGCGGATGTTCCTTTCGTCATGAGTGGCCCGGATCCCAAACTGCGCGACATCTATCCCGTACTGGTGCAACCGATGGAATCCGCCAGTCTCTCTGGATGGGTCGGCCGCTACGCGGTGCCCCAGCCCAAGGTGCACGTGGAATTCGCTTCTTCGCTCATGAGCGGCGGAAAGCAGGGCCTGGACGGGGCGCTACCCGAAAAGGCATTGGATGCGCGGGATCTCCCGCGCCGATGGGCGCGCGCCCGCGTTGATGATCTGCTGGCCCGCATCGAGGCCGAAGGCGAGAAGAAGGAGTGGGTGGATGAGATCATCGCCCTGTCTAAACGCTATAAGTTCGTCACACCCTATACCGCCTTCCTCGCCGCACCGCGCTCGTTGCTGCGCCCGCGCCGCATTCAGCCGGGCGATCCCGTGCTTCGCGTGGAATGCGACGCGGGCATCGTGTCCGCCACGGCCCTCTTCCCCTTCGGCCTCAAACTGGATCTCGTGCATCGGCCCTATTCCAACCTGTGGGAAGGCCGCTTCCTCGTGCCCGAGGGACTGAAGGATGGCCGCTATCCGGTGCGCATCCTCATGAAGGATGCGAGCGGGGCCCATGTTTCAGAGGTCAAGCATTTCGTGCTGGACGGCAAGGCTCCGGAGATTCATCCCGAAATCCCGGCGACCGCCAAGGTGGGTGACGTGATGAAGGTGGTGGTGCGCACGGACGAGGACGTGGTGCTGCTGACTGCCCGGTTGGAGGGCGCGCCGCCTATTCCCCTGAGATGGGATCCCGCATTGAAACGTTCGGTGGGGTTGGTGCGCATCCCCGAAGGCGCGGCGGGCCACCGGGAGCTGTTCTTTGAAGCCGTGGATGGTGCGAAGAATCGCGGGTTCGCCCGTGCCACCGTGGAGGTGAAGCCGTGAAAGCCTCTCGCGCCCTTCTCGTATTCGGCCTCGCCCTGATGGGCGTCGCCGCGACGCAGACGCCTTGGGAAAACCTCACCGAGGCGGATTGGATCTATGCCTTAGCCACGCGATTCTCGCTCGTCGACGGCCATACGGTGCACTACCCCACGCCCACGGCGGAGTTGGCGAAGCTGCTCGAAGGCCGCAAAGAGACCGCGGCCCTGCGTCACCTCGCCGAAGCCAAACTCAATCTGGGCGACCGCAAGGGCGCCGTGGAGACCATGGAGAAGTGGGCCACGGCCGAAGGTCCCGCCGCTTGGGATGAGGCTGCGCGCTGGGCCGCCACGCATAAGGAAATGGAGGCGGCCTTCCGTGCCGCCGAAAAAGCATTGCCCGGGCTTTCGGCGGAAGCCAAGCGCTCCCTCGCCGATCGGCGCATCCAATGGGCCATGGCCTACCCCGAAGTGGCCAATCCCCTGGCCATGCGGAAGGCACGCGCGGAGTTGTTCCCCCAGGATTCGGCCGCCCTTGAGGATTATGTGCGGGCCCTGGAGCAGGCGGATCGTTTGCCCGAGGCGGATCAGGCCCTCGCCGCATCCAAGGCGCTGCCCCCTGAGCGGCGACTCTTGTTGCGCGCTGATCTCATGACCTCCCACGGCGATTACCGGGGCGCCTTCCAGGTGCTGGATGGTGCTGCCGCAGAGCCTTGGAGCATGGACTTCCGCCAAGCCTATGCCCGTCGAGTGGACAAAGGCTCCCCCACGTCTCCTGCCTCGTGGCGCGGGATTTTGGAATCCCGATTCGATGCGGCCGCGCTCGTGCGTCTTGCGACTTACTTCCAAGGTCAGGGAAGGGGCGATGCCGCCTCCGACCTCCTCCGCCAGATGGATCGGCGCTACGGAAAGGATCTAGGTCGGACCGATCAGCTTCTGATGGCTCGCCTGCTTGATGAAATCGATGCGGCGCCCGAAGCTTTCCGCGCCACTCTGGCCGCGGCCCATTTGGGCAACGGGCAAGAGCAGACATCGGATTTGGCCGCCCTTGCGCGCTTGGCCCTCCGCGCGGGGGGACGACCCCTGGCCTGGGGCACTTACAACGATGAATCCTACCGATGGGTGGCGAGCGTGGATCGCACGCCCGGCTTTTGGACGGGCGGATTGTCCTTCCTGCTGACGGGCCAGGATTGGAAGGAACCTCTGGCTCACCTGGAGAGCGAGTCCCTTCCAGACCGCACCTTCGCGACGGCGCGCTTGTTGGCCGATGAGCTGGCCCGCCGCCAGCCTCAGCATCCTGAGCTGGCTTCCCTGCGCGTCGCCATCATGGAGCGTTATGTCGAGCGCGGCGAGGGGCGTGAAGCCCTCGCGCTGTTGCCTCTCGTCGAATCCGCCTCTCCCTCAGTCGCTGACGATGGCCGTCGCGTGGCTCTGCTGGCGGCCCGTCAAGTGGAGATCTCCCGCAACGAAGAGCTGCGCCTCTACAAGGCCCGGCTGAAGTTCTGCGCGCCGGATGGATCGCGTCCGGGCTTTGACGGTGGCGCTCAGGAGACCTTCGAAGAGCCGGCCGAAGGGGAGGAGACCCGGGAGCCGCGCCCCTGGACGAAGCGGGCGAGGCGTTCGCACTCCGGGCGCGGGCAGAACTACCGCAGCCTGCTTGAAGAGGCCATGGGACGCATGGAGGAGCGGGACCGCTCCCACTACGCCTCCCTCGATCTCACCCTCACGGAGCTGGATCGTCTCCCCGATGCGGAAGGCCTGTGGATGTCCTTGGCCGAGCGCCTCGAGGGGTGGAATCTGGATGATGAGCTCGGGGCCCGCTATGAGCGCGCGCTCAAGCGTTTTCAGGGTTCCGGAATCTGGGACAAGATGGCCCGCTGGTACGCGCGCCGCGGTCGTCATGCCGATTTGAAAAAGCTCTCCGAGGATGTGGCCGCACGGTTTGGAGCCACGGAAGTGTTCCGGAAAGTGGGCGGATCCTCTGCGCGAGTTGAGATCCCCGAACAGCCCACGGTGGGTGGCCGCGTGCGCATGGTGGAGTGGGCGGATTGGGTGCGCTACAAGGCGCTGCAACGCTTTCCCCACAGCCCCCTCGTCTTCCGCGAGGCAGGCAGGCTGATGTCTCAGTCGCATTGGGAGGCTTTCGATTCAAAGGGCGAAGCAAAGCTCCAGCCCCATCAGATTTCCAACCGCTCCTTCCCGGTGGTCGTCCCTGATGCCCTGCTCAGCGAGCGCCAATGGGCGATCCTTTTCGTAGAGGCCTCCGGGCGCGAAGCTTATCTGGCTGAAGCCATGCGCCAGGGCACCCTCGAGGGGCAGCTACTTGCCTTGGAAGCGAAGACCGACCGTACACCCGTCGATGATCTTCTGCTCTTCGAAGGCTGGTCCCGCCTATCGCACTTCGAAAAGGCCGCAGGTTCCGCCGATCGTCTGGCGGCCAACTATCCGGGCGATGGCGCCCTCGCCCAGCGGGTGCTCTCGTTGCATCGATCGCTGAACGGCCTGGAAAGTTCTCACGCGGCTCAAGCGGCCACGGTGGTGGCACGCACGGCGCCTGCCATGGAAGAGCCTTCCGCGCTCTGGACCGAGCTCGGCGAACTCGAAGAGGACCGCGGCCGTCCTGAGGCGGCCAAGGCCGCGTGGGCGCACATTCTGGAACGGGAGCCGCGCAATCCCAAGCTCATTTCGGATCTCGCGACGCTGCTGTGGGATTACAACCATGACCGCGAAGCGCTGACAGTGGTGGAGGAAGGCCGTAAGCGGTTGGGCCGCCCCCGCTTCTTCGCCTTCGAAACCGGCGTGCTTCGGGAGAACGTGAAGGATCTCGAAGGCGCCGTGCGGGAATATCTGGATGCGCTCCGCCCAGAAGACGGTCATGGCTACCGATCCTGGTATGAGGAGGATCAGCGCTCCCTGCGTCGCTTGGAGCAACTCCTTGCGCGCGAGCGCGTCTTCAGCCTGGTGGAGAAGCGCATTCAATCGCTCGCTCCCGGTGTGGCGGAGGATGAGCGCACCTTGGCGGCCTTCTTCCCTCTCGCGTCCATTCGTCCGCCCGCGCCGGGCCTGGATTGGGATGCGGATGCCTGGATCGATCGCATGGATCAGCCCAACGATCCCGTGGGCCGCGCTCAACGGGGCGACAAACGGGCGGATAACCGACCCAAGGAATATGACGCCGTGCGCCGCATGGGCGACGTCCTTCTGGAGAAGACCCGCACGATGGCTCCCAAGGCCACGACGGCGGAATTCCTGGATTCCATCGATATGTGGAGTCACAGCCTCATCGAATCCCGCTGGGATGAGAACAGTCGCGTCGTGTTCCGGGATGCGCTGATGGCCCGCAAGGCCGCGCTGGCGCCTAGCGAAGAGGATCGCATCCAGCAGGAGATGGCCCGCGCCGATTTCTTGTCGGAGAAGAAGCGCGCCCGCGAAGCGGATGCGGTATGGGCCGCCCTGGACCAACGCATCAATGCCCTTCCGGAGGGTAGTGTGCGGCTGCGAGCCGAAGCCGGCCGTGCCGCTTATCTCGAGCGTTCCAAGGGCATCGAGCCCGCGGCCCAGGAATGGCGCCGCATCACGGATCGTCATCCTTGGAGCTTGGGGCTCTTGGAAGATCGCCTGGCCTTCCTCAACCGCTCCTCAAAGGGCGATGAGGCGCGGGCCCTTCTGGAGGCCGTGGCTCCCAAAGCCGCGGCGGGCCATCGAGAGGCGCTGTTGGAGCGTCTCACTGAGGAGAGTCTCGCCGCCAAGGATCTGCCGCGCGCCCGCAAGGCTGTTACGCTGCTGCTCGCGCAACAAGGCATGGAAGATGAGCGGCGAATTCCGGCCCTGCATCTGCTGGCCCGCTTGTCCTACAAAGAAAACCCTGCCTGGGATGTCTACGCCTTTGCGAAAGCGGAAGCGCCGAAAGTGAAGCCCGAACTCCAGGCGGATCTCTACCAGCAGCTGGCCCGAGCGGCGGACCTCGAAAACATCGCTGCTCCCATTCCAGGTCTTTGGATCGAGGCGCTGAACCGTCGTACCGAGCGCGATTGGCTGGATGCTGCCAGCCGCTCCTCGCGACGCATGGGCAAGGGACAGGAGCTGCTGACCTTCTTCGAGAAGCAGCATGATCGCAGCCCCCGCGATGTGCGTTGGGCCGTGGCCGTGCGGGATCTGCGCCGAGACTTCCACCAGGTAGACGGAGCCATCGAGGCCGCCAAGGCTGCGGTGGCCGTGCGGCCTGAAAAGGAGAACCTCTGGCGGGAGGCCGCGGAGCTCCTCATTCGCGCGGACCGCGTGCATGATGCGGCGGATTACCTGGATGGGTGGAACCGTCCCCGCCCCGCAGATGAAGGTGTCGCGGGCTGGCGGAGCAAGCTGTACGCCCAGGCGGGAGATGGTGAACGCGCCCTGGCCATAGAACAGGGAGCCCTCGCGGCCTACGCGAAGGAAGCGGCCAAGGGCACGGAAGGCCTGGCCTACCGCAAGGCCCGGGCCGCGGAACGTTTGCTGGACTACGGCTATGCCGATTTGGCGCTGCGCGTCTGCTCTGTCCGCAACGATGTGCGGGAGCTCGGCGGCACGAAGCTCGCGAAGGATCGCTGCGCGCAGATCGCGCTGCTCACGAACCAGATGGCCCGATGGCTCGAAGTGTGTTCGAGAAGCAGGGAGACCTGCATTCCTACGGCAGGAGTTCTTCAGCGCCTAGGTCGCTTCGAACAGAAAGAAGAGGTTCAAGCCAACCTTCTGAACCGGTTCATCCGGCCCGATGGCACCTATGCGCCATTCGCGGTCAATTTCTGGTGGCCCTTCATCACCCAGTCGGGCCTGGAGCCGCAATTCCGGATGGCCCTCTCGCGCCATTACCTTTCGCGCAATGCGGGCCCTTGGCAATCGGGGCTGAACCTTCCCTTCATGGAGGAAGTAGGCCACCGCCTTGTCTTAGAAAAGAATGTGGGGAATGTGAATCAGTGGGTCATCGATCCGCCGAACCTCTGGCGCCTTTGGGCCGTGGATCTGGCCCGACGGGATCGTGCCGAGGAGCTTCTCGCTTTCTTGGAGCCCCGCTGGCAGGAGCTGATGGCTGCTGTGAAGAGTTCGCAAGGGGTCGACGGCTCTACTCCGCGCCAAGCCTGGGCGGAGTGGATGGATGACCGGCACGTGCTCTTCACCTGGTGCCGCGGAGCAGCCGCACATCCTGAAAAGGTGCGCGAACTTTCAGAAGTGATGAGCGATCGCAGGCTGTGGGACCGCTTCTGGGTCCTGGGCGCCCGGGGGTGGAGCGCCGATACTTTGGTGGCCACCCTGCCTCAGGAGGCTCGGATGGCCTGGTTCCGGTTCTGGGAGCCGGCGGCGACCTCGCAGGATCCCGTGCTCGTCGCCCGTCAGCGCAGTGTGGAGCAAGTCTCTCAGGCCCTGGCCCGACTCATTCAAGGGGCGCCGGGCGCCGCTCAAGATGCGCTCATCGTCAAGTTGCGCGGTCCGCAAACCGTGGGAGAAGTGCTGGGTCACGATGCCCGGTGGGTGTGGTCTGAGTTCAATCCCCGGCGCAACGCGAAGGGGGAGATAGCTGAAGAGGGCGAGTATCGCGTCAGCGGCAGCGGCGTGGATCAGGGTCGCGTTCCCGGTCCTCTCTGGGGCGATCGCCCCGGCGAGGCTTGGTACGTGCTTGAGACCATGGCGCGCTATCGCCAAGGCGATCACGTGGCGCCCTTACTGCCTTTGGATGTACCCCAGCGGGGAGGAGAGACCTCTCGCACCTTGTTGGCTATGCGCATGGCCCGTGGGATGAACGATCTACCCTTGGCCCTTTCCATCGCCGCCGACCGACCTGGCCATGCCAACGATCGCGCCTGGCTGGAAGGGCGCATCACCCTCATGGTGGCAGCCAACCAAAAGGATCAGGCGGCGGAGGTCTTCAAGAGCTTCGTCCGCGGTGCGCAGAGCCGATTGACGGAGGAGGAATTCCGCTGGCTCAGCAGTCATGCCGAGGATTGGGGCCTGGCCTCACCCATGGATCTTCTGGATACGGAGAAGCCCGTGGGTCCGGCCTTCCTCGCTTATCTGAGGGATCGGCGGCCTGAGGCTGCTGGGAAGTTCAATACGGCGGATCCCTCAGGCTATCGCGCGGCTCTGGCTCAGCGGTGGAGCGCGCGCGAAGGCGAGTTGAATGCGGCACAGATTCGCTATTGGCTGAAGGAGCTCTGGGCGAAGGACAGCGGCTCGCTGCCCTCGCTGCGTGCCCTCGGCGGTACCTGGCCTTATGCGAGCGCCTGGCTTCAGCAACAACCCAACCAAGAGCGCTTCGCAGCCATTCAAGCGATGGAAGAGGCTCTCGCCTCCCCGCCGTCGCCCTCGCCGAAACTCTTCGCGATGCTTGCTGCCCCAGGAGCCGATGAGAATGCCAAGCTCCTGGCCCTTCGCGTGCGGTTGGCCCGCGGCGAGATGGATCAGGCTCTTGGCCTGGTGGATGGCATGCTGGCGGAGCTGCGTCGCGGAGAATCCTTGAGTTTCATGGCTTCCCGCGTAGCGACTCCGATGGGAGAGGGCGAAGAAGGTGGGGATGAGGGAGACGGCAGGGATGCCGCTCCTGCGGCCCCGACCTCCGACGATTCGGACCAGGTCGTGACCCGTCTGAAGACTTGGATGGAGCCCTTCCAGAATGCGAAAAAGGCCTCTGCCATTGAGAGTCGTTTCCGCACCCTGTTGAAGGAGCGCCGTCAGCAGGGCACGGTGTCGACCTCCGCGTGGGCTCTGGCCTTCGGGCTTACGCCCTCGGCCGAATTGCCCGCCCTTGCTCAGGAATTGGATGAGGCTTGGTTCCGGGGGGAAGTGCCGGCGGAAAGCCTCGGCGTGCTGGCGAAGACCCTCGTGACGGCCATGCCTACCGAGGCGCCTCGCTGGATCGCACGCTGGCCGCGCAGTCATCGTTTTGATCAAACCAAAGCTCGGGCAGATCTCTTTGTCGCCCTTAAACAACAAGAAGAAGCCGCCAAGGTGCTCTTCGAAAGCCGACGCCGCGGCATCTGGCAGACCTCGGAGGAAATCCAGGCCTTCGATCTGTGGCGTCATATGGGCGCGCCTCAGCCCGCGGCTGAGAAGGCCCCCGTCTATTGGGCCGGGGCCCTGCCGGCTTGGACCGGCAAGGCTGATACGGCGATGAGCGTGTTGACGGAGCGACTCCGGGCGCATGCCTATGACTTCCTCGCCGCCCGCGCGTCGCTGCGCAGTCCCTCGGCGGCCCATGAGGAGCTCGTCACCCGCGCCTCGCTCGCCCTTGCCCGCGGAGAGCACGCCAACCGCGGCGAAGGTGACCAGCTGGTGCTGCGCCTCCGGGCCGCGCGCGGGCTATTGGCCCAGTCGCCAGTGGCCGCGCACTACGCGCTGAACGATGTTGATGTCAGCACCCTCGGTCAACTGCTCGTCGACCGAAGGTTCCGCAGTGCAGATATCAACCAGGCCCTCGCGGATCTTGCGCGCATCGGAAGGAAGTCGGGCGACGAAGGCAGCATGAATCAGGCCCTGCGTCTGCTCGCCGACCGCAACGCTCCGGAGACGAAGGCCCTTCGTGCTGAGCTGGCCGTGGATACCGAAAAACCCGAATCCTACCGCCTGGTGAATGGACGTCCCACGATGCTGCGTCCCCGCGATCTCACCTGGGCCCTCGTGTCCAACGTTCTGAAGGCGGAGGGAGTCCGATGATCCGTCGCACCTTAAGTCTCTCGCTCTGTGTGATGGCCTGGGCTGCGGATGGGCCGCCGCCGCTTCCGGATGGTCCCGTGCGCATTCTCATCGCGGATCCGTTGGCCTTCGATGCCGCCCTCAAGGGCGGATATCGGCAGCTGCTTGTCGGCGATCCCGGGGCCGACGATCCCGTGGTGGCCGCTTGGCGGAAAACCCAGGTGGGTTCCAAGTTGGAGGATCAGTGGACGCGGCTTTCCGGCGACCTGCCGTGGACCTGGGAGCAGATCCGCAAGCTGCAGCCCCGCTCCGTCGCGCTGGCGCTGCTGGACGTGGGTCACCTCGAAGCGGTGCTTGTCATCGATACTCCGCTGGCCCAACTTCCGCTCACCTTGCCTGCGGGAAAACAGGGCACCCATGGAGGCGTGAGCTACGCCATGGTGGCCAAGGGCGCTGCCGACGGCAGCGAGGATCATGACCGCCGGATGGGCTTGGCCTGGGCGCGCATGGGAAGCCGACTCATTCTTGGCACCAGCGAGCGCGCCTTGCTGCGCGCCATCGATGAGGCCCAGGCGGGGAGGGGTTTTCAAACGCCTCTTGCCGGTCTGATCTCCATGGAGCTGAACCTCGATGCCCTGCGGAAAGACCGCTATTTCCGAAGGGAGTTCCTTTTCCCTGAAGGACCCGAGAAAGGCCGCATGCGCGCGGCGCTTCGTCAGGAAGGCGGCCAGCTGGTGGAGGTTCGGGAGGGCGCGAATGAGCCGCGTAAAGGGGTCTTCACGTTCACGGTGCCAGCTTTTGCGGCGATGGGTTGGGAAGCGGAAGGCCAAGCCTTCTGGCCCACCTTCCGCCGCGGTCTTTTAGAGCCCATTCCCACCCTGACGGATCAGCCCGTCGCTGCGCCTGCGGCCCTTCCTCCTGCGGGTTCTGCCACCGGCGAAGACCGCTACGCGGTGGACCTCACCCGCCCCAAGCTCAACGTGGGCGGGCCGGGATGGGAGGCGGGTGATATCGCTACATGGCATGCGCTGCTGGGGCGTCAATCCGTGTCGAGCTTCGGATTTTGGGTCACGTCGGATGGTGTGCGTCGCATGGCTTTCCCTTGGCCCGCGACGATGGACGATACGTGGATCGAAGCCTGCCGGGCCACCATCGCTCGGCGAGCGGGCCGAGCGACCGTTGTCAAAGTGGGTGATACGCAGGAGATCCGCGTGGGGCCTGGACTTCCGGCCCTCGCACTGCGACGCACGGGGCCCGTCCTTTGGGCCGCACCTTCTGCAAAGGATCTGAAGGATGCGCCCCAACCCAAATCAGAGGACGATCTCATCCGCTGGGCCAGCGTGGACCTGGGTGCAGTGCGCACGGAAGGCGCGCGTTGGATGAAGGTGGAAGGGCCCGCCCGACCGGAGCAAGTGCGACCTCTGTCGGATCGCGTGCTCGGCCTCTTGGGATGGATGCCGACCACCCACACCTTCTCGGTAGAGCGCCGCCGCACGGCCAGCGGCTGGACCGAGCGCGTCGTGTTCGGCGGAGGCAAATGAAGCGTTGGGGTCTGCTCATTGCGCTGTGCCTTCTGGGGCCGTTGCAAGGGCAGACCCTGAATCTTTGGCGGCAAGGTCCTTCGGGTTTTGCGCCGGATGCCCGGTTGGGAGACACACCGCAGGCCATGGGCTCGCTTCAAAAGCCCTTTGTGGCAAAGGCGTGGATTCAGGCTCATCCGCAAGTCGCTCCGCCGCGCTTCAAATGCGTGCCGGGCTCGCGCTGCTGGTTCAAGCCGGGGCACGGCGAGGTGGGGCTCACGCGGGCTCTCTCCGTGTCATGCAATAGCTACTTCCTTCAGCTCGCGGAGGCGACTCCGCCAGCAGATCTGGCGCGGACCCTTGGAGAAGCGGGGTTTCAACCGGCCCCGGCGGATGCGGGAGAAGCCATCGGGCTTCAAGGTCCCCATGGGTTTCTGAGCATCCGTCCCTCCCAGGTGATCGAGGCCTACGCGCGTCTGGTCAGAGAGCCATGGCTGAGCGGAGAGGCGCTGCGCGGCGAGGTGCTGTCCGGCCTTCGCGAGGCCGCGCTTTCGGGCACGGCTTCGGGCCTCCGCCATCGGGGCTACTGGGCGAAGACGGGCACCGTTCCCGCCTCGCCGGGCAATACGCTGCGCACGGTGGGCTGGGCGTTGGCCATCGATGATGCCGGTTTCGCGTTTCTCGCGCGGCGCAATCCGGGCACGGGCAGGGAGGCCGCAGCGGAACTCCGCCGGGTCATCGAAGGTCAACATCCGGGTAGCGCCCTCCACGGGGTAGCGCCATCGACCTTGGAGAAGACGTCTCAGGTGATCGTGCGTCTCTTCGATCTGCTGCCGGCTTCCACGTGGACGGTGAAGAATGTGGGCACCGCGCCAGTCTCCGCGTCGGGAGGTTTTTTAGGACCGGGAGCTTCCTACATCCTTCAGCCCGGCGATCGCGTGGGACCGGGTGCCCTGGAGGTCATCGATGCTGCCCATGGACTGAGGCGACGATTGGAAGGAGCCCTGAGCTGTGTGGAAGGGGCCCATCCCCATCTAGTGGCGAACCTCTCCCCGAAGGTCTATGTGGAGGGTGTCCTGGCGGGAGAACTTCCCCATGGCCGCCATGAGCTGCGCATTCCTCTGGCCGCGGCGGTGCTCCGCTTCATCGCCCAAGGTCGGCGCCACGTGGATGCAGACGTTTGCGATAACACGCACTGCGCGTGGTTTGTGGGGCGCGGCCCTCGCATGACGTGGCGGGACTCTTTACGCGCCGTGGCCTCAGAAGAAGCCTTACCCGCGCCGCTCAGCGAGGAGGAATGGTCGCAGGCGCAAAGGGAGGCCCGGCTTCCGGGCCCGCATCTGTGGTCGGGGCATTGCGGTGGAAGGTCTCTCACCGAACACGTGGTGTGGGGCGGTGCGGGGAAGGATGTGGTGCCCTGTCCTCGGCATGCGGAAGGATCGGATGCCTGGGAACGCGCGTGGCCGGTTTCCGCGGTGACCCGCGCCTTCGGCAAAGGGCTGACGCGCCTCGAAGTGGGTGATCGCGGAGGCCAATGGATGCTTTTCGTGTGGCACGGCACTCAGGCGACGCCCTTGACCTTTGATGAGGCCCATCGACGCATCGCCTCCGCACTGGGTTGGGATGCCTTGCCCAGTCCCGCCGATCGGATCGAGTTGTCCGATGAAGGCTGTCGCGCCTTCGGGACCGGGCATGGCCATCGCGTGGGGCTCTGCCTGGGTGAATGAACCCGAAGGCCTTAGGCCTTCCAGTATTTCGAATACACGCTCAGCACGTCGTTCTTCACCACGTCCTTGTTGGTCTTTGGATCCGTGAGCACGACGGCATACTCGTCCGGGTTGGTGGTGTTCTGCCGCCACTGCCATCCGGTGTAGCCGACGCCTAGGGAATTGAGCTTGTTCAACCCGTAATCCAGATAGAACTCGTTCGGGTCATCGCCTGTCCGCACGCCGTACTGCTGCACGAAGATGGGGACGTTGCGATTCGACCTCATGCTTGTGAGCGCGCCGATCCTCTTGTCGATGGTGTCGAGATTCTGCTGCTGCGTGCCGTTGGGGTGAATGAAGAGGTTGCCTGTATAGACCACGCGGTTCTTCCAGCGCGGATCAGAGAGGTAGACGGAATCGCAGAGCGTGATGTCGTAAGCATTGGGCCCTCCAATGAGGAAGGGCGTGCGCTTATCGCCGGTGCCGTCTTCGATGGCGGTCATGATTTCCTGGTAGAACTGCGCGACGGACGGCCCATCCGACGCCTTGCTGTTCTGGAGCGGTTCTGGGAGCACTTCGTAGAAGGCGACGTTGGGGTAGCTCTTGAGTAGTCCCGCGAGATAGACCCAAGCTTCTTTGAAGAGCTGACGCTGGTTCAGGTCTGTCCAGAAATTGCTATTGTCGCAGTAGCTCTCCATCTCCGTAGACTGCTGGCCGTATTGCCCGCAGTTGGAATCGATGGCCACCACCACCCAGAGCTTCGCGTCGAGGCACCACTGAATCTCTTGGAGGAGACGATCCACGTGGTTTCCATCGAAATGACCCTTCGCGTTGGGGTCGTAGGAGCGGCTGTCCACGTCCGTTCCGCCGTAGAGCCCCCACCAGCGGATAAGGAGACGGACGACTCTCGCGCCGTTGCCCGCAAGGTCGGAGGCATCGTGATCCCGCATCTCTCCCCAGGTGCCTTCGTTCATGCCCCGCAGTATGGTGGGCGTACCGCCTGGAAGCAGCATCTGCGAACCATTCAGGGTGAGCCGCGCGGGCGGCGCAATCGCGGGAGGACCATCCGCCTGGGGCGACTCTGAGGAGGTGGTCGAGGAGCCGCCGCCACAGGCCGCCGCAGCGAAAGTGCTAGCCAGGGCAATGAGGGCGTTTCTGCGAGAGAGCGAATGGCCAAGGGCCTGGCGTTCCGTAGACTTGGTCATGCTGGACCTCAGAAGAGATGGGGTCTATGAGGAAGGACTCCCCCATAGACCCCGGTCTCTGCAAAAGGTTGATGAAATCTTTCGAGCTAAGTCTCCGCAGGCGCGAGTCGGCCGATGCTGCGAAGGGCTGGTTGCGTCAGGCAGAAGAGCGCGATGGCGCTAAGGGTGAGCCCCGCTCCGGTGAACAAGGCGGTGAGCGAGATGAATTTGAGCAGCGCACCGGCCACGGCCGCCGAGATGGGAGCGACGCCCATAAAGGTGAAGAAGAGCACGCTCATGGTGCGGCCCATCATGGCTTGGGGCACGCGCTGCTGGATCCAGCTCATGATGCCGACCTGCGCAATGCCGGCGAGGCTGCCGATGCATGCGAGCACCACTGCGCCCCCGAAGGTGGAATGGAGGTGCGGGAGCGTCACGAAGAGGAGGCCCGCAGTGGTATCGAGGCAGAGGATCAGGCTGCCCAGGTGGCCACTTATCTTTTTCACCACGGATCGAGAGAGCGCATTTCCGACGAGGATGCCGCCGCCGTAAGCCGTCATGAGAATGCCCAGCGAGGCGGCGCCATGGTGGAGTCGGGTATCCGCGAAGAGGGGCAACCCTACTTGCACGGGGCCGCCCACGAAGATGGAGACGATGGCGAAGTAGAGAATGAAGGAACGCAGCTGAACATCGGCCCAGATGGCGCGCAGGCCTCTCGCCACATCCGCGAGCACGCCGCCTTCGGGTTTAGGCGGATGAGCGTCTGAGTGCACGCGGATCAAATACAGCGATACGAGGGAAAAGAGAAAGCTGAGGGCATCGATGCCGAAGGCGTACCCCATGCCCCTGCCATCAGCCAATCCTTGAGGTGCTGCGAGATGAGCGCCCCCTGCGATGAGCAGCCCGGCGAGAATGGGGCCGACGATGAGGCTGACCTGGCGCATGCCCATGACGAGCGCGTTGGCGGCCTGGAGCTGATCCTTCTCCACCAGCTGGGGCAGGATGGCGGAAGCCGCAGGGTAGGCGAAGGCGGTGGAGAGCCCGATGCCGACGGCAATGAGGTAGAGCATCCACATATGGATGAGCCCCGTGAGCACGAGGGCGGCCAGCAACATCACGAAGGCCGCGTTCACCGCGCGGGAGACGAGCAGCACGCGACGGGGGGACATGCGATCCACCACGGCACCGCCGACGAGCATGAAGGCGGCGCGAGGAAGCGCCATGACTGCGAGCACGATGCCGAGTGCCGCAGGATCGTTAGTGAGCTTTAGAACAAGCCAGGGCAGGGCTACGAGGGTGAATTGATCGCCGATGGCGGAAATGGAGCTTCCGCCGAAGAGCAGTGAAAAATCCCGATTCTGGAATACCGAAGGTCGCTTGGCAGGGGGCTGCATGAATGGCTCCTTTGGGATGGTATTGCACGTAAAAAGAGCGCCTCGCTATTCGAGGCCGAAAAGCAGGTCGATCGCGCAAAAGCGCGATCGACCTGCTTTCTGAAGGAGCGGGCGACTCGGCTGAGGCCCTACTCCATGGGCAGACGGCCTTGATTCATGCGGATGATGGCGGGGACGTGGAGGTCATCGCCATAGGCGGGCACTTCGCCGCTGGGAGTGGGGGCCTGAGGCAGGAGGCGCGTGGGCGTGGGGCCGGCCAAGGCGTGAGGGCCGGGCGCCGCGGGCACTTCACCGTAGATCGGACCGCTGGGGAGGCCGGCAGGTACGGGCACGTTGGCGGCGATCGTATCGTGACGGTGGATTTCGGGGCGGGGCGCGGCGTGCTCTCCCGTGCCGCGCATGCGGGGGGCAGGGTCTGGGGAGAGGTTCAGGCTGTTACGGCGCTCGCGCTCGATGAGTTCTTCACCATCGAAACCGCTGGCAAGCACAGTGACGAGCACGCGGTCTTCCATCTCCGGCGCTTCCACGGTGCAGGGCTTGATGTTGGGGCGGCCCTGGTAGTGGTCCTGGAGGTAGTTCATGGCGGTCTCCACCATGGAAAGCTCCATGTGGTCCCAGTTGGCCGTGATGGAGAGCATCACCTGGCTGGCAGCGCCGCCCTGCGCGCGTTCGAGCAGCGGGCAGGCGAGGGCGCGCTTGAGGGCGTCGAGCACACCTTCTTCGCCGCGGCCGTGGCCGGTGCCGATGAGAGCTTCGCCCCCGTTACGCAGCACGGCTTCCACATCCGCGAAGTCCGCGTTGATGATGCCGGGGCGCAGGATCATGTCCGCGATTCCCCGCACACCCTGGATGAGCACGCCGTCGGCGGTCTTGAAGGCATCCTTCATCGTGACGCGCGCGTCGCACACGGCTTTGAGGCGCTCGTTGCTGACGACGATGACGGTGTCCGCGGTCTGGCGCAGGTTCTCAAGACCGGCGAGAGCCAGCTCACCCTTCTTCTTGCCTTCCCAGGCGAAGGGCGTGACGACCACGGCGACGGTGAGGGCGCCCTGCTCGCGGGCGAAGCTGGCGACGACGGGCGCGGCGCCTGTGCCGGTGCCGCCACCCATACCGGCGGTGATGAATACCATGTCCGCGCCGGAGAGCGCGGCGAGGATCTCCTCGCGGCTTTCATCCGCAGCGACGGCGCCCTTATCGCTGTTACCACCCGCGCCCAGTCCGCGGGAGCTCTGAGGGCCGAGCGGCAGCTTGAGGTGCGATTGGCTGAGCGCGAGGCTCTGCTGATCGGTGTTCATGGCGATGAGTTGCACGCCGCTGATGCCGCTCTCGATCATGCGGTTGAGGGCGTTGCAACCAGCGCCGCCCACGCCCACCACCTTGATGTTGGCGCCGGGCAAGTCCATCGGTACGGGAAGGAAGGGGATCTCGGACATGATGGCTCCGATCAGAACAGTTGCTTGATCTTGCCGAAGAAACTGGTGCCGCGTTCGATGCGGCCCCGCGACTCCTGCAGGTCTCGGGCGAGGGCCTTCACGGCCCCGAGGGCATTGGTGCAGTGGGGATTGCCGGTGGCCTGGGGGAGGCCGGTGACGCCGCTCACGCGGCCGAGCAGCACGCGGGGGCGGCCGAGCACGGTCTGCGCGAGCACGGGCAGATGCGTGAGCAGGCTGCCGCCGCCGACGAGGTGAACGCCGCCGTGGATCTCGTGCATCGCAGCGGTGCGGCCCACTTCGGCGAGCACGTGATTGAGCAGTTCCACCGCGCGGGCCTGCAGCACTTCGGCCACTTCGCGCCGGCTGACGTTGCGGCCCTCCTCTTCGAGCTCGATGAGCTCCTCTTCAGGAAGGTGGGTGGGCAGCACGGTGCCGTAGCGGATCTTGATCTTCTCCGCGACGGAGAAGCCGCCGAGGTGCTTGGTGATCTCGAGATCCTGCGTGAAGTGCTTGCCGCCGATGGGGATGACGGCGGAATGGAAGAGGCTGCCGTGCAGGAAGACGCCGAGGTGCGTGAGCTCCTCGCCGATGTCCACCACCACCGCGCCGTTCTCGCGGTCTTCGCGGGAGAGCACGGCCTCGGCGCTGGAGAGCGGAGAGTGGATGAGCTCGGCGCCGCTGAGGCCCACGTTCTTCAAGGCCAGCTGGATATTGCGGATGACAGTCTCAGGCGCAACGATGACGCGCGCTTCGGCTTCCAGCGATTCGCCATACATGCCCACAGGGTTGCGCACATCCTGCTGTCCCTTGATGTGGAACATCTGCGGGATGCGATGAATCACCTGCATGTCCTTCGCGAGCCGGCTGGAAGTCGTCGCCTGCTCCAGCACGCGGTCGCGGTCGGCGGCGGCGATGATCTTGTCCTGGCTGCTGATGGTGATGGTGTCGCGCAGATTCTCGCCCTGGAACTGGCGGCCATCCACCGCGACGCGGATGCCATCCACCTGCGTCTGTCCCGCGGTGTTCATGGCCTCGTCCACGGCGCGGCGCACGGCGCGGGTGGCGAGTTCCATATCGTTTACTTCACCTTGCCGAATGCCACCCTGCGGGCTGGCCATGCCGGCGCCGGTCACGCTCAGAGACCCGTCCTCCTCCAGCACCGCCACCACTGCCACGACCTTGCTCGCGCCGAGGTCGAGCCCGAGGAGAACCGCCTTTTGTTCCATGAATTCCCTTGAACCAGTTGCCAAACTTTAACGCATCTGCGGGATTATTGCAGGGAGATTGGCAAAAAAAATGATTTCGGGGTCCATCGCGATGGGAAGACCTCCCCGAAACCATCCCTTGGTCGCTCTTCGGCGGGGGGAAGGGACCCCTTTCAACGCCCCGACTTCTCGGCCGGGGGGGTAGGGTCCTCACCGCCGACGGTGACGTAATCATCGTTCCCCCAGCGTAGATCCACGTACTGGAGGTGTTCGAAATCGGACCGTTTCATGAGCTTATCGACGTAGATAGCTTGAAAATTCGGGATGTTATTTGTCGGATTGACGCGAGATAGGTAAATCGGAGCCTGGAATCCCTCGATAAAGGCCACAGGCCCCCGCTCGGACCATCGAAGCTCGGTGATGCGGTCGAAGAAGCCCGCCTGCTTATCTCGCAATTGCATGGCGACCCGGATGAGGCCCACCAAGGCCTCGTCGGTCTGGCTGGCTGGGTCTGCGACGACGGGGATAGGGGCCAAATTCCCGGGATTGACCTTGTCCAAAAGGATTCCATCCTCGCCGACCAAATAGGTGGCCCCCTGGCGCACCAACCAGAGCAGCGGCTTACGTTCTTCGACCACCAGGCTTAAACGATCCGGGGGATCCTTGCGGATCAAGAGCCCGCGCACCCAGCGCTTGGCTTCTATGCGGGTCCGCAGGGCCTCGGCGTCCACCCAGAAGAGGGGCTTCCCCAGGCAGATCTCCTCGGCGACGCGCTGCACCTCCGCCAATCGTTCGCCGCGGCATCCCGTGACGGTGACCTGCTCCACCACCAGCTTTTGCAGGCCCAAATAGCGGTGCCCCAATTCCAGCAGCCCCCAGCCGGCCACCAGGAGGAATGCCAGGGCCAGACCCGCCCGGGCCCAGGGCATCCAGGGGGGGCGTTGGCGTTTGACGGGAAGAAGGGACATCGAACTACCAGCCTACTTCCAGATCTCCACTTCCGGCTCCAGATCCACCCCATGAATCTCGCGGACCTTGGCGCGGACGGTCTCCATGAGTTCCGCGAATTCCGAGGCGGTGGCCTTCCCGTGATTGACGAGGAAATTGGCATGCTCGGGACTGACCTCCGCATCGCCGATGCGCAGGCCTTTGAGGCCGGCCTGATCGATGAGACGTCCCGCGGACGTGCTGCTGGGATTCTTGAAAATGCAGCCCGCGTTGCGTTTGCTGAGGGGTTGGCTGGTGCCGCGCTTCTCACGGTACTCCGCCACTTGGGCCGTGATGCGTACGGAGTCGCCTTCCGCCAACTGGGCCGTAGCCGAAAGCACGATGCGCCCGCCGGTCATCCAGGACCATCGGTATTTGAACTCTCCGGGCTCGGGCCGCTTCTCGATGAGTTCGCCCTCAGGGGTGAGGAAGCGGTAGGTGGCGAGCACGTCGATCCACTCGCGGCCATAGGCCCCGGCGTTCATTCGGATGGCACCGCCCAGCGAACCGGGGATGCCGCTGGCGAATTCCAATCCAGAGAGGCCGGCCTTCGCTGCCGCTTCGGCGAGGGCGATGTGGCCATGGCTTGCGGGGGCTGTGAGCCGCGTACCTTCTCGTTGGGGCACCTTCGGCAGCGCGAGGCGCAAGACCGGAAGGGCGATATCGCTGAGCACCACGAGGTTGGATCCACCGCCGAGGATGCGGTAGGGCAGGCCTTCCTTCGCGCATTCGCGCACAAAGCTTTGCGCCTCGGCCTCCGTCGTGGGTTCGAAGAGCCATTGGCAAAGGCCTCCCACGCCCAGGGTGGTGAGCTTGGCGAAGGGCACATCCCGGCGATGGGGAAGCGCGAGGAGGGCTTCAGGAAGAGGTCGTGGCACGACTCTAGTGTGCCTTGGACTCTCCTTCTTTCTACGCTTCCCTCGCGGTTGGAATATAGGTCCCTCTTTACCAAGGGCTCAGCCGGAACCCTTTTCCAGCCTCCGAAGCTGAACCTTCACGTCCACCGATCCGAAGGCGCTCCATCCGCCTTCCTCTCGGGAGGCGAGCACGCGATGGCAGGGGATGAGGATCAGGATGGGGTTGCGTTTGACGGCCTGGCCCACGGCTCGCGCGGCGCCAGGCTTTCCGCACAGGCGCGCGACGTCCCCGTAGGAGAGTTGGTCACCGGGGCGGGTGTGCCGAAGCACTTCCGCGACTTGGCGTTGAAAGGGAGTGCAGTTTACGAAATCGATGGGGATGCCTTCGAGCGCCTCAGGGTCTCCATGAAGGTGGGCCATGATCCGACGCATGGCTTCGAGCACCCAAAGGGGCGCCTTCGGGGATTCCTTCTCCAGCTCGTTGTTGGAGGCATTCAAAAAGCGGAGGCCCGAGATGCCCTTGGGCGTCCAGCTCAGGCCCACTCGGCCCAGCTCGGTCTGAAAACTCGCGTGATCCACCATGCATGCGATAGTGGCAGGGATGCGTTGGCTCGCTCTGGATCACGGCACGAAGAAGATGGGTCTGGCCTTCTCCGATGAGTTGGAGATTTTGGCGAGTCCCTTCGAGGTGTGGCCGGTGCCTCCTCAGGGCGAGATGGTCCTTTTGGATCGGATGGCCAGGCTTTGCAAGGAAGAAGGGGTTCAGGGCCTCTGCGTGGGGTTGCCCAGGCACCAGGACGGGGCGGAAAGCGCCACGGCGCCTGCGGCTCGGGCCTTTGGAGAGGCTTTGGCGGAGCGGACCCGGCTGCCGCTTCGCTTCATCAACGAACATCTGAGCAGCGCCGAGGCCGGTCGGCTCCTCGCCCAGCGCGGCGTCAAACCTGAAAAGCGCAAGGCTCTGCTGGATGCGGCGGCGGCGGCGGTCATCTTGCAGGAATTGCTGGAGGCCCGCAGAGCGAAGGGGATCCCCGTGGATCGGCCGGAATAGGTTCTGGGCTCGACGGGTGAATTCTTATGAATCCCAAGGGTCAAATCTTGTTTTTGCCGTCACGAGGCCGATGATGAGGCATCCCACCCGTATTGCCTGATAGGAGCCCCCATGCGAAAGCTCATCCTCGCCGCAACGTCGGTCCTGCTGCTCAGTGCCAGCCTCATGGCGCAAACCAAAAAGATCGAGGTGGATACCAACCACACGATGTTCGGTTTCAAGGCCAGCACTTTCCTCTTCAGCGTGCCCGGCCGTTTCCAGAAATACGATGTGAAGCTCGATGGCGATCCGGCCCACCCGGACGGCGGTTCGGTGACGGTCTCCCTGCAGACTGCCTCCATCAACACAGGCATCTCGGGGCGCGATAACCACCTGCGCAGTGCGGATTTCTTCGACGCGCAGAAGTATCCCAAGATCACCTTCACCTCCAACAAGATCTGGACGGAGGGCGGCAAGCTCATGGTGACGGGCTTCCTGGATATGCACGGTGTGAGGAAGGAACTGGCCATCCCCTTTGAAATGGCCAATGGCAAGAACGGCTCTGGCAATGAGAGCTGGTCCTATCAAGGCTCGGTGACCATCAACCGCAAGGATTACGGCATCGGCGCGGAGAGCGTCGGCGCGAAGATCAGCCTGAAGGACAACGTGGAATTGAATCTGGGCTTCGTCGTCTATGCCGAGGAAGTCGCTGCGCCCGCGCCGGCTCCCGCGAAGAAGAAGGCCCCCGCCAAGAAGTAACCGCTTTTCCGCCTTCGAGCCCCTCATATGGCATGCTGTAGGCCATATGAGGGGTTTCATGCGTCCATACGTATGGGGTAGGTCCTATCTTTGCGCTGCGGTCGCGTTCGTCCTCCTGGGCCTGACGGTGGACTGTGGGGGTGGCGGATGCGGATGCGATCCCACGCCGCCCGCTGCCGCAACAGCGCCCATCGCCTGTGCACCCGCTCCCACTTCCAGCGTGGTGGTGAACGTAAAGGACGCGGCGTATGGCGCCAAAGGCGATGGGACGACGGACGATACGGCGGCCCTTCAAAAGGCCGTGGATGCGGTGGCCGGCGGAGGGGGGACGGTGCAGGTGCCCGATGGCGTCTACCGCATCAATGCGGTGGCAAGCAGCGGAAGGGGCCTGATCCTCAAAAGCAATATGACGTTGTCGATGTCCAGCGGCGCCGTGCTGAAGGCGCTTCCGAATAGCGCCACCAACTACGCCGTGGTGATCGTTCCCAACGCCACCAACGTCAACGTTGTCGGCGGCACCATCGAAGGGTAGTGCAGCGCTCATGTAGGAACGACGGTGGAATGTGGCCACGGACTGGTCGTACAAAATTCTCAATACGTGGTGATCCAGGGCGTCACCGCCAAGGAGTGCTGGGGTGATGGCTTCTACCTTTCGGGGTCCGCGAGCATCACCTACTGCAATGTCACGGCGGATCACAACCGGCGTCAGGGCATCTCCATCACGAGCGTGGACGGGCTCGTCATCCGCAACTCCACCTTCAAGAACACGGCGGGTACGCTGCCGGAGGATGGACTCGATATCGAACCCAACTCAGGTGAAACGGTTAACCACGTGCTCATCACCGGTTGCGCCTTCACAGGGAATGCGGGCTACGGGCTGGAGGCGGGCGTGCCCACCGCCTACACCGGGGCGGCGCAAGTCTTGAACGTTGTCATCGACGGCAATTCCTTCTCAAGCAATGGTCTGACCTCGGTGAGCGGCAATGCGAGGGCCGGCATCGAGATTTCCAACTGCGCCGGTCAGCGCGTGACGGGCAATACCGTGTCGGGTTCTAAGGGCTACGGCATCCTTATTCGCTCCAACGCCAATACGAGCACCATCTCCGGAAACACCGTCAGCGCCACGACGGGAGACGGCATCTACGTGGGCGGCTGCGATGGGGATGTCATCACGGGCAATACGGTGACCAACAATACGGGCCACGGCATCTATACGGTGAACTGCACCAACACGACGGTCAGCGGCAATACGGTCTCCGGAAACGGTTCGACGCCCTAAGCCGCCGGAGGATGTCCGCCGTGCAGTCGCACCGTGCGGTCGCAGCGGGCGGCCAATTCGAGATTGTGCGTCACCATCAAGGTGGTGGGGCGCAGCTCGCGATGAAGACGGAGCAGCACACCGAACACTTCTTCGGCCGTTTCGGGGTCGAGATTCCCCGTGGGCTCATCCAGCAGCCACAGCGAGGGCTTGCGCACAAGGGCTCGGGCGAATCCGGCGCGGGCAGCCTGTCCACCGCTGAGCTGGTTGGGGTAGCGGTCTACCAGATCACCAAGGCCCACTTCGCCGAGTAGCTGCAGAATCCACGCTTCATCGGTGTCGCTGACAGGACCGCCTACGAGGAGCGGAAGCCGCAGGTTTTCGCGCAGGGTGAACTCTGGAAGGAGATGGGGCTGCTGAAAGGCCAGGCCCACCTTGGCGCGGCGGTAGAGGCTGCCCGCCTGGGGATTCCCCTGGGGGACGAGCGTAGTGCCCACGAGGATGCGTCCGCTCTCCCAGCGGTCCAGGCCGGCGATGCAATTCAATAGGGTGGTCTTGCCAACACCGCTGACGCCGACGACAGCGCAAAGGGCCCCGGGCTCCACCTTCAGATCGAAGCCGTGAAACACAGGGTGCTCGGCTCCGGCGTAGGTCTTGTTCAACCCTTCCAGGGTTAGGGCCTCACCAATCACTTCGCGACCTCCACGAGCTTGAGATACAACTCCGCGGTGGCGAGGGCATCGCCCAGGGCGGTGTGCCGCTTCTCCGGCGCAATTTGAATGTTGAAGTGCGCGAAGAGCCCGTCGCTGGAAAGGCGCAAGGCCGCGGGGAGCCGGCCCGCCTGCTGCAGCCCGAAAGCAAAGGCGTGCGTGTCCACCGTTCGATGATGGAAGCGCGGCTCTAATTCACGGCCCACGGAGGCGAGGAAGCTGCCGAGAAAAGCCCGATCAAAGGCGATGTTGTGGCCCACCAAAGTCACAGGCTTATCGCCGAAGTGGCGCGTACAGAAGGCTTCAAGCGCATCCGCGACGGCCACGGGAGACTGCGCAGCCTCGTGATGCGCGGCGATATCGATGCGGTTCACCTTCATGCCCCCGCCGGTGATGACGTAGGGCTCGTGCTTCACCAGCAGCTCCACGGATTCGAGGGTGCGGTCGTCCTCCAGGGCCACCAATCCGAGGGAAAGCAAACTGTGTTTAGCGGCATCAAGGCCGCCGGTCTCGGTATCGAAGACGAGAAGGCGCATGGCTTACTCCGCGCGCAAGGCATCCACGGGATCGACACCCGCGGCGCGTCGGGCCGGGAAGCGGCTGGCCAGCCAGCCGATGAAGAGGGGAAAGCCGCCGGCGATGAGGATATCGAGCACGCTCAGCCTGAAGGGGACATAGGTGATGAAGTCGTAGACCGAGGCGGGGAGTTTGATGATGCGGAACTGGTCTGCGATGAGGCAGAGGGGCACGCTGAGCCCGAGCCCCCAGAGTGTGCCCTTCAATGCGATGCGAAGGCCCATGCGTTCGAAGAGATCCGCCACTTGGCGGGGCGTGGCGCCCAGGGCGAGCAGCGTTCCTAGATCTCGGCGCTTCTCAGTGATGAGGAGGACGAGGCTCGCGACGATGTTGAAGGCGGCCACCAGTACGATAAGACTAAGCAGGGCGGTGAAGATCCACTTCTCGACCTTCAGCGCCGCGAAGAGCTGCTTATTGGTTTCGCGGAGGTCCGTACTGAGAAAGGAGGGTCCGAGAGAGGCCATGACCTGCTGTTTTACGGCATCGATTTGATCGAGGCGCGTGGCTCTAACTTCGATCATTTCCGCGTCCTCGCTCTTGGCGATGCGGTTGCCATCGGCGAGGGTGATGAATACCCACCCGCGGTCGTATTCAGAGATATGGCTTTCGAAAAAGCCTGCGATGCGGAAGGCGGCGAATTTCGGCTGAAGACCGGATAACCCAAGCTCGGCGCGCAGGAAGGCCACGGTCACGGAATCATCGAGGCGTAGGCCGAGGCGGGAGGCCAATTCGCGGCCCACAAGGATGTCGCCGTCCTTGAGCTGATCCACGCGGAAGGGCGCGAGGCTCTGGTAGATGCTGCTGGTGCTGGCGGCAGAGGCGGGGTCGATGGCCTTCACCATCACGCCTTCGGGCGGGCTGGAGGTGATGCGTCCCTTCAACAAACCCTTCTCCATGCGCATGGGGCTGGCTCCGGCTACGCCGGGAAGGGTGCGGATCTGCGTGGCGACGACGGTGCTGTTCGGCACATCTCCCACAAGGCCCGTGACGCTGAAATGGGCGGAAGCGCTGAAGAGCGTGTTCTGGATCTCCTCGTGAAAACCGTTCATCAGCGCCATGCAGATGACCATGGCAAAGACGCCGAGGCCCACGCCCACGCGGGCGAAGGCGACCATCACCTTCACAAAGGCGCCCTTGCGGGTGGCATGGAGGTAGCGGGCGGAGACGGTGTCCACGAAAGAGGCCATGCCTACAGGCTAGCGGCTCAGCGCCGTCGAATCACAGCCCCAGCAAGGTTTCGATCTTCGAGGCCAGGGTCTCGTCGTGGTCGTAGGGCTTGACGAGGATCTCATCCACGCCGGCCCGCCGGGCGGCGAGCACGAGCACGGTCTGCACCGTTTCTTGGGCTAGGATGATGGGGGGCTTGCTCTCTCCCAGGCGGTTTTTGAGGAAGTCCGCCAGCTCGATGCCTTTGATCTCCGCCACGCCGCCGTCGATGATGATGAGGCTGAGGCCCGGCTGATCGAGGCCCTCCAGCACCTGCGTGAGGGTGCTGGCGAGGTGGATGCGCTGGTAGCCCTCCTCTTCCAAAAAGGCCTGAAGCCAGTCCCGGTCCGGATGATCCTCCATGGCGATGAGGATGGCCCGGGTGCGTTTTTTGAGCGCCGAAAGGGCGTTGGCGCGGTCCCCATTGCGGTCGGCGGCGGCTTCGGGAGCGACTTCGGCCGGCACGGGAACGGCAGCCGCAGGAGCCGCAGCGGTAGGGGTCGGGGCAGCCGCTGCTGCTGGTGTAGCGACCTTTGCGGGTTCGGGGGTCCGCGCGCGTTCAGGCTCATGATGCTCGTGAGAGGGCCGCTCCCTTGGTTCCTGCTCGGGCTTTCGGCGGTTTTTCTGCGGGACGCTGGTGGGAGGCGCAGAGCTGCGGCTGGCCACCAGGTTGCGAAGGGAGGTGTGGACCCCGTTGAAGGCGATGTTGAGGCAGAGCGTATTGCCATCCATGGCCACGCCCACCACCTTGCCTTCGATCTCCAGATTGGGGGCCTTGGGCAGTTTGCTCAGTTTGATGAGCATGAGCTGCGTGCCGACGGGCATGAGGGCCAGCGCGGGGTGGAGCTTGCGCTCACTCTTGATCTCCATGGCCTTTTCCACCCGGATACGCACGCCTTGCTCGGAGATGTTCTCGGGTGTGCCCGTCACGCCGGTGCCTTCAAAGAGCCCCGTAAGGGCCGTGGCGGTGGCCCCTTCCTTGGCGTTGAGCCGGGCCCGGGGCCGTTTCCGACGTTCGGCCAGCTCGATCTCGGTGGGCACCTCCACCTGCAAGGTGCCGTTCTTCATTTCGATGGCCCGGAGCTTCATGCGGAAACGACTGCCGTCCATATTCAGCAGAAGGGTGAACTTATCCCCCTTTTCCACAGGCAGCAGCCCCTGAGCCTGAAGGCCGACCCGCTCCTCACCGACGCTTTGAATGTGAACATTCAGCTCCCGCGATTTGGGGTCCATCAGCACCATCGATGCGCGAAGGCGTTGAGCTTCTTCGAGATAGGCCAAGACTAGGTCGCTGCTGCCACCTTCGCCCTTGTCTTTTCCGAAGAGTTTTCCGATGACCATAGGAAGGAACCGATGGGGGCCTAATCGGACAGGGGGTTCCAATTCATGATTCTGGGCAAGTAGGGCGGTTAGAATGGACCTGATGCTGGATGCCACTCCCCGCTGCGTGTTGATTGCCCTCCAGGGGCCTGAGGATCCGGAAGACCAGATTCTGGAGCACCTTTTGGAGCTGGCCGAGCTGGCCCGATCCTCGGGATTCGAAGTCCTGGCGCGGCATCGCCTCAAGCGGGCCCAGATCGCCCCCAAGACCTATTACGGTTCCGGCCAGCTGGAGGCCATCAGCCAGGAGGCCCGGCGGGCCGGCGCCAAGCTCCTCATTTGCGATGACGAGCTCACGGGCAGCCAGGTGAACGCCATTGAAAAGGTCACGGGCCTGCAGTGTATGGACCGAACGGGGCTGATCCTGAACATCTTCGAGCAGCGTGCCCAGACACGGGAAGCCAAGGCCCAGGTGGAATTGGCCCGCTGCGAATACGAACTCCCCCGCCTCAAGGGCGCCTGGACCCACCTTGAGCGCCAGGGCGGCGGTGTGGGCCTCCGCGGCGGCCCGGGTGAAACCCAGATCGAGGTGGATCGCCGCATGATCCGCCAGCGGATCGCCCAGCTGAAGCGAGAGCTGGAGCATCTGGAGCAGGTGCGGGAGACCCAGCGCCAGGGTCGGCCCAAGGGGCTGCCAAGGGTGGCTCTCGTGGGCTACACGAACGCTGGCAAAACAACCCTTCTGAAGGCCCTCACGGGAGAAGGTGACCCCAAGGACCTGCTCTTCGCCACCCTGGATACCACTACGCGGAAGGCCTGGTTGGGCGCTGATTTCAACGAGGCGACGGGGGAAGGGGATCCCACGCCCAAGCATGCCCTGGTGGCCGATACGGTGGGTTTCATCCGCAAGCTTCCCCATCAGTTGGTGGCGGCTTTCCGCAGCACCTTGGGCGAGGTCCGCACCGCGGATGCGCTCATCGTCGTGGCCGATGGCAGCCATCCCGAGATGGAGGACCACCTCAAAGTGGTGGGTCAGACCCTGCGGGACATCGGCTGCCAGATGGACGGTCCCGATGCCCAGCCCCGCCTGCTGGTGCTCAACCAGGTGGACCGCTTGCCCCGTCCTAAGAAATTGGATCTCAAGCGCCGTCACCCTATGGCCGTGCAGGCTGTGGCGGTGGAGGGCGTGGGAGTTGATGAGATCCGCGAATGGCTGCGCGAACTCATCCCCGGCCCGGCCAAGCCTCGGGAGCTGGAGTGGTGGGAGCTGCCCGATGGTGTCGCGCCGAAGAGCGTGACCGCGTAAAAGGCATTGCACGCGAAGAGGGCGGATGTATCACGCATCGAGAGGCCTCATGATGGGGCAGGCCCCTCATGCGCGTTCACGGTTTGCTGCTTCCGCTTGATCCGGATCACCCGGATCCCATCTATTTGCAGCTGGCCCGGGCTGTCATCACCGCCATTCGCGAAGGAAGGTTGAGGCCGGGGGAGACGCTCCCGGGCACGCGCGAACTTGCCGAGCAGCTGCAAGTGCACCGCAATACGGTGCTGCAGGCCATGCGCGAGTTGGAGGCCCAAGGTTGGGTGGTGATGAAGGAACGGGCAGGCGTCTTCGTCGCAGATGTGCTGCCCAACTTCACGCCGAGTTCGCCGCCGACGCCACCGCGATCCTCTTCGGAAGGTCCGGCCTTCGTCGTACCTAAGACGCTGGATCCCCTCACGACGGCCTCCACCGTGAAGATGGATTGGAGTGACGGCGTGGCGGATGTGCGGCTCGCGCCCACGGAGGCCATGGCTCGCGCTTATCAGCGGGCGCTGCGACTCAAGGGCCCCGAGTTGTTGTCCTCGGGCGAATTTCAAGGTCAGCGTCGGTTACGGGAGGCCCTGGCCCAACACGTGGGTCAGCAGCGTGCATTTGCTCTGCAGCCGGACCAACTCCTCCTCACCCGCGGCACGCCCATGAGCTTGAGCCTGGTGGCCCAAGCTTTGGTGGGTAACGAAGGCGGCGCGGTGGCCGTGGAGAATCCGGGATTGCCGCTGATTTGGGATACGCTCCGCCAGGCTTCGGCGGCCACCTTGCATCCCATTCCTGTGGATGAAGAAGGCCTTTCGACGGATGCGCTGGCGCAGCTGCTGGAGCAGACTCCTTTGCGCCTTCTCGTGGTCTCGCCGCAGGCTCAGGCCCCGACGGGCATTACGCTGAGCGCCTCGCGTCGCGAAGCGCTGTGGAGCCTCGCGCGACAACATCGCTTCGCCATCCTCGAGTTAGATGTGGAATACGATCACCTGCCCGGACCGGCTATGCCGCCCAAGCCTCTTGCGGCGGAAGATCGCGAAGGCCTCGTGATCTACGTCGGTAGCTTATCGCGCCTTTTGGCGCCTGGCCTTCGATTGGGCTTTCTCGCCGCGCCCGGCCTCTTCGCTTCCAAGTTGGCAAAGGCGCGCCAACGCCTCGATTGGCAGGGGGACCGCGTACTAGAGTGGGCGGTGTCGGAGCTCATTCTCGATGGCGATCTGGGCCGCCATCTCCGCAAGGTGCGCAAGGCGACTCAAGAGCGGCGCGCGGCGTTGGAGGAGGGCCTGGCCAAGCGCTTCAACCACGTTTTGGAATGGAAACCGGGAAGCGGCGCCATGGGCCTTTGGGTGCGGGGCATCGGCGCCATCGCGGATCCTCAACGCATGGAGGCCTGGATGCGGGCCTGTGCTCTGTTGGGGCTGCGCCTCCGCTCTGGGGCCTCCTTTTCCTTTGATGGCGCTCCGCTTGCTGCCACGCGATTGGGGTTTACGGCGCACACGCCCGATGAACTTGAGCAGGGCATGGATCTGATGGCGCGCGCACTGAACCCTTTGATGTAGTCGCTAGGGCTTGGCTTCCGCTTGGGACGATTGGAGGGCCTTGGCGAGGGCGGGTTCTTGGGCGGCGCTCAACCAGATTTGACGCCGAGCACTCCGCCAGAAGTCCGCCTTGCTTGGTTCCGCTGCCATCGCGCGTTCGCAGAGTTCCACTGACCGTTCGAAGGGGAACACCTGGTCGGGATCGATGGTGCGCGCATGTTCGAAACACGTGAGCGCTTTTTCAAATCGCGCATGCATCAGGGAACTCTCTTTGGGCGCGATAGCGGCTTGGCGGGCCCAATACTCCCCGAGCACGTCCTGGCTGCTCGCATCGCCCGGACCCGTCACGGCGAGGCGTCGCACGGCCAAGGTGGATCCTTCGGCATCGGGCCCGAGGCCGTGGCGCGCCGCGGCTGCGGGGTTCTCCATGGTGCAGCTCACCATGAAGCGCCACGCGGCCACATTCCAGGGCTGTCGTTTGACGGACTCCAGGCAATGGGCGAAGACCGCATCAAAGTCCTTATGGTGATAGGCCTCCATGGCCGCACTGTAAGGCGGTTCGAGCGGCGTGCCCGAATAGGTGGCGAGGGCCTGCCGCCCTGGCCCGCCCCACGTTTTTTGGATTTCCGCTTCGGCTTTGACGCGCTCGCCTTCGGGGAGGGACTGGGCTTTTTGGGTGAGCACGCCGGTGAGGATTCCGCAGGCGATGCCCGTGGCCTCGGCTGATTCGGGGGTTCGGAATCCCGCGTCCCATGCGGATTTGAAGTGCCGCGCGGAGGGCTCCCATTCGCGCAGGGAACGGTACCCGATGCCCAGGGCGTAGTGGCCCGCAGGTGCGAGATCGCCCATCTCGGGCAACGATCCTTCGATGCGCGAAAGCCGCATCCGAAGATCCATTCGGATGCTCCGCTGGTCTTCGGGGGGCAGCATGCGCATGGCGAAGAGGCGCAGTTCCAGTGTGCGCATATCTTCAGAAAACGTGCGTAGCAGGGCCTGCATCTGCTTGCGACGCTGAGCGCCCCGCTCGGCCCATAGACCCGTTCCAATGGCGAAGAGCGAGAGCGTCAAGAGGCTCGCGCTGGCGAGGGGATTGCGCTTACTCCATTTGCTGGCGCGATTCCACCAGGAAGAAGGTTTGGCCTGGATCGGCATCCCCTTGAGCCAGCGGTCGAGATCATCCGCAAGGGCGAGGGCGGAGGCGTAGCGGTCCTCTGGATGTTTCGCCATGGCCTTCAAGAGGATCGATTCGAGATCCTTTGGAACGTTCGGGGAGAGCGCGCTGGGGCGGAGGGGTTCGCGATGCTGGATCTGCAGCATCAGGTCGGTGAGCGAGTCCGCTTGAAAGGGCAGGCGGCCTGTGAGGGCGACGAAGAGCGTGGCCCCCAGGCCGTAGACATCGGCGCGCGCATCCAGTTTCGCCCGAGCGCGATCCATCTGTTCGGGTGCGCAGTAGGGCGGGGATCCAAGCGGGCGGTCTCCTCCCTGTTGCAGATCGGAGGTGAGCCCGAAATCGGTGACATAGGGCGTGGGTACCCCGCCTTCCTCAGAGACCAGCAGGTTGCCGGGCTTGAGATCCAGATGCAGCAAGCCCTGGCGGTGAGCAGCGTGAACGCCTTCTGCGGCATCTCGAAGAAGGCGGACCAGCTCTCGAGGCGATGCGGCATGAGGGCCGAGGGCGCGGCCTCGGATGAGCTGCAGGGCGATATAGGGTTGGCCATCCACTTCGCCAACTTCATAGACGCGGCAGACGTTGCGGTGCTCCACCTGGGCCTGCGCTTGGGCCTCTCGCAAATGCGCCTCAGGGTGAGCACCGTGGAGGAGTTTGAGCGCGATATGGCGCTGCAGCCGGGGATCGAAGGCCCGATACACGCGGCCCTGACCTCCGACGCCGATGAGCTCGAGCGACTCGTAGGGCCCAAATCGCGCCAGATCGATCGTCTCCGGCGCAGGTGCGGGCTCGGGCCAGGCTCCCATCGTCCATGTGGCAGGGTAAGCCGTACCCGAAGGTGGGTCGTCGTTCTGCAGCGCCTCCCAGAGCAGGCGGTCGCGGCTGGTGGGATCCAACAATCCTTCCGAAACGAGGATCTCTAGCGTGGTGCCGGGGGAAGGCGGTGTGCGGAGAACGCCCTGCTGCAACGCTAAGGCCAGCGCTCGCGCCTCCACATCGGATGGGAACATGCCTTCAGCTTAACGAAGTGCTCCTTGGACAGGGAGGAGCTAAGCTGCGGCCCGCTTCTCGCGAGGTAGCAAGTCGACGGACAGGGCCAGCACGAGGGCCAAGGCCAGCCGCGAGAAGAAGACGATGCGGCTCACCGTGTGGTTGTGATCGTAGATGGTGCGCAGGGCATGGGTGGGAGCAAGGCTTTCGACAGGCACGCCCATTTGTGCACGGAGCTCCGCCAGACGGGGCGTGATGAGGCCGCTGGAGATGAGGCAGAGAATGAGGGCCACCATGGCCGTGAAGACCCACAACTTGGTGGGGGTCACGGGCAGAGGTTCATCCACTTCGTTGATCCAGCGCAGGCCGTAGACGAGCACGGTAGCGACGCCGAAGGCGATCCAAGCGAGGATGTCCAAACGGGCCACCATGGCGCCAGCCACCTGGCCGGCCAGGTCCCGCTGCGGAATGAGCTTGAAGAGAATCGGCGCCAGGGCTCCAAAGCTGAGGCCCCCGCCCACCCAGAAGAGCAGCAGGGTTTGAGAAAGGCGATCGGTGCGGCGGAGGGCGATCTCGGACATGCCTCCAGTGTACCGTCAGCCGTTCCGCAGGCTCTCGTAGGCGGGGTGCAGGCGCAGAGGCGTCTTCTTGCCCCCGTGATCCACGGCCACGAGGACCACTTTGGTGGTGAGGACGAGATCCCGATCGCCCTCCTCGCGGTCTACTCGCTCGGCCTTGAGCTCCAGTTCCAGCCCGCTGCGACTCAATCGAGTCACGCGGGCTGAGAGTTCCACCACGTCTGCCGTCTTACAGGGCAGAAGAAAGCGCACTCGCTCCAACTCGTAGGTGACGAAGGTGTTGAGGGCCACGCGATTGCCGTAGAGCACGGCGGCCTCATCCACCCAGGCGAGCAGCGTGCCTCCGAAGAGATTGCCGCTCACGCCCAAGTGGAACGTGAGCACGTGATGGCTGGTGACCAGCTCGAAGGCGGCCTCGCTCATGCTTCAAGCACCTCATGGCCTGCGTAAGTGAGGGCCTCCCGGGCCGTATCGAGCTGCTCCGCGCGGACCAACAGGTAGTCCGTATCAAATGTGCTGATGGCGAAGAGACTCACGCGGGCTTCGGCCAGGGCTCCCGAGAGGTTGGCGAGAATGCCGACGAGACTGAAGTCCAAGGGGCCCTGCACCATCAGTGCTCGAAAAGGCCCCTCTTGGGTCGCACCTGCGGGCACGGCCCCGGCTGTGCACACGAGAGAGAGTTCCTCGCGGGTGCGGGTCACTGACCAGAAACCGCGGCCTTCGGGCGGAAGGGAATGATTGGGCGCCAGCCGAGCCACCATCAGGGGTTCGGAGAGCACCCGCAGGATCATCGTTTGATCCCGATGAGCAGGCCATCCGGAGTTGGCACGACGCAGGTGTCGAAGGCTGCCGTCGCTTCTTCATGGAAGGCGCGCATGGCCGCAGCTTCTTCCGAGTCTTCAAGAAGGCGACCAAAGAGATACACGTTATCGGCGATGAGTAGTCCGCCCGGACGCAGGTTCTCCTTGGCCCACCGGCCGTAGTGGAGGTAGCCGGCCTTATCCGCATCGAGGAAGACGGCATCGAAGGGGGCTTCGATATCGAGGGTGGGAAGCACCTCTTTGGCATCACCTTCGAGTAGTTTCACGGTGATGGAAGGTGGCGCGGCGGCCAGTGCAGGGCGCGCGGCCATGGCGTGGCGGGGATGGAACTCCAGCGTCCACAACTTGCCGCCGGGCACCATGCCCCGGGCCAAGCGAAGGGCGGAATAACCGGCGAGGGTGCCCACTTCCACCACGCGCTTGGCGCCGATCAATCGCATGAGCATGGTGAGAAAGGCGCCTTCCTGCGCACCCACCTGAATCGGCGGCATGCCCGTGCGCAGCGGTGCGGTGAAGGCGAGGCTCAGGGCCTTGTCGTGCCCGCCATGTTTCTCATCCAGCCAATGAAGAATGTCGGGCGTGCTATAGCGGGCGCCTTCGCGCGAGTCTTGGTCAGCCATGGTGGTGCTAATACTCGTTGTAGGGGATGCCATCCGATCCCAAATCGGTGCTGCCGCTTCTCACACTGCGAATGCCGAGCTCTGCGTCGGGGTTGGAGGGATCCGGATCCTCGAATTCCGCCACCCAGGTGTCCTTGCTGAGGGTCATGGGATCCACGGGGATCTGGCGCAGGTACTGGAGATCCCGGAGGGCATTGAGGTTGCCGGGGTAGCGGCCGCGATCCGCATAGTGCTGGCGCAGCGCATCGCGCATCTGCCAGAGGTTCTCCCGCAGCACCGCTTCCCGGGCCACCTTCGTCTTGTACTTGTATCCGGCGATGCCCACCGTCGCGAGGATGCTCAGGATGGTCATGGCGACCAGCAATTCCATGAGCGTAAAGCCACCTTGGCGGCGGCGCGCAGGGGCCATGGGTATCGCGGAGTGCATGGGTTCCACCATACCATCCGGGTGCGCTCCACCGCCCTGAGGTGCCCCATGGATGCCCGGATTTCCCTCCTATTGGATGCTTTGGACCAGGCCTACGACGCCAGATCCTGGCACGGCACGAATCTCAAAGGGGCCCTCCGTGGGCTTTCACCCAGTCAGGCCGCGTGGCGCCTGGGAAAGGATCGACCCAGCATTCAGGAGTTGGTGCGGCATACGGCCTATTGGAAATACGCCGTGCTGAGACAGCTTGCTGACTTGCCGAAGGGCAGCTTCCCGTTGGAGGGATCGAATTGGTTTCCCTGCCGCGGGGTTCCAACAGAGGCGGAATGGAAGGCGGATCGGACCCTACTGGATCGCACCCACAAGGCCCTGCGGGCTGCCGTCGCAGCCCTGGATTCAAAAACACTGGATCGCCCCAGCGCGAAGAAGGCTTGGAGGGTTCGAGATCTCATTCTTGGGGTGGCCGCTCACGACCTTCATCACGGTGGGCAGATTCAATTGATCAAGCGGATGAAGGGGTGAATCAACTAAAGTACGCCGCGACGCTTCTGATCGAGTTCGATGCTGTCAAGGGACCCACCTCCGCTGAGCCATTGGGCGAAGCGGGAGGACAGCGCGGTGCGCTGTCCGATAGGCGGGAAGGGCTTGGAAGTTGCCTTCGCCGAAGCCCATGTCGCGAGGAAAAGAAGAAGGCCGCAGGAGGCGGCCTTCTTCCCGAGCAGGAGAGCCAGGGGCGGGGGCCCCGGGCGTGGGGAGCATGGGCGTTAGAGTACGCCGCGACGCTTCTGATCGAGTTCGATGCTGTCGTAGAGGGCTTGGAAGTTGCCTTCGCCGAAGCCCATGTTCCCCCGCCGCTGGATGATCTCGAAGAAGAGGGGGCCGATCTGGTCTTCGGTGAAGATCTGCAGCAGGTAGCCGGTCTGGTCGCCGTCGATCTGGACGCCGAGCTCTTCGGTTTCTGTGAGGCTTTCCCGCACGGTGTAGCCGCTCTTCTCGATGCGACCGGGTAGCAGCTCGTAGTAGGTCTTCGGCACGCGGAGGAACTTGAAGCCCTGCCCATAGAGGGTGCGAAGGGTGTGAAAGATGTCGTTGGTGGAGAGGGCGATGTGCTGCACGCCCTGGCCCTTGTGCCGGTTGATGTACTCCTGCACCTGGCTCTTTTCATCCGTGGGCTGATTGATGGGGATGATCACCTTGTTGTTGGCGCTCTGCACGACTTTGGAATCGAGGCCCGTGCCCAGGGCGCCACGAATGTGGAATTCGCGAGTGACGACGAAGCCGTAGACGTCCTCGTAGAACTTCACGAGGGGCTCCATCTCGTTGGGGCCCACGTTGTTGGTGAGGTGATCGACGCGCACGAGGCCGGGATCGCACATCGCTGGCGCGGGATCGGCCTGGAGGCCGGGCCAGAAGCTATTGAGCTCGCCCTTGCGCTCGACGAGGTAATTCCACACATCGCCCACACCCTGAATGGCGGCGAAGCGGAGGGTGCCCTGACCGAGGGTGTGGGTTTCGATTTCCGCGCGCACTTTAGCGCCGCGCTGCTTGGCCTCAGCCAAGGCTACGTCGAGGTTGTCCACTTCGAAGTTGAGGGCGCAGACACCTTCATCGTGAGCCTTGAAATAGCGACCGGCGGGGTGGCTCTCGTTGGCTTCGAAGATGAGGATGTCCATGCGCTGCTGGCGCAGGTGAATGACTTTGCCCCAAGCATGCTCACCACTGGAGATGCGGGCGAAACCCAGGCGTCGGTAGAGGGGCTCGAGCCTGGTGATGGAGCCGGTCATCTGGAAATGATCGATGCGACTGACGCCAAGCGGGTTGGTGGCCTGGGCGGTGGAGGCGGGAGCCGAGAGGGCGAAACTGGGTGCGGACATGGTGAGACCTCAAATCGAACAGGATCTTTCAGACTGCAGAAGTCCTGAGGTGATGGGGGTCACAGAGGTCCTTGTACGGCCCGAAACGCGAAAGGGGCCGCAATCGCGGCCCCTTTTTTCCTTGCACAAATCGGTTAGGCCAGCGAGGTCTGAGCGTACTTCTCGGTGGTGAAGAACTCGAGGACATCGCCCTCTTTGAGGCCGTCGAAGTCGGCCAGGGAGATGCCGCACTCGAAGCCGTTCTTCACTTCGTTCACGTCGTCCTTGAAGCGCTTCAGACCGGAGAGGTTGCCCTCGAAGATCTGATCCTCGCCGCGCTTCACGCGCACCTTGGCGTTCTTCTTGATGAGGCCGTCGGTGACGCGGGAGCCCGCGATGACCACCTTGCCGGCCTTGAAGAGCTGGAGCACTTCGGCGCGGCCCATGTAGACCTCGCGCTCCAGGCTATCGAGCTTGCCGATCATGGCCTTCTCGATCTCCTCGGTGACCTTGTAGATGATCTCGTGGAAGCGCAGATCCACGCCCTCTTCCTTGGCGAGCTCTTCGGCCTTCTTCTCCGCCTTAGTGTGGAAGGCGATGACGATGGCCTTGGAAGCCTCGGCGAGCAGGACGTCGTTCTCATTCACTGTGCCGGCGGCTGCGTGGATGATACGGACGCGCACCTTGTCGGTGCTGAGTTTCTCGAGGGAGCCCACGAGGGATTCCACGGAACCCTGGGTATCGGCCTTGAGGATGAGGGGCAGCTCCTTGACGGTGCCGTCCTTGATCGTGCTGAAGATGTTCTCGAGGGTGACGCGCTGCTTGGCGAGCGCGGCGGCCTTGAGCTTCTCCTGGCGGAACTGGGCGATGGTGCGGGCCTTGCCTTCGTTCTCGACGACCTGGAAGTTGTCGCCGGAGCTGGGCACTTCCTCGAAGCCGAGGATCTGCACGGCGGTGGAAGGACCGGCTTCGGTGATGCGCTGACCGCGATCATCGAACATGGCGCGGACGCGGCCCATGGTGGCGCCGGCGACGAAAATCTCGCCCTGGCGCAGGGTGCCGTTCTGGACGAGTACCGTGGCAACGGCGCCGCGGCCCTTATCGAGGCGGGCTTCGATGATGGAACCGGCCGCAGGGCAGTCATAGACGGCCTTGAGGTCCTTGAGGTCGGCCACGAGGAGCAGCGTTTCGAGCAGATCGTCGAGACCGATCTTCTGCTTGGCGCTGACGGGGACGCCGGGGACGTCGCCGCCGTAGGCTTCAGTCTGCACGCCGTACTGGAGGAGGCCCTGTTGAACCTTATCCGGATTGGCGCCGCCCTTATCGATCTTGTTGATGGCGACGACGAGGGGCACGTCCGCGGCCTTGGCGTGGTTGATGGATTCCACGGTCTGGGGCATGACACCGTCATCGGCGGCCACCACGAGGATGGCGATGTCGGTGACCTTGGCGCCGCGAGCACGCATCTTGGTGAAGGCTTCGTGACCGGGGGTATCGAGAAAGACCACCTGGCGCATTTGGCCCGTGTTCTTGTCCTTCACATCGACGTGGTAGGCGCCGATGTGCTGTGTGATGCCGCCGGCTTCGCCCGCAGCCACCTTGGCGTTGCGGATGGCGTCCAGCAGCGAGGTCTTGCCGTGGTCGACGTGGCCCATGATGGTGACGACGGGAGGACGGGAGCGCTTCTCGCCTTGAACTTCGGCGGCTTCGTCCATCATCTGCACGTCTTCTTCGAAGGAGACGATGTCAGCGAGGTAGCCGAACTCGCGGGCGAGCTCCTTGGCCAGCTCGGTGTCGAGGGGCTGGTTGATGGTGGCGAAGATGCCGCGGTGGAGCAGCTTGGCGACCACGTCCTTGGCGGGGCGGTTGCACTTTTCGGCCAGCTCCTTCACCGTCACGCCTTCGGACAGCATGACGATACCGATTTCCTCTTCCACGAATTCGGTGGCGATCACCTGCGCGCGGCTGCGCGGCTGCCGCATCTTGAGGGCGAGTTCTTCTTCCTCAGTGCGCTCGTGCTTGCCCTTCTTCTTGGTGCTGGCGCCACGGCCAGGACCCTTCTGGGAATTGGGATCGATGGGACCCGTGGGGGCGCCGAGGCCAGGACGGCCACCGGGGCCGCCGGGACGAGGACCGAAGCCGCCGGGACGACCGCCGGGTCCACCAGGACCGCGACCCGGGCCACCAGGACCACGGCCAGGACCACCGGGTCCGCGACCGGGACCGCCGGGACCACGGTTAGGGCCACCAGGACCGCGGCCAGGACCGCCGGGGCCACGACCTGCGGGGCTCTGAGGAGGACGGGCCTGAGGCAGCTGGATGTAGCGGGCGGGCTCCTGCGGGCGCGGAGCGGGCGCAGGGGTATCCGACATCTTGATGCGGCTGAAACCTTGATCGGGCTGCAATGCGGAGAGGGAAGGCATGGCGGCCATACGCGTGGCGGACGGCGCGGGCTTAGGAGCCTCGTGCTTGATCTCACCCTTGCCGGTGTTGGCGGCCATGGGGAGCACAGCTTTGGGCTGCGGCACGCCGCTACGCTGCACGTTGCGGGGATCGTGCTGCTGACCGGGGCGCTGAATCACGGTGCGGGCACCGGCCTCAGGCTTGGGGCCTGCGCCGGGGCCGCTCTGGGCGGCGGGACGGGAAGGAGGCAATTGGATGTAGCGCGCGGGCTTCTCCTCGCGGGGCGCGGGAGCGGCGGGCGCAGCACTGACCTTGAGGCGGGAGAATCCCTCCTCAGCGACAGGTGCGGGTGCTGGAGCAGGTGTGGGCATAGGGCTCGGAACAGGAGCGGGGGTGGAGGCCGCAGGAGTAGGTGCAGCAGCTTCCGCCACGGGCTCGGCAGGCTTCTCCGTGCGTCGGATGAGCACGGGAGGCGCTGCGGGTTTTTCAACTTTCGGGGCTTCGGGCTTGGGAGCCTCGACTTTGGGAGCTTCCGCACGGACGGCGGGCATCTCGTCTCCACCCTCGGTCTTGGGGCCCTTCACCACCTTCACGGCGGCGGAGGCCTTGTGGACAGCCAAAGGGGCCTGCTCGGCCTGGCCCTTGGACTTGGCGTCGAGGAAGCGCCGGAGGTTGGACTCCTCGCTGGGGTTCAGGCCGGAGCTGTGGCTCTTGCCAGTCACGCCCAAGCGCGACTCGAGCAGCTCGATGATGACCGAGTTGCTGACGCCGTACTCTTTGGCGATCTGATTGATGCGAATGGCGCTCATGTGCGGGAAGGACTCCAGGGCCGATCAACGTTTGGCCAGCGTTGGCCAGGGGAGGGAAGGGTGGTGACTCAGGCCCCGAAACGGGCGTGAGCAGCGTCGATGAGGCGGAAGGCCAGGTCCTGGTCTACACCCTCGACTCCGAGGAGCTGATCGGCTCCCACAGTGTAGATGGATTTGGCATCGGGGAAGCCCGCGGCGGCCAGACGATCGGCCAGTTCGGCCGTGAGGCCTTCCACGGAACCCAGCTCTTCCAGAAGAGAGGAGGCGGTGGGTGCGGCTGCGACTTCGGTAGGCATGTCAGGTAGAGCCATGCCCAGCGCCACTTCGTTCTCGCGGCGCTTTTCGCTCTCGGAGCGCACGTCGATGTTCCAGCCCGTGAGCTTGGCGGCGAGGCGCACATTCTGACCGCGCTTGCCGATGGCGATGGAGAGCTGCTCGTCGTCCACCACCACTTCCACGCGGTGCTCTTCCTGGTTGGTGACGGTCACCCGGATGGCCTTGGCAGGGTTGAGGGCGTTGGCGATGAAGCGGTTGGCATCGTCGTCGTAGCGGACGATGTCGATCTTCTCGTTCTTGAGCTCGCGGATGATGGCCTGCACGCGGGAGCCCTTGAGACCCACGCAAGCGCCCACGGGATCGACATCGGGATCGAGGGAGTGCACGGCCACCTTGGCGCGGTCGCCGGCTTCACGCACGCAGTTGCGGATGACCACGGTGCCGTCGTGGATTTCAGGCACTTCGTTTTCGAAGAGCTTCACGAGGAGGCGGGGATCGATGCGGCTCACCTGGACCTGGGGATCCTTGGCGCTCATGTCGACGGAAGAGATGACGACCTTGATGCGCTGACCCTTGTCGAAGCGGTCGCCACGCAGGGCTTCCGAGCGGCGCAGCATGGCTTCCACGCGGTCGATCTCAAGGATGATGGCGCTCTTCTCGAAGCGCTTCACCTCGGCGACGACCACTTCGCCGATGCGGTTAGCGAACTCGTGGTGGATGCGGCCGCGCTCGGCTTCGCGCACCTTCTGCACGAGCACCTGCTTGGCGGCCTGGGCGGCGATGCGGCCCAGCATGGAGGTGTCCTGGGGCAGCCAGAGGGTGTCGCCTTCGGCGGCGTCGGGGTTCAGCTCGGTGGCTTCCTTGAGGCTGATCTCGAGATCTTCTTCTTCCACTTCCTGCACGACCTGCTTGAGGGCGTACACGTGGAACTCGCCGGTCTCGCGGTCCATCTGGGCCGCGAAGTTGCCGTAGAAATCCTGGGCGTTGAAGAACTTGTCCGCGGCCTTGGCGAGGGCTTCCTCAACGGCGAGGAACACATCCTCCTCGTTGATGCCCTTTTCGGCGGCGATCATCTTCACGCTATCGAAGAAGGTGGTGGCGACGGTAGCCATGGCTATTCCTCCGCACCGGCGCTTGTCTCTACGCCGGCGTCTTCAGTGGGGGTTTCGGTGTAACGGGGAAGGACCTGCTTGGGCTTGGGGGTCTTTTCTTCGTCGAAGGGCGCGAGGCGGGCTTTTTGGAAGGCCTCGTAAGGCACTTCCTTCAGAACGCCATCCTCTTCGATGGTGACGGCCTCTTCACCGGCCTCGCCGATCCACCCCTTGAATCGCTTTTGCCCGTTGATGGGCAGCTTAGTCTGAATGCGGCAGAGGCGGCCAGCGAAGCGCTGGAAATGGGCTCGCGTGACGAGCGGGCGCTCCATGCCGGGGCTGCTGATCTCGACGCTGGTGGTCTCGCGGAGATCGGGGAACTGCACGTCCATCCAGGCCATGAGCCCGTCGTTGGCGGCGACGCAATCATCCAGCGTCACCTTGCGATGGGACGTCGCGGCATCCAGATGGTCGATGTAGAGGCGCAGGATCTCATCCCGGCCTTCGCGGGCGCTTTCGAGGAGCACGAGTTCAAAACCCAGCCGAACAAGCTGGGCCTCGAGAGGTCCTTGGAGTTTTTTCAGATCCATCCGTGTCCAACATGTAGGCCCGAAACAGGGCCGGCTTGCAGGTCCTATGAGGACCAACAAAAAAGGTGGGACGAGCCCACCCGATCAGGGTCCACCAAGGGCGGACCGAGCCAGACTGAGACACTCATCCTAGGCCCGGAACGGGAGAATGGCAAGGAAAATCAAGGTGATTGAGGGCACCACCCGGGCCTGTTGGAATGGTCTGGGAGCTTTGATTATGGGTGTCATCCTCGACGGAAAAGCCAGCGCAGACCGCATGCTCGCCGAAGTGAAGGCGGGAGTGGAGGCGCGGATCTCGGGCGGGAAGCGCCCCCCCTGCCTGGCGGTGGTGCTGGTGGGCGAGGATCCGGCCTCTCACGTGTACGTGCGCGGCAAAGTGAAGGCCTGCGCGGAGACGGGGATCCGCTCCCTGGAGCACAAGCTGCCCGCGGATACGTCCCAAGGAGCGCTGGATGCCCTCATCGACCAGCTGAATGGGGATCCGGCCGTGGACGGCATCCTCGTCCAGCTGCCCCTGCCGAAGGGGCTGGACGCCAAGCGGGCCCTGCACCGCATCAGCCCGGCGAAGGATGTGGACGGCTTCCACCCCCTCAATCAGGGACTGCTCTTTCAGGGGCTGCCGGGTCTCCGCCCCTGCACGCCCAGCGCCGTGATGCGCATGTTGGATTTCAATGGCATCCAGATCGAGGGGCTCCACGCGGTGGTGCTGGGCCGAAGCGAGATCGTGGGGAAGCCCATGGCCCTCATGCTCCTGGAGCGCAGCGCCACGGTGACCATCGCCCATAGCCGAACGAAGGATCTTCCAGCCCTTTGTCGCACAGCGGATCTGCTCGTGGCCGCCGTGGGCCGTCCGGGCATGGTGGAAGGAAGCTGGATCAAGCCCGGCTCCGTCGTGGTGGACGTGGGCATCAACGAGATTCGGGACGCGGCCCTGGGAGAGCGCATCTTTGCGGCCGAACCCAAAAAGCTGGCCACCCTTAAGGAGAAGGGGACCGTGCTGTGCGGCGATGTCCGCTTCGGCGAGGCCTTGGAAGTGGCCGCCTCGGTGACGCCTGTCCCTCGTGGCGTGGGGCCTTTGACCATCGCCGGGCTCATGGCCAACACGCTTCAAGCCAGCGAAGCCTAAAAACAGAAAGATTCACCACCAAGACACTAAGGCACCAATAAAAGCAAAAAGAACAAGTTCGATTCTTTTGCAGTTCTTAGTGCCTTGGTGGTGAATCAGTTCTACTTCCCGAAGCTTCCCAACAGCCCCGATTGGGCCGCATTGCCCAGCATCCAAAGGCCCACGCTGGCTTCCTGGCTGCGGTCTACGGCCACGCTGTGGTGGGCGAGGTTGGTGGGCGCGTTGAGCTGGGTGGGGACTGGGCTCCAGGTACCGTGCTGGAAGGTGCGGATGTACACGCTTTCCTGCGCACCCATCACTTGCGTGAAGATCACCGCCGCCCGCCCCTTGTTGGTCATGGCGAGGGCGTGAGTGCGCACCATGGTCTGATCTGCATCGAGGCTGGTGGGCCGATCCTCCCACTGACCACCGCGCATGGCCTTGGTGAAGAGGCGGACGCTTCCGGCCCGCTCCGATTGGCGCCACACCGCCATGGCCGCGCCACCATCCGCCATGCGGACTTGGGGCTGATGAATCTCCATGGCGCCGGCCAGCCGAACGGGCCGGTGCCACTGGGCCTGAGCCGCATGGTAGGTGAGCACGTCCATCACCTGCCGGCCGTTCTCCATGCACACGGTGACGGCGATGCCGTTACCCAGTTCATCCATGGCCAGATCCAGACCCCGGATGGCGCCGGCCATTACGGCCTGGGGGCGGTCCGCCCAGCAGCGTTCCTTGGCGTAATAGTGACTGGTGACGAGACCCTCGTAAGGCGCGCCGTATTGGCTCCACAGCGCGAGGGCTTCCCCCCGCGCGCCCAGCGCGAGCTTCAGCATGGGGGCGGTCGCAAGAGGTGAGGAGAGTTGGGCGGTCTCGGTGTCCCACACTCCCGTCCGACCATCGCACCCGAGGGATTCCACGCGGAAGGTGCTGCCATCATTAGCCACCCAGGCAAGCAGGGCATCCCCGCGCCGATCGAGGGTCACCTGGAGCTGGTCCGCAGTTCCGAGCAC